>Ga0209067_10001649_pt1 | contig 13549 bp, 11 predicted proteins | sample ColStrG_CSR_2013_FD_187199 | JGI IMG/M metagenome (GOLD analysis project Ga0209067, IMG submission 187199) | Freshwater sediment microbial communities in response to fracking from Pennsylvania, USA - Cold Stream Run_MetaG_CSR_2013 (SPAdes)... | ecosystem: Environmental > Aquatic > Freshwater >... | reverse complement strand
GAACTGCTTACCATCGCGGCTTGGATAAATACCGTGTGCAGCCACACCGGTAGGAATGAATCCGACCTTGGTAAATGAATCGCCATCAATCACATGCACACCATCGGCTTCCATATCGGCGACATAAAAACGTTTGCCGTCTGGCGAGCTGCGGATATCTTGTGGCATACCTTTCTTGGAGCTACAAATTTCAGTGTCGGCCGGATTAACTGCACCAGTTGAAGTCGGGACAGCTTTAAAACGTGTGCTTGGCATCGATAATTTTAAATAACCAATTACACTACGATTAACTAAGTCGATTTTGGCGATGCTGCCTTCGAATTCGCAAGTAAAGATTGCGAACTTGCCGTCGATAGAAAAATCAGCATGGTTAATCCCTTCGCATTGCGGCACATCGATTGAGTATTGCATCTGCATGGTTTGCGGATCACGGAAATCTAAACGATGCATCGCTTCGGCAACCACAATGGCGGACTTGCCATCTGGCGAGAAATACAAGTTGTAAGGATCGTCAACCGGAAGTGCTTTACCCGGTTTGCCAGTGCGTGGATCAATCGGCGTTAAGCTGCCATCATTGCGGCGCTCAGCGTTATTCGCGACCCACAAGGTACGCAAATCCCAAGAAGGAACGATATGTTGTGGGGAGTAACCCACTTTAAATTTATCAATAACTTTGGCGCTGACCGGATCAATGACTGTCACACTATTGGAGCGCAAGTTGGGCACATACACACGTTGCAAATCATCCTTAACGACCGGATTAAACATGTTCGCGCCAGTTTCGCTGTAGAGATTGAGAGGATTCGCCACGGCTGGCATGCCCGGCACAGTTGCAATCGCTTTCGGCGCTGTGTTCGATGCGGTCGGTGAATTTGCTTGTGGGGCAGCAAAAATAGCAGCAGTCACCAACAGGGAAACACCAAACAAGGAAAGTTTTTTCATGTGAAGTTCTTTATAAATAAAATTGGTCATGCGTATTTGTTTAAAACAAAATTACTACGTTGATCGATGACATTAAGGTGCGGCAATCGCAGCGCGTATCGCAGCAACGGAACCATCAACAATTAGCTGACGACCTAATTGCCCCAACTCAGCAGTGGCCTTTCTTGGGTCGCCATACACCCCATCGCGCTCGCTGGGCTTAGGATTTTTTACCATGGCCTCGCTGCGTACTAAATTCTTATCAATCGCCAGCGTCAGCGCAGTATCGGCCAAACCAGCGTGCGTGCCGATTTCAGCATCGCTAAATCCGCGCTTTTTTAAAATTGCATCAAATCCCGCCGAGCTCAATTTGTAGTAATCGGCTAATGCGATCACTTTGGCATGGGGATTGTTTGCAGGATTTTTAGTCCATTCCTGATTCATTTTTTGCGCGACATGCTCCAGATTTTTTTTGTAGCCACCATGATCACCCAGCAGCACAATAGTGGTAAATCCATGCTGCTTAAAGCTGCGCGCTGCGCCTTCTAATAGTGCTTCAAATGCCGCGTCTGGAATTGAAATTGTTCCCGCAAAGCGCATGTGCGCCACCGGTGGATTGATCGAGCCTTCGGGCACGTAGGCGATTACGGGAGCAACTAAGGTTTTCCCTAATTGCTGCGCGATTTGTTCGGACAATACTTGAGCGCGAAAATTATGCTTACCCAAGGCGACATACGGGCCAGTTTGTTCTGTTCCGCCAATCGGAATTATTATGGTTGTCGTGCCGGAAGCGATTAGATCGCGCACTTCGGTGCTGGCTAAATTCTCCAACTGCACTGAACTAGCATCCGACTTAAGATCCGCCGCCCACGTGGAAGCTGCCACTGCAAAAGCTAATATAGCCAACAACGCTTGCCCCAATCTAGGCAATTTCACTAAATGGTATTTCAACATAGAGCGCAAAATGGATTCCATTAGCCGAATTACAAAAGCGCCATTATCTCACCCCAGCAATTTTTAGGGAATATTGCGGTGGAATTTACACATCAATAATCACTGATTTACATCAATTGTTGAAAGAATTCGGGCTCAACTCAGCGCGACATTGAAATGATTTAACAATTGCTATCGCTGACCGGTTAGAGCACCAAAAAGACATTTAAAGATTCAATGGAGTGGCGGGATAGGATCAAGCGTTAGTTCGCTTAAATCGCTAGCAACCTGATCGAGAACCGCCGACCAATTGCCAGCCGCTGATTGACGATATAAACGCATACGGTGCGGATACCAAAGGGAATCGGCGCGATCACTATGCCAACGCCAATCGGCCCGATAATCCGGCAACAATACCCAACATGATTTGCCCAATGCGCCAGCCAAATGAGCCACTGCCGTATCAACGCTAATAACCAAATCCAAACAAGTAATTAGCGCCGCGGTATCTGAAAAATCCTGCAATTCACCACCCAAGGCCAACAGATCGAATCCGGCTGGCGGTTGCAATGCTTCGCCCTCCCCTGCGCCTTTTTGCAGACTAATCAACTGGATGTTTGGTACTTGGGTTAGTGGCCGCAAAACCTCAAGCGAATCGATTGAGCGATCAGCATCATTTTCAAACAGAGCACTACCGCGCCAGACAATACCGACTTGTAAACAATTAGCAGGTAGTTCGGGTAATAAGTGCGCTAAGCGCGCCTGCCAAAAGTCCACCTTGTCAGGCTCAGCTGCCAAATAAGGAATTGGCGCGGGGATAGTGTCCGGTCTAGTTTGGCAAAAATACGGCAAACTCATGGGTGGCGACCAATAATCCCACCCCGATTTCGGCACCATATCGTTAAACGAAAACAACTCATCCACACCAGCTAGCGTTTTGAATAACTGCGTTAAGCCATGGTGGCAAATTAAGGAAACACGCCTCACGCCCAGCTCTTTTAGCACAGACACATAACGCAGATAAAAAATCATGTCGCCGTGCCCTGCCTCAAACGCGATCATCAATGATTTTCCGTTTAACGATTCGCCTTTCCAGCGCGGACATTCAAAATGGCTGTCAAGTTGCTCGTATTGCCAGCGGTCTTCCAAGCACCGCCAACCTTCGTCCCAGCGTTCTTGGCGCAGCAAAATATAGCTTAAATTGAAACTAGCTTTCTTGAAATTGGCATCCAAACTGAGCGCAAGCCGGTAACATTGCTCAGCTTCTGCTTCGCGTTTTTGACAGGCAAGTAAAACACCCAAATTGGACCACCCTGGCGCAGAGTTTGGGGCCAGCCTTAAGTATTCGCGATACACATGCTCCGCTTCGACAAAACGCTTTTGATTCATTAATAGAACGCCCAGCATTAATTGCGCTTCCTCTAGGCTCGCTCGAAGCACAATGGCGCGCCGCAGACTTGCTTCCGCGTCAGAAAACTTGCTCTGGATCGATTGGATATTGCCCAGATTAGCCCAAGCCTCAGCAAATCGCGGATTGAGCGCCAAGGCCTGACGAAAGTGCAGTTCAGCCGCCGAAAAGTCGCTCGCTTCCCTGAGACGATTTCCCTCGTAAAAAAGCTGCTCTGCTGTGACTGGCGTAGTCATGAAGTGGAATAGAACAAAATTGCAATCTAAGGCGATAAATTGCAATCATAAGATGAAACTACTGAGATTAAAGCGTCTGATTTAGCGACTTTTTGTGGTCAACTCATTGCTTTGTTTTAGACTGGTCGAGCACTTGGATAAAGACTTCGCCCTTCTTTAGCATACCAAGTTCAAAGCGAGCGCGTTCTTCAACGGCGTCGGTACCTTCTTTTAAGTCATTTACCTCTGAAGCCAATTTGGTATTGCGCTCTTTGAGTTCTTGGACTTTGGCGTGCGCCACATCGACTTGGCGCTGCATATCCCAAACCCGCAACCAGCCTCCTTTACCCAGCCAGAGTGGATACTGGATGAGTACTAGCAAGGAGGCAAGAACAATGGCGATGAAGCGCATAAATGTGGTTGCGGGCTTAAGGTAGAAAAATTACTTCAAATTATAAAACGCATCACGACCAGGATAGCTAGCGATATCGCCTAAATCTTCTTCAATACGCAACAATTGGTTGTATTTTGCCATACGGTCAGAACGTGACATGGAGCCAGTTTTGATCTGCAAAGCATTCATACCAACCGCGATGTCAGCGATAGTACTGTCTTCGGTTTCGCCAGAACGATGCGAAATCACAGCAGTGTAGCCAGCGCGTTTGGCCATTTCAATCGCAGCGAAAGTTTCCGTCAGGGTACCGATTTGATTAATCTTGATCAAGATCGAGTTGGCGATATTTTTTTGAATACCTTCTTTCAGAATCTTGGTATTGGTCACGAATAAATCATCACCTACCAACTGCACTTTTTTGCCCAATGCGTTGGTCAATGTTGCCCAACCGTCCCAGTCGCCTTCGGCCATCGCATCTTCGATCGAAATAATTGGGTATTTATCGCACCAAGTTGCCAACAAATTAGTGAAATCAGCCGCGGACAGCACCAAGCCTTCGCCCGACAAATGGTATTTACCGTCTTTGTAGAACTCGCTCGCAGCGCAATCCAAACCTAATGCGATTTGCGTGCCCGGTGTGTAACCAGCGGATTCAATCGCTTGGATAATCAATTTAATCGCTTCTTCGTGATTTGCCACGGATGGCGCGAAACCGCCTTCGTCGCCAACTGCGGTGGTCAAACCTTTGTCGTGCAAAATCTTTTTCAGGTGGTGGAACACTTCTGCGCCGTAACGAATCGCTTCTTTAAAGCTTGGAGCACCAACTGGGATAATCATAAATTCTTGAATATCCAAATTGTTGTCCGCATGCGCGCCGCCGTTGATTACGTTCATCATAGGCACTGGCAATTGCATAGCGCCTGAACCACCGAAATAACGGTACAGCGGCAAACCGGCTTCTTCGGCTGCTGCTTTAGCGACTGCCATCGACACGGCCAACATCGCGTTCGCGCCCAAACGACCTTTGTTTTCAGTGCCGTCTAAATCGATTAAGGTGCGATCCAAAAATGCTTGTTCGTTGGCATCCAAACCCATGATCGCTTCGGCGATTTCGGTGTTGATATTTTCACAGGCTTTTAATACGCCCTTGCCCATGAAACGCGACTTGTCGCCATCGCGCAATTCAATCGCTTCGCGTGAACCAGTGGATGCACCAGAGGGAACGGCGGCGCGGCCCATCACGCCAGACTCTAATAACACATCGCATTCGACGGTTGGGTTGCCGCGTGAATCCATAATTTCACGTCCGATGATGTCAACGATTGCACTCATGTATAGCTCCTAGTAATGAATTAATTTATTGTAAATTCGTATCGCAAAAAAATACCAAACTAAAGGAGTTTGGTATTTTTTAAATGCAGCCGAATTAGCTAAAGTTGGACTCTAAAAAAGCCTGTCCTTTTACGACTCGATCAATGGTAGTTAATGTCGTCAGCAATTCCTTCATGCGCGCTAGTGGCACCGCATTTGGCCCATCGGATTTTGCTTCCGCTGGGTTGGGATGAGTTTCCATAAATATCCCGGCAATTCCGACCGCCACCGCAGCACGCGCCAACACTGGCACGAATTCACGCTGACCGCCGGAGGTTGTTCCTTGTCCGCCCGGCAATTGCACCGAGTGGGTTGCATCAAACACGACTGGGCAACCGGTTTCGCGCATGATTGCTAACGAACGCATGTCGGATACCAAATTGTTATAACCAAAGCTGGCACCGCGTTCGCATGCCATAAATTGATCTGGCAAACCTTTGGCTAACGCCGCTGCACGGGCTTTATTGATCACGTGTTGCATGTCGTGTGGAGCCAAAAACTGACCTTTTTTGAAATTCACTGGCTTACCAGAAACAGCGCAGGCTTCGATAAAATCGGTTTGGCGGCACAAAAATGCCGGTGTTTGCAGCACATCGACCACCGCAGCAACCGCCGCAATTTCATCAATCGAATGCACGTCGGTCAATACCGGCACATTCAATTCACGTTTAACATCGGCCAAAATTTCTAAGCCCTTTTCCATACCCAAGCCACGGAAAGAACTACCGGACGAACGATTGGCTTTATCAAATGACGATTTATAGATAAATGGAATACCTAATTCGCTCGTGATTTCTTTTAAATAGCCCGCCGTATCCATCGCCATTTGGCGCGACTCAATCACGCAGGTACCAGCGATGAGGAAGAACGGTTGATCTAAACCTGCTTCAAATCCACACAGTTTCATTTTGGTTCCTTGTTAGCCAAAATAGCTTTTACGTAGGAGATGAACAATGGATGCCCATCACGCGGAGTTGATTTGAATTCTGGGTGATATTGCACGCCCATGTACCAAGGGTGGACAGAGCGTGGCAATTCCATAATTTCGCACAAATCTTCGGTTGGCGTGCGAGCTGACACGACTAAACCGGCTTGCTCTACGCGCTCAAGATAATGATTATTGGCTTCATAACGATGACGATGACGCTCGGTCACTTGTGGTCCGTAGATTTCAGAGGCCAAGGTTTGGGCTTTTACGTCGCACGTTTGTGCTCCTAAACGCATCGTACCGCCTAAATCGGAATTGGCATCACGGGTTTCAACTTTGCCGTCGTGGTTTTGCCATTCATTGATTAACGCAACAACTGGTTGATCTGTTTCCAAATCGAATTCAGTTGAATTCGCGTTTTTCAAACCGGCCATATTGCGGGCGTATTCGATCAGCGCAACTTGCATACCTAAGCAAATACCGAGGTAAGGCACTTTATGTTCCCGAGCATAGCGAGCGGCGTTGATCTTACCTTCCACGCCGCGCTTACCGAAACCGCCGGGGACTAAAATACCGTCGAACTTTTCTAATGCTTGCGTGCCGTTTTTCTCGATTTCTTCCGAATCCACGTACTCAATATTGACGCGGCTGTCTGTATGAATACCAGCGTGGCGCAATGCTTCGGTCAATGATTTGTAGGACTCAGTGAGATCAACGTATTTACCCACCATACCGATGGTGATTTCATGTTTAGGATTTTGCAGCGCATGGATCAAGTTGCTCCACATCGTCAAATCGGCTGGTTTTGGATGCAATGCTAAGCGCTCACAAATCAAATCGTCCAAACCTTGATCGTGCAGCATTTGCGGGACTTTATAAATCGTGTCCGCGTCCCACAAGGAAATCACGCCTTCGGAATGCACGTTAGAGAATAACGAGATTTTTTCGCATTCGTCTTTAGGAATTGGACGATCAGCACGGCATAGCAATGCGTCAGGTGAAATACCGATTTCACGCAATTTTTGTACGCTGTGTTGCGTTGGTTTGGTTTTGAGTTCGCCAGCGGAAACCAAATACGGCACCAATGTTAAATGCACAAAAGCGACGGTATTTTTGGGGGAACGCAAACTTAATTGACGCGCTGCTTCCAAGAATGGCAACGATTCAATATCACCAACCGTGCCACCAATTTCAACCAAAGCGACGTCATAACCTTCGGCGCCACGACGGATGTACTCTTGGATTTCGTTGGTGATGTGCGGAATAACCTGCACGGTTTTGCCTAAATATTCGCCACGACGTTCCTTGCGGATCACGGATTCATAAATCTGCCCAGTAGTGAAGTTATTCACTTTTTTCATCCGGGTAGTAATGAAGCGTTCGTAGTGACCGAGATCAAGATCGGTTTCCGCGCCATCGTCGGTGACGAATACTTCACCGTGTTGGAATGGACTCATGGTGCCAGGATCCACATTGATGTAGGGATCTAGCTTTAACATGGTGACTTTGAGACCGCGCGATTCGAGAATCGCTGCGAGAGAGGCGGCGGCTATGCCTTTGCCGAGGGAGGATACGACCCCACCTGTTACGAATACAAACTTAGTCATTGCAGAGAGTGCTGTGCAGCACGAGCGGGAAATTCAAATTATACACCAAGGCTGATCTTCCCAAAAGCCCTTAGATTAAGAAAGTTTTAAATTGCGCTAACAATACTTGTTTCCACCCAATTGACTTGTCGCGCTTGATCGGACTTGCTCACGCTAATGGTAAAGATTGAACATTTACCATTTCTCTTGCAAAGAATAATTAACTTTTCAAAAACATTTCTTGCAGATCGTTTAAAAATCGCCGGCCCAAGTCAGTCGGGCGAATGTTGAGATGATCGCGATAGAGTAGCCCTTTTTGTTCAGCCGCTTGCAATGACTGTTCAATGGCGCTCAAACTCAGTCCTGTGCGCTCGGCAAATAAATTGACCGGAAAACCATCGCGCAACCGCAGACTGTTCAGCATGAATTCAAACGCCATATCGTCTTTGCCAATTTCCGAAGACTCTTGAATTTCGCGACCTTCCGCTACCGCTTGCATGTAGGCTTTGGGATTTTTGTAGCGCATTTCTCGCACCACCCGATGCGGGAACGACAATTTAGAATGCGCGCCCGCGCCAATGCCAAGATAGTCACCAAACTGCCAATAATTCAGGTTATGACGCGCTTGTCGTTTCGGCTGCGCGTAGGCCGACACTTCGTAATTTTGAAAACCAGCGCCACTCATTAACGCGGTAATTTCATCCTGCATCTCGGCACTCGCATCGTCGTCGGGCAAGGCAGGCGGATACTTAGCAAACAACGTATTGGGCTCTAGCGTTAGGTGGTACAAACTAAGATGCGGCGCGCCACTGGCAATCGCGGTCTGAATATCAAAGCGCGCTTCTTCCAAAGTTTGGCTTGGGAGCGCGTACATCAAATCCAGATTGAAATTATCGAAATGCGTTTGCGCGATTTCAATCGCCCGGCGCGCTTCGTCGCCATCGTGAATGCGTCCCAAAGCTTGTAAATGCTGGCTATTAAAGCTTTGAATTCCAATCGACAAGCGATTCACGCCGCTCGCCCGATAAGAGCGAAATTTTTCTGCTTCAAAGGTACCCGGATTGGCTTCCATAGTAATTTCTACCGCACCATCCAAAGGTAACAAGGTACGAACGTCCGATAACAACCGATCTAAACCCGCCGAGGACAACAAACTCGGCGTTCCGCCGCCTATGAAGATCGTGTAAATCTTGCGCCCCCAAATGGCCGGCAAGGCACGTTCCAAATCCAAGCGCAAAGCGGCTAAATAGTCTTCTTCTGGAAAACCATTTTTCGCTTCATGCGAATTGAAATCGCAATACGGACATTTTTTGACGCACCAAGGAATGTGGATGTACAACGACAGCGGTGGCATGACCGGCAAATTAAAACTGCCGGGCTGCAAAAACTGCTGCGCGACATTGGCATTCAGGGCAGCAGTCGTGGGCTTCGATGATGAGGAGGTCGAACTAGGTAAACCGGAAATCGGTTTAATCGGAATAATCATGTTGCTTCGGACAGCTTCTCTAACAATAAGCGCATCGCTTTTCCACGATGCGATAATTTATTCTTTTCGGCGGGCTGCAATTCCGCGGCTGTTTTTCCTAAGTCTGGTAGCCAGAAATGCGGATCATAACCAAAACCAAATTCCCCGCGCGGCTCGCTACTGATCTCACCAAACCAACTGCCATCGACAATAATAGGTTGCGGGTCATCGGCGTGTCTAACCAAGACACAAACGCTGTAATAGTAGGCAGATTTATCGACCATATCGGCCAGCACTTCAACTAACTTTTGGTTGTTACGTTGATCGGACTTTGGCTCGCCAGAAAATCGCGCCGACAATACACCCGGCGCGCCGCCTAAGGCATTCACACACAAACCGGAATCATCGGCCAAAGCAGGCAAACCGGTTTGTCGCGCGGCATGGCGCGCTTTGGTCAAGGCATTTTCCACAAACGTAAAAAACGGTTCCTCAGCATCGGTCACGGCAAATTGCGTTTGCGGAACAACTTCAATCCCCAAAGGCGCCAACATCGCGCTCAACTCCTTGAGTTTTCCCGTGTTGCCCGACGCTAAAACTAACTTCGTTAACTTACTTGTCATGGCGATTACGATTTCAAGCCCAAAACTTGTTTTTGCAGTGCGATCAAATCGACGATTCCATCGTGCGCCAAATCGAGTAATTTATTCATGGTGGCGCGATCAAATGCCGCACCTTCAGCAGTTCCTTGGACTTCAATGAAATGGCCATTTTCTGTCATCACCACATTCATATCCGTATCACAATCGGAATCCTCTACGTAATCCAAATCTAACACTGGCACGCCTTGGTAGACACCGACCGAAATTGCCGCGATAAATTGCTTGAGCGGGATATTGAGTAATTTATCTTGCTTAACGAGCAGCGCAAACGCATCGTAAGCAGCAACCATAGAACCGGTAATCGCCGCGGTGCGGGTTCCGCCATCGGCTTGAATCACATCGCAATCCAAATGCAGAGTGCGCTCGCCAAATGCTTCTAAATCAAACGCAGCGCGCAACGAGCGACCAATTAAACGTTGAATCTCTTGGGTACGCCCGCTTTGTTTGCCGCGAGCTGCTTCACGTTCCATGCGGGTATTGGTCGAGCGCGGCAACATGCCATATTCCGCCGTCAACCAACCTTGTCCGCGCCCTTTTAAAAAGCCTGGGACTTTATCTTCAATACTGGCGGTGCAGATGACTTTGGTATCGCCAAATTCAACCAACACTGAGCCTTCCGCATGCTTGGTAAAATGACGGCTAATGACAACTGGACGAAGCGCGTTGTTATTGCGCTTACTTGGACGCTGCAAATGAATCATAGGTATTCCTAACAAATATAAATGCGTGTAATGTACGAAGCCGCGCTGGCTGCTTTGTGCAGCTAATTTCTCAGCGCGTTACTACTTAAAGCCTAACCTTTCAACCCAACACGCGAAGACTTCTGAATAGCGTTGCGAATTTCTTCAATCGCTTTCTCAATATCTGACTCGTCAAAACCATCAACCGCCTCATCGCCGTTATTCACGCTCGCGGCTTCTTTATCCAATATGGTTGAATGTATCGTGGTCGTGACCGCACCAATTGGCAAGGTGTTGGTACTAATTGTGGATGGATTATCGTCGCCACCTTCCCACATCATGGCCAAGGCCGTGAGATTGTCGGCCGATTTACCAGCAATGGCGGCGGCGCGATTAAGTAAATCTGGCACCGCGCGAACGATCGTGCGCTCGTGCAAATGCTGAATCAACACATGCTCAGGCAGAACTGACCACAAACCATCCGAACATAACATGATTACATCGCCCGCCTGCAAATTAACGCGCCGCGACATTTCAACAATCGGGGAATTAGGCGCGCCTAAGCAGTTGAAAAGCTTATTACGATCAGGATGCGAATCACGTTGCGAGACATCAACCATGCCTTGAGCGATCAGTGTTTCAAGCCGAGAGTGATCGCGGGTGCGCAATAATAACTGCCCATTACGCATCCAATATAAACGCGAATCGCCACAGTGCGCCCAAAAGGCGGTGTCGTGCTGGATCAAACAGGCAACAATCGTCGTGCGTGGCGTATCCGGTAAATTATTGACGATTTTAAAACGGTGAATTTCTTTGTGCGCCGCTAGAAAGCTCTCTTCTAGAAATCGTTCTGGGCGACCAATGCAAGGCTTGGCTTGCTGTTGAAATAAATTGCCTATGGTTTGTATCGCAATCGTGGCTGCCATTTCGCCCATGATATGGCCGCCCATGCCATCGGCAAGCAGCAACAGCAAGGAGTCACGCGTAAAGCAGTAACCCATCCGATCTTGGTTTACTTTGCGCCCTCCAATATGGCTTTCTTGATATACCGAAAAACGCATTAGTGTTGTCCCGTTGATGGTGGCTGTTGGCAGCGACTTGGTATTATTTTTAAAGGTTCAAAAACGTCTTGGCAATTGCTACAAGTAATTCGCGATTTACAACGTGTTTTCTGAAATCGTCTTGCTATCCAATTCTTGCTGCTTGGGTTTATTGATCATGTCCAACAACTTATCCCAAAACAGTTTTAGTTTATCTAGCGCAGTCGGCTCTTTCTTCTCTTCTACTTTAAGCATGAGTGCTTTTTGCAAGGCGAAGACACTAGGTGGACGTTCTAACGGATCCATTTTCAAGCACCAGCGCACCACATCGATAATTTCGGGCGAGTACGATTCATCCAATTTACGATAATGGCGCTCCATCTTATCGCTCACTTTGCGTTGATCCGATGGCTGCGGCGGCGCTCCGGCCATACAAGCAAACATGGCCGCGCCGATACTATAAATATCAGTCCAAGGGCCAAGACTAGCGTTTTTCTCATACAACTCTGGCGCAGCAAAACCCGGTGTATACATTGGGTAAAGCTTAGGCAAATCGGTACGCAGCGTCTGACGAGCGGCGCCGAAGTCCAGCAATATTGGTGTGCCATCTAAACGCAAATAAATATTGGCGGGCTTTAAATCCAAATGCAGCAACTTGTTGGTATGCACTTCACGCAGACCATTCAGGACTTGGCTAAACATTTTACGAATAAAACGTTCAGTGACAATCGGGCGCTCTGGCTTATCGCGTCGGCGCAAAATATGCTCCTGCAACGAACACCCCGATTCATACGCCATCACCATGTACACGGTGTCATTGGCGCGGAAAAAATTCAACACGCTCACCACGTTAGGATGAGAAATACGCGCTAAGGCACGACCTTCTTCAAAGAAGCATTTCAAGCCAATTCGATAAATAGGTAAATTTTCAGGAGAAATGGCTGGAGTCAATTCGCCTAACTGACGCAACACCAGCGAGCTTGGTAAATATTCTTTGATCGCAACAGGAGTGCCATCTTCATCGGACGCTAAATAGACGATACTAAACCCGCCAGACGCAATTTTCTTTACAATGCGATATCCAGCGATTTCAAGCCCATCGGGCAGTGGAGCATTATTTTGTGCAGCCATATCGTCCTGTTTTATTAACTTCTGAGTCTCTGTTATCGGCCAATTTATTATTTACTTAGCTATGACCATCTTATTGCAGCAGCTAGTATACTTGTAAGTCGACGTTGATTGAACCATTCCCACTACGAGGTAATCCGTGAGTATTTATAGCATGACAGGTTATGCTGTCACCAGCCGCGACACTGACGCAGGCAGCATGACAGTTGAAATTAAGAGCGTTAACTCGCGTTTCCTTGACCTGCAATTTCGCATGAACGATGATTTTCGTGCTTTTGAACCATCATTCCGAGAAGCAATAATAACACGCATTACCCGAGGCAAAGTCGAATGTCGTTTCAGTTTTGCACGCAAAGAACAGCAGCAAAACAATAAAGCGATGAACCCTTTGGTTTTGAGTCAACTCGCCCAATTTCAACAAGAGATTCAACAGCAATTTCCTAACAGCGGCCCACTTTCAACCAATGAAATCCTGCGTTGGCCGGGCGTAATCGAAGAAAACACCGTCTCCGACGATGGTTTATCCAGCCATGCGCTCGATTGCATGAAAGCCACTTTGGATGCATTCATCGTCAGCCGCGAGCGGGAGGGCAGCGCTCTACAAGCTGTATTGATCAACAAAATCACCGAAATGGAAGCGATTGTTGAAAAAATTAGCCCTATTGTCCCTCAACTTATTGCGCAATTTCAACAAAAATCGGTTAATCGTTTGCAAGAAGCGCTGGGCTTAACGAATAACAATAACGTTCCGACGATTTCGCGCGAAGAAGTCATGGATCGAATTCGCCAAGAAGTTGCTTTGTACGGTATTCGGATTGATA
>Ga0209067_10001648_pt1 | contig 13555 bp, 7 predicted proteins | sample ColStrG_CSR_2013_FD_187199 | JGI IMG/M metagenome (GOLD analysis project Ga0209067, IMG submission 187199) | Freshwater sediment microbial communities in response to fracking from Pennsylvania, USA - Cold Stream Run_MetaG_CSR_2013 (SPAdes)... | ecosystem: Environmental > Aquatic > Freshwater >... | reverse complement strand
AGGTGAACGCCTCCGGGTCTGCGCTGGTATACTCCGCACTGATCGGCGGGCCAGGAAACGACTTCGCCACAGGCATCGCCATCGATCCCTCAGGGAATGCCTACATCGCTGGCTATACGACATCTGTTAGTTTTCCGGTCACGTCCGCCGGATTTCAGAAGTCCTTTGGTGGCGGCTTTCAGGATGCCTTCGTGGCAAAGCTGAATCCGAGCGGTTCCGGGCTGATTTACGGCACGTATCTGGGAGGCACCGGCAACGATGTTGCGAACGGAATCGCCGTGGATGCGGCTGGAGAGGCGTATGTTGTGGGATACACCGATTCTGCCAATTTTCCGACGCGGAGCCCGATCTATGCGAATGCTGGGGGGCAAGGTGACGCGTTCGTAGCGAAGCTGACTCCGGCCGGTGATAACCTGGCATTCTCCACATATTTGGGTGGCAGCCTGATGGATTCGGCCACGGCGGTGGCTCTGGATTCGAGCTGCAATGTGTACGTGACCGGGGCGACGCTATCAGCGAACTTCCCCGTGACCGGCGGCGCCTTTCAAACGGTCAATCAGGGCTCCTACGACGCCTTCGTGTCGAAAATAAACTCCCAGGGAACCAGCGTCCTTTACTCGACATATGTCGGTGGCGAGGGCTCGGACCAGTCTTCCAGCATTGCGGTTGGCGCAGATGGCACAGCGTACATCGCGGGTTTCACCTATTCCTATCACTTCCCCCTGCAAAATCCTGTGGCGGCTTCCGCGCATGGAGGGCAGGAGGCGTTTGCCGCAGCGGTAGCGGCTACGGGATCGTCACTAGTCTGGTCCACGTATCTGGGAGGTGCGGGTGACGATCAGGCGACAGGAATCGCGCTCGATGCCGCGGGAGGTGTCTACGTCGTAGGTTCCACCTTCTCGTCGGACTTTCCAACTACAGCAGCGGCGTACCGAACTACATATGCAGGAGGCGATGGGTTCTTGGTTAAGCTGGCCTCATGGGGGGCGCCTAGTGTCGTTTCTGGGACGCCCACCACTGCCACAGCCTCGCCCCAAACGTTCACCTTTGTGGCGCGCGACCCGGACGGGTTCGCGGATATCGCCAATGTCTATTTCTTAGTCAGCGGTAGCACTTCCAGCTTGCAAAATAGCTGTTATGGAGTCTATGTCCGAGCGTCCAACCTGCTGTATCTCTACAACGACTTGCAAAGCACACTCCTGGGACCACTGACGCCAGGTTCTTCCGGCACACTGACAAACAGCCAGTGCGTAGTGAGTGGATTGACTTCGGCTCTCATCTCCAATTCTGGGACGGATCTGACGATCAGTGTCGGACTCTCATTAAATGCAGTGTACGCGACGACATCCCGGAACCTATATCTTTATGTAGCAGACAACGAAGGTCATAACACAGGTTGGATACAGACCGGCGTTTGGACGGCCGCCCCCGCAAATCACACCCCCACCGTGGTATCAGGAACACCCGCAAATCCCGTCGGCTCAACCCAAACATTCAGCTTTGTGGCCCGCGACCTGGACGGTTTCGCGGATATCGGCAGCCTGTACTTCTGGGTCACCGGCAGCCCCTCGAATCCGCAGAACAGCTGCTACGGCGTCTATGTTCGCCCTTCCAACGTGTTGTACCTTTACAACGGCTCGCTAAGCGCGACCCTGGGACCACTAACGCCGGGATCGTCCGGAACGCTCCAGAACAGCCAGTGCGCCGTGAATGGAGGTGCTTCAGCTTTGATCTCCGCTTCGGGAACGGATCTGACCATCAATATCGGACTCTCGTTGACGGGAACCTATGCTACGACAGCCCAAAACGTCTACCTTTATGTAATCGACAACGAAGGTCATAACACGGGATGGGTGCAGTCGGCAGCCTGGGCGGTCGCCTCCACAAATCATACTCCCACAGTGGTCTCTGGAACACCGGCCAATCCGACCGGCTCACCTCAGACCTTCAGCTTTCTGGCTCGAGACCTGGACGGGTTCGCGGATATAAGCACCTTGTATTTCTGGATCACCGGCAGTCCTTCCAATCCGCAAAATAGTTGCTACGGCGTCTATGTTCGATCGTCCAATGTGTTGTACCTTTACAACGACTCGCTGAGCGCGACCCTAGGACCATTGACACCAGGCTCCTCTGGCACCCTGCAGAATAGCCAGTGCATGGTGAACGGTGGCAGTTCAGCTCTGATTTCCGCCGCGGGAACAGACTTGACGGTCAATATCGGACTCTCGTTGACGGGAACCTATGCGACGACAACTCAAAACGTTTACCTTTACGTAATCGACAACGAGAGTCATAACACGGGTTGGGTGCAGACCGGCGCCTGGACAGTCGGCTCCACAAATCACACTCCCACAGTGGTCGCCGGAACACCGGCCAATCCGACCGGCTCGCCCCAGACCTTCAGCTTTGTGGCCCGAGACCTGGATGGGGTAGCGGATATTGGCAGCCTGTATTTTTGGGTCGCCGGCAGCCCTTCTAATCCGCAGAATAGCTGCTACGGCGTCTATGTTCGATCGTCCAATGTGTTGTACCTTTACAACGACTCTCTAAGCGCCACCCTAGGACCGCTTACACCCGGATCCTCCGGCACACTGCAGAACAGCCAGTGCATGGTGAATGGAGGCAGTTCAGCTTTGATCTCAGCTTCTGGGACAGATCTGGCGCTCAATGTCGGCCTTTCTTTGCAGGGAACCTATGCGACGGCGCCGCAAGGAGTGTATATTTACGTAACGGACAATGAAGGCCATGACACGGGCTGGGTGCAGACCGGCACCTGGACAGTGGCCTCCACAAGCCACACCCCCGCCGTGATCTCCGGAGCACCGGCTAATCCGACCGGTTCACCTCAGACATTTAGCTTTGTGGCACAAGACTTGGACGGATTTGCGGATATCGGCAACGTGTATTTCTGGATCACCGCCAACCCCTCTAGTCCACAAAATAGCTGCTTCGGGGTATATGTCCGCCCGTCCAATGCATTGTATCTATACAACGATTCGCTGAGCACGACCTCGGGACCGCTGACAGCAGGCCTATCGGGCACGCTACAGAACAGCCAGTGCATAGTAAATGGAAGCACTTCGTCCCTTGTCTCAGCTTCGGGGACAAACTTGACGATCAACATCGGACTCTCCCTGAGGGGAACCTATGCGACAGTACCGCAAAACGTGTACGTCTACGTAACGGACAATGAAGGCCATAACACCGGATGGGTGCAGACCGGCGCTTGGCGGGAACCCTGATCGATAAATATCTCAACGAGATGCTTCATCATCGTGCCGTCACAGCCTTATCCGCAGAGATCGAACTTACGGGCTCAAATCCGATGTAAAGCACTTGAGCTGACACCGGTCGACTATCCGGCTCCGGCAGGTGAGCCGCACGGTCGAACTGCAGTTCAATCCGGCGCTTGCCACTTCCTTGCACGTCGAAACGAAAGGCGACCATTCCCCCAGTTGTTACTTTGTTGCCGAGCTCATGGCCGTCAAGCGGTACCCTGGCGAACGAGGCCGCGGGCTTACCACGCAGTATGGGAACGCGTACTGAGACCACGAGGGGGGATGGGCTAGCTGGTTGCTCCAGGACCACCTCGCTCGATTCCGCAATCCAACCGTCCTCGTATACCCCGCTGTACTCCATGTCCTTGTTCTTGAGATCGCCTGGAAACCTTTGAAGCGAACGGGGTGGGTGCAACGCTGCGTACTCCTCTTCGGATATCATAGAGATATCTCGTGCAAAGCCGACGATGCAGCGGGGGTCCGTTAGGACTTCTCTTCCATACAGGCTCATGATCTTGCTGCGACGTTGGGGGAAAAACGATCCCCACGTTCCCATATCCAAGCCGACGTACTCGCCTCCGGCGATTCGCTGGGGTCGAATCGGAGGGGAGAAGAGCCTCGCCGACCCCCTGCCTTGACAAGCAAGCGTAACGCGGCTCTCCCCGATCACACTGCCCGTCAGGATACGATTGTCCTTGTCACCCTTCAGTGACGCGGTATACTCCAGGACCATCCGAACTTGTGGAGAGGGATTCAGAACTCGAAAGAGAGTATCCCGTCCTAATGAGACCATCGTGTCGCCCGGGAAAAAATAGTCCGACTCTGGCTGATACATTGAGACCCGTCCACTGTGTCGAACCTCTCCCGCCACGTAGTACGGGTTGCCAAATGTCGAAGCGACAAAAACGAGGTAGTTCTTCAAAGCCGCCTGCGATACGAGGCTTACAAGCCGACTATCGCCCAAAGCGATGTTCGTTCTCCGGTTCACGATGCTCACCGCATGACCGCTAGCAAGCACTGGAAACTCACTCTTACCCAAAATCTCCCTCCAAATCATGAACGAATTGGCCGACGGAACTGCTCCGTGCATGTCGAACGACTCGAGCCTACGACGCGCACTGCGCTGCTCGGACACCTGGCCAATTGTTGCCCCTTGCGACCGATAAAACGGATTTAAGCGTGCAATTCCCGCGGGTGGCGCGGCAATATTCTGGAGCATGTCATTTGTAAAGTATATTGGACCGTAGTACAAGGCCTCAAATTTCCCCAGCACGATATTGGATGTATCCGACAGAAACCCGCCCTGTGGCAGTTCGTGAAGATTCCGGAGTTGTGACACCAGACCGGCGCTGGAGGCATTTGGAATCTCAACTAATCCCCCTCCTGCCTCACCGAGGCTGCGGATTGTGTAGTAAATCTGTGCTCGCATGCCAAAGCCCACGAGTATCGCAAGAGGCAGCATCCAAAGCATTCTTGAAGCTGGGGACCTCCTGACACCAGGGGAGAGATCCACCCACGAAACGACCAGAGTTCCAATGAGGAACGGTTGAATATACATCGCTAGCTTAAAGAGACCAAAATCTCCACCCTGCCGAAACAACTGGATCATGAGTACGGCCATAACGAGGCAGACAACGGCGACGGGCTCGCCCCGCCATGCCTGCCATACAGCAGCGGAGAGGGTCGATACGAATAAGATCATGCCGACGATGATGCCAACATCCAGCGCAAACCCAACCGGGGCTTGGCCAATTGCTAGAAAGCCCCAGAGGTGCGCGAATCCGGCTGGAGTAAGATAGTACGGGAAAAGAATGGTGGCAATGGAGGAGCGGAACGCCACTACCTGCGATTGGGAAATCAAAGTAAAACTAGTCACAACCATCATTACGTTTAAGAGCAGGGCTGAGACGAGCGCTATTGGCCAGAGAGTTTTCGCCACATCACTTATACACTCTCTTCCCCTGGCGAGATGAATGGCATGATACAAGAGATAAGATACTCCGAAAAACGGTATGACCTCAGGATAAACCATTCCCAGTGCGGCACCGAACATTGCGGCGAACACGACTTCGGAGAATTTGCTGCGACGCGCGGGTCGCAGCAGAAGAGTGCAGGTTCCAGCCAGTATCCCCAACCCACACACTTGCGCGAATAACTGGTACACCGCTCCAAGAGTATTGAGGGCAGAAAGACCTAGGGCAAGGCACACCAAAAGGGCAGCTTTGCGGTGCCTCCGGTTTTGTAGTACTAGGGCACCGCTGGAAGAAAGCAGAACCAGATGAAATGCGAGGATCAAAGGCATGAACGCCTGATGTGGAGAAAGGCCGGTACAACTCACCGTCCAGGCAAGCAGTTCCTCCACGCCGTGTCGTATTGCAGAAGGCACATAGAGAAACCAAAACTGCAAGCTTGCATCGCGGTCCGCAATGATATCACTAGCGGCCGGGACGGCAAAATGCCCATGGTTGAGAAAGAACTTGGCGCCGAGACAGTAATTCGCCATGTCATCGTTGCAGTAACTGACCCAATTGAAGCCAAACCGCAGGAACGGGTAGCCGGTTGCAAAAGCGCCCACCACCAGGACAGCCGCAAAGGGTAACACGCGCCGCAACGGTAGGATGGGGCGGTAACGCCAGAGAATGACCCCGGAGAGGGCGGCTAGAATCAAGGTCGCGGCAGGACCACCATAGCGTACAGGTACTCCCAGACAATTGATCCAAATGACCAACAGGACCGTCGCGGCCACCCCGGTGACCGGTGATAGCAGCGCGTTTTGCAGCAGGTTTCGGCGCGTGTGGAGCACCGAAACAAGCCCATAGCCGAGGATCGACCAGAAGGAAAATATTGCCAGGACCAAGAAAAACGCTAACACTGTTTATGCCTCTCTCTTTGAGCAAGGATGCGCAATCGCAGGCCTCCACGATTTCAATTGGAAACGTCCATTGTAATGTATCGACATGAATCCAAGTGACACCAACCCAAATAGGAAGAGCCCACAATCGGGAGTGTGCTGTGTTATGGGGTCCGAAGGCCGCGACAAAAGCGTCACCACGTCAGGGGACGACTTCGAGGGCGCAAGTTCATTCCGATTACCAAATTGCACCAAAAGATTGGCACAGGCAGCGGAAAAAACGCTCGCCGCTCAATTTGGAAATAGGGCGCGAGCTCCGAAATCACTTCGGTGGGAACGTTGATGTGCTCCCGTTCGATGAACCATTTGTAGGATTGGCGGTAGCGCTTTTCAAAGAGGCGCTGAGCGGAAATTCGCCGGGCCAAACTGTACGCTAAGGAACCTTCGCAAGGCAAGACGACCTGCAGGAAACCGCTCTCCTTATTGCAGACCCGGTACATTTCTTGGATGGCGCGCGGCAAATCCGGCAAGTGTTCAAGGATGTGGATAGCGATGATCCGGTCAAAATATCCATCCGGAAAATCAAGCCGATCCTGACAGTCCCCAAGTATTGCGTTGACACCAGGATGAACAGCGCGGAGTTTGTCGATCACGTTCTGCCGAATGTCTACCGCGAAATAGTTCGCCATCTGTTCGGCACTCAGCTTCTCGTAACGCAGGTGCTCACCCAAGCCCGCTCCGATCTCGAGCGACCGGAGGAAACTTTTCCCAGCCGTGCGGACGACGAAGCCATGATCAAAATCCTCGAGAACTCCGTATCGGCGGGGAAGAATCTCCAGCCAGTACTTCATGAAGTCATCGCTGATGGCTCTTTGCTCGGCGGTTAACGGAGGGAGAGTCTTCGGCCATTTTTGCCCCGGTTTCGTCTCCAGGCCGATAGTGGCGGGTTGCGGCATCTCAAGACTCACAAACGGCACCTTAAAGCCAGCATCTCCCAGACAGCATACATGCTAGCTGCGCAATCCGCAAGGGCCGTCTGGTCTCCGTCTTTGTCTTCCGCTGTCATTCCCATTTCTCGCCGCGATCCTCCGGGACAATGCGGCGCAAGGTATAGATATCCGTAGCTTGCAGTCGATCGCGCCATTTGCTCAGACCTTCCCACGGATCCCAAACGGCGCTGATCAGCTTTCCGGTGATTCCGTCGCTTGCTTCGCTGCCCAGGTACACACATAGGCTTGCCCCTTGCGTCAGCGGAGTACCGCCGGATTGCTTTTGGCGCAGAGAGGCTTCGTAAAACGCCTGGCCTACTTGTTCGGGGCCGCTCTCCAAGACCTCGTCCAAGAGGCGGGTGTTCAGAGCGCCCGGCGCCACGAGATTCACGTCGATGCCGCGATTCTTCAACTCTTCCGCCAGGGTCTCCCCAAACCGCACTACCGCGGCCTTTGAGGTGGCGTATGCGCTCAAACCGGGAAGCGGCTTGGTTGCGCCTCCTCCAGATAAAATGATGATCTTGCCCCGCCGGGAACGTTCCAGCAGCGGCAAGAACGTGCGGCAACAGAGCACCGGGCCCAGCAGATTGATATCGATTGCCCTACGCCAGGCGTCCCAATCCACCGCATCAATTGTGCCCTTGGGACCGTAGATTCCGGCGTTACAGACCAGGATGTCGAGCGCGTCGGAGGTCTTCGAAAACCGTTCCAAGACCCGCTTCATGTCGGGTTCACTGGATACATCCGCCGTCTCTGCCAAAACCCGGCCCGGGGCATCCATTTCCAACTTCTCACGGGCACTTTGCAGATCGGCGGCGGTCCTCGCGCAGATCAGAACATTTGCGCCCTCGCGAAGGAACGCACGGCTGATTTCGAAGCCAAGGCCCTGGCTTGCGCCCGTAATCACCGCCGTCTTGCCCGCCAGCTTCATCGGTTTCTCCCCACGGAGTGATAGCGTATCCGCCCATCATGGCCGAGAGTTCTCTCGAGATGACCAGACGGATCAATCACGAGGGGAGATTTCATCCGCAGCACGAGCGTCTCCGGAAGCAGTGATTGGAACTGTGGCCATTCGGTGGCAACCAGAAGGACGTCGGCTTGATCTAACGCTGCTTCGGGGGTCGCGGCAAGATGGACGGCGAGCGGAATTTCGGGTTGCCTGATTTGTACAGTCGGGTCGTAAGCCCTCACCGTGGCGCCTTCTCCGCATAACCAACCGCAGGTTTCGAGCGCTTTCGAGCGGCGTAGAGCGCTGGTGCCCGCCTTGTAAGTGAGTCCCAGAACCGCGACGGTCTTGCCGCGTGGGGGCCCGACGCACCGCAGGAAATGATCGTATAGCCAGTTCTGGTGAAGATCGTTGCTGGTTTTGACGCCGTTGAACAAAGCAGGTTCCAGACCGTTACTTAAGGCGACGGTTTGGAGGAAGGTGATGTCCCGCGCGAGCGTACCGCCTCCATAAGCCGCGCCCGGATGCAGGTAGGCCCGACGCCCAATCCGAAGATCGCTCTTCAACCCGCGCTCCACTTCGATGGAGTCCGCACCTACCCGCTCGCAGATCCGGGCAATCTCATTGGCGAAAGCTATCGAGGTGGCCAGAAAAGCATTAATGGCGTGCTTCGTCATTTCCGCCGATTCGACCGACATCCACTCCATTTGGGTCGTGAAGGGCGTCCAAATCGGCTCGAGCAGGTCTCTGTCCTCGCGTGACCGAACTCCGACCACCACCCGGTCGGGTTCCAGGAAAACCTCTATTGCTTTGCCCAGACGAAGATTTTCGGGCGCGCAGGCAAACCGAATCCGGTTGTTCAAAGCGAGATCTTTATACCGTCTTTCGAGCCTCGCAACGGAGCCCACCGGCATCTGCGACGAAACCAGCATAACTGCGCCGGGGGACATCAACGGAAGCAGCGTGATCGCCCGATCGATCACGGAGTCGACGTCGGCAACGTCATTGTCGTCGACCGGCGTATCGAAAGCGAGCCATGTCACCTCGTTACCCGCAACGGCATCCAGTTGCGAACTGAACCGGAGGTTGCCTGACCTGACTTGTGACTCGATCATCTTCGCGAGTTCTGGCTCCTGAATGGGCAGTTCCCCGACTTGTAGCCCGGCAACGACGTTCGGGTCCGGATCGATGCCGGTCACCTTGTGTCCCACCGAAGCCAGGCACGCTGCCGTGACGGTACCCAAATGCCAAAGCCCGACCACCGCGATTCGCATCACGCCGGGCAGTATAGCATAGGTCAGATGCGGTGCTAATCTGCCTCAATCCGTTCAACCCGTTTGGCCGTAACGTGGATGGGCGCAAACGGCACGCAACCAATTACCGTCTTGCGAGCAATATCCGTCGAAGCACCTGTGTTACGATTTCGTTCTGTGGATATCGTTGCTGTCACATGCGCCGCGGATGCCCATCTGTTACGGTATTTCCTGGCCAGCTATGAGTGCTTCTGGGAGGGCGGCGGCAGGCTGGTTCTGGTTACACGTCGAAGCGACAGTTATCTTTGGGAGGACATACGGCTGCCTGCCCGTACACGCCTGATTTACCGGGAGGATTTCCCCGAACTTGGGCCGGACGATTTTCGGAATCAGCTCTATCTCAAACTCATTGCCCACCAGTTCGTCGAGACTGAATATTATCTCATGATGGATTCAGACTACCTATTTGTAGCTCCCTGCCTGGAAGATTCGTTTTTTTGCCAAGGCAAGCCGGTCTGGTTTCACTGCGCATGGGACGAGACTGCGGTCCGCTGGAGAAAAGGGTCCGAAGCCTTTGTCGGCGAGCCAATCACCGATATATGTGCAGCGCTCCAGCTCGTCTTTTCTCGAAGGGTTGCAGCCGAGTTCTGCCGGCGTTACAATCCGCGCCGCATTCTGAAGATGGAAGGAGTCAGCGAATTCACTGTCTACGGCTGGTTTGCCCGGCACTTCTTTCCGGACGCTTACCATTGGGTCGATGGAGCGTCTAACTTCGGCAACGGGATTGGACGGGCGGTGAACCAGGTGCCCCCTTCTTATTGTCATCTTGATCCACAAGTAAAACTCGACGATTTTCCGGGCGCCCGCTTTGTCATGTTCTGGTCTCACTGGGACCTCGCCGAGTCCAAAATGGCTGAGTTTCTGCAGGAGGCCCACCGGCGCCACCCGGACCGGCGATTGAATTTTCCCAGCCGCTGCCGAATCTATCCGTCGGTCAGGCTGCCATTTTCACCAGAAACGTTCTATTTCGATGTACGCAGCATCTGGTCCGACGGATGGGTGAAGGATGAGGTCTGGTTCGCCATAGACGGCTTGTCTCCGAAGCGCCGTTTGCAGATTGAATTCGACGTTCCGGCCGGCCCGATAACCGGCTCCTGGCAGGTTTCTTCGAACGAGCCTAGGAGCTTCCGGCTGGACACGGGGCTCAATGAGCTGCCGATCGACCTGAATTCTGGGGGTCCGCGGCACCCAATCCTTTTGCGCTTCGATGCCGCTGCCACTGCCATAAGGGAATCCACCGGCCGCAGCCTCCGGGCACGCCTGGTTGGCTTGGACCTCGACTCCTAACGCGGGCTAACCGCGGATCCGCTCCCGCCGAAAGCCATCGCTGCCACGGGATGCCGCCAGCAGGACGGGAGCGTTCCAAATGGCTGCGCGTAGTATCATAGCAAAGAAAAGGCGAAAGGTTGCCATGAAGAACTTGCCACTGGGATTTCACGATCTCCCCCTGGAGCGCGCTGGTGCGGGGGGCACGGGCCTGGAGGCCTACGGCTCTCTGGAGTCGCTGGAGGCGGTGGTGTCGCACTTCCGCGCCATCCATCGCGAGCCGGGTTCGGCGGTGCGCGCGATTCACCACCAGCCGGCCGTAGAGGGGACTTTTGCGGATATCCCACCGGCCGTCGATTCGCGCTTGCGCGCGGCTTTGGCCCAACGCGGCATCGCGCGGTTGTACACCCATCAGGCCGAAGCATTCGAGCAGGTGCAGGCCGGCAAAAACGTCGTGATCGTCACGCCGACCGCCAGCGGCAAAACGCTCTGCTACAACCTGCCCGTGCTGAATCTATTGCTGAGCGATGCCGGCGCGCGCGCCATGTACCTGTTTCCCACCAAGGCGCTCGCCGAAGACCAGCTCCACGAATTTCACGGCGCCGTGGAGGAGATGGGCTCGGAAATCCGCGCCTTCACCTACGACGGCGATACGCCCCAGGACGCGCGCAAAGCCATCCGGCAGCGCGCCAACGTGGTGCTCACCAATCCCGATATGCTGCACACCGGAATTCTGCCGCATCACACGCGGTGGGCCCGGTACTTCGAGAACCTGCGGTACATCGTGATCGACGAGTTGCACTATTACCGAGGCGTTTATGGCAGCCACTTCGCCAATCTGCTGCGGCGCATGCGGCGGATCTGCGAATTCTACGGCGCCAAACCGCAGTTCATTTGCTGTTCGGCCACAATCGCCAATCCGCGCGAGCTGGCGGAGGCGCTGACCGGCGAGCCATTCGAGCTGGTAGAACGCAACGGGGCGCCGCGCGGCGAGAAGTTTTTCATCTTCTACAACCCGCCCGTGGTCAACCGGCAACTCGGCATCCGGCGGAGCTACATCGGCGAAACGCGGCGCATGGCGCTGAAGTTCATCGAGAATAAGCTGCAGACCCTGGTTTTCGCGAACAATCGGCTGGCCACCGAGGTGCTGGTCAAGTACCTCAAAGACGCATGCGACCGCGGCCCGATTCCGAGCGAGACCGTGCGCGGCTACCGGGGCGGCTATCTGCCGCGCGAGCGGCGCGAAATCGAGCGCTCGCTGCGCGACGGCGCCACGCGCGCGGTGGTGGCGACGAACGCGCTCGAACTGGGGATCGATATCGGCTCGCTGGACGCGGTGGTGATGGCCGGATACGCGGGCACGATCGCTTCGAGCTGGCAGCGCGCCGGGCGGGCGGGCCGGCGGCAAGGCACGTCGGCCGCGGTGCTGGTGGCATCGAGCGCGCCGGTCGACCAGTACATCGTCGAGCACCCCGATTATTTCTTCGGCCGCTCGCCGGAGCATGCCTACATCAATCCCGAGAACCTGGAGATCCTGCTGGCTCACGTGAAGTGTGCGGCCTTCGAGCTGCCGCTGCGCGATGATGAAAAATTCGGCCGGCACGACCTGGGCGAGATCTGCCGGTTCTTGGAGGATTCCGGTTTCCTGCATCATTCCGGCGGCGCGTGGCACTGGACATCGGACACGTACCCCGCCGATGCCACCAGCCTGCGCTCGGTCTCGAGCGATAACTTCGTGGTGGTGGACATCACGGGCGAGGCGAAGGTGATCGCCGAGGTTTCGTTTCCCACCGCCCTCACCACGCTGCACGAAAAGGCCATCTATCTGCACGAGGCGCGCCTGTTCCACGTGGAGCGCTTCGATTACGAAGAGCGCAAAGCCTACGTGAAGAGCGTGGACTGCGACTACTACACCGACGCTATCGACTACACGCAGGTGAAGGTGCTCCAGGAGTTTGAAGGCGAGCCGCTGGCCGGCGCCCGGCGCGCGCATGGCGAGTGCCGGGTGAACCGGCAGATTGTGGGTTTCAAGAAGATCAAGTTTTATACCAACGAAAATGTCGGGGCGGGCAAGCTCTCGATGCCGGAGCAGGAAATGCACACTACCTCGTTTTGGCTGCATTTCCCGGCGGAATTTCTGGCGCAGTTCGCCGAGTACACGCCCACCGAAAAGCAGAGCGGCATCGCCGGGCTCGGCAACGCCCTGCGCACGGTGGCCGCGCTGCTGTTGATGTGCGACCCCCGCGACCTGGGTGTGGCTCTGAGCGAACAGGTGGAGGGCAGCCTGGCTGTGTTCGAGCCCAACTTGTATCTCTACGATGCCTACCCTGGGGGGATCGGCCAAAGCGCGCCACTATTCCGCATGGCGCCACGGCTGCTCCAGCAAACCGCCGAGCTGCTGGCCGGCTGCGGTTGCGATGCGGGTTGCCCATCCTGTGTGGGGCCGGTGGGCGAGGCTGGCGAGCGCGGCAAAGAAGTAGCCGTGCGCATGCTGGCAGCGCTAGGGTGACTCGACGTGGGCACGCCTCATCCTTACGGCGCAATCACGCCAAACCCGACCGCTCCAGCAAGGCCCTTGGATCGGGCTCCCTCCCCATGAAATCGCGGTACAGATCCGCGGGGTCTTCGCTGTCGCCTTTGGCCAGGATCTTGGAGCGGAATTCGGCACCGACGGCGCGGCTGAAGATACCGCCGGTGCGGAAGCGAGTGAAGGCGTCGGCCTCCAGCACCTCTGCCCACTTGTAGGAGTAGTAGCCGGCGCCGTAACCCACGGGGCTGGCGAAGAGGTGAGTGAAAGCCGCGATCATAGCGTGTTGCGGAGGCAAGGGCGCCGGGCTGAACTCCTGCAGGGTGCGGCGCGAGTATTCCACTGGGTCGCCATCGCGCTGAGGCGAGTATTGGGTATGCATCAG
>Ga0209067_10001647_pt1 | contig 13567 bp, 14 predicted proteins | sample ColStrG_CSR_2013_FD_187199 | JGI IMG/M metagenome (GOLD analysis project Ga0209067, IMG submission 187199) | Freshwater sediment microbial communities in response to fracking from Pennsylvania, USA - Cold Stream Run_MetaG_CSR_2013 (SPAdes)... | ecosystem: Environmental > Aquatic > Freshwater >... | reverse complement strand
CTCGGCCACCATCCATTCGGCGACCGTGCCCTGCGTCATTTCGATGCCCCATTTCGGCATGGTGAAGGCGCGCAACTGTGCCATGTTCAGCGCCTCACTTCCACGCCAGAGTTTTGCGCACCGCCGCCTCAATCTTATCGGGCGAAGGCAGATAGGCGCTCTCCAATTCGCGTGCGAACGGGATCGGCGTATGCGGCGGCGTCACCATTTGCGGCGGTGCTTTCAGGCTGGAGAACGCCTTTTCCGCAACCAACGCCGCAATATCGGTGGCGAGGGAGCAGCGCGGCGGCGCTTCATCGACCACCACCAAACGCCCCGTCACTTCCACCGAATCGAGGATCGCTTCTTCATCGAGCGGGCTCGTCGTGCGCAGATCGATCACGTCACAGCCAATGCCTTCCGCCGCGAGTTTATCCGCGACGCCCTCACAAAAACCGAGCAGCAGACCCGATGACACAATCGTCACATCCTGCCCCGCACGGCTCAAGCGTGCATGGCCGAAGGGGATGAGATATTCACCCTCGGGTACCTCACCCATCATGCCATAAAGCGCCTTATGTTCCAGGAAAATCACGGGATCATCATCGCGGATCGCCTGTGTCAGCAGCCCCTTCACATCAGCGGGCGTGGAGGGCATGACAACTTTCAGCCCCGGCATTCCGGTCAGCATTTGATGTACTGATTGGCTGTGTTGCGCGGCGGCGTTGAATCCGGCGCCATAGGCCATGCGGATGACGGCGGGGCATTTGGTTTTGCCGCCAAACATGTAACGGAATTTGCCAATCTGATTCCAAATCTGATCGAGCGAGACGCCAATGAAATCCGCGAACATCAGCTCGGCCACGGGGCGCTTACCCGACAAAGCGAGACCCGCCGCCGCACCAACAATCGCGCTTTCTGAAATCGGCGTATCAATCACCCGATCCGCGCCGAATTTGCCGAACAAGCCGGTAGACGTGCTCCAGATGCCGCCAATCGCCTCCGGCCCGCCTGCGGTTCCCATGCCACCGACGACATCCTCACCCAAAACGACCACATTGGGGTCGCGTTCCATCTCGGCGAAAATTGTCGAGAGAACAGCGTCACGATACATCATTTCAGCCATTGGTTCGGCTCCGGATCAGTAAGAGATATAAACGTCGGCGAGGACGTCTTCAGCGGTGGGGCGGGCCGCAGCGCGGGCGGCAGTGACCGAGTCATCAATAAGCGTCGCGACATCTGCATCGACTGCGTCGAGGTCAGCATCACTCAGCAGTTTCGCCTCAGTCACCGACGTGCGAAACTTCTTGAGGCAGTCGCTATGCTCACGGATGCGATCGAGTTCCCCCTCGCCACGATAGCGCTGCGGATCGCCCTCAAAATGCCCAAAGAAGCGCTCGGTATCGAACTCAACAGCGGCAGGGCCGTGTCCGGCGCGGACATAGTCCAACACCTCGCGCATTGTGTCATGCACCGAGAAGAAGTCTGTGCCATCGCCGCGCCACACCTTCATGCCAAAGGCTTCAGCGCGGCTGGCGATGTCTTTCTGTGTGCCTACCGCATATTCAAAGCCGGTGTGCTCGGAGTATTTGTTGTTCTCATACAGGAAGATGCACGGCGCTTTGGTGACGACGGCCATGTTCATCGCCTCGAAGGTCGTGCCCTGGTTACACGCGCCATCTCCCGAGAAAGTGATCGCCACTTTACCTTTGCCGTCGAGCTTGGCCGCGAGCGCTGCACCAACACCGATCGGTGATCCCGCGCCCACAATCCCGTTCGCGCCGAGCATTCCCACGTCCGCATCGGCGATGTGCATTGATCCGCCCTTGCCTTTGCATGTGCCGTCACGGCTGCCCCAGATTTCCTTCATCATACCGGTCACATCCACACCCTTGGCGATGCAATGGCCGTGGCCACGATGCGTGGAGACGATCTTGTCGTCGTTATCAAGATGCTCACACACGCCGACCGCGACGGCCTCTTGACCGCAATAAAGGTGGGTGAAGCCCGCAATCTCGCCGGTCATGATCTCGACATGCAGCCGCTCTTCAAATTCGCGGATCACCTTCATCTGGCGGTAAGCGCGCAGCAGCGCCTCGCGGCTGAGTTGCATGGTTGACTCTCCTATAACCCGAGGACTGTTTTGGCGATAATCTCGGCTTGCACTTCGTTGGTTCCACCAAAAATCGTCCAAGCGCGACTGTTCAAATAGCGAGGCGCGGCTGTTTGGGCTTCGCGCGAACCGATGGGGGCGGGCGCGGCGTTGCCATAGAGCGGGCGGCGCGTTTCAAGCTGAAGCCCCGCGTCTCCATACGCATCCATCCACGCGAGATCGATGGCTTGGCGGAGGTTCGAGGACAGTAGCTTGACCAGCGAAGTTTGCGGGCCAGCGGGCCGCCCCTTGGCAATATCCGCCAATATCCGCAGCTCGATCATTTCGAGCGCTTGCGCTTCCAGCCTGATTTTGGCGATACGGCGGAGCCAGTCTTTGTCATCGGCAAGCACCCCGCCTTTGCCATCTGGCTCATGCGCGGCAGCGCCTTCGACCGCATCCAGATCGGCAAGCAATTTGGGCGCGTGGCATGATCCGCCGCGCTCATTCTCCAGAAGGAATTTGGCGATTTTCCAGCCCTCACCATCTTCGCCAATCCGATCTTCGACGCGCGCGACAGCGTTATCGAAGAACACCTGATTGACCTCATGGTCGCCCGCCAGCGTGATGATCGGCCGCACCGAAATCCCCGGCTGATCCATATCCATGATGAGAAAGCTGATCCCACCCTGTTTGCGCGCGGCCTCCTCGGTGCGCACAAGCGCAAAGATTTTGTTGGCGTGGTGTGCGTGCGTCGTCCAGATTTTGCTGCCATTGACGATATAATGATCGCCCTTCAGTTCACCGCGCGTTTGCAGGCTGGCAAGGTCGGAACCCGAGCCGGGTTCGGAAAAGCCCTGACAATAATAATCCTCGCCCGACAGCACGCGCGGGAGCAGCCGCGCCTTCTGCTCGGGCGATCCGAACGTATAAACCACCGGTGCGAGCAGCTTCAGGCTGAGCACCGTGAGCGCGGGGGCACCGGCGAGCGCGCATTCTTTCTCGAAGATATAGCGCTGCACCACCGTCCAGCCCGTGCCGCCATGCTCCGCCGGCCATTGGTAGCCGAGCCAGCCTTTTTTGTTCAGAATGCGTTGCCATTCCTGCCCGATGTCGGGCTCCACAAACACCGAAGGCGATGCAGCCATGCCTGATTTCAGATACTCTGGGAGGTGATCGGCCAGAAACGCGCGCACCTCCTCACGAAACGCCTGTTCTTCAGGGGAAAAGCGCAAATCCATTAGCGTTCCAATATTGTCACGGCAGACACGCCGGGTGCACCATAAACATGGGTATAGGCCGTTTTGGGGTTGCCCGCGACTTGCCGTGCACCAGCTTCCCCGCGCAATTGCACCACATTCTCATAGACCTGACGCAGTCCCGACGCGCCAATCGGTTCACCGCAGGCCAAGCAGCCGCCATCGGTATTGACGGGGAGCTTGCCACCGAGATGCGTGCGCCGCTCGGCGAGCCATTGCTCCTGCTCACCATCGTTGCAGAAACCATTTTCAGCCATGTGCATGATTTCGGCGCCTGCCTCGGTGTCTTGCAATTGCGCAACATCAATATCCTCAGGCCCGATGCCCGCTTGGGCAAAGGCGGCGGCAGACGCGAGCCGCGTCGCCGATCCGCCACGCGCAATGTCGATGCTTGGCGCGAACACCTCAAACGATCCCGGCGGGCGGGTGCGCATCGCCGCCGCCTTCAGCCGGATGAGTGGCCTGCCGAGTTCGCGCGCCTTTTTCTCGCTTGCCAAAATAAGCGCAACACCGCCTTCGGCTGGCGAGCAGAACATGTATTTGGTATAGGGATCACTCACCAGCGGGGCGCTCATGATCTCGTCCAGCGCCACCGGCGCGCGCCGCCAGGCATGATCCGCCTTTACGCCATTGATAAACGCCTTTTCCGCGACGCGCCCGAGCGCCGTGGGCGTGATGCCATACTCGTGCATATAGCGCGTAATTTTGGCGGCGAAGAATTGCGTCGTTACCATATAGCCCGCCTCGCCATACCAATCGGGCAGGTTATATTCGGCGGGCAGCGCATTGAACGCGCCGCGCGGGTGCTTGTCGAACCCAACCGACATGCCGATGTCATATTCGCCCGACTTGATCGCCATTTGCGCCGAAGCGAGCGCCGATCCGCCCGCCGCGCAACCATTGCGCACATTTATGAATTGAATGCCGGTCAGACCAAGCCGCTCGACCATCGTGTCGGGATTCCCCGCCGCATCCGAGCCGCCATAGGCGAACTGAACATCGGGCCAGTCGAGCCCGGCATCGCTGAGCGCCGCGCGCACCGCAGCCACGCCCTGATCGAGCCCCGACACACCATCGGTGCGGCCAAAGCGGTGAATGCCGATGCCGATGATACACACATCGCTCATGCCGCCTCTCCGATCGGCTGGAACGCCGGAATCAACACCGGGTCAGCCGAATCGGGATCGAGAGGGATTTGGGTCAGTTCGACCGGCATCCCCACCCGCACATCCTTATTGGCCACATGCGCCAGCCGCGCCTCCACAATCACCTCACCGGGCAATTCAACATAGGCCACCACGAACGGCGCGAAGGCTTCCGGCCCCAGATAGGGCGGCGATTTTGGGCGGAAGCGCTGAATCGTGAATGACCAGACTGTCCCCGTTCGCCCGAGCGGATGCGGCACAAACCGCTCTCCCGGCGGACACGGGAATACGATCCGCCCGCTCTCGCGCTCTTTGCCACCAATCAAACGCGGCGGTTTTTCATCCGTGAATAGCCCCTCGGCAATCGGCCGCATATCATCCTCGATTCTTCGCCGCCATAAAGCCGCAATTTGCACGCGAGCGTGACTCCTCAAAACGCTAGGGGTGGATCAGGAGGGCAGCGAAATATAGCCGAGTTGCGCCGCCTTATACACCGTTTGGCTGCGGTTGACCGCATCAAGCTTGACCGAGGCGTTGTGGATGTGGAAGCGCACGGTGGCGCGGCTGCGCGCCATGATCATGCTGATTTCCAAATCGGTCTTGCCGATCGCCGCCCAGCTCAAACACTCGACCTCACGCTTCGACAGTCGTGATTTCGATGGTAACTGATGAATCTTGCCCATCGTGTGGACATAGCTGCCGATGAAGGTGCGCGCGAGCACACCAAAATAGTCGCCATAGGTTTCAAAATCGGCTGATAAATCGGTTTTCCCCCGCTCCAGCGGGTTGAAGCTCACCGCGCCAATCTGCCCAAAGGGCAAATGGATCGGCACCACGATAGCGGCACGCGTCATTGCCCGATGTTCGAAATTGGTGAGGTCGATGGCATCAAGATAGCCGTTACGCTGCCGGGTACAGAACCCCTGTGCATTCACCCAAAAGGGTTCACTTTCATAACGACAGGCGGCGGTGAGCGGCGATTCAAGCGCGATCCGCGTGTTCTTCCACCACACATGCCCCTGATCTTCCCAGCCGAACACATCGCGCGCGAGAATTGCGCCCTCCAAATCCACCGGGGTGCGCTTGTCGGCGATGTTGTGCGAGGGGGCCGCGCGCATCCCCGCGGTTTCCATCGACAGACGATGCAAAGCTTCGGCCGCGCGGCGGATGTCTTCTGGCCCGCCGATCCGCACCGCATCAATATCCTCGCGCCATGACATGTCCCGTGCGCTTCCTCTATGCCGATAATGATCACATCGCTGCCCTGCTCCTGCCCAGATTTGCAAGAACAATATCCTAGTCATTTTGAGAGCAGTGTTTGCGACCGAGTGTGTGCAGATAATCACGGCTCGCCTAAGAGGAGTCAACCCAGCGTGAATTTCGATCTGACTGAAGACGAGCAAATGCTTAAAGCGGTCACCGAACGCTTCGTGACAGATCGTTATAACGTTGATAAGCGGCGCGCATATTTAGCGGCGTCACAAGGGTTCAGTTCCGAAAATTGGCAAATTTTGGCGGAAATTGGACTGGTCGCCGCGCCATTCGATACCATCCACCACGGCCTCGCCGCCAGCCAAGCCGACATAGCGCTGATCGCTGAGGCATTGGGCCGCGGCTTGGCTGTTGAGCCATGGATCGACTCGGTGCTGGTCGCCGGGCAGTTTTTTGCGGCGTCAGCGCCGCCGCCGTTGCTGTCTAAATGGATCGCAAAACTAACAACCGGACAAAGTCGGTTTGCGCTGGCGAACCGCGAATCTGGTGGGCGCGGCAACACAGACTGCGTGGAGACCATTGCCGAGCACGCCCCCGAAGGCTGGGTGATCAACGGCAGAAAGACGATCGTTGTTGCGGGTGTTGCCGCCGACGGCTTCATCGTTTCCGCGCGTGTGGGGGCGGAAATATGCTATGTCCTGATCTCGGCTGACGCTGCGGGGCTTGAAGTGTTACCGTATCGCCTCATCGATGGTCGCGCGGCCTGCGATCTTATATTGCGCAACGTGCGCGTGGTGGATGCGTGCCGCCTCCACTCCGACCCGGATTTGCTCCGTCGCGTCGAGGCTCGCGCTGATATCGCCCGCTGCGCCGAGGCGCTCGGCATTATGCAGATGATGTTTGATGCGACGCGCGACTATCTGCGCACACGCAAGCAGTTCAGTGCGCCGCTCGCCAGTTTTCAGGCGCTCCAGCACCGGATGGTCGCACAATATGTCGTGATGGAGCAGGCGCGCGCCCTGGTTGATCTTGCAGTGCTCAGCGAAGGTGACGCGTTTCTCCGTGCCATTGCGGGGGCACGGGCGTTTATCGCCGAGGCCAGCGTAACTTTTGGCCATGAGATGATCCAGATGCACGGCGGCATGGGTGTTTCCGATGAGCTTATCATCGGTCATGGCCATAAGCGATTGTTGCTGCTCTCGCGCTATCCAGAAACGGCGGCGGTGGCGCTTGATGAGTATGCTGGGATTGCAGCCTAAATTCACGCACGCAAAACTGCGCTTTATTTTCAACATCGCGTGTAAGACGGTTTTCAAGCTTGAACACTGCCCATCCTACATGTCCGCTACCCAACCTTGAATGTGCGCGCTGCGGGCTTCCTGCTGGCATTTAGAGCCTATTTGGATTGAGACCTCGGCTTGATCCAATCTATGCCGCGTCGGAGCAGATCATAAAACACCGGCAAATCCCAAGCGCACCTATCCACCGTCGGCCACCAATCCATCATCGGCTGCAAATCATAGTGGCCGCGACAATGGCCGAGCGTGAGGTAAAGCACAGCGCCCCCAGTGTCTTTGGGCCCATGTTGCTTGATGTAAAACACCGGATGCGTGCCAATCGCGTCTGCCGCCTCGACAAAGCCCGTGCCCGGCTCGGTGCATTCGGTATCCAGCAGCACATGCAGATTGCCATGCGTTTCCAGATGATACTGCTCATCGCTGGTTTCAAAAGGTTCGATGCCCTTGACCAGCGGATGCGCCGGATCGGCCACCCGCACGGTATAGGGAACAATCGGTGGATGCGAAATGAACTGCGAACCCAGCATATCCATCAGCAGCGGTGCCCAGCGCGGCGCATCCCATAAGCCCGCATTTGGGCCATCCGCGAGCAAGCGCAGCACCGAGTTGGTGCCATGCAGCGCATACCAGCGCCCGCCCTTGGCCAGCCAAGTTCGCAGTGCCTCTTGCGCCTTAAGTGAAGGTGTCACATCGCAGGTGTAGGTGATGATGATGTCCGCCGCCTCGATCGCCGCGACATTCTCATAATCCTCAAACACGCGCGTGCGCACGGCTGGATCTTCGGCCAGCAGTTTGAGCAATTCAAGCCGCGCAAAGTCCATATCGTGCCACACCCCGCCGCAGATCAGCACGCAGTTAATGCGCGGGGGATGGCAGGTGTCTTCAGGCGCTGGCGTGGCGGTCATGCGGATTCCTCTCGTCTTTCTTGGAGTGCAAGCGTGGCGCGAGCAGGCGCGCGGATCAATGGGCATTTCTGATAGTGTTCATGTCTCGCGCTTGACAGCGTCATGTCATATACATATCTCATGCGCATGGCTCATACCAATAAGCGTCCCACAAATGTATCTATCCGCTGCGACGTGATCGACGAGGCCCGCGCGCTCGGCATCAATGTGTCGCAGGCCTGTGAAAACGGCGTGGTTGCTGAAATTTCGATCAAGCGGCGCGAAAAGTGGCTTGAAGAAAATATGGCGGCGATCATTTCAAACAATGAATGGATTGATAAACACGGTCTACCGCTCGCAAAATACCGTCTTTTCTGATGGCGCGGTTTGACGTTTACAAAACTGAAAATGGTGAATATTTGGTTGATTGTCAGGCAGACTTACTGTCCTACATGGAGACGAGATTCGCCGTTCCGCTCATTCCACCTGACCGGGGACTGAAGGTCATTCAGAAATTAAACCCAACATTTGCGATTGAGGGGGAGACGTTCATTTTCTTTGCACAATATGCTTCGGCTGTTTCCATTCGGTCGCTAAAAGAAAAGATCATTTCTCTCGACAAATATGATTCTGTCATCCTTGGCGCATTGGACATGCTCATCTCCGGCTATTGATCCTCACCCCGCCAAATACTTATCGAGCGTCTGGTGGAACTGCCGCAGCCGGATTTCCTGATAATCGCCGAGTTGGACAAGGCCATTTTTCGAGGCGTGAAGCCCCTGCTGGACATAGGGCAGATTGTCCATATCCTGCTCAAACACTGCACCGAGGCCGCCGATTTCGGGCGCATCCGTCCATTTCTGGTCGGTGGTGAGATAGTGCATCGGCACGCCGCGCGGCGGTTTCTCGCCCTGTTTCACGCGCGCGAGGATGCGCACTTCCATGAGGCAGGTGTCGGGCGTTTTACCCGGCCGCCAACGGTAAACGATGTTGGGCATAAACCCGCCCCAGGGGGCGAAATTGGGGAACACATTATACACCAGCGCATCGATCAGTTCGGCATCGGTGGCGTGATCTAGGTCTTGCCCCGCCTGCTCGCCATAGAGTTTGCGCATCTTGGCCCCAAGCGCGGCGCGCGCCGTCATCCCCTCGGGCACCTGCACCGCATAGGGATCGCCCGATGGGTCATAATTGTCCGATGAGCGCCCGTTATACTTGATGAACTCATCGACGATCCACTGCTCGCTCTTGCCGAGTGCATCGAGATGCGGGCTGAGCACGCCGAACGGCACAAGGTTGACGTTCACATTGTCACCCCATGTCCAATAGGCGGAATTGCTATCGCCCGTGAACGCGAGAATTTGCGGATGTGTGACGAGTGTGTGCCATGCTTCCATGAACGCTTCGGCGGTCACCTTCCAGTTTGCCGGAACCTCTTTCGCGACCCAGATGACGGTGGTGCATTCCTCATGCTTCCAGCGCTTAAAATGCTCGGGCAGCGGCGCGAGATATTCTTCCAAAGTCGGCCCGCCGGGGTTTTCCTTGAGGAAGATATATCCGCCCCATTGCCCCACTTCGGCCTCGGGCAGATTCAGATCAGCGGGCTTGAGATGGGTGAAGTCCCAAGGGCAAGGATTGTCCTTGTAGCTGCCATCCTTGTTCCATGCGAAGCCGTGAAACGGGCAGACGAACGCGTCCGCCGCGCCATCTTCGGTGCGCAATTTGCGACCACGATGGAGGCAGACATTGTGGAACGCTCTCACGCTGCCATCATCTTGTCGGCTGATTAGGAAGGAGCGGCCCACATTCTCATACACAACAAAGTCACCGACATCGGGCATGTCCTCTTCACGTGCGGCGAATTGCCAGACATTGGGCCACATCTTCTCGCGCTCGGCCTTGGCGAAGTCTTCCGAGGTGTAGCGCGAGGTGGGCAGCGGCTCGGACCCGCGATAGGTGTAGCTCTCATGTTTCAAGAAGTCAGGGACGGGGCGGCTGTCGACCGCCATCAGCCCCTCCCAGCTCACACCGGGAGAGCGGTTGGTACCGCCGTTCAGCTTAGGGTCGATGTCAGCCATTGGTCATATCCTCTCAAATGCGTCCGTATACGTGGTCGTCGAGCAATTCATGGAAGCGCTGCACGCGCTTTTCTTGATAACTCAAGATGCAGCCTTTGAAGCCGCGTGAATTAAGCCCTTGCTGCTGCGTCGTGCCGATGCTCAAATCCTGATCCGCGACAAATCCCAATGACGTGCCATCGCCATACACCGAATGGACATGCTCGGCATGTTCCAATGGCACCATGCCGATGGGGGTCATCACCTCTTTCATGCCCTTCACTGGCGGCACCAGAACCCAATGATCGAACACGCATTTCTCAGGGTCCGTCGGGTGCGGTTCGGTCCGCAAAATCTGGCACTGCTCGGGGGACATGGTGAGCGTGAGGTTGGGAAACAGGGTGCAATGGAAATAATCGACCAATTGCTGGTCGGTCATGTCTTTGTAATTGGTGAAGCCGCGCTCCGGCCCCAATGCGCGCTTGGCCTTGATGATTTCGGCACGGATGTCCCCCGTCCGGCCCTTATAATCGGCGGGGTCGAGCCCCCAAGCCTTCGCGACATCATCCAGAATCGGTGGCACCTCCCCGGACGTGTAATCGACGCGCGTGGTCGCCTGATGCCCCTTCATCCACATCGCATTGTGTCCGCTCGGATACATTTCAAACAGCGTATCGGGCAGGCCATCGTTGATGAAGGTCGCAAGTTCGGGGTGGATGGTGGGGAGATGGTAGCTCTCGTTGAAATTATCGCGGATGATTTTCCAGTTGAAATCGCAATCGGCGGAGAGGTGCATTACGCGCACCCAATTGTCGAGGCCATAGCCTTTCAACCGCTCGGGCAGTGGATCGAGCCAGTCGAGCAGCGGCTTCGCGTTCTCATCCATGTTATAGAACACGAACGGCCCCCATGTTTCACACCGCACTTCGGTGAGTGTGACTTTACCGCACGGATTGCCGCCGGGAAAATCATCCCCGTCCTGCACATGCGCGAGCGCGCCATCGGGCGTGAACTGCCAGCCGTGATACGAACAAGTGATTCTGTCACTGCCGCCAATATCGCCATGCACGAGCCGATTGCCGCGATGCGGGCAGGTGTTGAAGAAGGCGCGGATCGAACCATCGGTCTGACGAATCATGATGACCGATTCTTTGCCCAGATTATGGCGGATAAAATCGCCTTCCTGCTCCAGATCGGCGAGCACGCCTCCGAGGTGCCACACGCGCGGCCACAGATTTTTATCCTCCAAGTCCATATATTCCTTGGAAAAATAGCGCTCTCCGGTGATCACATCACCGCGCACGGGCGGATCAAAGCCTTCGGAATAGCGGGACAGCAACGGCTCAACAGTCATGGCAAACTCTCAGATAGTTGGTTTATTGGCGGACAGAGTGAACGAGTCGGCGCGCGCCGTCACCTTGTCGAAAGTTATAGGTTTATTGCGCGGGGAAAGCTGGCATTCCAGATGCAGGAGAGCAAAATGACAAAACGACTGGACGGCAAAGTGGCGCTGATCACCGGCGGCACATCGGGTATTGGCGCTGGCACGGTGCGACGGTTGGCGGCGGAAGGCGCACGCGTCATATTCACCGGATCAAACGCCGAGGCAGCAGCGAAAATCTGCGCGGAAACCGGCGCGCACTTCCATCCGCAGCGGGTGCAAGAGCCAGCAAGCTGGAAGCCGCTGATGGAGAAGATCACCAGCAACTATGGTCGCTTGGATATTGCCTTCGCCAATGCCGGGATGGAGCAGGGCGATGGCAGCATCGAATCAATCAGCTTTGAAGGCTGGCAGGGCGTGCTTGATGTGAACCTCACTGGCATGATGCTGACGGCGCGCGCGGCGGTGCGGCTGATGAAGGACAACCCCGGCGGGGCAACCGGCTCGATCATCATCAACTCCTCGATGAATGCACACCGCGCGATGGGCAATTTCATGGCCTATTCGGTCACCAAGGCAGCGGTGGTCGCGCTCACCAAATCGGTGGCGGTTCATTGCGGCAACCAAGGCTACAAAATCCGCTGCAACGCCATTCTCCCCGGCGTGGTGGAAACGGCGATGATCACAAACCTCATCAACGGCACGCCCGATCCCGCTGCGACACGAGGGGCGTATGAGGGCATGTCGCCGCTCAAGCGCATGGCGCAAGTGGATGAGATTGCCGGGCTGGTCGCCTATCTTTCATCCGATGAGGCTGCGTTCATCTCGGGCAGCGAATATGTAATCGATGGCGCAACAACAGCAGGAATGATGGGCGTATAGGCTGTATGACTCCGTAGCCCTGTCTCCCACGGGTCGATGTCGAAGGGTTATACTTCTCTAGTGCGGTGCGCTGAAGAAAAATACAGTCCTTCGACAGGCTCAGGACAACGGAGAAGTTTTGTTATGGGCAAACGGATTTGGCTTGGAGACTCTAATGCAAAGACTTAAAGACAAAGTCGCTTTTATTTCAGGCGGGCTGCGCGGGATTGGCCTCGCGGTGGCGGAGCGTTATGTGGCCGAAGGGGCGTCGGTTGTCCTCTCTGATTTGGACGCGCCCGACAGCGCGCATGTCAAAGATACAATGACACAGCTCGGCCAAGCGGCCAGCTATGTGCGCGCCGATGTGACAAAAGAGGCCGATTGGATTGCCGCACGCGACCATGTGCAGACCAAGCATGGCAGGCTCGACATTCTTGTCAACAACGCGGGCACTGACCTGACCGGGCCGGTCGAGAGCCTCGCGCTTGAGGCTTGGCACAAAATCATGGCGATCAACGTCGACGGCGTATTTCTTGGCACCAAGCATTTCGTGCCGCTGATGGCGGAGAGCGGCGTTGGGCAAAAGGGCGGATCGAGCATCATCAACATCAGCTCGATCATGGGGCTGGTCGGCTATACCGAAACCTCCGCGTATAATGCGAGCAAGGGCGCGGTGCGGCTGTTCACCAAAGCGATCGCGATTGAATTCGCCACCAAGAAAATGCCGATTCGTGCCAATTCCATCCATCCTGGCTTTGTCCTGACGCCCCTGCTCAACGCGGGTTTTCAGCGTTGGGTGGAAAAGGGATTCGCCCAGAAGCCCGAGGATTTGGTTGCGATGGTCGCGGGGCAAACGCCGATTGCGCGGCTGGCTGACCCCAGTGAAATTGCGGGCGCGGCCTATTTTCTCGCGTCAGACGACAGCAGCTATATGACCGGATCGGAAGTCGTCGTCGATGGCGGCTGGACAGCACAATAGGAGCTCTACGCTATGACCATTTCCCTTCCCGATTGCATCACTGTTGTCACCGGCGCGGCAGGCGGTATTGGCCGCGAGCTGTGCAAGGCGCTCAAGGCTGCGGGTGCGACCGTTGTCGCGACTGATCTGGCGAGCGAAGCGCCCGGCATCGCCGCCGATCATTATCTCGCGCATGATGTGACCAGCGAGGCGGATTGGCACAAGCTGGAAGCGCTGGTGCGTGCCGAATATGGTCGCCTCGACGCACTGGTGAACACCGCCGCTATTTCCATCGTCGGCAAGATCGAGGAGACGCCTATTGCCGAGTGGCATCGCGTCAATGGCGTCAACGTCGATAGTATCATCATCGGCGCGCAGGTGCTGCTGCCACTGCTCAAGGAAGGCGGCAAGGCACGCAAAGGCGGAGCGAGCATTGTCAAC
>Ga0209067_10001646_pt1 | contig 13570 bp, 14 predicted proteins | sample ColStrG_CSR_2013_FD_187199 | JGI IMG/M metagenome (GOLD analysis project Ga0209067, IMG submission 187199) | Freshwater sediment microbial communities in response to fracking from Pennsylvania, USA - Cold Stream Run_MetaG_CSR_2013 (SPAdes)... | ecosystem: Environmental > Aquatic > Freshwater >... | reverse complement strand
GTGTGCGAGAAGACATCCCAATTGGTTGCGCCGCGCCCATCAAGCTTCGCTGCACCTTCGATCTGATAAGCGGCGGTGGCGCAGCCCCAGACAAAATCTTTGGGGAATCGCTGTTCGCTCGGCGTTATCGCGTTGGCCGCCGCGCCGGGCGTTGTTGCCAGCATCCCGCCGCCGAGCGCCAAGCCCGATTTCAATACATTCCGCCTGTTCATCTGATCCTCCTATGCGATGTGTTGCAGCATAATATCGGCAAACGGCAATTGCACGTCGCAAGTTATGTTGTGCTGCGGGTGAGCCGAGTGCGAAAGTCCGCCAGCGGTGCCGTGGCGTCATATGCGACGCGGCGGCCAGCGAATGAAACGCCAAGCGTGCGAAACGTGGCGTTGAGATCAACCGCGCTTGAGCGCGTCGCAAAGCGTGCATGGAGCGTTGAGAGCGCGCGTGTTTCGGTCGCGATATCGCCCACGTCCATCAGATGCTCGGGCGTCCATTCCACGCTGTTGCCGCCGCTTTGGGCGTTCATCGCGCGCATCGCGTCGCGCAGCGTATGGTGGCCGTTGCTCTGCTGGTAGATTTGGATTTCGGCGAGCAGCCAAAACGCGGCCCCGCCCCAATAAAGCCGATCATGGCGCAGCGTGCCGTCCATCCCAGTTTCGTCGGCCAGCGGCAGACCGCGCGGCATCCCGATGATCGATTGCCGCCAAACCTCATCGACGCTGAGTTGCCCGGCCTGCGCGCGGGCAATCGGCTCGACATAGGTCGCGTTGCCTTCCTGCAACCACAATGCGCGACGCGGCAGATTGGGGAGTGCGCAGTGCAACATCTCGTGGACGAGAACCCAATCCTCGGCAAAAGCAGCGTCATCCGCCGACGTCCCGACTGAGATTTTGGTGACCGAACCGGCAAAGCCGAAGGTCGTTGCATGACCAACGCGATTCCCCGGTTGGGCGATCACCAGCAGGCCCATTTCGGCAACAGGGAAATGCCCAAAATAGCCGACCATCGCCGTGGCGCAGCGCTCCACCCATCGCAGGCACACGGGCCGATCAAGCCCCGGCGCGCCATTGGCGAAAACCACATTAACCGCGCCGCCAGCCAAGCGCAGGCGCTCCACCGGCCCCTTGCGTAACGCTGCATAAACATCGTCGGGATCATCAAAATCAACCGCAGCGTCACCCGATCGCGCGGTCGTTCCAGCCACCAACGCAAGGCTCAGGCCTTGCAAAAGGCTTCGTCGATTGAGGGGAGGCACCAGCACGCTCCATCTTTGAGGCGACGCATCATGCGTCACCGCAGCATGTCATGCGCGGGCAGGGGGCGTCAAGGCGCAACCGCGCCTCTGCGTCATATTGGCCGGGGTGAGCGGAGCGAGCTTTTGTCACTCACCGCCGGGGCCGATCTGACTCAATCAGACCGACCCTAGTGGAGCGAATTTGACATTTGCTCCGCGCAGCGAGGTGCGCGCAAACAAATGTCAGAATCGAGCCACTAGTGTTTCCGTTCAGGCCGCTGCGTCTGGGGCGGCTTCGCGCTCGGTGGCGATTTCGCCGGGCTCGGCATTGGGATCATAATCTTCGGTGAAGCCCGCTTCATCGCGCTCGAACATTTGCTCCATCACGTTGACGCCCTGCGCCTGCAACTCAGCCTCTTCAGGCGAGCGCGCGACGTTGACCTTCACAGTGACCGACACTTCGGCGTGCAGGGCAACCTTGACCTCATACAGGCCAATCGCCTTGATCGGCTTGTTGAGCACGACCTGCGTTTTGCTCACATGTGCGCCATCGGCAACGAGCGCCTCGACAATGTCGCGCACCGCAACCGAACCATAAAGCTGGCCGGTGTTCGATGATTGACGGATGAGCGTTACCGATTTGCCGTCAATCGACTTGGCTTCGGTTTCAGCACTGGCTTTCTTTGCCGCATTTTCAGCGACAATCGAAGCTTTATTGGCTTCAAAGATTTTGAGATTTGCAGCATTCGAGCGCAGCGCTTTTTTGCGCGGCAGCAGAAAGTTGCGCGCAAAGCCATTCTTCACGGTGACAACATCACCAATGGCACCAAGCTTTTCAACGCGTTCAAGCAGGATCACTTCCATGTCAGTACTCCTTACTTCACGATATAGGGCAGCAGGCCGATGTGGCGTGCGCGTTTAATGGCCTGGGCGAGTTCACGCTGGCGCTTCGCTGACACCGCAGTGATGCGTGCTGGAACAATTTTGCCGCGCTCCGAGACAAAGCCCTGAAGCAGCCGAACATCTTTATAATCAATTTTGGGCGCATCCTTGGCCTGAAACGGACAGGATTTGCGACGACGGAAAAACGGACGAGCCATTATGCGTGCTCCCTTGGTGTATCATTAAAGTCACGACGTGGACGATCCTCACGGTCACGACGCTGACCGCTGTCGCTGTCGCGGCGGGGGCGGTCTTCGCGATCCCCGCGCGGGCGATCTTCACGATCTGACCGCTCGGACTTGCGCATCATCGCCGATGGGCCAGCCTCATGCGCGTCAACCTTGATCGTCATGTAGCGGACGACATCTTCATTGATCTGCGTCTGACGCTCAAGCTCAGCCACCACGGCACCGGGTGCTTCAAACTCAAGCATCACATAATGCGCTTTGCGGTTCTTGGCGATTTTATACGCGAGCGTGCGCAAGCCCCACGTTTCGGTCTTAACGACCTTGCCGCCGTTGGTCTCGATAATCTCGGTCGAGGTGGCGGCGAGCGCATCAACCTGCGCCTGCGCCAAATCCTGACGCGCAAGAAAAACATGCTCATAGAGAGCCATATTGACTTACCTTTCCTGCTGATCGCTGACGCCGCACCATGCGGACGCCCCTCCAGCTTTCTTCGATTCGCTTAGGCGCGTGCCGGAGCGAAGCGCGGCCCCTAGCGGGGTTGGGGGGAAATGGCAAGGTGAAAAGGCTTTGGCAGGTATCGGGCCAAAGGAGGCTGTTTATGAGAAAAATCGAGGGTCTCAATTTAGACACTGATCAGATATTTCTATATCAAACGCTCTCTTCTTCTTCATAATTGAACTCAACTTTGCTTTGATAAATAATTTCGCGCATTATATTTTGTAAATTGTTAGATTTTATGAGTGCTTTGAAGCAATCAATTAGCTGCTCGACATTTATGATTTCTTCTACTGCCTGCATGTATGATTCCACGACGGCTTCAATTTTATACTTTTTAACTGCCTGTGCGCGGATTGCGGCGAGAATATCAGGTGAACTCTCGGTAGATTTTACAACGAAAGTTATGGGAAATCTCTGCACTTTGTCGATGTCTAAAAAATATTTATGAACATCAACTGTCTCAGTGACTTGGAAAAATCGACCCAGTGGTTTCATAACGAAATCAATGCCACCATCATTGGCGTTCGTTCGGCCAGTTTTATACAGAATTAACGCTTCCTCCATTACAGACTGCTTGGTATTCCCGATCCAAACTGTTTCCTGACCGTATTTCTCCTTAAGCACCGCGTAGCTGACAATTTCAAAAACACGCGCATCTGCATTTGGTGCCAATTGCCGAATAACAAAATCGACCGCCTGATCGGGCTCTTTTTCTCCCAGATCAGCAATCTGGCGGCATGTTGACAGAAAGCCCTCAAATGCAGAGCGTTTGACGGCAACATAGGCATCAATTACCTCAATAACAGCTCGAGAGATGTCGTATGTGTGATCAGTTCCATCCGGTCGCCGTATCGAAACATGCAGCAGGTCATCTTGAATCCAATATCTCTCGGTCGAATCGCGAACAATTGGAGGCTTTCCTACGCTAGGATAAAATTTCTTAAACTCGTCGTTGAGCCGACTGTTCAAAGCGTGATTTTGCAATTTTGATCCAAAAGGAAGTTCGCGCTGCCGTTTGAATAAGTCCGAAAATTTTGCGCCCTCGTATTTTGAATATGGCTTTGTCGCAGTGCCTCGTTCAAATCCCTTGGCGATATAATCTTCAACCAGAACATATAAGGCATAGTGGTTGGCAAATGCACCCCGGGATTTTGATCCGCTGTTTGCTGATCGCGTCTTTATGTTCAAATACCCCAAAAGAGAACTGTTCTGAAAAACATCCTCAGCGTCATTGCCAAAATGATGATTCAGGATTTGAAGGATCGAATCGGTAAATGGATGCTGCACGATGTCAAAGATGGGCATTGAATAACTCCGCCTGATCATTTTGCACGGTACTACCATGAGCGCCACGACGATTCTTAATCCTATGGGACTTCTCGGGCGCCTTCAATTCTAACCCCATGTAATGATCCGATATACCTAGCCGACGCAACCCTATTTTTATATACGCCTCCTGGCTTTCAATGCTGATAGAACGCCTCCCCAACTTCTGCGCTACTGCTGACGTCGTGAATGTCCCGCCAAATGGGTCAAGAACCATGTCGCCTGCATTGGAGCTGGCCCTAATGATGCGCTCCAAGAGTGCTTCGGGTTTCTGACTAGGATGTTCCTCATACTCCGCCATGCGGTAACGAACCCGAGGAAAATACCAGAAATTTCCCGGCACCTTTGTTGTATTATACGGTGTCGGAATTTCTTTTCGATAGTCTATGAGTTTTCGTACTGAGCCGGTGCGGGTTTCCACGGCTATATCTTCAGAATTGAACGTGTATGACTTTATATCCTTTGTACAAAAGAGCATTGGTTCAAACATAGAGCCGTAATATTTTTTAGCTTGCACGCCGGAGCTGTCATAACTCCAAATAATTCTAGACAATATATTGATTCGTTTGCGAAGCCAAATATCCAAAAATGGCATGGCTTGAGTGCTCGCCATTACATACAGACTTCCAGTCGGCTTAAGTTTGTCAATGCACATTGAAAGCCAATTTTGGCACCATTCAGCGTACGCTTCTTCAGAAGGCCAAGAATCTTTGAACTCACCAAATGTTTTGCCAATATTGTATGGAGGATCAGCAAAAATTAGATCGACGGAGCCATCAGGAATATGTGAGAGCACTGAGAGGCAATCGCCATGGTATATTGCGGCTTCGCCATATTCGAATTTCCTAATCGCATTCACAAACAAATCTCCCTCGTGTCTTACCTATATCCCAACGTTCGCTCTTCTCCAAACCCGCCATTCCCGCAGGCCTAGCCGACAGTCCCCTCAGTGCCCATCTATGCCGCCGAAAGCGGTGGCATCACGCAGATATCTTGACAAATATATCCATATAGGATAATCATCGTCAGTGCCAAAACAGATGGCCTCCGCAGGCCTCGGATTTTTTGGCGCGGGGACGCCCGGCTTTGAAATTTTCTGTCCGTCGTGTCACTTGTGTCACTTTAGACGGATTTCAGCCCTTTTTTGGGTAATATCGTCGGTGAATGTGGCGTTGGTTTGGATGAAGCGTTGTGATTCGTCGATGAATGGAGTGTTGTATGGCGTTGATCGCATATTTGAAGTGCCCTTCGGTTGGCGGTGGAGGTCGGGCGCTTTATAGCGCACGCGCAGGCGAGGCCGCGATTCACAAAACCGCTGCGCGGTTCCGATCACAGTCTCTGCATGTGTAAGGAGGTGTCGGCTGCTTTTCCTTCGCTGCCGCAAGCCGCGTTTTTATTTGCCGCCGATGTTGGAAATCCCCGCCCACATGATATGCTGACCCCCCACAATAGGGAGACGCGCGATGCTGGCAAAATTTATCGGAACCGATCGGGTTGAAGTCGCGATCAATGCGGCGCAGGTCACGTTTGTCACGCCGGTTTCGGATGGTACCCGCATCCGCTTTGCGGCGGGGCGCAGCGTGACGGTGACCGAGCCGCTCGCCGAAGTGATGGAGTCGCTCAACCGCACGCTCCGCGCGCCGCAAGATTAGGGCTTCGCGTCAGCCGGGGTTCTGAGGCCGTCAGAGCGGCGGCTGGCGCTATAGGTAGGGCAGGGGGCGGCGTCTATTCCTGCCCCTTGTATATCCGCACAAGCTTGTCGAGCATCGCGAGGGCATCTTCGCGTGAGCGCTGGAAGGTGTTGCGCCCGATGATCGAGCCATTGCCGCCCCCATCGCGAATGTCGCGCGCGTCCTGATACACGGCGTCGGTTCCCTTGGCCGCACCGCCGGAGAACACCACAATGCGGCGGCCATTGAAACACGCTTGGCGGACGTGCGCCACGCGCTTCGCTTGGGTGGAGCTGTCAAAGCCTTCATAGGCCTTGTGCGCATCCTTCTGCTCAATGTTGTCCGAAGGCAGCTTCACCTTGATGATGTGCGCGCCAAGCAGCGCGGCCATGTGCGCGGCATAAGCGCCCACATCGAGCGCGAGTTCGCCCGACTTGGGCATGTTAGCGCCGCGCGGATAACTCCAGATCACCGTCGCGATGCCCACTGATTTCGCTTCGGCGGACATTTCACGGATTTCCTCCATCATGTCAAACACATCGTCCGAGCCGGGATAGATGGTGAAGCCGATGGCGGAGCAGCCCAGCCGCAGCGCATCATCCACGCCGCCGGTGAGCGCCTGATTGGCGCTGCTCGCCCATGAATTCGACGAGTTGACCTTGAGGATCGTTGGGATTTGCCCAGCGAAGCTGTCCGCCCCCGCCTCAATCATCCCGAGCGGCGCCGCATAGGCGCTCAACCCCGCATCAATCGCGATCTGGTAATGGTAATGCGGATCATAGGCCGGCGGATTGGGCGCGAAGCTGCGCGCGGGGCCATGCTCGAAGCCCTGATCGACGGGAAGGATGATCAGCTTGCCCGTGCCGCCCAATTTGCCGTGCATCAGGATACGCGCGAGGTTCGCCTTGGTGCCCGGATTGTCACTCTCATAATGGCTGAGAATCTTCTTTACGGTGCTGGTCATCTTCATCGTCGTTCTTCCCTTGCGATTTGTGCTGCGCTTGTGCGCATGTCACGGTTGAATGATCAGTGTTGCAGCGCTGTGACTCCCGGCAGTTCGCGGCCTTCCATCCATTCGAGGAAGGCACCGCCTGCCGTCGAAACAAAAGTGAAATCGCCCGCCACGCCCGCATGGTTGAGCGCGGCGACAGTATCACCACCGCCAGCAACCGAAATCAGCGTGCGGCCTTGCGTGAGCGCGGCAGCCATCTTCGCAAGCGCGACAGTGGCCGCATCGAAGGGCGGGATTTCAAACGCGCCCATCGGCCCGTTCCACACGAGCGTGCGGCAATTCTTGAGCACATCACTGAGCGCCTCAACAGCGGCAGGGCCAATGTCGAGAATCATCTCATCGCCCGCAACCTCATGCACATTCACGGTGCGCGTCGGCGGATTGGCTTTGAATTCCTTGGCGACCACGACATCATAAGGCAGATGCACCGTGCAGCCCACAGCATCGGCGGCATCAAGTATCTTATTGGCTGTGTCGGCTAAGTCATGCTCGCACAAAGACTTTCCCACATCCACTCCGCGCGCTGCGAGGAATGTGTTGGCCATGCCACCACCGATGATCAGATGATCAACACGGGTGACAAGATGCGTCAGCACATCGAGCTTCGACGAGACCTTCGCGCCGCCGACGACCGCCGCTACCGGCTTCTCCGGATTGCCGAGCGCCCTCTCCAGCGCTTTGAGTTCGGCTTCCATCGCGCGGCCAGCGAAGGCGGGTAGAGCGTGCGCCAGCCCCTCTGTTGAGGCATGTGCGCGGTGCGCGGCGGAGAAGGCATCATTCACATAGCGATCGCCAAGCTTGGCGATGGCCGCAACGAGCGCGGGATCATTGGATTCTTCGCCCAAATGAAAGCGCGTGTTTTCGAGCACAGTGATGCTGCCATTTGCGAGGGTTGCGACTAAAGCCTCAGCGTCTGTGCCCTGACACTCAGCGATTAAACCGACATCGCGTCCCAGCACCTGCGCCAACGCGGGCACCACAGGTTTTAGCGAGAAGGCCGCGTCGACCTTGCCCTTTGGCCGTCCAAAATGCGCGAGCACCAGCACCTTTGCACCGCGATCTGCAAGTTCGAGCAGGGTTGGCGCCGCCGAACGCAAGCGCATATCATCGCTCACTTTTCCGTCCGCCATCGGCACATTGAGGTCTTCGCGGACAAGCACGCGCTTGCCCGTGATGTCACCCATATCGTCGAGTGTTTTGAATCCGGCCATGTTTACCCTTCTAACACAATGGCATCACCGATGCGGATATCGCCCTCGGAAATCACTTTGGCGAGTACGCCGCCGCGCCAATCGGGAGTGAGCGCCGCGCGCAACCCCGGGATCAGCGCTTCCATGCGTTCGCATGGCTCGGTCTCCTCGGTCACTTCCAGAACGACATCCACGCCAATGCGCAGCCGTGCGCCCGGGCGTTGCGGCAGGTCGACTGCGTCAACGAGCAGATTGGCGCGTCTTTCCCACCAAGGCAGGCTTGCGCCCACCTCCGCCGTTGCTGCCGCCCAATCCCCCGCCTCAATCAACGTCACTTGGCGGTTATAGGGTTGGCCTTTCAGGCCACCGCGATGATCACCCTCAATGCCAGCCGCCAGCGTGACGCGCGCGCTGTCGATGGTTTCGATCACCGCTTTGGGTGCACCGTGGCGCGCTATGCCGGTCAAGCGTCCCATGTTTAGACCAGCTTCCCCATCGCGCCTGCGGTATCGACCATGCGGTTCGAGAAGCCCCATTCATTGTCATACCAGCTCAGCACCCGCACCAGCTTGCCCTCGATGACAGCGGTTTCGAGCGAATCCACTGTCGATGAAGCGGCCACATGGTTGAGGTCAATGCTCACCAATGGCTCATCGGTAAAGCCAAGAATACCCTTGAGTGGCCGGCTTTCCGAAGCGGCCTTGAGCAGCGCGTTGATTTCGTCCTTGCTCGTGTCGCGGCCCGGCGTGAAGGTCAGGTCGATCATCGACACGTTCGGCGTTGGCACGCGTATCGCAGAACCGTCGAGCTTGCCCTTCAGTTCGGGCAGCACTTCCCCCACCGCGCGGGCAGCGCCTGTGGTTGTGGGGATCATCGACATGCCGGCGGCGCGCGCACGGCGCATATCGGGGTGGATCTGATCGAGGATTTTCTGATCGTTGGTATAGGAATGCACCGTCGTCATCAGCCCGCGCACAATGCCGACGCTGTCGTTGAGCACCTTCGCGACCGGGGCGAGACAGTTGGTTGTGCAGCTCGCGTTCGACACGATTTTATGCTCGGCGGTCAGTTTGTCATGATTGACGCCAAACACCACGGTGAGGTCAACATTCTTGCCCGGCGCGGAGATCAGCACGCGCTTTGCCCCTGCTGTCAGATGCTTGCCGGCCGTGTCAGCGCTGGTAAAAAAGCCAGTGCATTCAAGCGCGATGTCGATATTGTTTGCGGCGTGTGGCAGGTTCGCGGGGTCGCGCTCGGCGGTGACATGGATACGCTTGCCGTTAACGATGATGTCGGTGCCATCAGCTTCGACCGTGCCGGGGAATGGCCCATGCACCGAGTCACGCTTGAACAGCATCGCGTTCGATTTGGCATCGGCGAGGTCGTTTATCGCGACCAGTTCGAGGTCATGATCTGTGCGCTCCAGAATAGCGCGGGCGACGAGGCGGCCAATGCGACCAAAACCATTGATGGCGACACGTGTTGTCATGTTTAGCTCCCTAGTTTTGCGAGGATTTGTGGGGTAATTTTGTCAGGCGTAAGACCGAAATGGTCGTAAAGAGCAGCGATGGGCGCGGAGGCCCCGAAGCTGTCGATGCCGAAGCGTAGACCGTCATTGCCAGTGTAACGCTCCCAACCCAGCGTGACACCCGCCTCGATCGAGACCTTGAGGGCACCAGCAGGGAGCACTTCGGCCTGATAGGCGGCAGGCTGTGCAGCGAACAATTCCCAGCTTGGCAGTGAGACAACGTCAGCACCAACGCCATGCTCTTCAAGCCGATCCGCAACCGAGATCGCGATGGCGACCTCTGAACCCGTGGCGATCAATACGACGCGGCGCGCGGCGTTGGCGGTGCGCAGCGTGTACGCGCCCTTCGCGCTCAGGTTTTCGCGCACATCGGTGCGGACTTGCGGCAGGTTCTGGCGGGAGAGCGCCAACAGCGATGGCGTGTGCGGCGTGGATAGCGCCAACGCCCAGCATTCCGCCGTTTCCACCGCATCGCACGGGCGGAACACGTTGAGATTGGGGATCATCCGCAACGACATGACATGCTCGACGGGCTGGTGCGTCGGGCCATCTTCGCCGAGGCCGATGCTGTCATGCGTCATGACATACACCACCCGTGCGCGCTGGATGGCGGACATGCGGATCGCGTTGCGGCAATAATCGGAGAAGACGAGGAAGGTGCCGCCATAAGGGACGACGCCGCCGTGTAGAGCCATGCCGTTCATCGCCGCCGCCATGCCGAACTCGCGGATGCCATAATAAACGTAGCGGCCGGCGTAATTGTCTTTGGTGAATGGGCCGGTGGCTTTGGTTTTGGTGTTGTTCGAACCCGTGAGGTCCGCCGATCCGCCCAGCATTTCGGGGAGCGCGGCGGTGAGTACCTCCAGCGCCATTTCCGAGGATTTGCGCGTGGCGACGCCCGATGGCTTCTCAATCAGGCCTTCGAGATATGTCTGCAGGTCGCGCGTGCCGGTGGGTTTGTCCGCCATGCGCCGGTTGAATTCTGCGCGTTCGGGATGCGCTGCGTGGCGTGCTTCCCATGCGGCCCGATCCGCCGCGCCGCGCGCACCAGCAGCGCGCCATGTGCTTAAGATGTCGTCGGGCAGTTCGAACGACGGCAGCGTCCAGCCGAGTTCCGCGCGCGCCGCCGCAACCTCGGCACCGCCAAGTGCCGCGCCATGCACGCCTGATCCACCTTGCTTGTTCGGTGCGCCCTTGCCGATGATCGTGCGGCAGGCGATGAGGGTAGGGCGCGGATCAGCCTTCGCCGCTGCCAGTGCGCGGGCGATGTCAGCATAATCATGGCCGTCGCAGCTTTCGACATGCCAGCCAGTCGCTATAAAGCGCGCGGGGATATCTTCGCTCGTGGAAAGTGAGGTCGCGCCATCAATGGTGATCCGGTTATCGTCCCACAACACATTCAACCGTCCAAGGCCGAGATGCCCGGCTAGGCCGATGGCTTCGTGGTTGATGCCTTCCATCAGGCAGCCATCGCCCGCCAACACCCATGTGTGGTGATCGACCAGATCATCGCCGAAACTCGCATTCAGATGCCGCTCCGCCATCGCCATACCGACAGCCATCGCAAGGCCCTGGCCCAACGGCCCGGTCGTGCATTCCACGCCTTCAAGCTCGAAATTCTCGGGGTGGCCCGCGCAGGGCGAGTGGAGTTGCCGGAATTTGCTGATGTCATCCATCGTCGGGCGTTCGTATCCCGTGAGGTGCAGCAACGCATACAACAACATCGAGCCGTGCCCTGCGGACAGCACAAAGCGATCTCGGTCGGCCCATTTCGGGGCTTGTGGGTCATACTTCAGAAACTGGGTGAACAGCACCGTCGCCACATCGGCCATGCCCATCGGCATGCCGGGGTGGCCGGAATTGGCGGCTTCTACAGCATCCATCGAGAGAACGCGGATCGCGTTCGACATGTGTTGGAGTGGACTCGGGACCATGATAATTCCTTGTAACTATTTTAGCAATTATCGCTTTCTTGCGATGGTCTTGGATTTACAGGCAATTGCGAGGATTTTAGAGTATCTTTTGCCCTGTCTTTTCCCAGTCGGCGAGAAAGCCTGCGATTCCCTTATCGGTCAGCACATGATTGAACAGTGCGCGGATGACCGCAGGCGGCGCCGTCATCACATCTGCACCGATTCGTGCCGATTCGAGCACATGAATCGGGTGGCGCACCGACGCCACGAGAATTTGGGTGTCGAACATATAATTGTCGTAAATCAGCCGAATATCGGAGATCAGCTCCATGCCATCGAAGCCATTATCGTCGTGCCGTCCGACGAACGGCGAAATGAAAGTCGCGCCAGCTTTCGCTGCGAGCAGCGCCTGATTTGCGGAGAAACACAAAGTGACGTTGACCTGTGTGCCCTCGCTCGTCAGCGCCTTGCATGTTTTGAGACCCTCGACCGTCAGCGGCACCTTGATACAGACATTATCGGCGATTTTGCGCAGAACTTCGGCTTCTTTCATCATTGTCGGATGGTCGAGCGCGACAACTTCCGCTGACACTGGCCCATCCACCAGCCCACAAATTTCCTTCACCACATCCAAAAATTGACGCCCGGATTTATGAATGAGCGAAGGATTGGTGGTCACACCATCAACCAATCCGGTCGCGGCGAGATCAGCAATTTCTTTGGTGTCGGCGGTATCAACGAAGAATTTCATGGTTCGCCTCTCAGCTTACGAATCAATTGCGAGTATGATAGCGCTACCATTTAGAAAAGACTAGGGGCAAATTGCCTTCAACGTGATATCGGAGAGTGGCTCACTGGTGTCAGAATTTCGATTTTGCAACAGCAGGAGATGTTGCCCTTTGCCCACATCGTGTAAGTCGTTGGCATAAAAGCTATCCCGTTCAGCGGTTGCAAGATCAATAAAGCGTACGCCGCGCGCTTCATATGCTGTCAACAGCGCAGGCAGCATATGCGCGGTAAATGCACCCACATGCAGCAGGGTAACCAACGGCACGTTCTGACCGCGCGCTGAATTTGAAGGGCGGTGTGCCCCGTCAAGCGCCGATGTTGCTGCGCGCATCCAAATGGCTTCGAGGCGACCAACCGACGCTTTATCATTCTTCGCCATGCAACGCGCATAAGGTTCATTATAATCATAATCCGCGAAGCTGAGAGTAACACTGGCCACCTTATATCCACTACGCGCGAGGAAAGCGCGAATCTGCTTGTGACGCTGCGGATCTGCCCCTTCAGCCAAATAAGGGTAACGGAACCAATGCCAGTCTTTTCGAGCCATCAGTGGCGCGATGACAGCTTCATTACGTCCAACGTCTGCGATATACGCCATTGGATCGGTCTGATCGAGGTTGAAATGGCTCCAACTATGGTTGCCCAATGGCTGGCCAGCCGCGCGCCAGACCTTGAGCACGTCAGGCGCACTCGGGTCGTCACCGCCGAAGCTTCCTGCAACAAAACCGTAAGCTTCGCGCACGTGATGGACCTTGAGCGTTGCCAAAATACTGCGCACAATTGTCATACGGGTTTCGCCGCTGGGGAGCGGTCCGTGCGCAGGAAGATCATCAAAGGTCAGCGCAACTTTGACCGGTGGAGGCATGTTCGCTTGTTTTGCAGCTGCATAACTTCGGCAGCCAAAAATGAGCGCCGCGAACCAAATGATCTGGCGCGCGACGCTCATACCGCTCACGTGTTTCGCGTGACAATATTCTCGAGATACTCCTGACGGCCCGAATGTGGCGTGGGTGCGACGTTGTCCTCGACCGCCTTATCGGCAATCTCGGCGAGCGTGCGTTGGCCACTGAGCATCGCCGCACCCTCGCCGCTCTTCCAACCCGCATAACGCTGATCGATAAAGCCCGCCAGTTCGCCACCTTCGATCATCGCTGCCGCATTGAGCAGCCCGCGCGCGAGCACATCGACCGCGCCGATATGGCCATAGAACAGGTCGACCGGATCAATGCTCTGGCGGCGCACCTTCGAATCGAAGTTGTTGCCACCCGTGCCGAGCCCGCCGC
>Ga0209067_10001645_pt1 | contig 13576 bp, 7 predicted proteins | sample ColStrG_CSR_2013_FD_187199 | JGI IMG/M metagenome (GOLD analysis project Ga0209067, IMG submission 187199) | Freshwater sediment microbial communities in response to fracking from Pennsylvania, USA - Cold Stream Run_MetaG_CSR_2013 (SPAdes)... | ecosystem: Environmental > Aquatic > Freshwater >... | reverse complement strand
AGGCCCAGGTTCCTGGCCAGGTGACGCCGCGTCGCGTCTTCAAGGGCCTGTGGCCAGATCATGCCGATACGGTCGGCGTGGCGCCGCGCCCGTGGTAAGAAGATTTTCGCGATGGCGTCCGCGCCGGCGAGGACGCTCGACCTTTCCGCCATAAGCGGCGGCAGAGCCCGCAACTCGTTGATCTGGTCGGCGTGGAGGAACGGGAGCCTGCGCAAAGCGCCACCGCGCTGTGAGGGACTCACGCCATTTTCCTCCAGCATTATGTCGAGCGTCGATCGCCGTAGAAGGTCCAGGCCTGTCAGGGCCAATTCGTATTCCCCGCGCCCGAGCGCAACCACCGTGAGCCCAAGAACGCGCAGAAATTCGTTCACGAGCGTGAGAAGTTGGTCAGGCGATGTCTGGTATGGAGGAACCTGATGTGACGGCGGGCTATGAGACCCGTGGTTGAACAGAACCGTAAGGTCTCGGGCATTGTAGCGGGCAAGGTCCGAAGACTCGACGAAGACCAAATCGAAGCGTCGCCAATCATCGGTGATGACGCTCAATACACGGCCGCCGAAAAGACGATTAACCATGATGGTTGGCGCGATGCTTCCGAGGTCGGCGACGATGCTGGATGACGCTTTGGACGCGGCGCCGTCGCTTACGAGCACCAGAACGTCGACATCGCTGAACGCGTCTCCGTGTCCGGCGCCGAGGCTCCCTGACAACCAGGCTGCCTGGACGTCGGGCCGGGGCTCAAGGAACTCGGCGATGGTGTCGAGCAGCTGTTGCTGGTCCGGTGTCACGGTGGCCTCGCGGGATGGAACGTATCCTGATATCACTTTGCCTTGGGCGTTGAAGCGATCGTGACCTTTCCGCTGACGAAGCGATGTGTTCCGGGGGCCAACGTCCGTATGGACGCCGCGCGTGGCACCTCGCCAGCCCGCCGTTATCACCCGAACGCCAGCACCAGGCTTTTACCTTGGCCCTGGGCGTGGCATGAAAATCGCGCAGCTGGCCCGGCGAGCGCCGAGGCGTGGCGTACATTTGGGAGAAGCCGCGATGCATGTGGGAATGGCATTGATTTTCCAAGGTCGACGCGACGGCGTCGACGACCGTGCGGTCTGGGCCAATGAGTTGCGCCTGGGCGACCTCGCCGAGCCGCTGGGCTTCGAGTCGATCTGGGGCGTCGAGCATCACTTCACCGACTACACAATGTGCCCCGACGTGCTGCAGTATCTGACGTATTTTGCGGCGCGGACCAAAACGATCCAGTTGGGATCGATGGTGGTGGTGCTTCCCTGGCATGACCCGATGCGGGTGGCCGAACAGATTTCGATGCTCGACCATATGTCGGACGGCCGGTTCATTCTTGGCATGGGTCGCGGTCTGGGTCGGGTCGAGTTCGAGGGCTTTGGGCGCAATCAGGAAGAAAGCCGAGCCTACTTCACCGAAGCAGCCCAGATGCTCCTGGCGGGCTTGGAGAGCGGCGTTTGCGAATTCGACGGCCAGTTGGTCAAACAGATCCGGCGTGAGATCCGGCCGAGACCGTTCAAGAGTTTCCGCGGGCGAACCTATGCCGCCGCGGTGTCGCCGGAGAGCTCGGCGATCATGGCGAAGCTGGGCATTGGTCTATTGATCATCCCGCAGAAGCCCTGGGAGGCGGTGGAAAAGGAGCTCACAGATTACCGACGCGTATATCGTGAGGTGAATGGGACTGAAGCCCCGGCGCCCATAAATGCCGGCTGGGTGATCTGCGACGAAGATGAGGGACGCGCCCGAGAAATGGCCGTCAAGCACATCGGCGGCTACTGGCGCACAGTGATCGACCACTACGAGTTCCGCGGCGAGCATCTGCAGTCCATGAAGGGATACGAATCCTACCGGGAGATACAGGCCAGGGTGAACGCGCCGGGCGGCGACGAGGCGATGGTCGAGTTCTTTTTGTCCCTGCAAATCTGGGGGACGCCCGAGCAATGCTACGAGAAAATCCTCCAATGCACCCAGCGTTGTGGCGCCGATTCATTCAACGCGGTCTTCAGCTACGGTGAAATGGACTACGCCTACGCCGAACGAAACATGCGCACCTTCGCCAAGCATGTGCTGCCCGAATTGAAGGCCTACCGTCGGGTCGAAACCTTGGCCGCTGAGTAGAGCCGCCCCTTAATTTTGTTCTTTGAAGCGCCCGGTGGGGCGATGGCGTCTTCTATTGCAGCGCAGCGGTCTGCGCACAGGCCGCCCGTGAAAAGCCCTCTTCCAGGCTACCGGGCGCCGCGTAGGTCCATTTCCCTTCGTGGGCGGTCTGGTAGATAACCGCACCGCTCATGTTGGGCTCGGAATAGGCGACAAGCGAGAGCTGCTTGTTTCTAAGCATCGTGCAGCCCACTTCATAGAGACCGACGGATGAGACTGGCGGGTTCGCCTCACGGTCGCCGACTGCGGGCGCCCCATGCCGTGGCGTCTCAAACCGAACCCAAATCCTACGGAACGGCGACTGCGCAACCTGTACGGCGGGACGGGTGAGCACGGCCGTCTCACCCAGGCGTGCAGCCCAGACCCATCCGTCCCGGCCGATCGGGTCGGATAAGGGCGTCTGCTGAGCGGTCGCCGAAGTCGTCGCAACGATCGCCGCCGCGCAGCCCAAGATCGCGAGACATGATTTCTTCAGGTTCGCGCCGGTGCGGACGAGGCGCCAAAAAGGATGTGACGTTGGCGATGTCATGTCAGCATACTGCCCGCTAACGCGGGACGATTGAAGTACGGGTACTACTTACTGACGGGCGTCGGCGGTCGCATTGACGGCGAACAACTCAACGCCGAGGCTAGCGATCTTGCGGTCACAGGCGATGGCGGCGAACCAGGATCCGCGGTTGTGGGGGACTTTCGGGAGGGGGGCTTCAAACCGCGCTTGCATTCACAAGGCCGGTGCTGTAGACGCGCCGCTCCGAAACGGGCATGCCCGCTTTCGAACCTGTCCGAGAACCGCGGGCCCTTTGGGCGTAAACCAGCAATGGCCGTGGGGAGATAGAGATGATGGCGCAAAAAGCCTCAGAGACGCCGTCGGCGTCCTGGCTTTGCGCCTGTTCCTTTTCTCCCAGTCCTGGATCGGCGGTCGCTGTTCGTTGCCGGCGCGCGTTGTCGCGGATCGGTCCAACCAAGGAGAGTGCTCATGGAGCGCGCTAAAAAGGCCGAGTCGATCGAGACTCTTAAGGGCGTCTTCGCCAACGCCGGCGCCGTGGTCGTCACGCACTACACCGGGTTGACGGTTAAGGAGACGGAGGATCTCCGCGGGCGGCTGCGGGCTGAGGGCGCGAAATTCAAAATCGTCAAGAACCGCTTGGCGCAGAAGGCGCTGAATGGTGATGGCGGTGACGCGGCCTACGACCTTTTCAAAGGACCGGTGGCGATCGCCTATGGCCCCGATCCGGTCGGGGCGGCGAAGGTCGCAACGGCCTACGCCAAGGATAACGACAAGCTGATCATCATCGGCGGGCTGATGGGCCAGCAGGTGCTCGACGCCAAGGGTGTCGACGCCCTGGCTAAACTGCCCTCGCTCGACCAGATCCGCGCCTCGCTCGTCGGGCTCCTGCAAACCCCGGCGACGCGGGTCGCTGGCGTCCTGCAAGCCCCCGCTGGCCAGCTGGCCCGTGTGTTTAACGCCTACGCCACCAAGGAAGCCGCGTAAGCGCGCGACCATCGTTTCCCTGATCCACGCATCACATTGATCTAAAAGGACCTAAACCCATGTCGAAACTCGAAAAACTGGTCGAAGACCTCTCCGCGCTGACCGTTCTGGAAGCCGCTGAACTCTCCAAGCTGCTGGAAGAAAAGTGGGGCGTTTCGGCCGCCGCTCCGGTTGCGGTCGCCGCGGCCGCTCCGGGCGCCGCCGCTCCGGCCGAAGCTGTCGAAGAGCAGACTGAATTCACCGTCATGCTGACGGCGGCGGGCGACAAGAAGATCAACGTCATCAAGGAAGTGCGTGGCGTACGTCCGGACCTCGGCCTGAAGGAAGCCAAGGACCTGGTGGATGGCGCTCCGCAGCCCGTCAAGGAGAACGTCTCCAAGCAGGAAGCGGCCGACATCAAGGCCAAGCTCGAAGCCGCCGGCGCGAGCGTCGAAGTAAAGTAGGTCGGCGTCATCACCGAGCCGGCGGTTCGCCGCCGGCCTCGGGACACCGTTTACCAAGGCGATCGAACACGGAGGGGGCTGAGGCCCGCTCCGTGCCGAAGCGCGAAATAAGCCGAATTATTCTCTTCCCATTGACGGCGGAACGCTCTAGATACGCGTCCCTCTCAAACCATCAGCACTGAACATTGCGCGCGCGCGTCCCGCAAAGGGTCGCATGCGCTTTACGCCCCGAGGCGCGGTTTACCGCCCTCTGACCAGCGCGAAGGGGCGCCGTGACGGAAGACGTCATGGAAACAACTAGGCGTCCGACGGATGGCGCGAGGCCGATCATGGGCCCGCCGTCCGGTCCGAGGGTGGACGCTTCCGACCTGAAAACTCCGCGCGAGGTCGCTCGCGCGCGCCCACTTGAGGAGCCACAATGGCGCAGTCGTTCACCGGCAAGAAGCGTATCCGCAAAACGTTCGGTCGCATTCCCGAGGCCGTGCAAATGCCGAACCTGATCGAGGTTCAGCGGTCTTCCTACGAACAATTCTTGCAGCGTGATGTGCGGGCCGGCCAGCGCAGGATCGAGGGTATCGAGGCGGTTTTCCGCTCGGTCTTCCCGATCAAGGACTTCAATGAGCGGGCGATGCTCGAATACGTGTCCTACGAGTTCGAGGACCCGAAATACGACGTCGAGGAATGCGTTCAGCGCGATATGACCTACGCGGCGCCGCTGAAGGTCAAGTTGCGCCTGATCGTCTGGGAGATCGACGAGGAAACCCAGGCCCGGTCCGTCAAGGACATCAAGGAGCAGGATGTCTACATGGGCGATATCCCGCTCATGACCGACAAGGGCACCTTTATCGTCAACGGCACCGAGCGGGTGATCGTGTCTCAGATGCACCGCTCGCCCGGCGTGTTCTTCGACCACGACAAGGGCAAGACCCACTCGTCGGGCAAGCTTCTGTTCGCCGCCCGCGTCATTCCTTATCGCGGCTCGTGGCTCGATTTCGAATTCGACGCCAAGGATGTCGTCTACGTGCGCATCGACCGGCGACGCAAACTGCCGGCCACCACCTTTCTCTACGCCTTGGGCATGGATGGCGAGGAAATCCTCACCACCTTCTACGACGTCGTGCCGTTCGAGAAGCGCGATACAGGCGGCGTCGCGGGTTGGGCGACGCCATACAAGCCCGAGCGCTGGCGCGGCGTGAAGCCGGAATTCTCGCTCATCAACGCCGAAACCGGCGAGGAAGTGGCGCCCGCCGGCACGAAGATCACCGCTCGGCAGGCTAAACGTCTCGCCGACGCGGGATTGAAAACGCTGTTGCTGTCTTCGGATGCCCTCGTGGGTCGATATCTCGCCCGCGACGAAGTCAACATGGCCACCGGGGAGATTTTCGCCGAGGCCGGCGATGAACTCGACGCGGAGAACATTGCGATCCTTGAAGAAAAGGGCTTCACGACGATCGACGTGCTCGACATCGACCATGTCACAGTCGGCGCCTACATGCGCAACACTCTGCGCGTGGATAAGAACGCCATGCGCGAAGACGCGCTATTCGATGTCTATCGCGTGATGCGTCCTGGCGAGCCACCGACGATCGAGGCGGCCGAGGCGATGTTCAAGAGCCTGTTCTTCGACCAGGAGCGCTACGATCTTTCCTCGGTGGGCCGGGTGAAGATGAACATGCGTCTGGAGCTCGATTGCCCCGATGACATGCGCGTTTTGCGCAAGGAGGACGTCCTCGAAGTGCTGAAGACCCTCGTGGGTCTGCGCGATGGTCGCGGCGATATCGACGACATCGACAATCTCGGCAACCGCCGCGTGCGCTCTGTCGGCGAGCTTTTGGAAAACCAATACCGTATTGGATTGCTGCGCATGGAGCGGGCGATCAAGGAGCGCATGTCCAGCGTCGATATCGATACGGTCATGCCGCACGATCTGATCAACGCCAAACCGGCTGCGGCCTCGGTGCGGGAGTTCTTCGGCTCCTCGCAGCTGTCGCAATTCATGGATCAGACAAATCCGCTGTCGGAAATTACCCATAAGCGGCGTCTGTCGGCCTTGGGCCCCGGGGGCCTAACCCGCGAGCGCGCCGGGTTCGAGGTGCGCGACGTGCACCCGACTCACTATGGCCGGATCTGCCCGATTGAGACTCCGGAAGGCCCGAACATCGGCCTCATCAACTCCCTGGCGACACACGCGGTCGTCAACAAATACGGCTTCATCGAGAGCCCGTATCGCCGGGTCAAGGACGGCAAGATCACAGATGAGGTGGTCTATATGTCGGCGATGGAAGAGGCCAAGCACGTCATCGCTCAGGCCAATATCGCGCTTAAGAATGGCGAGATCGTCGACGACCTGGTGCCAGGTCGCGTGAACGGCGAACCTGGATTGCTCGCCAAGGAGCAGGTCGACTTGATGGACGTCAGTCCCAAGCAGGTCGTGTCGGTCGCCGCGGCGCTGATCCCCTTCCTGGAAAATGACGACGCCAATCGCGCCCTCATGGGATCGAACATGCAGCGACAGGCGGTGCCCCTCATCCAATCCGACGCCCCTCTGGTGGGCACCGGCATGGAGGCGGTCGTGGCGCGGGACTCAGGAGCGGTCGTCATCGCGCGTCGTTCTGGCGAGGTTGAACAGATCGACGGCACCCGGATCGTGATCCGCGCCACGGAAGAAACCGACGCGACCAAGCCCGGCGTCGACATCTATCGTCTGTCCAAGTTCCAGCGCTCGAACCAGAGCACCTGCATCAACCAGCGCCCGCTCGTGCGGGTCGGCGACAAGATCGCCGCCGGGGACGTCATCGCCGATGGCCCGTCGACGGAATTGGGCGAGCTGGCGCTTGGGCGCAACGCCCTCGTCGCCTTCATGCCCTGGAATGGTTACAACTTCGAAGACTCGATCCTGATCTCGGAACGCATTGTCCGTGACGACGTGTTCACGTCCATCCACATCGATGAGTTCGAGGTCATGGCCCGCGACACCAAGCTGGGTCCGGAGGAAATCACCCGGGATATCCCCAACGTCGGCGAGGAGGCCCTGCGCAACCTCGACGAGGCCGGTATCGTGGCCATCGGCGCCGAGGTCCTGCCGGGCGACATTCTGGTCGGCAAGGTCACGCCCAAGGGCGAGTCTCCGATGACCCCCGAGGAAAAGCTGCTGCGCGCCATCTTCGGTGAGAAAGCATCGGACGTCCGCGACACCTCGCTCCGTCTGCCGCCCGGCGTCGCCGGTACGGTGGTCGAGGTCCGCGTGTTCAACCGTCACGGCGTCGACAAGGACGAACGTGCGGTGGCGATCGAGCGTGAAGAGATCGACCGTCTGGGCAAGGACCGCGACGACGAGTTCGCGATCCTCAATCGCAATATGACCGCGCGCCTTCGCGATCTGTTGCTGGGCCGGGTGGCGGTGTCTGGTCCCAAGGGACTGGGCCGCGGAGAGATCACGGCCGAAAAACTCGGCGACATCGCGCCGGGTCTTTGGTGGCAGATCGCCGTCGACGATGAAAAGGTGATGGGCGAGCTTGAGGCCATGCGTCGCCTGTTCGACGACGCCCGCAAGCGGCTCGACCGTCGCTTCGAAGACAAGGTCGACAAACTGCAGCGCGGCGATGAGCTGCCTCCAGGCGTGATGAAAATGGTCAAGGTGTTCGTCGCGGTGAAGCGCAAGCTGCAACCTGGCGACAAGATGGCCGGACGCCACGGCAACAAGGGGGTCATCTCCAAGATCCTGCCGATCGAAGACATGCCGCACCTGGAAGACGGCACCGCCGTGGACGTTGTGCTCAATCCCCTGGGCGTGCCGTCGCGGATGAATGTCGGTCAGATCTTTGAGACCCACCTGGGTTGGGCCTGCGCCGGCCTCGGCCGGCAGATCGCCAACTTGCTGGAAGCCTGGCAGATGGGCGGCCAGAAGCAGGCGCTGACCGAACGTCTGCGCGAGATCTATGGCAAGGACGAGGAGCTTCCCGACGATGAGGGAGAGCTGATCGAACTGGCTCGCAATCTCAGCAAAGGCGTTCCGATCGCCACCCCTGTGTTCGACGGCGCCCATATCGACGACATCGAAGACATGCTGGAGTCTGCTGGGTTGGACCGGTCCGGACAGGTGACTTTGTACGACGGCCAGACCGGCGACAAATTCAAACGTAAGGTCACGGTGGGCTATATCTACATGCTCAAGCTGCATCACCTGGTGGACGACAAGATCCACGCGCGGTCGATTGGTCCGTACAGCCTGGTCACTCAGCAACCCCTGGGCGGCAAGGCTCAGTTCGGCGGACAGCGCTTCGGCGAAATGGAAGTCTGGGCGCTGGAAGCCTACGGCGCGGCCTACACCCTGCAGGAAATGCTGACGGTGAAGTCCGATGACGTGGCCGGTCGGACCAAGGTCTATGAGTCCATCGTACGGGGCGACGACGCGTTCGACGCCGGCATTCCCGAGAGCTTCAACGTTCTCGTCAAGGAAATGCGTTCGTTGGGCCTGAACGTCGAGCTCGAAACCAACTGAGCCCGCGCGTCGCGCCACTTAAACTGACAAGCGAGGGGAGGGGCCGTCAGCCGCTCTCCATCGCCTCCCTCTTACTTCTGACGATCTGGAAACTCACATGAACCAGGAAGTCCTGAACATCTTCAATCCGGTGGTCGCCGCGCCGACCTTCGATCAGATCCGCATCGCGTTGGCGAGCCCGGAAAAGATCCGCTCATGGTCGTTCGGCGAGATCAAAAAGCCCGAGACCATCAACTACCGCACGTTCAAGCCCGAGCGGGACGGCCTGTTCTGCTCGCGCATCTTCGGTCCGCAAAAGGACTATGAATGCTTGTGCGGAAAGTACAAGCGCATGAAATACAAGGGTATTATCTGCGAGAAGTGCGGCGTTGAAGTCACCCTCGCGCGCGTCCGCCGCGAGCGCATGGGTCACATCGAGCTCGCCTCGCCGGTCGCCCACATCTGGTTTCTGAAGTCGTTGCCCAGCCGCATCGCCATGATGCTCGACATGCCGCTCAAGGACATCGAGCGGGTGCTCTATTTCGAATACTACATCGTCACCGAGCCGGGCCTGACCAACCTGAAACTCTATCAGATGCTGTCGGAAGACGAGTATCTGCGGTGTCAGGAGGAATTTGGCGACGACAGCTTCACAGCCGAGATCGGCGCCGAAGCGATCCAAGGTCTGCTGAAAGCCATCGATTTGGCGGCGGAGGCCGATCGCCTGCGCGAAGACCTCCTGACCATGACATCCGAGATCAAGCTGAAGAAGACGTCCAAGCGTCTGAAGATCCTCGAAGCGTTCATGGAGAGCGGCAACAAGCCCGAATGGATGGTGCTGAACGTGGTTCCGGTGATCCCGCCGGAGCTGCGGCCGCTGGTGCCGCTCGACGGCGGCCGGTTCGCCACGTCCGATCTGAACGATCTTTATCGGCGGGTCATCAACCGCAACAACCGCCTCAAGCGCCTGATGGAGTTGCGCGCGCCGGACATCATCATTCGCAACGAAAAGCGGATGCTGCAGGAGTCAGTCGACGCCCTTTTCGACAATGGCCGCCGTGGCCGCGTGATCACCGGGGCGAACAAGCGGCCTCTGAAATCGCTGGCCGACATGCTGAAAGGCAAGCAGGGCCGCTTCCGCCAGAATCTGCTCGGCAAGCGCGTCGACTACTCTGGCCGTTCGGTCATCGTCGTCGGTCCGGAACTGAAGCTGCACGAGTGCGGCCTTCCCAAGAAGATGGCGCTCGAGCTCTTCAAGCCGTTCATCTACGCTCGGCTGGACGCCAAGGGCCTCTCAGGCACCGTCAAACAGTCCAAGCGCATGGTTGAGCGCGAGCAGCCTCAAGTGTGGGACATCCTCGAGGAGGTGATCCGCGAACACCCCGTGCTGCTGAACCGGGCTCCGACATTGCACCGACTGGGAATCCAGGCGTTCGAGCCCAAGCTGATCGAGGGCAAGGCGATTCAGCTTCATCCACTCGTCTGCACCGCCTTCAACGCCGACTTCGACGGCGATCAGATGGCCGTGCACGTACCCCTGTCGCTGGAAGCCCAGCTTGAGGCGCGCGTGCTGATGATGAGCACGAACAACATCCTCTCGCCCGCGAACGGCAAGCCGATCATCGTCCCCTCGCAAGACATCGTCTTGGGTCTTTACTACATTTCGCAAGCCAAGCCCGGGGAACCCGGCGAGGGCAAGGCCTTCTTCGACCTCGGCGAGATCGAGGCCGCCTTGGACGCCGGTGTCGTGACCTTGCACACAAAGATCAAGGCGCGCTTCACCGAGATGAGTCCGGACGGCAAGATGGTCAGCAAGCTGATCGACACCACGCCCGGCCGGATGAAGGTGGCCGCATTGCTGCCGCCGCACGTCCAGATCGGTCACCGTCTTGTCGACAAAAGCCTGACGAAAAAGGAAATCGGCAATCTGATCGATCAGGTCTATCGCCACTGCGGTCAGAAGGCGACGGTGATCTTCGCCGACCAGATCATGGGTCTGGGCTTCCGTGAGGCGGCCAAGGCAGGGATTTCGTTCGGCAAGGACGACATCCTGATCCCGAGCAAGAAAAAGGGCATCATCGAAACCACGCGCAAGCTCGTCGAGGAATACGAGCAGCAGTACGCCGACGGCCTGATCACCAAGGGCGAAAAATATAACAAGGTCGTGGACGCGTGGTCGCAGGCCACGGACCGCGTCTCTGATGAGATGATGGTCGAAATTTCTCGGGCTCAAATCGCGCCCGACGGCCGCCACGAAGAAATCAACTCGGTGTGGATGATGGCCAACTCCGGCGCCCGCGGTTCGCAGGCGCAGATGAAGCAGCTCGGCGGCATGCGTGGTCTGATGGCCAAGCCGTCCGGGGAAATCATCGAGACGCCGATCATCTCGAACTTCAAGGAAGGCCTGACCGTGCAGGAGTACTTCAACTCCACCCACGGCGCCCGAAAGGGTCTGGCGGACACGGCGTTGAAAACCGCCAATTCCGGCTACCTGACCCGTCGTCTGGTCGACGTCGCCCAGGATTGCATCATCACCGAAGAAGACTGCGGCACCACCCGTGGCATCACCCTGCGGCCGGTGGCCGAAGGCGGCGAGGTGCAGGTCTCTCTGGCGCAGCGGGTTCTTGGCCGCTTCAGCGCCGAAGCGATCAAGGCGCCGGGCTCGGACGAAGTGCTCATTCCGGCGGACACGTACCTCGACGAGGACCAGATCGATCTCATCGACGCGCGCGGCGTGCAGTCCGCCAAGGTGCGCTCCGTGCTCACCTGCGAGACCAAGGTCGGGGTCTGCGGCGCCTGCTACGGTCGCGACCTCGCGCGAGGCACGCCGGTGAATATCGGTGAGGCCGTTGGCGTCATCGCGGCGCAGTCGATCGGCGAGCCGGGCACCCAGTTGACGATGCGCACGTTCCACATCGGCGGCGCCGTGCAGGTGGCCGAGCAGTCGTTCTTTGAAGCCACCAACGACGGCGTGTTCAAGGTCTCGCCCGGCAATATGGTCGTCGCCCCCGACGGCGACATCGTCATCATGAGCCGCAACCTGCAGCTCTCGATCCTCGTGGACGGCGTCGAGCGCGAAACCTACAAACCGCCCTATGGCGCGCGCCTGAAGGTCAAGGATGGCGCCGCGATCAAGCGCGGAACGCGCTTCGCAGAGTGGGACCCCTACACCACGCCCATCATCACCGAGGTCCCTGGCAAGGTGACCTACGTCGATCTTGTCGACGGCGTATCGATGCGGGAAGAGGCGGATGAGGCCACCGGTATTTCCAACCGGGTGGTGACCGACTGGCGCGCCTCGACCCGAGGGTCGGATCTGCGCCCGAGCGTGGCGGTCGTTGGCGAGGATGGCGCCTTCAAGCGCCTCGCAAATGGCGGCGAGGCCCGCTACCCGCTGCCCGTGGGCGCCGTCCTGTCGGTGGGCATCGGCGACGAGGTCAAGCCGGGTGAGGTGCTCGCCCGTCTGCCGACCGAAAGCGCCAAGTCCCGCGACATCACCGGCGGTCTGCCCAGGGTCGCCGAGCTCTTCGAAGCGCGGCGTCCGAAGGATTGCGCTGTGATCGCCGAGATGGACGGCCGCGTCGAATTTGGTCGCGACTACAAGAACAAACGCCGCATCAAGATCACGCCGGATGACGGCGAGGCGGTCGAGTTCCTGATCCCCAAGGCCAAACACATCGCCGTCCACGATGGCGATACGATCCGCAGGGGCGAATACATCATCGACGGCAATCCCGACCCGCACGATATCCTGCGGATCCTGGGCATCGAGGCGTTGGCCGACTTCCTGGTCAATGAGATCCAGGACGTTTACCGACTGCAAGGCGTGCCGATCAACGACAAGCACATCGAGACGATCGTGCGTCAGATGCTGCAGAAGGTCGAGATTCTGGAAACCGGCGATACCGGGCTCCTGAAGGGCGACAGCATCGACAAGCCCGACGTGGACGAGGAAAACGCCAAGGCCATGGCCCGCGGCGGGCGACCGGCGCTCACCCAGCCGGTCCTCCTCGGCATCACGAAGGCGTCGCTTCAGACCCGCAGCTTCATCTCCGCGGCGTCGTTCCAGGAAACCACGCGCGTGCTCACGGAGGCCTCGATCCACGGCAAGCGCGACACCCTGGAGGGTCTCAAGGAGAACGTCATCGTCGGACGCCTCATCCCCGCCGGGACGGGCTCCTACCTGCGTGGCTTGCAGCGCGTCGCCGCCAAACGCGACGAAGCTTTGGCCGCCAGTCGCGAGGTTGCGATGGAGCCGCTGCCGGCGGACATCGCCGAACTGACCGACGCCTAAACCACGTGGAACCCCGACCCTCGGCTTTCGCGGCTGGGGGGCGGGACCCACTCTAGTGCGGGTTGCCGCCGGCGGCTTCCGATGGAGGCTCGGCGCTCGCGCCTGGCCCTGACGGGAACCAGGCGTGGCTCAGCGTGTCGTGCTGCGATGGGACACCGCCACTAATGGCTCCCCTTGCAGCCGCCGCGTCGTACGCCGCGCGCTTTGCGGCTGATATGCCATCATAGTGCGCCTGACCTACGGCCCCGTAGCCGAGCCGCTCAAGGCAGTGAGCGCGTTCGACCGAACTGAGACCGACCGCGTTGGGATTGGCGCAGCCAACCAGGGTGCCGCGCAGGCCAGCGCCGCCCCCTGGCATCACACCTCCCGGATAGGGGCTGAGCCCGTTTAAACGCGATCCGACCGCGGCGTTCAGCGCGTTTGCGGCCGCGCCGTTGGCAGGCGCGCCTCCGCCTCGCGCCGGAGCGCCGCCGGAGGCCGCGGATGGCGCCATCGGCAAGGTGGGCACCGTGCTTGGTGCGTCCTTGGCCGGCTTATGAATATTCAGATGCACCGGGGCGAGGATTGGCTGTGGCAGGTTGAGGGCTGTAGTCGTCTGCACTGCGGAAACCTGCGCCTTGGGGCGGGGCGGCGCAGAGACGACGGTCTTGGCGACGGTCTTAATCGGCGCCGGTGTCGGAGCCGATTAAGAC
>Ga0209067_10001644_pt1 | contig 13576 bp, 12 predicted proteins | sample ColStrG_CSR_2013_FD_187199 | JGI IMG/M metagenome (GOLD analysis project Ga0209067, IMG submission 187199) | Freshwater sediment microbial communities in response to fracking from Pennsylvania, USA - Cold Stream Run_MetaG_CSR_2013 (SPAdes)... | ecosystem: Environmental > Aquatic > Freshwater >... | reverse complement strand
GAGAAGCATGGAGATGTGGTCGAACAGGCGGCCATGGTCGAGACGGCCATCGCGCAATCGGAATCGTTCGCCGGGCGTAGCGGGCGCGTCTCGCAAAGAGCGATTACGGCGATTGAGGAATCGGCGTTGAAGATGTTTGATTCCGAGCATGGAGGGTTTGGGCAGGCTCCAAAATTTCCTCACCCTTCCGCGCTGGATTTGCTGATTGAACAATATGCGCGAAGCAGCAGAGCGGAGCTTCGCTCCGCCGGACAGTCGGGGGCGGCTCTCCCTACAAGTAACGGCACGCTGCACAACCTCATCCTCACCACGCTCCAGCACATGGCCAACGGCGGCGTTTACGACCAGCTTGCGGGCGGCTTTCATCGCTACTCGGTGGACGAGCGCTGGGTGGTGCCACACTTCGAGAAGATGTCCTATGACAACTCGGAATTGCTCAAGAATTATGTGCACGCGTATCAGGCCACTGGGGATGAATTCTTCGCCGATGTGGCCCGCGACATCATTCGCTGGATGGATGACTGGCTGAGCGACCGCGAGCGTAGCGGCTTCTATGCCTCGCAGGACGCGGACATCTCCATGGACGACGACGGCGACTACTTCACCTGGACGCTGGAGGAAGCACGCGCGGTGTTGACCGTGGAAGAAGCCGAAGCGGCGGCGCTGCGCTATGACATCAACGAAATCGGCGAGATGCACCACAATCCGGCAAAGAATGTGCTGTTCGTGCGGGCATCACTGGATGAGATCGCGCGCCGGATGAGCCTGGCGGCGGGGCAGGTGGCAGCTCTGCTCGCGTCGGCGAAGAAGAAAATGTACGCGGCGCGCCTGCAGCGGCCCACGCCGTATGTCGATAAGACGGTTTACGTCGGGTGGAACAGCCTATGCATCTCGGCATATTTGGAGGCAGCGAAAGTTATCGACGTTCCTGAAGCCCGGCGGTTCGCGTTGCGGTCGCTCGACCGTGTGCTGGCACAGGCTTGGAAAGCGCATCCTGGAGCTGACGCGGGCGCGTTGCCCGCGTCCACACAACCAGTCCTTCTGCATGTGGTGGCTTACTCCGATCCTGAAGCCGCCCGCCGGGAGATCTCGGGCCTGCTCGATGATTACGCTTTCACGGCGCTGGCCTGCCTGGACGCTTACGAAGCCACGGCCGACCTCAGCTATTTCAAGTTTGCGCACGCCATGAGCGACGCCATGATTGCGCGCTTTTACGACGCGACTTCAGGAGGATTCTTCGATAGCGAACCTGCGGCCGATGGCAAGAGCCTCGGAGTGCTGGCGACGCGGCGCAAGCCGTTGCAGGATTCGCCCACGCCAGCGGGCAATCCCATGGCGGCCATCGCCCTGATCCGCCTCCATCATTACACCGGCGATGAATCGTACCGCGATAAGGCGGAGTTGACGCTGGAGGCCTTTGCCGGTGTGGCCGAGCAGTTTGGAATCTTTGCGGCCACGTATGGGATCGCAGCCATCCACTTGCTGGAAAGTCCGGTGCAGGCCGTCATCATTGGGCAAAACGGAAATGACAGCGCCGCCAACCGGCTGCATGCCGCTGCCAAAGCGCCTTTCGCTTTCAATAAGACCACGCTGCGACTGGCAGTCAATCAAGCCGTAGCCGAGAACCTTCCGCCAGTGCTGGCGGCCACGATTCCCCACCTTCCTGATCTGTCTTCGGGTAAAGCGTTCGCAGTGCTGTGCTCAAGAAGCTCCTGCCAGCCGCCGGTTTCTGACCCGTCCGAATTGCGCCGTGGGCTCGAAGTAGCGCTCAGTGCTTCCCGATAGCACAAAAAATAGGGGCTGGCGGGTTATAAGTCGCCAGCCCAAAGATTGCGAGCCCCAGGGTTCGGCCCAAGTTACCACAGGTTACTTCGGTGACCTTGCGGCCACAGGCTGCCTCCGCTTTAATACGGGAGCAGGTTGAAGTTACGGTGCACAGTTTGTTTTGGGTGGGCACAGAATGAGCGGGCCGCCGTCTTGGGCCGGAAGCACAGTGACGGCTGCCGTAACAAATGTGCCCACTAGTCCTACCATCAGGATTGCCATCCTGAGAGCGCGTTTCATGGGTTCGTCTCCTATTTCCGCGTAAGGCTTCCCCCGAAGGGGCTCTTGCCGCGGAGCAGGATTATACGGCAGTTGTCAAGCTGCGGCGCAATTCAGTGCCGGCGCTCCCTCTGAAACCTTCCGCATGGTTCTGCCCACCACCTCTCACGCGTGCCAAAATCCAGCGAAAACACAGGCATTTTCTTTACCTAGTTAAAGTTTTAGGTGACAGTTTCGGCAGTTCGTAACCCGGGGCAGATTGGGGCCGTGGAATTTACAAAATCCGGACAAAGCGGGAAAAACGAATTTCGTGCCGAGGCTAGCGCCTCGACTTCACCGCCGCGGCAGAGTGATTCCTTTGGCGGAAGCTGCAGCGCCGAATGCATTGGGAGCGGCTTCGCTCTTCTCGCGCACCAGCGGAATATCGGGCTGCCGCGACAAGGCTCGGTCGACCATCCCTTCAAACATGGGGATCAGCGAGTCGGCCGGCAGCGGATTGTGAATATCGGACAGGCTCTGTTCCCAGCGTTGCGGTTGCAGCAGCACGGCGGAGACATCCCGCGCCGGGCTCTTCGCCACCACATACCCCAGCCACACCAGCAGGCTCGCGTTGTAGCCCGCCATGTTGACGATGCTCATCCACGGATCCGCCAGATGCCGCCCGACCCAGGAGGCAATCAGGACCAGCTCCACCACCGCGAAGGAACCAAAGCCCAGCGCGATCCCAAAGCTGTGTTGCCGCCGGCTGATTCCCACGTAGCTGGCGAAGAACAGCAGGAACAACACCATTCCCACCTGGATGACGCGAACACAACGCTGGGAAGTGACAATCGCTTCGATCCAGGGCGCCATATTCGAGGCATTGGTGGAGAGCGAGACCACACCGGCCACCAGCAACATCACCAGCGCCGCCCATTTGAACAGAACCGTGCCCAGGTCGCGCAGCGTGTGGAACGAACGGAACACGTCCACGAACACTTCGTGAATCACCGCGAAACCGAACGCGACGCTCAGCGCATCGCAGCCCCAGTAAAGATAAAAAACTGCAGACGAACTGCGCCAGAAGGCCGGAAATACAAGGCCGAATGTGATGAGCTGAATCAGGAGATAGCCGAAGAAGAACTTAAATTTTCGATGCAGGCCGCGCTGCACCATGATAGCCGCGATCCCCACCTGGAGCGTAGGGTGTGCGATCCACAGCGCGTAATAGAGAAACTTAATCTTGTCGCTCATCGGCACGGCCACCCTGAACCCCGTCAGGAGCGGTAAGACTTAGGCTTTCGTTTTACCCAGAAGTACTTGATGGACAAGCTAAACTAACGCTTCCTGAACCGATGTTCAATGTACGGCAGTAATCGGAAGTAACATTACTCTGGGGATTCTCCGAAGGCAACGTTACTTTCGTGCCAGAGCCCCGCGAACCAAGGCAGCAGAACGATCTATCGCGCGCTTTCCGCCGCCGGTCTTCTCTCATCTGCCATGAACAAGAAGTAGGAAGAGTTCCACAATGCCGTGGGCAGACTCCCGTGCGGTCGGCCGGTGATGCAAATGTTGAAACTATCCTCCCCGCCGAGGTTGAGGCTAGAGAGTTCAGGCTGAGAGCCCGAATCTTTTAGGACTGCTCCCGGTGCTTCCGTATCCATACCCGGCTGAATCACCGCCAGGCACGCGAGGAACTCGTGCAGGTCCTTCGTCCGCAATCGCCCGGGCACTGCGTAGGAAACTTCCGACGACTGCGCGAAATGCCACGCTAGAGAGGCCGTCATATCCACTGCGCTCTCGTAAGCTTGTTCGGAAACCAGCCCAGGCTCGGGATTATCGAAGACGATGCACAGCTTGCGCTCGTCTTCACGGGCAAACTCGCGCACCTTGAGCGATCCCGATTTTGCAGTCGCTTTCCAGTCGACGTGCCGCGCGGAGTCCTCGGGCATGTATTCGCGGATGAGGTACAAATCCGATCCCCGGCCGCGCACGTAGCTTTCCCATTCCCCGCGCACCAGTGGCAGAATCTCGAAAAATTCATCGGTGGGCTCAATTCGCGGATAGACCAGCACTTCCCTCTGCAGCGCAACGTGGCGCGTCTTCGTCAGGAAGGCGAAGGGGAAGCGCGTAGCCAGGCCGAAACTGTCCTCGCTATAGCGCCCGCGCTGCTCGAATCGCAGCTCCAAATCCGCCGCCATCTCGGATTTCGGTGGCACGAAGGGAAAGTAAGCCATGCCGGGAAAGATGCCGGGGCCCGGCGGGACAAAGGTCACACGCCGCAGCCGTCGATCGGGAAGACGCAGCCATTGCCGCTCCGAAGGACGGTTAAACGGGAAAGCAAATGTCGTTGCCTCCCACTTCCATTGCGCGACCTGCGCCTTTCTCTTCTTGCGCGTGGAGACGACGCGAATCGAAAATGAGGGCAGGTAGCGCCGCGGATTCTTGACCACGATGCGCCCCAGCACGGGGCGCCCCGCGAAAACGTGCTCGGGTAGACGGATATCAAGCTCCAGCCAGCGCAGCACCCACGCGGAAACGATACCGGAAACCAGGATGGCGGCAAGCATCGCCGCCACCACGATGTAGAGCAGGTTATTCCCCGTGTTCAGGGCCGCGATGCCGATCACCAGCGTGACCAGCACGTAGAGAATGCCCGCGCGTGTAACGTCGTAATCGAAGGATTCGCGCATCCGCTCGACCGCGACGCGCCGTGCCAGATACGGCACGGTAATCAGTCCCACCAGCGCCGCCAGCAGCAGTGAGGTGGAAGCCAGAATCAGAGTGGCCAGCACATTGCCGGCATCGCGCGAGACCGTCGAGAATAACGCCGCCGCGAAGGCCAGCGCCAATCCAACCAGCGCCAGCAGGAACTTGACCCACACTTCCGCCGACGCCGATTGCAGCCATTCGGCTACGCGCGCGGGAAGAGAAGGAACGGGTTTCAGCGGATTGACGTACGCAGAGCTCACCTCTGCCGAGCCTAGCATTCCCCGAGAGAACGGACAATCGGCGCGCGCTTGCGACCAAAGCGTTCGTAACCACCAGCCGGTCGCTGAATTCGGAACTCAGCTACGGGGTGATCTCGAACACGGTCCCTTCCTTCGCCGTTCCCTGCCCCGCCCAGGTAGTTCCATACATATTGCCAGCGGCATCAAAGATCACCGCTCCGGCTGGATCCGAGCCCTCGTTCACGCCTCCGAAGTTCGCCAGCGTAGTGAAATTCCACGAGCCGGACGCATCCGAGAGCTCGAACACGGAAGAGTTGTTGGTGCCGTAGACGTTTCCGGCGGCGTCGACAGTTACGCCGTAGGTTGGGATGAGTTGAGATTGTGTGGCAGCGAAGCTGTAAAGAACCTGCTCCGTCCATCCGCTCTTGGTGGGAGTCAGCTCGAAAACGACTCCGTATTGTTGCAAGCTAAGTCCCCACGTTGAGCCGTATACGTTTCCTTTTGAATCGACCGCAACGACGCCATAAGGAGTAAAGCCATCAGTCCCGCCCGGCATGCGATAGATGACGCCGCCAATCCAGCCATTCTTGGTGGGGCTGAGCTTGTAGACGGTTCCCTGCTGAGCATTGCCACCGTACCAGGTAGCTCCGTAAATGTTGCCGTTCACGTCAATGGTCAATCCGTGGGGGAACGCGCCGTATCCCATGCCCAGGAAGTTATGAATGATCTTCTCTTTCCATGCACCGCTGGCAGTCGGACTGAGTTCCCAGACCGTACCACACCCGGCACCGTAACAGGCCGGAACGCCGATACCGCCCGCGCTAGTGGTCCCGTAGATGTTGCCTTGCTTGTCCAGAACGATATTGGTGGCGGGAAACGCTCCGTCGTGGCTGCCGCCTTGAAAGCTGTGGATCACCTGGTAGCTCCATCCACTGGCGCCGGGACTGAGTTTGAATACGGTGCCACAGAGGGGAACGCAATTGACGCTGCTATTGCTGCTTCCTCCCCATTCGGTCACACCGTAGAGATTTCCCGCTGCATCAGCAGCTAGACCCCAGGGAAAGTAGCCGTCCCCATTGGCGCCGGTGAAGGAGTAAATCACGCTCTCGGTCCAGCCGCTGGTGGAAGGCGAGACTTCGAAGACAGTTCCGCAACCGTCGGCGCATTGGCTATTCACAATGCCGCCGTACGAGGTCACACCGTAAAGGTTGCCGGAGCTGTCACGAACCAGAGTCCCGGTCGGATTGGCGCCGCTGGCGCCACCGGGGAACGTGTAGAGCGTGTGCAAGTTCTGTGCGTGAGCGGCTAGGCCCATTGTCCATGCGACTGCGGCGATTCCTAAAAATGCCCTGAGAGAAAGGAGTTGGAGCGCACGCATACTGGTGACCTCGCTTGGGATGATCTGTTGTTAAGGCAGAAAACAGGGGGGTGGTTCTGCAACAGCCTGCAATGGTAGCCCGCAACGGTGGCCGCGTCAACCGCTGGGCAGCGCTTTTCACGGATTGTTTATATCGGCCGCAGAAAACAGAAAAGGGGGCAACTCAGATGGGGGGGCGACTGGAAGTTTCAGTTCTGATTCGCCCCCGCTTGTGGTAACCTTCTGCCCTCGCAAACGGGGCCTCGCAAAAATTTTCACATTTCAGGATTCAGCAAGGAGAAATCCCATGCCTATTGGTAAACGCGCAGCGGCAGAATTCATCGGAACTTTCTGGCTGGTCTTTGGCGGATGCGGAGCAGCCGTCCTCGCCGCCGGATTCCCCACGGTCGGCATAGGATTCGCCGGCGTCGCCCTGGCCTTCGGCCTCACCGTTCTCACCATGGCTTATGCCATCGGACATATATCGGGATGCCACTTGAATCCCGCCATCAGTCTGGGATTGGTAGTGGGCAAGCGCTTCCCTGCTTCCGAGCTTCTGCCTTACGTGATCGCGCAAGTGCTGGGCGCGATCGCGGCCGCCGGCGTGCTGTTTGTGATCGCCAGCGGATCGACGGCCTTCGATGTACATGCCGGATTCGCCTCCAACGGCTACGGTGAGCACTCTCCCGGCGGATATTCGCTGCTAGCCGGAATCGTCGCCGAAGTCGTGCTGACAGCATTTTTCCTGATGGTCATCATGGGCGCGACCGACAAACGCGCGCCGCAGGGATTCGCGCCGATCGCCATTGGCCTCTGCCTGACCCTGATTCACCTCATCGGCATTCCAGTGACGAATGTCTCGGTGAATCCGGCCCGCAGCACGGGTCCAGCGATCTTCGCCGGAGGCTGGGCCCTGCAGCAGTTGTGGATGTTCTGGGTAGCCCCGCTCATCGGCGGCGCGCTCGGAGGCGGAATCTACAGCGCCTTGTTCGGGGAATAGGGGTGCGATCTAAGGAAAGTAAAGCCAGCAGAAGAGATCGCAGCGCTGAGCGCCTGATCTTCGTCTCCGGACACCGCCATTGCTCGGGGATATCGGGTGGAGAATTTTTTTTATATCGCCAAGCGTCAACATATTGATTTCAAATAACTTGTGCTTGCGAGATATCCCTTGGGTCCTCGCAAAATATTGAGCCGCAGCAACTTAGCTGCAAAATATTCCGGAATAACGAGTTAGCTCCGAACCTTTGAGCCTGCGGCCGAAAGCAGGTCAGTGCGCTCGCGGCCAAGAACTGGATGGAGGATTTTTCGCGCATACTCTCGATGCTGCGCTTCTTCGAATTCTCAGTAAAGGTTGTTCGTCACAAGAACTGGAGTTTTTTCTGTGGAAGGCTGTGGAAAATGGAGGGGACCGTTCCGTCTGGCCTACGTTTCCACGTTTCCCATGGTGCCGACCGAAACCACAAGGTGGGCCAGCCCCCACTGCTTATAGGAATTGGAGACGTCAATGAACAGCGTACAAGTCGAACAAAAGAGCTATGAGATGCCGCCGCGAGAGGGGATCAGCATCGCGCATTTTCTCACCGTCGCCGATGTCGAGCGATCGGCTCGCTACTACGAAAGGGTCTTCGGCGCTCGCATTCTGACCATGGGCGACGGCAACGCGCCTCCGTACCTTCAACTGGCGAATATCTGGATGATTCTGAACGTTGGAGGCGGGCCGACCCCGGATAAGCCGACCGTAACCCTCAGCGTCCCCGACCCGAATCACATCAACAGCTTTATGAATTTCCGCGTTGCGGATATTCAAGCGTGCTATGAGTTATGGAAAAGTCGGGGAGCCGAGTTCATCACGGAGCCGATCCCCAAGTACGGCGAGATACGCTGCTACATCCGCGATCCTGACGGTTATATTATCGAAGTCGGACAGAGCACTGACCTCACGTACGGTTAACGCGGCGGGCCCACCTCTCACGATCTTTGCGTGCACCATTCCCACTGAGGTGTCCCATCCTTGCGTTTTTCGCAAGAGCCTGCCCTGAGCTTGTCGAAGGGGTGGGCGGGGATCCTGCGTGCGCGATTTGATTTTGTTGTGGATGGGTGATCAAACCCACTTGGCGGCGGCATTTCCGACTCCGCCCTTCGCAAAAAACGCGAAGGAACGGCGCACCTACTGCGTTGGTAATGCACGCAAGGATCAAGAGCCCGGGCAACCCCACGGTAGTGGCTGAATCTGAGATTCAGCCGCTACCCAGACCACCCAATGATTGACAATCCTTGCCAATCGCAATACGTTAGAAGCTGAACCGCCATGACCCTCAACATCAATCTGACCCCACAACTCGAAAAGCTCGTTCGCCAGAAAGTTGAATCCGGACGCTATAACTCTGCCAGCGAAGTAGTGCGCGAAGCCCTGCGCCTCATGGAAACGCAAAACGAGTTGCATGCTCTTCAACTCGAAAGGCTGCGGGGCGACATCCGCCAAGGCCTGGAAAGCGGCCCGCCGCGACCGTGGAGCGTGGCCGAAATGAAGCGGCGAGGCCGCAAGCTCTCCGCATCCCGCAGAGCCGACTCCGAATAAAGTGCCGTCTGTTGTAATACGCCCGAAGGCGCTGGTGGACCTCGCCGAGATTTGGGCGTACATCGCCGAGGACAGTCCCCGCCAAGCCGACGTCTTCGCCGCAGCCCTTGATCGCGAGATTCGAGACCTTGCCCGGCACGCCTTGATCGGGCGCGCAAGGCCAGAATTGTTCGCTGACCTGAGAAGCCTTCCCGTTGGCCGCTACGTTGTCTTCTACCTGCCGCGCAAACGCGGAATCGAGGTCGTGCGTGTGCTCCACGGCGCACGCGACTTGAAGCCCTTGTTCGACGAAGACGTTTGAGAATTTCTTATTTCAACTGGCGGGTGGCCCACAGGCCGGTTTTCAAACATCAATAAAACACTTGACAGTACCAGTCTGTCTGGATACGCTACCGCCGCTTCCGGTATGCGTTTCGCGCTGATCGGGAGTTCCTAGCACTCAGAAGTTACTCCTGGGACAATTTAAAGGGATCAAATGCGGGAAGCTGCCAAATAGCGACCTGCGTAGACAATCACGTCCGGCCAAGTCAACAAGGGGCGTTCGAGCGAAAAATGTCGTTCCAGCGGGACAAGTGCCGATACCCACTTCTTCTTAGTTCGCGAGTCGCTAATCCTGTCAGCGATAAGGGTGCGAAAACTTCGGAAAGGAGCCTCCTAGCCAGGGCGACCGGGTTTTTCGCTCTATACGGCCTATATATCTTTGTAGCCGGACACACCTTCTTTGACTATTACTACGGGAGTTATGGCATTGATTCTCGTTGGCTCGAACTCAGTTTCGCTGAAGTGACGGTTAAGGGATTCAGTGTACTTTTTCTTCAGGGAGGATTCTTTCTATGGCCGATTTATATTTTCATTATCATAACGCCGATTACCTTTGAGGTATCTTCGCGATTCAACAAACCGATATTGCAAGCTACCATTGTGGGAATCCTTTTGCTCCTCGTTCCTACCACATATTGGGTTGCAGCAGACGCTGGAAGGAAAATCGCCCTGCAAAACAAGGGCGATCACAGTGCACTACATTACGTAACATTTTCGACTAAGGCGGGCAAGTTTGGTGGTCGTTTACTCCTCTATCGAACAGGCCTGCTATTTGTCGATGATTTAGGTTCAACGGCTCCGCCTGGGCCACCGGACACCATTAATCTTCACGTATATCGTATGGATGAAATAACAGACCTCGAAGTGACCGAAATCCCGAGATGAAGGAGAATCCACGAATGGAACCCAAAACTTTTGGTCTTCTTGCACTTCTTTGCTTACTCCTCGACAGCCCTTCTGTTTTGGGAGACGTAATCCTTAATAAGGATGGGAAAGTCGTTAAAGTGGGAAAGAACGCTGTCGTAGTTGGCGTGACGATCAAGATCCAAGACTGTGATACTGGAAAAATTTACGAATACGATTCGCATGAGTACCATTCCAGACCGGGTGATGACTGTACGGTGAAACGTCCCGCAGCCCCTAGTCCTCCAGCACCTAGTCCTCCAGCGGGAAACGAGTCGCAAAAATAACTGTTTCTACGATGGAGGCGGGTGGCCCACCTTTAACGATCTTTGCGCGATGCCGATGGGGATCAGGAGATTTTGCGGATGTGAAGCTCCGCTTTTTGGGTCTCGTTGACTAGAACCGGGCCGCGTTCGCCATAGGCGTAATGTCGGAAGCTGCTCCATAAGCACTGCACAACGCGACGATTTACCTATGACCGATAAACATGCCAAGGGAGAGTTCGCAGCAGCCCACCCGTGAAACTGCCACGGGTGGGGCATCCCGTGCCGTGTTATAGCACGGCTGGGCCAGCCCCCCGAGGGGACAGTCGAGATCGAGTCACACTGGACCGCTCGCAAGCGGGAGCGCATGGGAGTTTCGCTCACTGACATAGCAAGTCAAAACCCCCGCCCTGTCGCACAAACCGCGACAAGGGCGGGGCACCCCGAAAGTTGATTAGACTGGCGAAAGGCTGGGCCAGCCCACCCATTTTTTCACAAGTCACTAAAGATGGGGTTGACATGCGGTATTAGAATGGCGGCCATGGCTAAGAAAACTGGAATGAGCGATTCGTCCCTCTGGGCCACTGCGGTTCTCCTGCTGGTGCTTGCAGCGTGGATGTACATCAAGCGGTAGACATCAAGCGAGCAGACGGGGCATTCGCTGAAGCTGCGAGGAAAATCACTCCAGCGTCAGCACGACCCAATACACGCCCGTGGGATATGTATCCGTGCGCCCATAGCACGTTCCGACTGAGAACCTCTGCAGGTTGTGGCTGGTGATGGCGTGGGCGGCCCCGGCGGGCAGCGTCTCGGGATGCAGGCTGGTGTAGGTCAGCACGGTGTAGCGTTCGGAGAGGCTTCGCACCGGCTGCGTTCCCAGCTTGTCGGCTTTTGCCATGGAGCAAGCCGCATCGTCGGCGACCAGCAGATCGCGACGGGGCAGTAGCGCTTGATTCGCCTGTCGCCGCGCCTGATTCACCGACTCGGCAATCCGGTCCTTCACTTCAGCTGGAGAATAGTTGGGGAGGGCATGGCCGAAATCCTGCACAATGTACAACCGGTCTCCACTCCGAACCACGCCCAACCCAACCACGTTGTAGGCCGGGTTGAGCAGGTTCGCGCGATGGGGAGGGGATAGCATCAGATGTTCGTGTCCGTGCTCGGCGTCGTAGTCGAGGGCGACATTCTCGCCCTCCTGATCGAGTTGCAACTCTGTCATTGCCGTCAGGCGTTGGGGCAGGGAGGGCTCGCCTTGAAATTGATGGGACAGTTCCCGCGCGTTGACCATCGCCTGCGCATGAACCAGGGCAGCCAGCGAAAGTCCCGGATCGAGCTTCAGCGGCGGCGCTCCAGCCTGCTGCCGCGACTGATTGGCTAACTGCAAAAGCTGTTGCTCGACCGCAGATTCCAAGTCTGGAAAAGGAATGTCCGGGGACTTCGCCGCAACCGGTTGCAGTGTCGCTTTCTGGCCCTGCTGGGCTGGGCTCGGTTCTACGGAGGCCATCAGCCGAGTCGCTGGTCTTACGGTCACAACGCCCGTTCCCAGCACGAATGCGAGCAATAATCTTGGCGCTACTAATTTTCTATGCATCGAGTTTGGCCTGCCTGGATCCTGGGAGGGATCGAATTCCCTTGAACTTTCCAAGCCTCAAGTTGGTACCGGCTCAAACTTGCTGCTGGTGCTACGCTAGAGTTCTACGAAGAGGCAAAGTAGTTACCTGCGTCTATGGAACTAGGGATCAGTGGGGCCATTGGCCTGTTGTTTGGAGCTTTGGTTGCTTGGCTGTTGCTGCGTTCGCGAACGGCCGCGCTCGAAGCCCGGTTGTCGTTGACAGAGAATGAATTAGCGGGCGCAAAGGCTGATCTGGCGCGGCTTTTGGCCGATCAGCGGGAACTGGTGGAGAGCCGTGCAAGGCTCGAATCCGCCCTCGAATCGGAACGAAAGACCAGCACCGAAAAGATCGAATTATTAAGCCGCGCCGGCGAAGAACTGCAGAATGCCTTCAAAGCGTTGGCTGCCGACGCCCTCAAGAGCAACAACTCTTCTTTTCTTCAGATTGCGCACGAGACCTTAAAGCGATTCCAGAGCGAGGCCAAGGGCGATCTGGAAGCTCGGCAGAAGGCCGTCGCCGACCTGGTCGCGCCAGTGCGCGAGTCACTGACCAAGGTGGATGAGCAGATTCAGCAAATGGAGATCGCGCGCGGCGAAGCTTACGGCGATCTGAGAGCCCAGGTTCAATCGCTGATCACCACGCAGAAGGAGCTGCAGTCCGAGACCGGCAATCTGGTGCGCGCGCTGCGCACGCCGAATGTCCGCGGACGCTGGGGCGAAATTCAGTTGCGCCGCGTGGTTGAAATTGCAGGCATGTTGCCCTACTGCGACTTCGCGGAACAAGAGACCATCACCGGCGATAACGGCCGTCTGCGGCCGGATCTCGTGGTGAATCTTCCTGGCGGCAAGAGCGTGGTGGTTGACGCGAAAACGCCGCTACAGGCCTTCCTCGATGCGTTTGAAACCAACGACGAAGAAACACGCCGCATCGCCCTGGCAAATCATGCGCGGCAGGTGCGCGACCACATCAACACGCTCAGCGGAAAGAAATACTGGGAGCAGTTCGAAGCTACGCCCGAATTTGTGGTGATGTTTCTTCCCGGCGAGACGTTCTTCAGCGCCGCCCTCGAGCAGGACACCGGCCTCATCGAACATGGCGTTTTAAACAAGGTCATCCCCGCATCGCCGACCACTCTGATCGCGCTGCTGAAAGCCGTGGCGTACGGATGGAATCAGGAGAAACTGGCCCGCAATGCGCAACAAATCAGCGCCTTAGGCAAAGAATTGCACGAGCGCCTACGGAATCTGGGCGGCCACATCGCAGCTGTGGGCACGGGATTGGATCGCGCCGTGGAGTCCTACAACAAGGCCGTCGGATCGCTGGAGAATCGCGTTCTGGTGTCTGCCCGAAAGTTCGCCGAGCTGGGAGCATCTGTCGCCGATGAGATTCCTGAGCTCGAGCCGGTAGAAACCACAGCCCGCACGCTTTCCTTCGAATGGGACGAGGAAACCCTTCCGCTGGCCGCTCCACCCAACGAGAAGCGCAAGGCCGGATAACGATCCCTCATCCCTTCTGTAAACTTGTCATCCTGAGCGAAGCGAAGGACCTGTGCAATTGCGTGCAGCATA
>Ga0209067_10001641_pt1 | contig 13583 bp, 13 predicted proteins | sample ColStrG_CSR_2013_FD_187199 | JGI IMG/M metagenome (GOLD analysis project Ga0209067, IMG submission 187199) | Freshwater sediment microbial communities in response to fracking from Pennsylvania, USA - Cold Stream Run_MetaG_CSR_2013 (SPAdes)... | ecosystem: Environmental > Aquatic > Freshwater >... | reverse complement strand
ACTGAGAAATCGTTGCTGGCTGCAGCGTTGTGTGAAGTCTGGCAAGTGGGCTCGCTTATCGAACTCGCGCGCTTTGCAAATTCAAGTCCGCCGCCGGACTTCGCTGCACTGTTTCCGGCGGTGTCCGCAAGTTCGGACGAATTGGCGCGAGAGCTTCAGATCGGAGCAGGCAGGGAACTGGCTCGCATTGCTGCAATCGTGATCGGACGTTTATTCGCTGGGGCGGATCGGGCAATGGTCCGAGTAGCCATGACAGGGAGCGTCTTTCGTTACGGACCGCTGGTGCGCGAGGCTTTCTACAATGAGCTCCGCAGGCTCGATGCTCGCGCCGATATTATCCCAACAATCGTCGAGCCGGTCGAAGGCGCGCTGCGGATGGCCAGAAGAGCGGCAACTGGAAGCTGAGATGACGATCGCGAAATCGGACAATGACGTAACGAGCACACCGACTGGGGTGCGCTACGAACCTGTGAACGAAGACGGCGCGCTCGCTCTGCTGAAGAATAGCGACCTCTCTCCCGAAGAGATCGAGGGGATCAGCAAAGGCTCGGCAGTAAGGAGTTCGCGCAAGGTGCGCATGGCGATGGCCGCGCACTCGCGCACACCGCGGCGCATCGCTCTGCGGCTGATTCGGGAGCTCTACACCTTCGACCTGGTGCAGTTTTCGCAGATGTCCTCGGCGCCCGCAGGTCTGAAGCGCGCTGCCGATGACCTGCTGGTCACGCGTCTGAGCTCGATCACACTTGGTGAGAGGATCTCGTTGGCCCGGCGAGCGTCCCCACAAGTGGTCTCGGCGCTGCTGGCGGATCAAGAGCCAAGTGTGTGGCAGGCGGCGCTGGAAAATCCGCGCCTCACCGAAGCGGCAGTGATTAGGGCGCTGCAACGAGGCGCTACGTCCGCATTCGTCGAGGCGGTGTGCCATCATGCGACGTGGTCGCCGCGTGCGGACATCCGAATCGCTTTACTGCGGAATGCCCACACGCCGCTGGCCCACGCCCTCGAATTCGCCCGCCGTCTGCCGCCCACGCAACTGCGCGACGTTCTGCTCGCGGCTGCCGGAGCAGGTTAAGGCCTACCTGCGGAAAGAGCTCGAGCCCCGTACGTAACGCGCGATCCTCTTCTTTACGGGGCTACTTTGAAGACCGTGCCGTAGCCGTGGGCGCCGCCGAACTCGGTGGTGCCGTAGAGATTCCCCTTCGAATCCCGCAGCAAAGTTGAATAAGGATTCGATCCGTCGCCGGCTCCGGTGAAGTTGTAGAGAAGACTCTCCTGCCCGGCCGAGTTGAACATAAAGACGGCGCCGAACCCGTAAATGCCGCCTTCGAATGTGGTGCCGTAGAGATTTCCCTTGGAATCCTGAAGCAAAGCGGCGTCCGGCGCTTGCCCATCGGCCCCGCTGAAATCGTGGACGATTTTTTGCGTTCCGGTCGTGCTTACGGAATAGACTGTGCCGCATCCGGCATCACAGGCGCCGCTGCCGCCTGATACAGAGGTCGTGCCGTAGAGCGTGCCGTTGACGCTATAGGTCAGCCCGCCGTAAGGGAACATTCCCTTGGTGCCTCCGAGAAAGCTATACAGCGTTGATTCGGTTCCCGTGGAACTGATCGTATACACCACGCCGCACCCACCCGTGCAAGCCGACGATCCGCCGTTGACCGTGGTTCCGTAGAAATTGCCGCTCGCATCCCGCACCACACCTGAGGTTGGATTGGCGCCGTCTGCGCCGCCGGAGAAGCTGTAGAGGACCGTCTGGGTTCCCCCGAATGGAATCTCAAAGACGGTGCCCGCGTTGGCTGCCCCGCCCTGCGCGGTAGTGCCGTAAAGATTGCCGGAGCGGTCGCGAAACAGAGGAGCTTCGGGAGTGCCGCCGTCGGTGCCGCCAGTGAAGGTGTAGAGCACCGTCTCCGTGCCAGTTGATGAAAGCTCAAAGACCACGCCGTGGCCTGAAGCGCAAGTGCCAGTGCCACCGCCGGCGGCGGTGCCGTAAAGATTGCCGGACGAATCCCGGATCAGACCGGCCATCGGGCTGCATCCATCCGCGCCGCCTGTGAAGCGGTAGAGCACCTTGCCTACGCCGGCTGAGGTGACCTCAAAAATGGTTCCGAAGCCTGTGCTGACGCCCTGGTCACCGGTGGTGGTTCCGTACAAATTTCCCTGCGGATCGCGGATCAAACCGGCTTTCGGGAAGCCGCCATCAGCGCCGCCATCGAAGTTGTAGAGGACAGAGATTTTCTGGGCCATGGCCAAACCACTGGCCAATAGCAGCAGACCGAACAGCGCGATGATTCGATATCCGGAAAACAGATAGGGCAAAGCTGAAAGGGCATTCTTGATTTGCTTCATCTTTTAACTCCTTAAGGTACGACTCAAGCGAACAGAGCAATCCCGGCATAGAAACACAAAACCGGAGGCCGCTTCAAAAGGGGGGAGGACAGCGGAGGTGGATGAGCTTATCTTGGAAATTCCTGCTGAGTCAAAGGGAATCGGCTCAGCCATGAGGGTTACTCCAATCGAAGTAGCCTGGGGGTTGAAAGCCGCGAAGCTCGTGCCGGTTAGGCTTTAACTGCTTCGCGTTTGCCGTGCATGAGCTCGACGACGGCTTCATACAGGCGCTTGCGCGTGGCATGGCGTTCGTAGGCCCGCGTGATGTAGCGCACGTGCACTTCGATTCCGGCCGCGGTGGGAACCACGTTGAGCCCCGGGGTGGCCGTCAAAGTCTTGACCCGATAGCGCGCCGCAGCCTGCTGCCACTCCGCTTCCGCCTTGCCAGCATTTGCCTGAGTTTCCTTCTCGACCAGCTTCTGTATGCCGTCCATGATCAGATACGGATCCTGGCTCGCCGGAATCAGCACTTGGATTTCATCCCACATCCACTGGCCGGAGGTGGTGAAGTTGAAGAAGTGGCCTTCAATGGCGAAGCTGTTGACGAAAGATACGCGACGGCCGGTGGGATGGCTGGCGTCGGTCCAGTTGCCGGTTTCAAGGAGGACGGTTTTCAGCAGGCCGACTTCGACCACTTCGCCGCCGACGCCGTTGATCTCCACCCAGTCGCCGACGCGAATGCCGTTGCGGCCCATCAGCACGAACCAGCCGAAGAAGGCGACGATGAAATCTTTCATCGCAACGGTCAGCCCGGCGCCCGCGAGACCGAGAACGGTGGTGGTCTGCGTCGGCATGCCGAGGATGATGAAGAGAATAATGAGAGCGCCAACGGCTTCGGCTGCAAATTTCACCACGGCGCGCAAAGTATCGACGCGCTTGTTCTCGGCCGACATGCCGGTGAAGAGATGCTCGATCAGCCGGTTGGCGAGGTACACGACGAACACCACCACGAGAATCCACAGCAGCGACTGGATGATGTTGTGCAGCGCTGCGCGCTCGCGGGCGTCGACCAGAGCGATCCAGTTGGTGTAAATGTCGTAGAGATCCTGCTCGTCCTGGATGCGGCGGCCGCGGTCGGCGAGATTTTTCTGATCGAGAGTGTACTGCTTGAGCGCGTCCAGCGCCCCTTTGGCTGCGGCCTTGGATTCATCCCGGCTGGCCGCCTTGGTGCTGGTTGAAAATCCTTTGGCCTGCTGCTTGGCGGCTTCGCGGTTTTCCTTATCTTTTTCGACCTGCGCCGCGACGTCGGCGCGCCGCTTGACCAGGTACGCCTGCTTTTCCGCTGTTTCCTGACGAGCGGCTTCAAGCAGTGCTTTCTTTTGGCGCAGTGCCTGCCATGCCCGTGCCACGTTGAGCAAGGTGTGCGCCTGATAGTCCTGCTCGTGCGGATTGAGCGCGGAGCCGACCGGTGCCGCGGTGTGGTCGCCCGCCTCGTGCTCAGCCTGCTGGCGCTTGACCTTCGATTGCGGATCGCCTCCCGCCTGCTCCAGGTCTTCGCTGGCATCGTCCAGTTCATCCTGATCTAAATCGGCCTGGGCCTTGGCTACGTCAATCTGGTCCTGCAGATTTTCTTTTTGCGATTCCGGCGCGGCCGCCAGCTTGCGGGTCAGCTGCGTGATACCTTCCTGGTCGGTCTTGACCGCTTCGGCAGCTTTAGCTTTGCGGGCGGCAATCTCCTTGGCCTCGGGCGAGAGCGGCGGTGGATTTTGTTCGGCAGTGCGCAGAGCGTCGAGGAAGGTCAAATCGACTTCATGGTCGCCCGTCTTTTCCGCTTCGTGAGCCAGCGCCTGCTCTTCCTGCGTGGCAGCCATAGCGCCCATGCGGCGCGCTGTGAGTAAGGGACGCTGATCGACCATCCCCTTCACCGAGGCGGGTGCGGCTCTTCGTCCCAGCTTCTTGCCGGTTGTGGGGGCGGCGTCGCTGCTCTGCGAAGGCTCCTCGCGCGTCCACACCAATCCCACGATGGTGGCAGCCATCAGCAGGAGCAGCACGATCGCGGTGATCCACTGGCGGAGTTTCATAAGTCAGGAGTTTTGCAGAAAGACCAATGTAACAAGAAACGCGATCCTGGGGCATCTTCTCTGCACGTTCGTAACCTGCGGAGCGGCGAACGCGAACTCTACAATCAGCGCCAGAGCGAATGATCGAATACCTGCAATCGATTCTGGAGGAGCCTTGGAAGCCGGTGGCCCGGCCGGCAGTTGTTGCCTGGTTAGTGTTCTATGTGGGATTCCTGTTCTACGCCATCTCGGCGCACGGGCGATTTCTTTTCATCGATGGAGCAAACCTGGTGGTGCATGAAGGCGGCCACAACCTGTTCGGATGGTTTGGCCCGACGCTCGGCCTGTGGGGCGGGACGCTGCTGCAATGGCTGGTGCCGTTTTTGCTGGCGTTGTACTTCTTCAATCAGAGGCAGATCACCGGTTTCGTCTTTTGTGCGTTCTTCTTCTTTGAGAACTGGCTCTACACGGCAACTTATATGGCCGATGCCCGCGATCAGGCGCTGCCGCTCGTGACCACGGGCGATCCGGATTTTGTGGAGCACGACTGGTACGCGATCTTTTCGAGCCTTGGCGTCTTGAACTGCGACACGAAGATTGCGGCTGTAGTGCGAGCACTGGGCTGGTGCGGGATGATCGCGTGCGTGGTGTGGCTCGGGGGCAGAGCGAGATCTTCCAAAGAATCCTGATTTGACCCTGGAGCCGAATTTGCCTCTACCGGTGTCAGATGTAGAAGAAGAGTAGAATCTCGCCTGCCGCGTTCAGGGAGGCTTCATGCCCTCGAAATCACCGTGGATCGCCGCTGTTGCTTTTCTGCTGTCATCTTTCTGCGCATACGCTCAGTCTTACGATAGCGAAATTCAGTTAGGGGTGGCTGCCTATAGAAACTCCCACTTCGATGAGGCCATCACTCATTTTCGGAAGGCAACGGAACTCGATCCCAGCCAAGCGACCGCCCACCTCTACCTTGCGACAGCTTACGGGAGCGAGTACATCCCAGGCGTGGACACGCCGGACAACGTGCGCGCTGCTGAGCAGGCGCTAGAACAGTACGAGAGCGTGCTTGCCCTGGACGCGGATCGCGTCTCGAGAATCAACAGCACCAAGGGAATTGCTTATCTCTATCTGAACATGAAGAAGTTCGAGAAGGCGAAGGATTATTACCAGAAGGCTTCTGGCCTGGACACAGCGGACCCGGAGAACTACTACGGGGTTGGCGTGCTCGATTGGACCACGTGTTACACGGCGCGAATGGAAGAGCGTGCGAAGCTCGGGATGGAGCCGGGGCAAAACCTCAGTGCGAGGAATGCAGCACAGAAGAAAGTCTGCGATGAGCTGAGAGTCAAGAACGCCTCGGCGATCGAGGAGGGCATCGATAATCTCAATAAAGCGATTCAGCTTCGTCCGGATTACGACGATGCGATGGCGTACATGAACCTGATGTACCGAGAGAAAGCGGACCTCGACTGCGAGACGCCGGCCCTGCGCGCAGACGACCTCAGAACCGCCGACGAGTGGGTGGATAAGACTTTGGCGATTAAGAAGGCGAAGGCTGGGCGCGCTCTACCGCCGCAGTAGCTCGATCTGCCAGGTGTCGCGACAGGAAGTGGCGTTACGGCGCCCAATCTCCAATAAAGATGTTGGTCTCGTGCGGAGCCTTTGCGTTGCGGTTCGAGGCCCAGACCAGTTTCTTACCGTCGGGCGAGAACATGGGAAATCCGTCGAAGCCATCGCTGTAGGTGACGCGCTCGAGGCCGGTGCCGTCGGGATTAATCAGCCACAACTCGAAGTTGCCCATGCCGCCGGTGGCGTGGGTTTCGGGATCGTAATTCGACGAGAAGATAATTTTCTTCCCATCCGCGGTGAAGGCTGGCCCGAAGCTCGCCGCGCCCAGGTTCGTGATCTGCTTCTTGCCCGAGCCGTCCGCTTTCATGATCCAGATTTCGAGCGAGGTCGGGCGAATCAGGTTCTGCGCCAGCAGTTCTTTATAGTCGGAAATTTCTTTCTCCGTTTGTGGATGGTAGGCGCGATAGACGATCCACTGGCGATCGGGCGAGTAGGTTGGACCGCCGTCATAGCCGAGTTCGTGCGTGAGTTGCTTCACGTTCTTGCCATTGGCGTCCATCGAATAAATATCGAGATCGCCGTTGCGCACCGACGTGAACGTAATCTTTTTGCCGTCGAGCGAGATGGTCGCTTCGGCGTCATAGCCGGGTGTGTTGGTGAGCTGTTTGAGATTGGAGCCGTCGGGATTCGCGGTGAAGATGTCGTATCCGGAATAGACGGCCCACACATAGCCCTGGGAAAAGTCAGGGCGCGGCGGGCATTCCGGGCTGGCGAGGTGCGTGGACGCGTAGAGGATTTTCTTGCCGTTGGGATAGAAGTAGCTGCAGGTGGTGCGTCCCTTGCCGGTCGAGACCATGTGCTGGTCCGTGCCGTCGATGTTCATGGTGAAGATCTGGTCGCACTTCACATCGCCGTGGGAAGACTGGAAGATCAGCTTCTTGCCGTCAGCGGAGAAATAGGCTTCAGCGTTGGAACCGCCGAACGTAAGCTGATGCACGTTGCGCAGATGCTTTTCCTGCGGCGTGGCCATATCGGGCGGAGCCGAGGTCTGCGAACAAAGAGGGCTCGCCGCAGCACACGCGAGCGCCGTCAGAGCAACTACGGAAGAAAGAAATCTTGTCATAGAGAGTGGCGTTAGTTTAGCAAAACGCTGCGGGACCCGAGTACCGCTCTGAAAAGAACACTATTCCCGCAGAGTACGCAGAGGATTCGCCAAGGTCGCGAAGGAGACTTTCTTCGCGTGCTTTGCGGTTAGGAGCTTTACCGAGCGTCCTAGCGCTAGAATGTTCGCGCATCTCCGGAGGATCGCATGAAATCAATTCTGCCCATGCTGGCTGCCGCGCTGATCGCGGCCGCTATTCTCGTCCCACTCACTCGCCCGGCATTTTCGGCTTCGCCCAAGGCGACTGCCGAGACGCTGAAACAACTGGAAGGCGAGTTCATGAAAGCTGCGGCCGAACGTGGCTCTGCTGGATATATGTCGTACTACGCCGATGACGCGGTGGAGGTGCCGAATGGCGCACCGGCGATTGTGGGCAAAATCGAAATCGCCAAAACCATGGGCTTTCTCGACGACAAGAACAATCAACTGATCTGGACGCCGGTGGGTGCGGACATTTCCGCTTCGGGCGATTTGGGCTACACCTATGGAACTTACGAGTTCCGCTCGAAAGATAAAGACGGCAAGCCGGCCGTCGATTACGGCAAATACACCAGCATCTGGAAGCTGCAGAAGGACGGAAGCTGGAAGGTTGTGCTGGACATGGGGAATTCGAACCCGCCGAAAAAGTAGCTCCGGCTATTTCCGAAAGTGGTTCTGAATAGCTTCGGCCTGTGTGCGAGTCACGACCGCCGAGAGTGCGGCAGCATCGGCCTGCTGGACTGCTCTCAAGCTGCCGAAGTGTTCAAGCAGGCGGCGGGTGGTGCTCGCGCCCACGCCGGGGATTTCGAGTAGTTCGGTCGAGCGATCGCGCATCTGGCGGCGCTTGCGATGAAAAGTCACGGCGAAGCGGTGCGCTTCATCGCGAATCAGCTGGATCAGGTGCAGCACGGGCGAGTGATGATCGAGCGCGATCGGATCCTTTTCCTGTCCGTATACATAGAGAATTTCTTCGCGCTTGGCGATGGCGGCGAGCGGCTGGTTGATGATTTCGAGCGACTCTAGCGCCTCGGCTGCGGCGTGCAATTGGCCAAGGCCTCCGTCGATCAGCACCAGGCTGGGCATCGGTTTGTTTTCGTTCTCGTTTTCCTGCAGCAGGCGCTTGTAGCGGCGCGTCACCACCTCGCGCATCGACGCGAAGTCGTCTACGCCCTCCACCGTGCGGATGATGAACTTGCGGTAGTCGGACTTTTTCATCTTGCCGTCTTCCCATACGACCATCGACGCGACCGTCTCGGCGCCCTGAATGTGCGAGATGTCGAAGCACTCGATGCGCTTGGGCAGTTCGGGCAGGCTCAGCGCTTCCTGCAACTCCTCTTGAATCTTGCGGGCGTTGGGCTTGAGCACGCGGAAGCGCTGATCATAGGACTGCTTGGCGTTGTTGCCGGCGAGGTCGATGAGCGAGCGTTTGTCGCCGCGCTGCGGCACGAGAATGTGGACGCGCGTGGGGCGGGCACTCTGGTTCGACACTTGATCCGACAGAAGGTCTTCGAGCGCTTCCCGATCTTCGAAATCGACCGGAACATAGAGATTGCGCGGCACGTAGGGCTGGCCGATGTAGAGCTGCTTGAGCAGAGCGGAGAAGAATTCGCCGGGATGAAAGGCCGATCCCGCTATCGCTTTGTCATCCTGAGGCCCGCGTTCTTCGCGGGCCGAAGGACCTGCGGACTCGTCGGGTGCAATGGTGATGCGGGCAGGTTGCATAGGTCCTTCGCTTTGCTCAGGATGACAAGGCAGTGAAGAGGGAGAAGGTTCACCTGCGAATTCCGGCAGGTCTTCCCAGAAAAATTCTCTCCGGTCGACCATTTTTCCCGCACGCATGTGGAACAGGTTCACGGCGAGCATGCCGTTTTCGTAGTGATAGCCGAAAACGTCGGCGTCGTCGCCTTCGGCGGCGGCCATCCGTTGGCGTTCCTGCAACTGCTCTACCGTGGAAATGAGATCGCGATAGCGCGCGGCGCGCTCGTATTCTTCGGCGGCGGCAGCCTGTTCCATTCGCGCTCGCAGGGAACGCGCCAGATCGGTTGGCCTGCCTTCGAGGAACAGCTTCACGTCGCGCACCGCTTCCTGATACATCTCCGGGGTGGTGAGGTCCTGGACGCAGGGACCGAGGCAGCGCTTGATGTAGTACTGCAAGCACGGCCGCGGGTGAAAGCGTGTGAGGTCGACCTTGCACGACGGAATCAGAAAATTGCGGTGGATCAGATCCACGATGCGATACGCCAGATTGCCCGGAAAATAGGGGCCGTAGTACTCGCTGCCATCCTTGCGCAGGCGCCGGGTGACGTAGACTCGGGGAAACCGCTCGCTTAGCGTGAGCTTCACGTAGGGGTATGTCTTGTCGTCGCGCAGCAGGATGTTGAAGCGCGGCTTGCGCTGCTTGATGAGATTGTTTTCGAGCGCGAGCGCTTCCTTGTTGTTGGCCACGACGATGTAGTCCACATCGACGGCTTCGCGCAGAAGGGTGCCGGTCTTGGCATCTTCCCAGCGGCCTTCGTGGAAGTAGCTGGCCACGCGGTTGCGCAGGTTCTTCGCCTTCCCGACATAAATGACTTCGCCCTCGGCATTCTTGTAGAGATACACGCCGGGCTCGGTCGGAATTGTGCGAATTTTAGCGAGGAGATCCATTCGCGCCTAGCTCGATTTTAGTGGATGCGCCGGCATACTGGCGTGTTACATTATTGTTCTATGAGTCATACACTCACAATCCGTCTTACGGACGAGCTCCTGAAGTGGCTCAAGGAGACGTCTCGTCGCACGGGGGTCCCGGTGGGACGAATCATTCGCGAACAGCTCGAGGCAGCCAGGGAAAGCGGGGGCAAGCAGAAGTTCCTTCGTCTTGCCGGGGCGATTGACGGGCCTCGCGACCTTTCCCTGCGAAAAGGATTCTCGCGCAAATGAGGGGCATCGCCGATACCGGTTTCATTGTGGCCTATGCCGACCGAAACGACCTCCATCATGACTGGGCGCTCAGCCTGGCCCGCGGCATGACCGAGCCGCTGCTGACCTGTGAGGCTGTCCTGGCCGAGGCCGCCTTTCATCTGCGGTCCAGTTCGTATGTTTTGGAACTAGTGCAGAGCGAGATGCTTCGATTGGCTTTCGACTTCCCGCAGAACATGAACCAGTTACTGGAACTCGCCCAAAGGTATCGCGATCGCGATCCTGATCTGGCTGATTTGTGCCTAATTCGGATGAGCGAATTGTATCCGCGCCATTCTGTAATCACGACGGATCGGGCTGACTTTCGTGTTTATCGCCGCAACAAAAGGGATGCGATTCCGCTGATATGCCCCCCGCCTGCAAATTAAGCTAGTTGCGCACCCGCCCGCGATCTGAGTCGGACCGTATAAAATTTCCATTGCGCAATGTTGGGTTTGCGTTGGCCTCGGCCTCAGGGCTTGTTGGGGAACCCGCAAACCCCTATGCAAACTGCTGAAACTGTATATACTTACGGTGAACATCCCCCAGCAGCCGAAACTGGCATCTGAGGTGCATTGAAGGAGAACGGGATTTGCAATATTCCGTACTTCCCAGGGCCAGAGTTTATTCGGCGCGCTTTGCAATAAACGGCGCGTCACACAAGATTGGATGAAGGAGCCTTAACATATGACCCGCACTTCGTTAGTGATTTGCCTGGCAGTCAGCATCGCAGCCACTGTAGGCTGCTCCAGCAAGAACTACGTGAAAAGCCAGACCACCCCGCTGATCAACAAGACCAACGAGCTGGACGACCTGACCGCGAAGAACTCCAAAGACATCAAGGACGTTGATGCGCGCGTGCAGTCCGGCCTCGCTGCCGTCAATGCCAAGACCGACGCTGCCGACCAGAAGGCGCAGGCCGCCGGCCAGAGCGCCACGCAGGCGCAGCAGTTGGCGGACGCTGCCAACGGCCGCGTTGGCCTGCTGACCAACACGGTCGCCAATCTCGACAACTATCATGCGGTCGCCGAGACTTCCGTGAAATTCGGATTCAACAAGGACATCCTCACTCCCAAAGCGAAAGAAGCGCTGGATCAGTTGGCGGGCAGCATCGCCAGCACCAAGGGCTACATCATCGCTCTCGAGGGTGGAACGGATTCGGTCGGATCCGCCGATTACAACTATGATCTGAGCCAGCGCCGCGCGAACTCTGTGATTCAGTATCTGGCGGCCAAGTTCAACGTGCCGGCACACAAGATTTATGTGATCGGCCTCGGCAAGGATAAGCCGGTGGAGACGAACAAGACGGCAAACGGCCGGGCGGACAATCGCCGGGTTGATGTTCGCCTGATGACCAACACCGTGGGTGGCAACGAGCCGGCCGCTGCGCCCGCTACGGGCCAGACCACCCCATCATCGATGTAAGAGAAGCTTTGTCCCTCCTCTCCGGAGGACTTCGCCAACCAGGCCGCTCATCGCCTCCCCCTTGAGCGGCCTGTTTTTTTTGCTGCGAGCGAGAAGCTTTGAGCTACGAATTCCGAGCTTTGCGCTTGAAGGTGCGGCCTCAAGGCGTTGAATTGCTCATAGCTCACAGCTCACAGCTTCCTACGGGCGAGTAAGATACTCCCCATGCCCCACACAGGCCTTTCCCGCCGGTCATTTCTTGCCATGTCTGCCGCTTTGCCGTGGGCGTTCAGGAGCGCCGCGGCTGCGTCCCGCGCAATTCCGGTTGGACTCGAACTCTATTCCGTGCGCGAGGCGTTGAAGAAAGATCCTGAGGGCACGGTGCGGGCGGTCGCGCAAATGGGATATCAGGCGGTTGAGTTCTATGCGCCTTACTTCGACTGGAGCGAGGCACAGGCCGGGCAGATGCGGAAGCTGATGGACGACCTGGGCATCCACTGCTACTCGACGCACAACAACGAAGATTACTTCCTCGCGAAGAACATCGAGCGCGTGCGCGACCTGAACCTGATTTTGGGCTGCAAATATGTCGTGATGGCGTGGACTGAACAGAACAAGAGTCTCGACGGCTGGAAGGCGGTTGCCGGCGAACTGAATGCCGCGGCGGAGAAGTTGGAGCCTGCCGGACTCAAGGCCGGATACCACAATCATCAGGCTGAGTGGAAGCCGTTGGAGGGAGAACGTCCAGGGCAGCGTCCGATGGAGGTTCTCGCGAAGGAAACGAAGCCGTCAGTGATGCTGCAGCTGGATGTCGGGACCTGTATGGAAGGCGGGGGCGATCCGGTGGCATGGATTCGGGCGAATCCGGGGCGGATTCGGTCCATTCATTGCAAAGACTGGTCGCGCGATCCCGCGGTGGGCTACAAGGTTCTGTTCGGCGAGGGCGTGGCCGATTGGAAAGGCATTTTCAGCGCGGCAGAGAGCGTGGGTGGAGTCGAATACTATCTGGTGGAGCAGGAGGGAAGCCGCTTTCCTGAACTGGAGACCGCGCGCCGCTGCCTGCAGGGATTCCAAGCGGCGCGGCGCGCCTAGATCGGAAAGCGTCGCGTCAATTCTAGTTCGTCTTATTCTCCGCAGGATTTCGCTAACTAGGTGATCGGATCCTTCTTCGAGCGGGTATTTTTCCTTCTGTAGTTTTTCTAAACGCCTGGCTCTCACCCCGTCGAGATTGGCATTGACATGACTTCCGGACCGACGATAATAGCTGGTTCCCGGGTTTCCAGTATCTCCCTCCGAGTCACTGGCTCGGTCAACCTAAGGAGAAGTTTCGTGAGAAAGAAAATAGTGCTATTGGCAGTTCTGCCACACTTGTTTCTCTTTGCAGTCGGTCAGGTCGCCAAGCCTGACGACTCCGCGAAAGCTCGTGTCTTTATCACGGACAGCGAATCCTGGGAGGTCGTCGGGTACGGCGGAGGGGGACCAGGTGGCGGAGGGTCTGCAACACACGGAGGTGCTCGTCCTCAGACCGCCGAAATCATCAAGACGTTCGGCGAGCGTTGCCCGGAAGTAATGGTCAATAACATCCAGGAGAAAACTGACTACATAGTTCTGCTCGATCACGAGGGCGGGAAAGGTGTTTTGCGGCACCGCAATAAAGTAGCGGTCTTCGCGAGAATCAGCGGGGATTCCGTCGTCAGCAAATCGACGTTGTCGTTGGGTGGGTCGGTGCAAGAGGCGTGCGAGGCTATCAACCGTGATTGGGCTGCCCATGGCGAGGCGATGCGAGCTGCAGCAGCCCTAGCGCTGCAGAACAAAGCCGCCGCGGCTCAACCGACGATTGTTCCTGCGGTTGCTCCGGCGCCAACAGCGGTTGGCGGGAAACTCTCCATATCGTCCACTCCAGATGGGGCTGACATTGAGGTTGACGGCAGTTTCGTTGGCAACGCGCCTTCTGAAGTTCAACTTATCGAGGGTGAACACACCGTCGCCCTGAAGAAGGCCGGATTCAAAGATTGGGTGCGGAAGCTGAAGGTCACTGCCGGTAGCAACGTACATCTAAGCGCAGAATTGGAGAAACTGGCTGCCCAGTAAAAAGTTCCATTGCGTGACCCGCATTCCGCGTGGTGCCAGGTAGCCTTAGAATAGTAGTATGC
>Ga0209067_10001639_pt1 | contig 13610 bp, 15 predicted proteins | sample ColStrG_CSR_2013_FD_187199 | JGI IMG/M metagenome (GOLD analysis project Ga0209067, IMG submission 187199) | Freshwater sediment microbial communities in response to fracking from Pennsylvania, USA - Cold Stream Run_MetaG_CSR_2013 (SPAdes)... | ecosystem: Environmental > Aquatic > Freshwater >... | reverse complement strand
GATATTGCTGAATCGTCTGCAGAGGCGGCTCGCAACCAAGTTTTGCTTCAGGCTTCGACTGCAACGTTGGCGCAAGCCAATCAGCAGCCAGCTCTGGCCTTGAAACTGATTGCATAGTGAATTGAGGCTTTCCCCGAGGGGGAATCCTCCGTTCCACCTCGGAAAACATACCTGCCCAGGTTCTCAATGAGAACCTGGGTTTTTTTGTGGGGAACCGGGGAGGCATTCGGCATCATGGCATGAGTGCCCTGGGATCTGCCGCCAGGACAGGTAACAGGAGACCGCAAACCGGAAACTGCAAACCGCAAACCGATTCCCCGCGACTAAATGCCATAAAAAGTCCAGTCTCGTTCTTTTTAAAGCGAATTTCTCCGATCGAAGAAACATGAATGTAAAGGGCGTTTTCGGGGCCATAATCCCGACTCAAGTTCGACCGGTCGAGCGTGTTGAGCGCGGAATTAAGTCCGACAATTCCAGTTCGGATCGCGATGCCAACGGCCAGTACTCCCAGGACTCGGGCCAAAAAAAGCATGGGCGGATGAACGATGAGCAAAAAAAGAAAGCCCTTGAGCACCTCCGTCAACTTGCGGTCGTCAAAGACAACAATCTGACCGTCACCTGGACTGAACATGAGGGTTTGGGTCTAGTTCTGATTCAAGACCCCACTGGCAAAACAGTCCGTCGAATTCCGGAGGAAGAGCTCTGGGATCTACAATCCGTCAAGGACAACGAAAAGGGCCAATTGCTGCGCAAATCCGCCTGATGCAGACCAGTCCTGTCAAAGTTTCGAGAGCTGAATCGCGTGTTTTTGACGACCTTCACTGAAGGCGAGCCAGATTATTGACTCACGGTTTCAATCTCACTTTGAGATACTCATTTCATGGCAGGCATTCGGATTTCGGGGATGGCCTCTGGGCTCCCTCCCAACATTGTAGAACAAATCATGGAAGCGGAAAAAATTCCGCTCAAGCAGCTTGAGACCAAAAAATCCGGCGAAGAAGAAAAATACAAATTGGTGCAGGATCTGGAAACAAAAGTTTCAGCCATCCCGAAATCCTTGACTGAACTTGTTGGGATTCGCGGTTTTTCCAATATGAAATTGACCACCGGAGATCAGAACGTGATCACGGGTACTGCGGATCCCTCCGAGGCGGGCACTGGAACATGGATGGTCGAAGTGGATCAGCTGGCTCAAAAGCCCGGAGCGCTGTCGAGCGGTTTTCCGGATCCCGATCAAACGCAGATTGGTGTCGGCTATCTGCGTTTCAACACTGCGGGCGGACAAAAAGACGTCTACATTGATGGCAAATCCAACACTCTGAAAGGTGTTGCCGCGGCAATCAATCGCGCGAATGTAGGCTTGCGTGCGACCGTGCTGAATGATCGAAAAGACAAAGAGAATCCCTGGAAGATTATGGTCACGGGGCTTGCAACCGGTTCGGACAAGCAGGTCGATTTTCCAACAGTGTACATGTTGGATGGAGATCAGGACTTCTCTTTCGACACGGCCAAGCCCGCACAAAATGCGAAGCTGAAATTGGATGGCTTTGAAATCGAAGTTCCCGACAACCAAGTGAAAGATGTCATCCCAGGTGTGACCTTGGACTTGCGAAGTGCGACTCCGGGCAAAGAAGTGGCTGTCACTGTCAAAGAAGACTTGGATGTGATCTCGGGTAAAGTGAAGACCTTTGTAGACGCTTACAACGCGGTTCTGGCCTTCGTGCAAGACCAGCATAAAATTCAGAAAGGCAAAGATGGCCGTGAGCATCTGGGCCCGATGGGTGGAGATGGACTTTTGCGCACAATTGAAAGCAATTTCCGCCGTGCGATTTTGTCGCCGTCGATGGGGACCGGAAGCACGATCAAGCTTATCGCTGAAATGGGCGTGGAATTCAATCGTCAGGGAACATTGAATCTCAACATGGAAAAATTTAACAAAGTCCTCAATAGCGATCCCGCCAACACCGCTGCGTTTCTCCGTGGTGACGGGCTGACCACTGGATTCATCCCCACGATCAAGATGCAAGTCGACAATTTGATGAACGGGGCCTTCGGTGGGGTCACGATGCGCAAAAAGACATTGAATGACAAAATGCACCAGCTGGACGAGCGGATCGACACCAAGAATCGCCAGCTTGAGAAAAAAGAAGAACAGCTGCGTGCGAAGTTCTCGGATCTTGAAGCCCAAATGTCTAAATTGAATCAACAAGGCTCTGCAGTTGCAGGTTTGCAGGGCGCATTAAGAGGAGGAGGTTGACGTAAAATCCAGACTTAGGCCGGATAAAGTTGAGCTGGAATTTGCCGATATTTTAAACATGAGTAATCCGTATCAAAAGTACAAAGCAACTCAGGTCACAAGTGCAAGCAGAGAAAAACTGCTTCTGATGATGTATGAGGCTGCGATCAAATTCACCAAGTTGGCAATTCGCGCCACTGAAGAAAAAAAAGTGGCGGAACGTTGCGAGAACATTGGTCGTGCCTTTGATATCGTTTTGGAGCTTAACAACACGTTAGACCACAAGATTGGTGGGGAAATCTCAGCTCGCCTTGAGCAGCTTTATATGTTTATGACGGAACAGTACACGAAAGCGAACCTGAACGCGACAGTTGAGCCTTTGCGCTCGAATTTGAAGCTTCTCGAGACCCTGTATCAAGGATGGGTACAAGCCGTCGAGAAGATCAAAAAAGATGAAGTGGCAAGAGCCGCAGACCAAAAAGAGAAAAAGATCGGTTGAAAACGAAAAGCAAACCAAGCCAGGAGGGCTTATGATGCGAATCATCACTTTGATGAACCAAAAAAATCACTACTTGGAAAAATTTTATTCTTTGAATGAGTCCGAGCTTCTTCGCATGGCAAAAAAGGATTTTGACAATGTCGAATCATTTTATCAAATGCGCGACAAGATTTTAGAGCTGATCCGCTATTTGGACGCTCAAATCGACCGTTTGCAAGCGGACAGCGACGGTGACATCACACAGGATATTCGCCGACAAATGCGCGAATGCCTGAATATTAAAGATGAATACGTGAATCGAATTTTGGCCCAAGATTTGGAAATTCTGTCCTGCATTGAAACTGCGAAGTCGAATATTATTCGTGAGTTGCAGGAGATTCGCAAAAGCAAATCTGCCATGGGGCGATACAAGTCAGGACTGCAACCGCATCGACGCTTGAACGAAGAAGTTTAGATTGCGTGTGGCTTTCATGGACTCTATGCTGGAGTCCATGAAAACATCCAATTCGTCTTTCGCGTTTCTTCTCACTGCATGTGGTCTTTTCATCTCTTGTCATTCGCAACCCCCTGTTGAAAATCAGACTGCGGCAGCTCCGACCTTTACAGCCTCCATGCAAAACCTCAAGGAACTGATGATTCAACTGCTGCCGATCGTAGTGGATGTCGCTCAGTTCAATGCACCCGAAAATCGACAGCGCGTGGACAGTGATGTGCAAAAACTTGTGGAAGTCTCACGACAGGTTGTTCACAGCCCCGTTACCGAAAAGCTCGATCCCGGATTGCGGATGATTTCCACGGCGTTTTCAGAAGATTTGCGCCGCGCTCAAGAATCTTTAACACAAGGGAAACGTGATTTCGCTCGCTACAATCTCTTAAACGTCACGGCCTACTGTATCGAGTGTCACACCCGCACGGCGGTTGGGCCCTCGTTCAAATCGCCCTCACTCGAGCAGGCTATTTTGCGGTTGAAGCCAATGGAGCGTGGCGAATTTCTTTTGGCGACAAGAGAATTTGACCGAGCCCTTGCAGAGTTCACCTCTGCGATCAAAGACATGACGTCTCATGCAGGCTCGCAATTTGATTTGGAACGAGCCGTCCGTCAGGCTCTTTCGATCACAGTCAAATTTCAACGTGACCCCCAAAAGGCACTGCAAGTCGTCGATCTGATCGTCAACTCACAGAACACGCCCTATTATTTGCGCCAAAATGCTCGGGCTTGGCAGGTGGCCCTCAATGATTGGAAGAAAGAAAAAATTGGAGCGGGCACAAAGTCCAGCGACGTCATCAAACATGCTGAAGGTCTTGTTCGGGCTGGCCGAGTTTCGCAAACAGGAACTGTTGAGCGGGGCGGTGATATTTATTATCTTCGTGCACTTTCTGAATTGAATGCGGTCTTGATGGGACGTTTGCAGGCTGAAGAGCTGGGCCACAGTCTTTATTTGACTGGCGTTTGTTACGAGGCCCTCCGCGACTCGACGATCTGGGCCTTGCATGAAGACTACTATGAGTCTTGTATTCGCCAAGTGCCTCACGGCAAATGGTCGGAGAAGTGTTACACCCATCTGGAAGAGTCTATTTATTTGGGATACTCCGGAACTTCTGGTTTGAGCCTTCCTCTTGATGTGAAGGTGAAACTGGATGATCTTAAGAAACTGGCTCTTCCCGATTTGCCAGCGGGCCTTGGCCAATAGTCCAGTCGGGTCAAATTCGTGACAGGAAAAAGATGAAAGAGCCATCCTTCTGACTCTTCCGCAGGCCAATTTGTTGTGCCGATGCGGTAGTTTTCCTTTGATCAAAATCCCGCCCCAAAAAATCCTGGCATTCAGTTTGCTCTTTCTCAAAACAGGGACTTGATGCTTTCAGCGTCGGTTCCTTTTGACGAAGGAGAGGCATGTCCACCCAAGACGAAATTTACAGACCAAAGTCGGGTCCCGAGAGGCAAGTTCAGAACCCTCGCGCGCCCGAAAAACAGACCCATTTCCAAATGCCTGTCTATCACGAGGGCGCAGCAGCACCAGAGGTGGATCATCTTGCATTTCTGCTTGCCAATGCCGAGGTCCTTATTCGCCATCGCGAAATCGATGCCGCTCGCAATCTGATTTATCGTGCGTTGGCGCAAAACTCCAAACACCCGATGGCCTTGAAGCTCGCGGCCAGGCTGCTGAATCCGGAACGCGACGGAGCCAAGCTGGTGCAAATTCAACGCACGATCTGCACCGTGGAATACTGTTTTGAGACCGTCAGTGAGCTGGCGCATCTTCTTTACCGCGAAGGCCAAGATGCGGATGCCCTTGATCAATACTATGAATGTTTGAGTTTGGTCTTTGATGCCTCGTCCGATCTTTTTGAGGTTTTCAAAAACATGGGCAACATTCTGACAAAAATGGGTGATTTTGATGGGGCTGAGGAGCACTACAACAAAGCTTTCACCGTCAACGCTGAATCTGACGTGCTTTTGGTCAACTTGGGAACGCTGTCTCTGCAGCGCCAAGATTTCAACCAGGCACTAACCAGATTTCGTTCGGCCGTGCAAATCAACTCTCGAAACGACAAAGGATGGGTGGGGCTGGCTTTGGTGCACCAAAGTATGGGAGATCTTGAATTGGCGTTGGGCAATTTGGACACGGCCCTCGACATCAATCCCGCCAATCGCACTGCCACTCAACTCTTTGCAAGTTGGGCGATTCGCGATGGCAAGGTGAATTTGGCCATTGAAAGAATCAAGGATTACTTGGCGCTGGTCGATGTCGATGTCGACCTTTCGATTCTTCTCATTCAGCTGTTCTGCCAAATGTACCAGTTGGATTTGGCAAGTCTTGAACTTGAGCGTGTGCTGTTGTGGGAGCCCGAGCACCAGCAATTGCAACAGGTGGAAGGTGAAATTCGGACCCTGCGTGAAAGCCAAGCCAAGCAAGCGAAAGAAATTCAATGAATCGAATCACCTGGGAAAATTTTGGAACAATCGAGGTTCCCTGTCGTGACGGTCGGCTGCTCTGCTCGCCGCGAAATCCTGAACAGGAGGCTCGTCATTGGCTTGAGCAAATCAATTTGCGCTCCGATGACCGTGATATCGTCGTCGTCGGGCTTGGTGCGGGTCATCATGTCAGAATTCTAGCCGCCAGCAATCCGCTTCTTCGTGTCTGCGTCGTTGAGCTCAACGCAGAGTTGCGGCAACGATTTTTACCGCCAGCCAGCGTTCGAGTTTTGGATCCCGATTCGGAGATCCAAAAAATTGATTATGTGGTCGGATTTCGGCCTGCTTGGCAAGCCATGGAGAAAGACTATCTGCAAGTTTATGTGAAATTGTCACAGATTTCGCGTCCGGCTGCGCAGGAAGCGGCGGAAAAAGCAGGACTTGTTTTGACCGCACAAAGAATTCAGTCACTGCCCGACCAAGTGCATTTTAGCCTGAAGGCCTTGGATTTTTTGGAAGAAGATTCAGCCCAACAAGAAGTTAAAATTTGGCGCTGTCTGCGAGAGTTGGTGAAATGAAGATTCTGTTCAGCTCCCTTTTGCGAATCGGAGACCTGATCACGCATTGGCGTTTGATCCAGCAATATCGCATTGATCATCCCTCAGTTGAGGTTCACCTACTTGTGAACGATACGAGTGAAAGCTTCGCCAAATATCTTCTGCAAAAACGCGAAATCGCGGGATATTTTATTGTTCCGCGTGACCGCTGGCAAACTTATCTCATCGAACCTGGTCGTCCCCCGATGCGGACTTTTTTCGAATTCCAAGAACTCGTTGCCACTCTGGCCGCAGTACGTTTCGACAAGGTCTACGAACTGTCACACTCCCTTTTTGCTGCTCGACTGTTAGATGCTCTTCCCATTGCGAGCAAAATTGGCGTTCGCTATGAAAATGGTCGTGCGGCTGGACTTTTGAATCGATGGTCGGAGCTTTTGAACGAGGACTATTCCGAGCGCGCCAGTGTCGCCTTTCATTCACTTCACGTTCTGGCGAAATCTTTGGATCTGGTCGTGCCAGTCCTTGCTGAGCCTCGCCAGTCCGATGATCGATTTCGCGATTTGATTCTTTTGCAAATCTCGACGAGTGATACAAAAAAGCAATGGTCAATGCCACGCTGGGTGGACCTGACAAAACGGCTTCGGCAGGAGTATCCGACTCTCAGGATCCAAATCTTGGCGGCGCCAGGTGAGGCCCATGCTTTGCGAAAATCACTCCTGCAGGTCAGCAGCAACTTTTCATTTGCCGAGGTTCCGGTTGTTGAGGCTGGTTGGTCGAAGTTGGATGAGATGTTTCAAGAAACACGATTGCTCATCTCTTTGGACACCTCGGTCTTGCATTTTGCGGCCGCTTTGAGAGTGCCAACGTTGAGCTTCTTCATCGGCAGCGCCAATCCGCAAAAGACTGCACCTTATCAGAATGAAGCCCTGATCCTTTCTGGAAGGGTGAGTTGCTCGCCGTGCCGGCATCGGGATCCTTGCCATCAACCCCAGCATTTGTGTGCAGAGGCGCTCGATTTGCGTGAAATTGTGACTGCCACGCGCAGTCTCTTGGATGGTCAGGTGGCAGCCCAAAGTGGCCAGTGGCGCGTCGGTCAAAGTCAGCGCAGGGCCTTGATTTACAAAGTGACAACTCAGGAGGAGTCTATGGAAAAAGTCTCGAGTGCCCTAGCACAGATGACTTGGCAAATCTATTTGGATGGAGCTGATCAAGAAGTTGCCGCTCCTGTTGGATCAGGTGCTCATACCTTTCTCGATGAGCATGCCAGTGGGCTTTTCGCCGCGGGAGGTCTGTCATGGCTGAAAGAGCGGCTGGATGCAAGTGAAGCCGACTCACTTTTTTTAGAGGAAGTTCAGTCGCGAGCAGTTCGGGCCGGCAGTCGGCTGGTTGTTGATGATTCTAGCCAAGCTGATGAATTTGAAAAAAAGACCCAAGACCTCAAGCGCAGTTTGAATGAATATTTGGCACGGCAGTCGACCGGAGACCGCGAGTGCCGAGATTTTTTCTTTCAACTTCGGTCGGCATTGTCCTCGCATTTTTTGGGTTTCGTCAAACTTCGCCGGGTCACCCAAGCGGCTGATGAAGCACGTCGGCTTCTGTTCTTGGAGCAAAAATTTGTCCGCACACTCATTAACGAAATCACAGAAAGGGGGCCCGGTTATGTCGCAGGATTTGGAAAAACATCTCACGACCGCTCTGCAACGACTTGAAAAAGCTTACGATGAGATCCTGAAAACCCAGGGTTACACGCGAGACACCGAAAAACTCAAGATGCTGGTTGAACTGACCAGAGAACAGGTTCGTCATGAAAATTCTCGTCCTCCAACTCGCCAGACTCGGTGACGTCTATTTGTCGTGGCCAGCCATTCGGGCGCTGCGCCGGACTTATCCAATGGCCGAAATTCATCTTCTGACTCGACCGCGTTTTGCTGCGGCAGCAGAAGGACTGACGGCTGTGCAAAAGGTGATCCATTTGCCGACGTCCGAAATCCTCGCACCGCTGGCGCAAGAAGACATCCAGGTGAATACAGCCTTTGCAGCGCTCAGCAATTTCGTCGACCAGCTGGCCAACGAAAATTACGATTGGGTGGTGAATTTTTCATTTTCGCCATTTTCGAGCTATCTCACTCATGCTGTGGCTGGTTCGCAGGCGAAGGTCTTTGGCTACACACGTCACCAGGACGGTTTTTTAGCCATTCCCGATGATGTCAGTGCCTATTTCTACGCCCAAGTTGGACAGGACCGTCCCAACCGTTTCCATTTGGTTGAAATGTTCACCAGTCAAGTCGGTTTGGATCTGGTGCCCGAGGACTGGCGTGGACCGTCCCCCTTCCCTGCGACACAGAAGATTTTGCCCGCGGAATACATCGTTGTGCACATCGGGGCCAGTGATCTGGGCAAAGCTTTGCCGCCAGAGCAATGGGTGCAAATCATACAAAATTTACGCGCCAACAATCCAATTGCGATCGTCTTGGTGGGCTCTCCAGACGAGGAACCCATCGCGCAAAAAATGGTCGAGGCCTTGGGTGATCGAGACATCGTCAATTGTGTCGGCAAGACTCAATTGAATGAACTGTTTCCGATCCTGAAGAGTTCGCGTCTCTTGGTCGGTTGCGACAGTGCACCCATCCATATGGCGACTTACACAAACACCCCTGTGGTCAATCTGTCCTATGGGAACGTGAATTTTTGGGAGACAGGGCCTCGCAGCCTTGAAAGCGTTGTCTTGCGAATCAAGACCGAGGCCGATGTTGATGCCATTCGGATTGCTGATGTCATCCATCGTGCAATAGCAGGACAGAAGCAAGAGTTGGGCATTACCCACGTCACAGCGGGCACACCCAGTTACTGGTGTTTCAACTCGAAAGAATCAGATTTTGATTGGTTTTTTGCCCGGGCCCTTTACATGGGCGAGGATTTCCCGACTTGTGAGGACCCTAATTTTGCCTCGGCCTTGAAGCAAATGCGCGATATCAATTCACTGATGGTTCAGCAGATTCAGGTCGTCGAAAAAACGGGCGACGTGTCTCGTGCGGCGCCGTTCATCGAACGTGGCGAAGAGATTATTGAAACCATCGCGAAGCTTGTTCCAGCTCTGCAAATACTGGTGCGCTGGTACCAGACTGAAAAAATCCGGATTCCTCCGGGTGAGATGATGCAGGTGCTGCATCGAACTCTCGAAATCCATTTGCTGCTCCAGAAGGTTTTGGATCTTTACGAACAGCCGACAGAAGCGGTGATGAAGGAGGTTCCATGAACAAGACAATCATGACTCGCGCAGAGATTCTGGCCGACTATGCGGAATGCCGTGACCTGGGACAGTTGATACGAAAAATGGAAGAGACTTTGACCGCGCAGGGGCAAGTGATCTGTCAATTCCGCTTGAACGGTTTGTCGCTGAGCGAGGCCGACGAAAAGCGCCTGGCCGGGATCGATCTGCAAGATGTTGAGATGATCGAGGTCGACAGTGAAAGTCCGATTGCTTTGCTTTTTGGGTTGATGGAAAACTGGGTGTTGGAGCTGCCAAAGTTATTGGAGAACACCGAAGCCCTGGCCAAGCTGATCCGTTTTGAAGGGATTGAAGGCCATCTCAAGCCTTTCGTCGAGCTCGTGGAGTCCTGCCAGTTCCTGCTCGACAGTCTGATGAGTTTGGAAAAGGTCATTCAGGGTGTCGAAGTTGCAACTCCCAACTGGCAAAAGGCGCAGGAATTGACGGCGGCGGGCATTGGTGAGGCTCTTCGCCAATTTGAAAATAAGGATTTTGTTCTTTTGGCGGAAATCCTTGAGTATGATCTAGCACATGCACTCCAGGTGTGGCTCGATGAGATCCAGCACTTGAGTCGAGCGCTAAGAGAGGAAAATGCCAAAAATCCAACCCAGTTTAGCGAGCGAGTCTTCAGCCACAAAAGCTGAAGACTTAACAGGTGTCACTGGGACGGACCGGCGAAGAGTTCTTTTCGTCACCGAAACTGAAGCCGCCGCTGATGCGCTTTGGGGTCAGATGCAGACCGCTGTTGAAGCTGGCCAGCATGGCAATTCCTATCTTCGCTTTGTCGCCACGAGCTCGGATGCCGGCTTGGCCCTTCTGAGGGCCAGCCAAATTGACCTCCTCATTGTCGACCAGTCCAAACCTTCAATGTGGATTGATTTCGTCGAACAGGCCCATGAAATTTCAAAAACGACGATTGTTTTTTTACTGAGCCACTCGTGGTCGGTGAATTCTTTGCGGGACGCGATCAACCGCGGACGGGTATTTCGAGCGCTCAACAAAGACAGGCCTTGGCCTGAAATTTTAGGACAGATTCGCATAGGCGCCTTGGAGGCCGATCTCAACCGATCGCAGTCGGCCCTGATGCGCGAGGCCAGCAAACAAAATCGTGAACTTGAAAAACTGACGATTGGTTTGGAAAAAACAGTTGAAGACCGAACAGAAGGCATCGCGCGAGCCAAGGAACTCACCGAAAATCAATTGGATCAGGTGCGCCATTTGATTCGACTGACAAAAGATCTTTCTCAAAATATTTCTTTTGAAGAGATCATGAGTCTGATTCGTCGGGAAGTTCGCGGATTCGCGAAGTTGGGTGATCCGATTTTGCTGTTGCAGACAAGCACTTTGGATTTTGAAGTGTTGTCTTTTCGTTCGGGCATTTTGCTGGAATCTCGCTTCGCAGGGCAATTTGGTCCTCCCGGTCCGAAGGCCACGGCAGACAAAGCTCTCAGTCGCAAACTGGCCAACCTTTTGGGGCGTCCTTTTATGCCGGTGATGGCCTTCCCATTGGAAGTTCGTTTGATTCAAAAATATGGATTTGAAAGTGCAGCGGCCGTCTTGTGCTTTGAGAGTTCACTCATCGATTCGGAGCAAGACAGTTTTTTCAACGAGTTTGAGAAAATCCTACGCCCTGTTGGGATGGCGGTCGATCGCGCCTTTTTGGAACGCGAAATGACCATCCATTCGCTCAGGTGGGAGCGCACCTTCGATGGATTGCGGGACCCTATAGCTGTGATTGATCACAATCAACAGGTTCTTCGCTCGAACTCCAAGTTTTCAGATCGGCTGATTCATCGCAAATGTCATCAATCTTTTGCAAAAAGTGAAGCCATTTGCCAGGGCTGCCCACTCGAGAAAGTTCTGGCGACGGGGCAACTGCAAAGCGCCCTTCTCAATATTGAAGGGCGCCAGTTTCAAGTGAACTCCTATCCTATTTTTCTGGCTCCTTCACAAGCGCCGTCCTCTGTGGTGAATCAATACATCGATGTCACCCACTCACGAGAAATCTATGCGCGCATGTTGCAAAGTGAAAAAATGAGCGCCTTGGGGCTTCTCGCTGGGAATATTGCGCATGAGCTGAACAATCCTCTTTCAGGAATTCGCAATCTGACTCAGGTCTTGGTCGCCGAGACTGTCAATATGAAAAACAGCGAAGGCTTGCAGGCTGATCTTTTGGAAATCGAAAAGGCCACTGTGCGTTCGCAGAAAATCATCCGCAATCTTTTGGACTACTCCGGCGAAGGGGAGCATGAGGTGGTCCTCATTGACTTGGCCGAGGTTGTCGAAAAAACTCTGCCGCTTTTGAAAACTGTTCTACGAACCCATCGATTGAATCTGCAGCTTGAGGGGCGAACCGCGAAAGTGAAGGTCGATCCGCATCTCCTTCAGCAGGTGGTCTTCAATCTTGTCAACAACGCCTGTCAAGCCATGCTTCAGACCGGGCAACTGACGATCGCGACCGGGGTGGCAAAAGAAGGAGAGGGCGGGCGCGAGTCCACGGCTTATCTCCGAGTTTCAGATTCAGGACAAGGTGTTCCCCAAGCTCTTCGTGACAAAATATTTGCACCTTTTTTTACAACCAAAACTGAGGGACAGGGCACGGGACTGGGACTGAGTCTGTCTCGTGACCTGGTTCGACGTTTTGGTGGTGAATTGAGTCTGAAAGAGGTGGGACCAGGAGCTTGTTTCGAAGTGACTCTTCCGATTGTGAGTGGTCAGGAGGGTGGCCAGTGAAAGTCTTGGTTGTGGATGATGAGCCCCTCGTGCGTCGATCCTTGCAGCGCGCTTTCAAAGCCAAGGGTCACGACGTCGACCTTGCTGAAGATGGCGGTGTCGGCTTGCGCATGCTTCTGGACAACAGCTACGATGGCGTTTTTTTGGATGTGCTCATGCCGCAAATGACAGGTCCTCAGGTGTTGCAATCTCTGCCACCCGAAAAACGGCAGCAGATGCGAATTGTTTTGATGTCGGCGTTTACAGGCGCAATTGAAAATCAGGAGGCCACCGGTCTGGCCGATCATTTTCTTGCAAAACCATTTGAAGATATTTTCGCAATTGTTAAGCTGATGGAGGAGATCGTCCATGAACGGTGACAAAAAAGCGCCCCGCAAGCTCCAGCCAAATGACAAAGGGGCACGCGTCGTCAAGATTTCGCCGTATCCGATTGAGGCGACAGTGAGTCGTCGTGACGCCACTCCGACGGCAGCCTTTAGCGCGGCAATCATCCGGCTGGAGGAATTTGGTTTGGTCTGCAAAATTCGCGGCCAGTTTCTGAAAATGGGAGAGCTTTTTGATATCTCGTTCGAATTGCCTGTCTCAGACGTCTTTGTCGACGAGCAGGTTCGGACGGTGAAAACCAGCGAAACCAACGAAGTGACCAGGCGAGATGGTGTCGACACCCGAGAAAAAATCGTCACGGTTGAGTTTCATTTTAAGGCTGTCGCAGATATTAACAAAATGTCGATTCGAAGCTTCCTTCACCGCATCGGCCAAAAGAAAATACTGGGGTAGTTGAATTGCGGATTATATCAGGCAAATACAAGGGTCAGCTGGTCAGCTTTCAAGCCGGGCATATTCGTCCGACGACTGATCGGGTGAAAGAGAGTCTGTTCAATATCCTGGGCGGCACCTGTGAAGGCTTGACTGTCTTGGATCTTTTTTCGGGAACAGGGAGCTTGGGCTTTGAGGCGCTCTCTCGCGGGGCCGTCAGCTGCCATTTCGTAGAGTCCAACCGCAAATCAATCGACATCATTCGGCGCAACCAAGACAAACTGAAAATTCAAGAGCCCGTTCAGATCACCTCGAAAGATGTCTTGAGCTTTGTTCGCAACTACAAGGGTCAACCTTTCGATTTGATTTTCATCGATCCGCCATTCACAGAAGAAATGGCGGACGAAGTCATGCAAGCCGTATCTGGAGTATCAGCTCTTTTCAGTCCACAGACTGTTTTATCAATTGAGTCAGGGCGGCGAGAGAAGATCGGCCAGGACTATGGAGCCCTTTTGCGCTATGATCAACGCGAATTTGGCGATAAATTTTTGTCCTTTTTTCGGTGGGAGCAAGCGGAATGAAGTCGACACACAAGGCGATTTACCCCGGCAGTTTTGATCCGATCACCAATGGACATGTCGATATCA
>Ga0209067_10001638_pt1 | contig 13610 bp, 4 predicted proteins | sample ColStrG_CSR_2013_FD_187199 | JGI IMG/M metagenome (GOLD analysis project Ga0209067, IMG submission 187199) | Freshwater sediment microbial communities in response to fracking from Pennsylvania, USA - Cold Stream Run_MetaG_CSR_2013 (SPAdes)... | ecosystem: Environmental > Aquatic > Freshwater >... | reverse complement strand
AAAAAGAACAACCCGATGACCACGTAACCGACGGTTCCGAAGTTGTCGTTGAGGCTTCCCATCGCATCCCAGAAGCCGCCGCTGAGGTGCAACTGGTCTGCCAGCAGTCCGGCAACCTCAATGCCACCAACGGCAATTGCAACCACCACAGACACGAACGTGATCGTCATGTTGTAGTAGAGCTTGCGAACGGGTCTCACGAATGCCCATCCATAGGCACCCAGCATGAGAATGCTGTCCGTGGTGTCGACCAGCGCCATCCCGGCGGTAAACAGCGTGGGAAATATCAGGATGGACCAGATTGGCATCCCGGCGGACGCCTGTGCCGCCGATATGCCCAACAGCCCGATTTCCGTTGCAGTATCAAACCCCAGGCCAAACAAAAAGCCCAGCGGGTACATGTGCCAACTGCGCGTAATCAGGTTGAACAGGGGCCGGAATATCCGTGCCAGAAACCCCCGGTTCGCCAGCAGAAGATTGAAATCTTCTTCGACGTAGGGCTTTCCAGCACGAACTTGCCTGAAGGCCTGGTACACAGACCTGAGGACAACGGTGTTGATGAGCGCAATGATGAGCAGGAAAAACGCGGACACAAGGGTGCCGACGACTCCGCCGATCTCTTTGAAGCCATCGAGGCTGGACTGAAAAGCCAGCGCGGTCGCTGCAATGCCCACGCAGGCCAGAAAGACTACGGTGGAGTGGCCCAGTGAAAACATGAATCCGACGGCTACGGGTTGCTTGCCATCCTGCATCAATTTGCGGGTGACGTTGTCGATGGCGGCGATGTGATCGGCGTCAACCGCGTGGCGCAAACCAAAGCTGTAGGCCAGAAACGCGGTTCCAAGCTGCACAGGAAAGTTTCGAAACGCGATCAAGGCCCAGATCCATGCGCCCAGATTGAAAACCAGCAGGACGGTATATATCCCCGCCACCCGGACTCGAATGTCAACGGCCTTGTCATCCCATAACGATCGCATCAACAGATTCATAGAGCATTTCGCCAATTTGGAGTTGCGCAACAAAGCGAAGCCTTCAGCGCAGGATATTAATGCCGCAGCAAAAATGGTGCCACGGTGGGCCAACGCCTCCCTCCGGTCGGAAAACCCCCTCAATTTTCGACCACAATCCCACTATAATGAGAATCATTCTCATTAAAATTCGCCACAATATGAACAATTCAGCTTCCCTTAAGAGATTTCTTGCCGTGGCCGGACCGGGGCTGGTTGTGATGCTGGCCGACACGGATGCCGGAAGCATCATCACGGCAGCGCAAAGTGGCGCGCAGTGGGGTTACAGGTTGCTGTTGCTGCAAATCATCCTGGTGCCAATCCTGTACATCGTGCAGGAACTCACGGTGCGCCTCGGGTTGGTGACCGGCAAGGGACATGGCGATCTCATCAAACTCCACTTCGGGAGCAAGTGGGCATGGATATCCGTTGTAACACTGCTGCTCGCATGCTTTGGCGCATTGCTGTCGGAAATGGCGGGCCTCGCGGGCGTTGGAATGATGTATGGCATTCCGGAGTGGCTCACCATGGCGGCAGTGGTTGTTGGGCTATCTTTCATGGTCTATACCGGCTCCTACCGGTCTGTCGAGTGCATTGCAATTTTTTTTGGCGCGTTTGAACTGGTGTTTCTTGTCGTTGCCTGGAAAGCGCACCCGGACCTGAGCGCGGTGCGGAAAAATCTCCTCAACATTCCGCTGGGAGATTCCAAGTACCTCTATCTTGTGGCAGCCAACATCGGTGCCGTTGTGATGCCCTGGATGGTGTTTTTCCAACAGTCATCGGTCGTGGAAAAGCGCTTGCAAGCCTCGGACCTTGGCGCGGCACGGTGGGACACGGCCATTGGCGCGGTGCTGACACAGCTGGTGATGGCCATGGTTTTGATTGCTGCTGCGGCCACGATTGGAAAGTCCGACTCGCAAGTTTCACTGGATACCGTGCAGCAAATATCGGAGGCAATCACCCCCTACCTGGGAGAAAACTTTGGCCGCTTGCTGTTTGGCATGGGCATCGTGGGAGCATCGCTGGTTGCGGCCATCGTCGTCACTTTGACGGCTGCAAGGGCACTGGGTGAGGTCATGGGCTACCAGCATTCACTGGAACAATCGCCCAAGGAATCCCCCTGGTTCTATGGCGTCTATACCGCTTCGTTGGTCCTGGGCGCCGTGTTTATTGTTTCCGGAGTCAATCTGGTGACCCTGGGGGTGGCCGTGCAAGTCATGAACGCCTTGCTGCTACCTATCGTGCTGGCGTTTCTATACCTGCTGGCCCGTCGATTGCCGGATGCCTATCGATTGAAGGGTTGGTACGCGCGCGCCACTGCCGCGATCATAGGCATCACAGTGGTGCTGGGCGTTTATGCCGCAATCATGGGGATTTTTGACGGCTCCTGACTAGTGGTCTCCCTGCAGCGTGGCGGCAAACTCTTCATCGGCATTCGCATGGCGCTGGGCAATTTCCTTGCAGGCCAGATGCACCTGCGAAAACGCGTCCGTCACATCCGGATCAAAGTGGACACCTCGCCCTTCCAGAATAATGGCCATGGCAGCTTCGTGGCTGAAGGGCGGCTTGTAAACCCGGCGGCTGATCAGCGCGTCGTACACGTCGGCAATGGCCATCAGGCGCGCTGACACGGGAATGGCGTCCCCCGCCAGTCCCTCGGGGTAACCGCTTCCATCCCACTTTTCCTGATGGGAGTAGGCGATTTCTTTGGCACAGCGCAGGAACGGCACGTGCTTGCCAAGCCGGGTTTCTGCGCTTTCTATGGCCAGTTTGCCCAGCGTGGTGTGGGTTTTCATCACTTCAAACTCTTCCGGGGTCAGTTTTCCGGGCTTGAGCAGAACACTGTCGGGGATACCAATCTTGCCAATGTCATGCAATGGCGCCGACTTGAACAGAAGATCGACCATTGCATCGTCAAGATAATGTGTGAACCGTGGGTGCTTTTGCAGCTTTTGTGCCAGCAGCTTGACGTAGTGCTGGGTGCGGATGATGTGGTTGCCGGTCTCGTTGTCACGGGTTTCTGCCAGCGAGGCCATGGTAAGGATGGTGACGTCCTGAATGTCACGAACCTCCGCGGTTCGCCGCGCGACTTCCTGTTCCAGAAATACGTTTTTGTCTTTTAGAAAGTCCGAAGACGCTTTCAGTGTCAGGTTGGCCTTGACGCGGGCCAGCGCGATGGGCGGGCTGATGGGCTTGGTGATGTAGTCCACCGCGCCGAGCTCGAACCCGAGCTGCTCATCACTGGTATCCGTTTTGGCGGTCAAAAAAATAACCGGAATGTCGCGGGTGGCCGGATTGGCCTTGAGTTGGCGGCAGACTTCGTACCCGTCCATGTCGGGCATCATGATGTCGAGCAGAATCAGGTCGGGAGGCAGTTCGGAAAAAGCGATTTTGAGCGCTCGTAAGCCACTGGAAGCTACCTTGACTTTGCAGTGGGTCTGCAACAGGTCACTGATGAGGATCAGGTTCGCCGCGGTGTCATCCACCACCAGGACCGTGAAATCACCCTGGCTGCGGTTGGGGTCACCCATGATTCGTTGCTCCCGCCAAGTCTGAGCCACGGTCATCGCGAAGTAAATGCATTGGCCTATCCGTTACCCCAAACATTGCACTGTCATTCATAAAAGTCGGATCGGAATGCCTTCAGCATTCCATTGAACGCTGACTTTAAGGCATAAATGCCCGCAGTCAATGTCTGTTTTGGTCTGGCAGGAGCATCGCGTTGGGGAGTGGCAAGTTCACCGTGATCGTGGTGGAGTCGGAAGCATCGGATGTCTTCATCGTGATATTGCCGCCCTGGGTTGTTGCGAGCAACCGGGCGGAGTAGGTCCCCAGGCCGTTGCCGCCCGACTTGGCAGTGGTTGCGTACTTGTCGAAAAAAGTGTCGCGCACTGCCAGGGGAACGGCCCCGCGGTTATGCAGTGAAATGACCAGATTCGAGTCGTGGCCCACCTGCACCATGACACTGGAGTATGGGGGCGCGGCCTCTGCGGCATTGCGCAGCAAATTGGAGAACAGGCTGTAGCACAGCAACTCATCGCCCAGGCACTGAGTGCCCGACAGGGATTCGACGGGCACCCCCTGAATGCGTCTTTCCAGCGCAATGTGCTGCTGCTCCCAGCGGGAGGCCATCTCCAGCAGGATGCGTTCCAAAATGCTGCCAACATTGACCGTGCGTGGGTAAAACTCGAATTCACCGCGTTCCATTTTGAACAAGTCCAGTGAGAGATTGACCATATTCAGTACGTTGTAGGCAGACTGCTCGATGTCGTACAAAAGGTCTTTGTGGCTCTGATGAACCGTGTCATCGGACAGCAGGTTGGCAGTGAATCCAATGATTCCTGCCATGGGATTTCGCAGATCGTGGCGTGAAATGCGCTCGACCTCCTCGCGCAGGCGCAAGTTGTCCTGCAGCACGGTATTTTTTTCGATCAACTCGATGCGGTTGCGCTTGAGCTCGGCGATATTGCGCTGCAGTTTCAGGTGCGTTTCCATACGTGCCTTGAGGATGGCCGGATCGGCGGGCTTGGAGACATAGTCCGCTGCGCCCAGCGAAAACCCTTTCGTCACATCGGTTGACTGACCCATGGTGGTCAGGAAGATGATCGGTATTTCGGCGGTTGCCGGGTTGGACTTGATCCGCCGGCATACCTCGAAACCGTCCATCTCAGGCATCATGACGTCCAGCAGAATCAGGTCAGGCATCTTGCCGGACTCCATGATTTTCAGTGCGCGCGCACCGCTGTTGGCCACTTTCATCTGGTAATCCTGCCCAAGCATGTCCATCAAAATGGTCAGGTTGTCGGGTACATCGTCAACCGCCAGAATCGTTGCACGCCGGATGCCTTCTGTCTCGTCAGGGCCGGCGATGGTCAGCAGGCCCGCTCCGGGCTTGGCCGCGGTCCCGGGTAGCAGCGCAGGCACGCTGGCGCGGGCGCCGTAGCCAACCAATCTGGGTTGCTGAAACGCGCGCCGCAATTTGGCTTCCAGCGCAGCCAGGTTGAAGGGCTTTACCAGATACTCTGACACGCCAGCTTCAACCGCTGTGCGAACCTGCTCCCGGTCCGCTTCGACGGTGACCATGATCACGGGGATGGAGCCGAATCGGTCATGGGCGCGGATCTGCCGCAACAACTCCAGCCCGTTCATGACCGGCATATTCCAATCCGTGAGCACGGCGTCAAAACGGCGCTCCCGGAGCGCGTTCAAGGCATCAGCGCCATGCATGGCCGTGTGAATGTCGGAAAAGCCAAGCTGACGAAGGCTGTTTCCCAGAAGCCGGCGCATGCCCTCCATATCGTCGACCACCAAAAATGAAGCGTCAAAGTTCATCCGTACTCGCTCCCGAATGGGTTGTGCCTGCCCGCAACGATCATGACTTCAGCAATTTATGTCAGTTAAAGTAGCCAAGTTGATTTAACGCATGGAATCAAATCGCTTGAGGCTATATGAAAAATACCGCGAAAGGCAGTGATTACCCGACACTGCCACAGAACGTCTCGTCAGAGCAACAAGACCAACGCAAATTCGACCTCTCTCTGGCGCGAACGTCCTACAACTACATGCGGACCTATCTGGAGCCACTGCCGCTGTCGGCCGATGTTCCGGACGGTGAAAGCTTCTCCATTGAATATGAAGCCAAGGTTGCCGAAACATTTTTGCCGCTGGCGGAAAACTTCAAGACAGTGGTGATGGATTTGCTGGAAAGGGAGCTCAAGGGCGACCTGCCGGACGACGTTTTCGCTGGTATTGAAAAAAGCTACGAAAAGCTGGCGCGCGAAATGAGCCTCAATATTTGCAAAGATATCGACAACCTGAAGGCGTTCACGCAGGAACTGGCCGATTTGCCCACGAAGATCCGGCAGGCCATTGACGGCATCGTCAATTTGCCCAAAGACCTGGAAAAAATGTTTACCGGTCTGGAGCAAGTGTTTGGTGAATTTCTGAAGTCCGGGGTTACGGCATTCCTGAAGTCAACGATGATCGATATGCTGCGGGACCACAAGGACGGCACCTACCTTCGGCCTAAAAGTATTGACGACTACGCGAATCTCTTCAGCGTTCTGCCCAAGCCCACCGCCCTCACGCTTGAAAAGAAAGACTGGATGCCCCGGCAGGGAGACGTTTGGGACCATGACTGGTTTTTTGGCTACCTGCAAATCGGGGGTTTCAACACCACCAATCTTCTCGGCGTAAAGGCGCAACCAGGAACCAGTTCACAGGCCGTGTTGCTGGCGGACCTGCTCAAAAAGATGCCGCTGACAGACGCCATGTTTCAATCGGTCATCCAACGCGACCACATAAGCTTGCAGCAAGCTGCGGAGCAAAACCGGCTCTATGTATGCGACTACGCCCAGTTCCAGGGTGCCCAGGGCGGCAAAGTCCATGGCGAGCAGCGCTATCTGCCAGCCCCGATTGCCTTGTTTTACTGGAACCCCGAGCCTCCACAAGGCTTTCCCCCGGGTACCGGCGCCTTGCAGCCAATTGCCATTCAGCTGGGACAGACATTTGACGCGGAGTCAACCCCGATATTCACACCCAATGACTGTGCGAACGCCGATGACGCCAACGGCTTCAAATGGAAGATCGCGAAATTCATCACCAATTCGATTTGCGCCGTCCAGCACGAATCGGTTGCCCATCTCGGCGCCTGCCACCTCACTGTCGAACCTATCGTCGTTGCCACGCATCGCCAGCTTACGGCCCAACATCCGCTGATGAAGCTGCTGCTCCCGCATTTCCGATTCACCATTGAGATCAATGACTCTGCACTGCACAGCCTGATCATCCCTGGCGGTGTGGTCGCAACGGTGATCGGGCCGACGATCGAGTCAACCCGCAAACTGCTCGTCAAGGCATGGGATGCCTGGCGTTGGGACGAGCACATTCCGGACAATCTGTTCAAGTTGCGGGGCGTCGATATGCTGCCCGATTTTCCGTTCAGAGACGACACGCTGCTGCTTTGGCAAGCGATCAAGAAATTCGTGAGCGCTTATGTGCAAGCGTATTACCCCGACGACCTGTCCGTGGCAAACGATTACGAGGTGCAGGGCTGGGTCAATGAGTTGGTGTCGCCCCTGTACGCCGGTTTCAGGGGGTTAAATGGCCTCAGTGCCACAGGCAATCCGGATGCGCCAGTTCGGCTTGACAGCCGCGATTACCTGGTCGATATCGTCTCGCACATTATCTACATTGCAGGCCCGCAGCACGCCTCTGTCAACTACGCGCAGTTTCCGCTGATGACGTATTCGCCCGCCGTCTCCGGAACCATTTACCACGCGCCACCGCAAAAAAGCACGGTCATAGATTCAGCCGCAGATTGCATGAAGTGGTACCCACCCCTTGACATAGCGCTCTATATTGTGTCCTTTGGTTATCTGCTCTCCGGTATCCAATTCGATACCTTCGGTCAGTACAGTTCGAACCCGCGAATTCCCTACTTTACGGACCCCAAAGTTTCGGAGTTCGTGCTGGACTTTCAGGAAGACCTCGCCGGGATCGAGAAGGCGATACGGCAACGCAACAGGGGCAGGCCCATGCCCTACCAATGCCAGTTGCCATCCATGATTCCTAACAGCATCAGTATTTGAGCCACGCGGGCAGTATTCAACGTTCAAGGATTGGAAAAAGAATGCTGCAAATAGTTCCTGGGTACCGGATCGAATCCACGATTCACCAGTCGCACAAGACGATTATTTACCGTGCCGTGCGCGAGGCCGACCAGAAAACGGTGGTACTCAAGACGCTGCGAACGCCCCATCCGACACGAGGAGAAATCGCGCAGCTTCAGCATGAATTTCAACTGGCCAAGCGCCTGATTGACGTACCGGGGGTTATCCGTGTGGACAACCTGGAGCGCTACGGCCACAGCATTGCAATCGTGATGGAAGACGGTGCCGGCGTTGATCTGGCTTGCCACCTCCGGGAAAGCCGGGTGGTTTCCAGGAGCCCGCTGTCGATTGACAGCTTCCTCAAGCTCGCCATGGAAATCGTCCAGGTGTTGCAGGGTATTCACCACGCGCACATCATTCACAAAGACATCAACCCGCGCAATATTCTGTGGGACGAAAGCACTGGCGCGACGCGCATCATCGACTTCGGTATTTCCACCGAGTTGTCGCGTGAACGGCAGGACGTCAGCACCGCCAACCTGTTAGAGGGTTCGCTGGTCTATATCGCGCCGGAGCAGACCGGACGTATCAACCGGCTGATTGACTACCGCACCGACTACTACTCGCTCGGAGCCACGTTTTATGAACTGATAACCGGTGGCTATCCCCCGTTCTCCGCCGAGGACACCATGGGTTGGGTTTACAGCCATATTGCCAAAATTCCACCGTCGCCCCGAAGCATCAATCCTGCCATTCCGGACATGCTGGCGAAGGTCATCCTCAAGCTGTTGTCTAAAGTTCCGGAAGACCGTTATCAGAGCTCGCAAGGGCTGTTGGACGACTTGCGCAATTGCCGCGATCAATGGGACGCCAAACGTGCCATTGAAGTTTTTCCACTGGCGCGATCGGATATTTCCGAAAAATTCCAGATCCCGCAAATACTTTACGGGCGCGAGGCTGAAACGCAGTCGCTGCTGATGGGCTTTGCTGCGGTGGCCCGCGGCAATACGGAAATGATCTGCGTGACCGGAAACTCCGGCGTCGGCAAGACATCGCTGGTCCATGAGGTCAAAAAGCCCATCGTCCACAGCAAGGGCTACTTCATCGAGGGCAAATTCGACCAGTTTGAACGTGATGTGCCTTACCGCGCGGTGACGCAGGCGTTTCAGGGACTGATCCGGCAGATTCTCAGCGAGTCAGCCGGCCGTCTGAGTTACTGGCAAAACCGCCTGCAGGACGCGCTCGGTCCCAACGGGCAACTTATTCTTGATGTTTTGCCCGAGATGGCCGACGTCATCGGACCGCAACCACCGCCTCAGGAAATGAATCCCGAGGAAACCAAGAATCGTTTTCTTGTAACGTTCCGGCGCCTGATCGGCGTGTTTGCGACGGCGGACCATCCCTTGGCCATTTTTCTGGACGACCTCCAGTGGAGTGACTCCGCCACACTCAACCTGGTGGAAAGCCTGGTGACGTCCAGTGAGGTCGGTTATCTCTATCTCATTGCCGGTTACCGCAGCAACGAAGTCAGTGACGGCCACCCCATGGCCCTTGCCCTGGCGGCAATCCGCAAGAGCAGGTCAGTCGCTGAGCTCAACTTGCTGCCCCTGACCCGGGAGACCGTTCCCTTGATCGTTGCTGGCGCGGTGCACCGCGACGTGGAGGCAGTGCGCGAGCTGTCCGCATCCATTTTTCAAAAGACGCAGGGCAATCCGTTTTTTGTGCATGAATTGTTGCGCAAACTGTATCTGGAGCGCTGTATTGAAATCTCCCCGTCGGCCGGCGGATGGGTCTGGGATATCGAGCGCATTGCTGCGGTAGAAATCAGCCCCAACGTGGCGGATTTCATGGTGGCCCGCCTCAAGCTACTGCCGGTGGAGTCACAGGAAGTGCTGCAGATCGCTGCCTGTATCGGCAGCCAGTTCGACGTGCGCACACTCGCACGTGTGATGGACATCCCCTTTCTGGCGGCGGTCAGGGCGCTGTGGCCGGCAGTTCGCGACGAAATCATTGTTCCGTTGAGCGACCAGTACCGATTGGCGCAGGCCATGAGCCAGGAAGATGGTTCCCGGGAAGAGGCCGGTGACAGTGAAAGTTTTGATGTCCTTTGTCAGTTCAAGCATGACCGGATTCAGCAGGCCGCCTACGCGCTCATTGCGGACGACCATAAGGACAGGGTCCATCTCGGGATAGGTCGCCTGCTGCTCAAAAATACATCGGCGCGCGATCAGGCTAGCCAATTGATGGATACGGTGCGGCACCTGAACTATGCCAGGCACCTGATTGAGGATCCTCGGGAAAGAATCGCGCTGGCGCGCATGAACCTTGCCGCGGGAGAGAAAGCGAAGGCGTCTACCGCATATAGACCGGCGTTTGAGCACCTCAATATTGGGGCTTCGATGCTCACCGACGCGTCGTGGGCAAACGACTATGACCTGGCTTTTTCGATGGCACGCGAGCTGCTGGAGTGCTCGTATCTGTGCGGTGACTTTGAAGCTGCCGAAGCGCAGTACCAGACGCTTCTGAGGCGCGCCAAGACCAATCTCGATAAGGCAAAAATATTTCAGATGCGCCTTCGGCAGTACGTGGTCATGGACAAACTTGCCGAAGCAATACAGGTCGGCGTCCAGGCCCTGGCCATACTGGGCGTCGCAGTCGATGAAAAGCCCTCGCTGTTGGCCGTCGTTCGAGAAGCGCTGGCCACCAAGTGGAATGTGGGCCGGCGCCCGGTGGCAAGCCTGATAGACCTGCCCGCGATGACCCGGCCCGACATTCGGTTGGCGGTCACGATACTGACGGAAATTTCTCCCGCAGCCTATCAAAACGCCAACGCCAATCTGTTTGCGATTGCGGCCATGCGCCAGGTGAATCTGTCGCTGGCCCATGGAAATTGTCCGGACTCTGCGTTTGCCTATGCTTGCTACGGAATCATTCTCAACGGCATATTCAAGGATCTGAAGACCGGAGACGCGTTTGGCCGCCTCGGCGTGAAACTCAACGAGGTTCAGAATGACCTTGCCGCGCGGTGCCGGGCAATCTGGGTCTATACGACTTTTACCCATGTCTGGAACCACCATTGGCGCACGCTCACGCCTTACTTCAAGCGCGCGATTGACGCCGGCTTCCAGTCCGGCGACTTGTTTTATCTGGGGTATGCCGGCAGCTTCATGACGCAGTGGGAAACCCATGTCAACCTGCCCAGCGCGATTCAGGAGGCACAGAAATACCTGGTCATCATCGCCGAAACCAAGAACCAAAGTGCCTTGAATTTTTCCCGGGTTCAACAGCAGCTCCGAAAAAATCTGTGCGGCCAGACGTATGGCCGCTTGAGCTTGAATGACGCCGAATTCGACGAGCTGTCCTGCCTGGAAGAAATGCGGGAGAGCCAGGCGCTCAATGCCCTGGCTATCTATTACCTGAGCAAGCTGGTCATCCACTTTGAATATGGCGACTACGCGACGGCACTTGACTATGTTCGCAAAATAGACCGGGGGCAGCTGATGAAGGCGCTGGTCAGTTCCTCCTGGACCACGGACTTTTGCCTCTATGCGTTCCTTACGATTGCGGCGCTCTACCGCAAATGCAAGCCAGCCGACAAGAGGAAGTTCTACAGCCGCCTGCAAAATGAAAGCAAGGCGATGCGGCGCTGGGCTGCCCATTGCCCGGAAAATTTCCTTCATCTCGACCTCTTGATGCAGGCCGAGCTCAAACGGCTCGACGGTGATGCTGAACAGGCAGGTAATTTGTATGAACGCGCCATTGAAGCGGCTACCGCCAGCGGATACTTGAGCCACGAGGCACTGACCAACGAGATGACCGGTCGGTTCAATCTGGAACAAAGCCGACTCAAGGTAGCGGGGTTCTATCTGAGCGAGGCGAGGTATTTGTATGCCCGCTGGGGCGCAAGCGCCAAGGTGATGTACCTGGAAGAAAACTTTGCGCAGTTGATTTCCAGACAAACGTACAGCGCGGCAACCCGCGACCAGACGACCGCGCACGTGACCAACACCAAGGTCAGTCAGTCAGATTCCAGTGGTCGGTCGCTGGACCTGATAACGATTTCCAAGGCGGCGCAAACGCTGTCGAGTGAAATCGTGGCGCGTGACCTGTTTGTCAAACTGATGCGCATCCTGCGGGAAAACGCCGGATCCAACAAGGAGGTCTTGTTGCTCTCGGGCGCTACTTCGAGTTCGCTGTTTATCGAGGCGCGACGCGACGAGGATCGGCCTGAAGAAATCATGGCTTCGAGTCCGCTCGACGCCAGTGAGGGGCTGGCAAAAAGCGTCATCCAATACGTGGCTCGAACACTGGATAACGTGGTGCTGGGAAACGCCGCGCTGCATGGCGACTTCACCCAGGATCCGTATATTCAGTTTTCGCAAGCCAAGTCCGTGATGTGTGTGCCTTTGCTCATTGCGGGGACGCTCAGGGGCGTGCTTTATCTGGAAAACAGCCTCGCCAGCGATGTGTTTACGCCGGGCCGGCTTGAGACGATGCGGGTGCTGGCATCGCAGGCAGCGATCTCGATCGAAAATGCCAATCTGTACGCGAACCTGGAGAGCACTGTCGAGGTTCGGACGCAGCAGCTCAGTGGCGCGCTCAGGGAGTTGGAAGCACAGCATCGGGAGCTGAAATCAGCCCAGGCGCAACTCATTGTGGCGCGTGCTGCGGCCGAAGCGGCCAACCAGCACAAGAGTGCATTTTTGGCCAATATGAGCCACGAAATTCGTACACCGATGAATGCGGTCATCGGCATGAGCCACCTGGCGCTCAACACCGAACTGACGCCGCGCCAACGCGACTATGTGCAGAAAATCCAGAGCGCCGGACAGCATCTGCTGGGCATCGTGAACGATGTGCTGGATATTTCGAAGATTGAGGCGGGCATGCTGCAACTCGAAGCCATCGACTTCTTCATGCACAACGTGGTGGACGATGTGCGCACGCTGATTGCCGATAAGGCGGAACAAAAAGGTTTGCAACTGACGTTTGATGTAACGCCAGACACGCCGAGCGTCCTCAAGGGAGACCCCTTGCGGCTGCGCCAGATTCTGATCAACTTCGCCAACAATGCGGTCAAATTCACGGAAGCAGGTGCCGTTGCCATTTCCGTGGCCGTTCAGGAACACCGTGATGACCAGGTTGTGCTGCGGTTTGCTGTCAGGGATACGGGCATCGGCTTGTCGCCGGCGCAAATAGGCAAGCTGTTCCAGAGCTTTCAGCAGGCGGATAACTCGACGACCCGCAAGTACGGTGGTACAGGGCTGGGGCTGGCAATCTCCAAACAACTGGTGGAGCGTATGGGCGGTGAGGTAGGCGTGGAAAGTGAAGAGGCCGTAGGTTCTACTTTCTGGTTTACGGCGCAGTTCGGTGTTGCCAGCGCAACGCAAAGTACGACCGGCAAGCCCACGCACAGAGTAGCGCTGGATATGAAGGCACTGCAACTGTCCGGTGCCCTGCGCGGTCTGCGGGTGCTGTTGGCAGAAGACAATCCGATCAATCAGCAGGTTGCGACCGAGCTTTTGCATGAAGTCGGTGTCATGGTCGAGGTCGCCGGCAACGGACGCATTGCACTGCAAAAGTGCCAGGTGAAAACCGGCGAACCGGTGTTTGACGCCATTTTGATGGATATGCAGATGCCGGTCATGGATGGTATTGCTGCCACGCTGGCAATCAAGGCATTGCCGCAATGGAGTGCGGTTCCCATCATTGCCATGACTGCCAATGCGATGGATGCGGATCGCCAGCGTTGTCTGGACGCCGGCATGGTTGACGTCGTAGCAAAGCCGGTTGAGCCGGAGCAGCTCTATAAAACGATGCTGCAATGGGTGGCACGGGATGCAACAGGATTGCCGGCCGCGGTCGAAATGCCCTGCATTGAACTTGCCCCGGTCACCACGCCGCTACCCATCGCGATTGAAGGGGTGGACGTGCAAAGCGGCCTGCGTCGCGTCATGGGCCAGCAGGACCGGTATATCGCGCTGCTGCGCAA
>Ga0209067_10001636_pt1 | contig 13632 bp, 10 predicted proteins | sample ColStrG_CSR_2013_FD_187199 | JGI IMG/M metagenome (GOLD analysis project Ga0209067, IMG submission 187199) | Freshwater sediment microbial communities in response to fracking from Pennsylvania, USA - Cold Stream Run_MetaG_CSR_2013 (SPAdes)... | ecosystem: Environmental > Aquatic > Freshwater >... | reverse complement strand
TGTGACTTTCAATACTTCATCACAACTGGTCAGACCTTCCATAATTTTATGCGCGCCCGCAATTCTCAAGGGCTTCATGCCATCTTTGATACTTTGTTCGCGCAATGCGTTCAGGTCAGTTTCAGGACGGATCAGTTTGGTTAATGCCTGGCTGACAGTAATTAATTCATACAGACCGGTCCGGCCGCGATATCCGGTTTGACGGCATTCGGGACATCCGACCGGCCGGTAGACCTTGTCCGGTTTGGTCAGATTCCAGTTTTCAGCCAGTGATTTCCATATCGGTTCTTCCAGTTCAGCGTCCTGGGTCTTGCAGATCGGGCACAGAGTTCTGACCAGCCGCTGCGCCAAAATGCCGACCAGGGTTGCTTCCAGCAGATAATACGGCACGCCCAATTCCAACAGTCGCATGACAGCTGAGGGCGCATCGTTGGTGTGCAGGGTTGAAAACACCAGATGCCCGGTCAGTGCGGCCTGGATTGCCATTTCAGCAGTGGCAAGATCACGAATCTCACCGACCATAATAATGTCCGGGTCTTGCCGCATCAATGCCCGCACACCGTCCGCAAAAGACAGGTCGATGCCGTGCTGTACCTGCATCTGATTGAATGAGGGCTCAACCATTTCTATCGGATCTTCCACCGAGCAGACATTGACTTCAGACGTCGCTAACGCTTTCAGCGTCGTGTACAGCGTGGTGGTTTTGCCTGAACCTGTGGGACCTGTGACCAAAATAATGCCATGCGGCTTTTCGGTGAGGTGTTTCCAGCGCATGGCGTCTTCTTCAGGAAATCCTAATTCCGGCAAGGTCTTGACGACCACGTCGGGATCAAAAATCCGCATCACCATTTTTTCGCCGAAAGCAGTGGGCAAGGTTGACAGCCGCAATTCGATTTCCTGGCCGCCGTTGGTGCGGGTTTTGATACGGCCATCCTGTGGGCGTCGCTTTTCGATTACATCCATGCGACCCAGTAGTTTAATACGCGCCGTCATGGCGATCATCACCGTGACCGGTACCTGATACACCTGATGCAGTACACCGTCAATCCGAAACCTGATCGTCGCCATATTTCGTTTTGGTTCGAGGTGAATATCGGAAGCGCGTTGCTCAAACGCGTATTGCCATAACCAGTCTACGATGTTGATGATGTGCTGATCGTTGGAATCCAGCTGCTTGTTCATATTGCCAAGCTCAACGAGCTGCTCAAAATTGTTGCGTAAGGCGATATCCTGTCCGTTTATCTTGCTGGCATTTTTGATTGATTTTGCCAGAGCAAAAAATTGAGAAATATATTGAGAAATTTCGAGCGGGTTGGCCAGAACCAGTTTCAATTCACGTCGCGTTACTTTTGCAATTTCTTCGTGCCATTCCACATTGCCAGGTTCGCAGGTAGCCACCGTGACTGTAGTTGGCGTTATTTCAACCGGCAGAATATTAAAACGCGCTGCATACGTGGCTGACATGACATCGGCGACCTTGGTGAAATCGACCTTGAGCGGATCGATCCGGTAAAACGGAATTTTCAACCTTTTTGCGAGCCACTCGGAAAGCCAGTCAAGGTTCAAATGCGTTCCGGGTGAAGTAACAGCCGTGAGTTTGCACTGGGCCAGGGCTGTGAGCGGGTGCATGCTCATCGGCGCATTCTTTAAAATTGCCTGAGCCAGAGGATACTGTGTTCTCGCAGTATCTTTGGTAAGAATGCCATCATGGATTAACCAATTTAATATGTGCTGCAAATCGAGGTTTTTAGACATTGTTATGCTCTGAGATTAGCTTCTACTGTAAATCAGTTCTGGAGCGCCAGTTGGATTCCATTGACCCAGGTTTTGGCGGGCAGTTTGGTTGCCAGGTGAATTTGTGACGCGCGCTCGAGAAGCCGGGCAATATCAATTTTCACTCTGGTGTTGAATGCCAGGGCAATGACATTCCCGTCGTGGACCTCAGGAAGACAGATCACCTGATCAAAAACATATTTCATGACTTTGATATTGCGGATATAGCTTGGATGATCGCCAAATAAGTTGACGGTCATGATGCCGTCCGGTTTCAGGCAGTCAGAACACGCCTGATAAAATTCTGCGCTTTCCAATACCGGTCCGCGCGCAGTAGCGTCATAAACGTCCACCTGCAGCACATCCAGCGTGCCATAGTGACTCGGTTCGGCGACATAATCCATCGCATCCATTTCCAGCACCTGCAGTTGTTCATCATTGTCAGGAAGTTTGAACATGGACTGACAAATCGAAATAACCGCCGGATTCAGTTCTACTGCAGTGACCCGGGTACCTGAAAACTGCCGGTAGCAGAATTTGGTCAATGCTCCTGTGCCCAGTCCCAACTGGACGATATGTTGTGGCCTGTCAATAAACAGCATCCACGCCATCATTTGCTGGGCATATTCCAGTTCCAGCCAGTCCGGTTTTCGGAGCCGCATTGCACCCTGGACCCATTCGGTTCCAAAATGCAGGTACCGGCACCCATCCATTTCTGAAACAGTCACTGGCGCATATCGGATTTTACGTTTTGGCGTACCGGATACGCCTGATTTTAAGTTTGCCTGCGCTTCGATGGATTTTCGTTTGATGAGCATGTAGATGGACTGGATTGATCATGGTTGTTGCGGTCATTATTAATTCGGTGCAAACTCGCTCAAATTAAAACAACACACGTTTTTCAGGAGGATGATATGGAGGAAGTCAGTAAAAAGCCAGTAGAAGTTTTAATTGAGCAGTACGCGGAAAGCCATCAACACCCGGTAAATGAGGTCATTCATTTTATTTGTGTACCGGTGATTATGTGGACCTTTCTGGGATTGTTCTGGGCTGTGCATCCGCTGATCGCCGTATCGGCCTGTGTTTTGGCCCTGGTATATTACTTTACGCTGTCGATCAATCTGTGCCTCGGCATGCTGTTGATGAGTGCCGTCATGCTGACACTGCTCTATTTGATGCCGGCAAACCTGATACTGCCTGTGTCACTGTTCGTGTTTGTCATTGCCTGGATTGGGCAATTTATTGGACATTATCTGGAAGGGAAAAAGCCTTCCTTTTTTGATGATCTGCGATTTTTGTTGATTGGACCACTTTTTGTATTAGGTTTTTTATACCGAAAGTGCCATTTCTCGGTTTAAATTGTTACAATTTCACATCGCCACGAAACATAAGGATCCTTGTTTGCGTGGAGCAGCGGCCACACAATATCGTTTGTGTCCAAAAGTTCAATGGAGAAATAAATGAAAAATGTTTTATTGATAACAGGCTTTACCTGCATTCTGGCCTTGACCGGCTGTGTCGTTCAACCACATTCCGCAAATGTTTATCGGGGCAGTCAGACCATGGGTGAGCAATCCGTACGGATGGGCGTTGTCGAGTCGATTCGCAACGTCATGATAGACAATGGTCAGTCTGGAGTTGGTACCTTGGGCGGCGCCGCACTGGGTGGCCTGGCTGGCAACACGATTGGCAGAGGAAATGGTTCGGTCGCCGGTGCAATTGGCGGTGCGATTGCCGGCGGTTTAATAGGACAGCAGGTTGAAAAAAATATGAGCACTAAACCTGGTCTGGAAATTACCGTCAAGTTGGACGACGGCAATCTGACCGCAATTACTCAGGATGCGGATGAGCAGTTCAATGTTGGTGACCGGGTGAGGTTGCTGTCCAGCGGGCGTACTACTCGTGTAACGCACTGACTGATAATGTAAATCAAAGTCGTAAAAAAGCGCGCCAGAAAATGGCGCGCTTTTTGTTTTTAGTTCATCAAACCAGATTTAATAACATGTCATTCAGGCGTTTTACATAAGCACTTGGGTCATTCAAATTGCCGCCTTCGGCCAACAATGCCTGATCGAACAAGATATTTGACCAGTCATCAAACTTCGCTGTTTCGTACTTCAGACGCTGCACCAGTGGGTGATCAGGATTGATTTCGAGGATGGGTTTGGAATCCGGTGCTGCCTGACCAGCCGCTTTCAGCATCCGCGCAAGATTGCCAGATAACTCATGTTCATCAGCAACCAGGCACGCAGGTGAATCGGTCAGACGGAACGTAACCCGCACGTCCTTGGCTTTTCCTTCCAGCGCGGCTTTCATTTTGCCAACCAAATCCACGTAATCCGTCTGAGTCTGCTCATGCTGTTTTTTCTCGGCTTCGTCTTCCATCGCACCGAGGTCCAGACTGCCCTTTGCAACCGAGGTTAATTCCTTGCCTTCGAAGTCAGTCAGGAATGACAGCATCCATTCATCTACGCGGTCTGTCAGCAGGAGAACTTCCACGCCCTTTTTGCGGAAAATTTCCAGATGCGGGCTGTTTTTGGCCGCAGCAAAACTTTCGGCGGTGACGTAATAAATTTTGTCCTGACCTTCCTTGGCGCGAGACAGATAATCCGCCAATGATACCGTCTGGGTTTCGCTGTCGTTCAATGTGGAAGAAAACCGCAGCAGTTTGGCGATACGGTCTTTATTGCCGGCGTCTTCACCAATACCTTCTTTCAAAACCTGTCCAAATTCCTTCCAGAAGGACTGATACTTGTCTTTTTTGTCCTGTTCATCGGAATTTGCCAGTTCTTCCAGCATGCCCAGGACCCGCTTGGTTGAACCTTCACGAATTACCTTGATGTCGCGCGATTCCTGCAGAATTTCGCGTGACACATTTAAAGGCAAATCGTTTGAGTCAATCACCCCTTTGACAAAGCGCAGATAGACAGGCATTAACTGTTCAGCGTCATCCATGATAAAGACACGTTTGACGTACAGCTTGATTCCGCCTCGTTTATTGCGATCCCATAAATCAAACGGCGCGCGCGACGGAATGTATAAAAGCTGTGTATATTCGCTGCGACCTTCAACCCTGTTGTGTGTGTGGGTGAGTGGCCCCTGGAAGTCGTGGGACACGTGTTTGTAAAATTCTTCGTACTGCTCCGGAGTGATGTCTGACTTGTTCCGCGCCCACAGTGCACTGGCCTGATTGACCGTTTCAAATTCGTCCTTGACCACCTGTTCCTTTTTCTCTTCATCCCATTCTTCTTTGTGCATCAGGATAGGGATGGAAATATGATCAGAATAGGTACGGACGATGGATTTCAATTTCCAGCTCGATAAGAATTCGTCTTCACCTTCACGCAGGTGCAGGATGATGTCGGTACCACGCGTCTTTTTTTCGATGTCTTCGATGCTGAATTCGCCTGCGCCGGTTGATTCCCAGCGCACGGCCTCCGCAGTGCCTGCCCTGCGGGTTTCGACCGTGATTTTATCGGCAACAATAAAGCCGGAATAAAAACCGACACCGAACTGACCAATCATGGCTGCGTCTTTTTGCTGATCGCCGGACAGTCTTCCGAAAAATTCTTTGGTGCCTGACTTGGCTATCGTGCCCAGATGCGAAATGGCTTCATCGCGGCTCATGCCGATGCCATTGTCGGAGATAGTAATCGTGCGTGCTTCTTTGTTGAATGTAATTTTGATCTTCAGATCAGAATCATCTTCATACAGCGCAGCATTGCTCATTGCTTCAAAGCGCAATTTGTCGGACGCGTCGGAGGCGTTGGAAATTAATTCACGCAGGAAGATTTCTTTGTTCGAGTACAGCGAATGAATCATTAATTGCAAAAGCTGGGTGACTTCAGCCTGAAATCCAAGCGTTTGTTTTTGATGGACAGTCATGGTTATCCTTTTAATGGGTGAGTATCGATCTGTCTGGTTTTAGATCGGGTGACTTGAAATGAGGCTTAACAGGGCAAATTCAAGAGTTTATTGAAGGACTAATTCCCGCTTCTTGCCTTTATTTCATTTTTAAGGAACTCCCACACCACAGGATCGGTCATTGCTGCGACGTTGATACGCATGCGGGTTGAGGGTTGCTGGTTTGGGGAAAACATGCTTCCGGGTGAAAGCAGGATTCCCTGCTCCAGGGCGAATTCGGCCAGCGCATTGGTGTCACATCCGGCGTCGACCCATAAAAACATGCCGGCTGGCGTGAAGATATCGACCTTGATTCCGATGTTTTCCAGTCTCTTGGCCGCAGACAGTCGAACCGGATCCAACTTGCCGCGAACCCGTTCGATGTACTTGCGATAATGGCCCTCCGACAAAATTTTATAAACCACCCGTTCGCCGATTTCTGTCGTCGTCAGTGTCGATAACATTTTCCGGTCCGATAATCGGCTGGCCAGTTCGTGTGATGTCGCAATAAAGCCGACACGCAGGTTGGCCGCCAGCAGTTTGGAAAATCCGCCCAGATAAATAACGCGGTTCAGCTGGTCCAGGCTGGCTACACGGGTCGCAGGCTGAACGTTGTTCCCGGGGTGTAAGTCGCTGTAGATATCATCTTCAACAATTATAAAGTCGTGCTGCTCGGCCGCCTTGAGCACCTGAAATGCCTTTGCGGCCGACATTGAGGTCGAGGTCGGATTGTGCAGAACAGAGTTGGTGATATACATTTTCGGTTTATGCAGCGCAGCCATTTCGCACAGGACTGCGATGTCCGGGCCGTCCTGCTGACGCGGAATGCCGATGACTTTGACGCCGAGTACGGCAAAGGATCCGAACATTAAAAACCAGGCCGGATCATCCACCAGTATGGTATCGCCTGCAGTCGCAAATTCACGGGCTACCAGGTCCAGCGCCTGGGTTACGCCCGAAGTTGTGACCAGTTGTTCCGGCGTCGCCGCAATTTCAAGTTCTGCCAGTCGCAGCTGCAATTGCTGGCGTAACGGGTAAAAGCCCTGGGGTGTGCCGTAATGCAGCAATAAATTCTGGTTCAGGCGGCTGACCGTACGCAGCCCGTTTGCCACCAGTTCGCCTTCCAGCCAGTCATGGGGCAGAACGCCCGAGCCGGGCATTTTATGGGGCGGCATCTGTCTGAACATATTTCGCACCAGCCAGACCACATCGAGTTGCTGAGGATTGGCTGGTGCTTCGCGGCTTGCCAGCATTGCTGCCCGCTCACGCACGTAAAATCCTGATCCCCGTCTTGATTCCAGATAGCCCCTGGCTACCAGCCGGTCGTAGGCTTCAACCACCGTAAACCGTGACACCTCCATCTGCTCGGCATAGCTGCGGATCGACGGCATGCGGGCCCCGGTACGCAGTAGCTTGTCATCAATTTTATTTTCAATCAAATGGACGATCTGATCGACCAGAGTGTCGCCGGAGTCACGAATCAAGATGGGGGGCGTGTTATTCATTCCATTCCTCGGTTGTCTTGGTAACTGTCATGCCTGATTTACCGTTACAGCACGGAAATTATTTGATTAAGTGTACAGGTACTGTATTGGTTTCATCGCCTAGTATAGCGATAACGTGTTTCCCACGACAGCAAATTCAAAACGAAGGACAGACATGACCATTCATTTTCCAGATAAGCAACAGTTCATTCGCGCAGCAGACATTGTGTATGCAGCGATGCCCCCAACCCCGCAATATTCATGGCCACTGGTGAACGAGGCGCTGGGCTGTGAAGTCTGGATCAAGCATGAGAACCACACCCCAACCGGCGCATTCAAGGTACGCGGCGGTCTGGTTTATCTGCATGAATTGGCCCGGCGCGCTCCCGCGTTAAAACATCTGGTTTCGGCTACAAGGGGAAATCATGGGCTGTCCATCGGTTTTGCCGCCAGGCGGCACGGCATGACGGCGCATATTGTGGTTCCGCATGGCAATAGCAGCGAAAAAAATAGTGCGATGAGAGCTTTAGGCGTGGATCTGATTGAATACGGTAACGAATTTCAGGACTGTCGTGAATATGCTGCAAAACTTGCAAAACAAAACGAATGGCACATGATTCCTTCCATGCATGCGGATTTACTGGCAGGTGTCGCCAGTTATTGGATGGAGTTATTCACTGCCCAGCCTGATCTGGATCTGGTGTTTGTGCCGATAGGGCAGGGGTCAGGGATCTGTGCTGCGATTGCCGCGAATCGGGCTCTGGGATTAAAAACAAAAATAGTTGGTGTGGTGTCAGCCCATGCTCTGGCCTATAAGAGTTCTTTTGAAGTGCGGTACAAGGTTGAAGCGCCTGTGTCCACACAGCTGGCTGACGGACTGGCCTGCCGTGTCCCTGACGAAACCGCCTTGGAAATGATTATCTCGGGAGTGGATCGTATCCTCGCCGTGTCGGATACTGAAGTGGCTGCCGCAATGAAACTGTTGTTTGTGACGACGCACAACGTCGCAGAGGGGGCCGGGGCAGCAGCATTTGCCGCTGCCTTGCAGGTCAAGGCAGAACTAAAAGGGTTAAAAATCGGATTGCCATTGTGCGGAGGGAATGTCGATGCAAAACAGTTCTCGATCATTATTGGTGCCAGGAATTATTCAAATGCCGACATGGAAGTCTGCATTTAGTTTTCCGGAACTGAATTGACGGGGGGTATGAATCGTTAAGATCGCGACGTACAATATCGGGCTATGCTCGGCCCGCCGGGTTTCTTTCACTTCGATCAATGGAAATTGCCATGTCTTTTTACGAAAAACTTAGTTCTCTGCAGATTACATTGCCTTCCGTAGCGGCTCCGGTAGCGGCATACGTGATGTACGCAAAAACCGGCAATCTGGTTTTTATATCCGGGCATATCTCTAAAAAAGATGGCAAGGTTCTGGCCGGTCAGCTTGGTAAAAATATGACGACAGAAGAAGGCAGGGCTGCTGCTCGTTCGGTTGCGATTGATTTAATGGCGACATTGCAGGCAGCGTGTGATGGCGACCTGAATCGGGTCAGTCGCATCGTCAAATTAATGAGTCTGGTCAATTCAACCTCCGACTATACCGAGCAGCATCTGGTTACGAATGGCGCGTCAGAATTATTGGCAGAAGTGTTTGGCGACGCAGGCAAGCACGCCCGTTCTGCGTTTGGTGTGGCACAGATTCCAATGGGAGCCTGCGTGGAGATTGAACTGATCGTAGAACTGAAGTCCTGATGACTGGATTTAATCAAATAGGTAAAGGTGGTACGGCATGAAACTTGAGAACATTGCTCCGATTGAATGGAATTTTTCAGAGCGCGCAAAACAGTTAAAAAGTTCGATGATTCGCGAAATTTTAAAAGTTACGCAGCGTCCTGACGTTATTTCCTTTGCGGGCGGATTGCCTTCCCCGGAAACGTTTCCGGTCGAGCGCATGCGTGCTGCGTTTGATTCGGTACTTGCCAAAAGTGGCAAAACGGCCCTGCAATACGGGCCGACTGACGGATTTCCCCCGCTGCGTGAATTCATCGCTGATTCGTTGTCTGCGAATGGTGCAAAGATTTCGCCGGACCAGGTGTTGATGGTGTCAGGTTCTCAGCAGGGTCTGGATTTATTGGGCAAGGTTTTGTTGGACGAGGGCAGTAAAGCCATCGTTGAGACGCCCAGCTATTTGGGTGCCCTGCAGGCATTCTCGGTGTATCGCCCTGAGTTTGTGGCAGTGGATATGGATGAAGACGGATTGCGGCCAGCCGATGTGGCTGAAAAAGGCGAGGGCGCCCGTTTGTTATATTGTCTGCCCAATTTTCAAAATCCAACCGGACGAACTTTGTCTCAGGAGCGTCGGATTGCGCTGGTTGAAACCTGCGCACGCATGCGTATTCCTCTGCTGGAAGATGATCCGTATGGTGCGTTGTGCTATCGCGGCGAGCCATTACCCAAAATGCTGGCCATGAATCCGGATGGCGTTATATATATGGGTTCCTTTTCAAAGGTGCTGACCCCGGGAATCCGGCTGGGATATGTGGTGGCTCCACGTCCGCTGATCAGGAAACTGGAGCAGGCAAAGCAGGCTGCTGATCTGCATACTGCCCAGCTCACCCAGATGGTTGTCCATGAAGTCATCAAGGATGGATTTCTGGATCATCACATTCCGACCATTCGCTCTTTTTATGCCGGACAGTGTGACATCATGCTTGACGCGTTGAGCAAATTTTTCCCTGAGGGCGTCACCTGGACCAAACCGGATGGCGGCATGTTTATCTGGGTTACTCTGCCAAAACATGTCGACAGTATGGTTCTGTCTGATGAAGCGATTGCACAAAATGTGGCCTTCGTGCCGGGTGTTCCGTTTTATGCCGGTACGCCTGAAACGAATACATTGCGATTGAGTTTTGTTACCGTATCGCGCGAGCGAATTTATGAAGGCATTGCCAAACTCGGTAAGATCATCGCCAGCAAACTCTGATTGTCTTTAACGAGTGTCCACAACAAAAAGCCCGTCGAGACGGGCTTTTTGTCATGCCGCTTTTTGATGTGGGCGAAGTTCTGCCTGATATAACACCGACGGCACAATGCGTTTGTGAAATGGCACAACAAAAAACAGGTAAATATGTCCCAGCAGATTATGCACATGAACGACAGTTGAAACCGTGACCATGTTTTCAGTTTCAGAAGGTATTTTGCACACCGACACCTTCGCATCCAGATGTTGATCTGAGTCGGTCAGGATGATTTCATTGTCCGACATGGAATGGATGGTAAATATGCCAACGCGATCACCAACTCGATATTCGCTGGACGGTTTGGCAGAACATATGTTGTTCAAAGATCCCAGATTTTTAATGCCAAACATCGGCGCTGCGCGATTTCTCAGTGCCATCAAAAAACTGATCCAGCTCGGCGTTTTTGCAATTACTTCCAGGTATATTTCCAGAGCAGTCCGTTTGCATGGCGTTAAATTAATTTGAAACGCGTCGAAAAAATGCGCGTTCGGCAAATGCTGACTGATCTGGCTGTTCGGGGGGATAGAAACCATTTTCACCATAATTCGTATTCCTTGGTTTTTTAATCATTGACGAAATTATGCAAGACAACAATAAACTGAAAATTAATTTAGATCATGGTGTTTGCAGATAAACGGTGTGCCGTTATCTGATGCCATCAGGTCGTGGTTCTGACTCGGACAGCTTTTGAAAGGAAGGTGATTAAATCACAGAATCCAATGCGTTGCACGATTTTTTTATGTCAAATATATTGCGCCAATATATTTCATTTTTAATAATTTTATTGTGCTTTGGACAGTTGAGCTGGCGCCTGGCCGCTGGATTTAAAAGCCAAAATAGGGGCCAGTTCCTTTGGCAGTCCTGCTGCCTTCAAAGACGATATACACATCTTTGCCGTAAAAAAAAGGCAAGCCCCAATCAAATGTATTTCCCCGGGCGGTGCTGTTGATTGCCCTGCCTCCCAGATTATTAAATGCATGATCTCCATTGCTTAGCAGGATCTGGGTATTCGATATGCTGAAATTTACCGTGGCCGGCGCTGTGCTCTGGGCGCTGTCTGAAAGCTGTGCCCGCAGATCGACAGCGCCGGATGGGCAATAAAATCCGGATTCGTTGCCGCTGCACAGGCTGAGATTGTTCGAAGGCGGATTGAAAAAGAGCGCATTTGAACCGGAGTCAAAATAACTGTCGGTGTAATTTTGACCCTCGAATGTGGTGGTAAACCTGGAATAAGAATCTACCGGTAGCGTATTGGCATTGCCGCTGACATTGTTTGCCTGGGTGTCCACACCAAAAGTCAGCGTCCCGGTAGCGCCTGCCGCGCCAGTTGATGAAACTGCCGACATGGAAAGAATGATGCCGTTATTATCGGCGTCGAATAATGAAACCGGATTTTGAACCTGGAGGTTCAGTGGCATTCCAATGTTGAGGCATCCTGTCGCGGGACAACTGAAGTAAATATTTGCTGCGTTCGCGGCGTTGACGCATACCTGGCCACAATCCTGCAAATTCAGTCCGATCCCCAGGACGCCGTTGGCACCAAAAGAATTGGGTGTCGACATGAGCTTGCCGGTGTCAGTACATATTGATGGGGCCGGAATGAAATTCGTATCGCCGATGATCTGAATCGCCACACTGCCCGCATTTTTTTTCCCGATCTGAATATTCGCACTGACTATCGGTCCCCAGGTGTTACCCTGGACAAATTGCAGGCATTCTCCTATCGGATCGCCATTGGTCGTCAGTGGTGCAAGATTCAGCGTGGACAGCGCTGACGTCGTATTTGGTTGAGCAAAAATGCGCAGGCCAACTGATCCCGTATCGACCAGGATGTGATCAATATTCAGGCAGGAATTTGAATTGTTTGTTGAACATACCGTGATGCTGACAAAGGGCTCGTTGACCGCGCCAAACACATTGCCGTCAACACTGACATCGACAACATTCTCACCGGTTCTGCCGATGTTTGTGTAGCCACCGCTGGAGCCGCTGTTGCATGCGACGAGTAGCAAACAAAAGTGCAATGAAAGAAATAACGCTATAAAACCCTGATAACGGCCAGGAATAAAACGGATCATCGTGAACCTGTTATTTAATTTGATCGATGTTGAATCCAGATGGCAGTAATTTCGGCAAGTACGCCCTGCCAGAAAAATTACGCATTTGACCGTGGGACTGTACTACCAATCCATCTGTCAGCAATTCAGCAGAACGATGGCTGGAGCCATGATCGGTTGGTCGATTCACGAAGGTTTCAAAATAAGCGCCCAACAACTGTCTTAAATTGGGCAGGCTGGGGCCCTGCCAGGTCACTGCCACTACCGTATTTTCAGCATTGACGTATTCTTTTATCTGCGTGCCGGAAGGTGACTTGAACAGATAAATGCCAAGACTTGGAACATTGGATACAAGCGGACTTTGTTCCTGAATCAGGACTGCGTCCCTGTTTGCCAACCCTCCCAGTTCAGCATGGCAAGGAACAGTTAACAGGCATGTGCAGGCCAATATCAGTTCAGAAAAAAATTTAATTAGTGTTTTTGACATAATCCGCTTGGAAATCTGGTCGGCCTGCACCGGAAAATCGAACCACGGATTTTACGCGTTTTGATGCAAGCTTCGTTAAATTAATGTTTGGCGACAGTTTAAAAACAACGGACTCAAAGCAATCAGTCGAACGCATTATTTCTATTCGGCTTTATGCAATATGTTTGCTCCGCTCGTCGATCCAGATTATTTCCAGATGTTGTTGCCTTGCCAGATTGAAATAATCATCGGGTGTAATGGTGATGCGACCCATCAGAGCAACATGGCGGCTTAGTTTGCCGAAGGGATAGAAAGCATGCAGTTGTGGAGACAGATTCAACGCGTCGTGGATGCTCCTGTAACAGTAGTAGACAAATTCGGCACAACTGAAGCGATTGAATTTGTCGGTCTGCACACATTCAAAATCATACGGCTCGCCGATTTTTTCCAAGGCAGACAATTTCGCATTCTGCAGGACTTCATTGATGTTGACCTGTATGCCATTACGCAGATCGTTTTGAATACGCTGACTGACAATGTCAGACTCGTTTGGCTGGATATCGTCCGCTCTGGTCGGTGCAACAGCGCGGGTTGATTTCAGTGACGGCGGGACACGCAAAACCGCCAGATAATCGCAGCGAAACCAGGTCAAAATATCTTCGGCATGGACGCCCATTGCCATTGAGTGCAAAACCATTTGCGAGCCTTCCTGAAAATATTTTTGATCATGACGAAATGCGGCAGGCACATGCGCGCGCTCTGCAGCGCCGAGTTCGCCAGCATACAGCGCTGCATGAGTAAACCATCCCTGACGATAGCCGGTTTCAGAGCAGACTGAAGAATGGCGAATAAAATTACCGTCCATATAACCGTCGTATGCGCGCAATAGAATATCGCCCGGTTGCAACAGGTCCAAAATGGCGCGCATATCT
>Ga0209067_10001635_pt1 | contig 13632 bp, 8 predicted proteins | sample ColStrG_CSR_2013_FD_187199 | JGI IMG/M metagenome (GOLD analysis project Ga0209067, IMG submission 187199) | Freshwater sediment microbial communities in response to fracking from Pennsylvania, USA - Cold Stream Run_MetaG_CSR_2013 (SPAdes)... | ecosystem: Environmental > Aquatic > Freshwater >... | reverse complement strand
GAATGGAGTGATCCATGCCGCCGGACTGATTGAAGATGGGCCGCTGCAGCTCAAGACCCGCGAAAGCGCGGCGCGTGTCCTGGCACCAAAGATCCAGGGAACGCTGGTTTTGCAGAGTGTGTTGCGTGGCTGCCAACTCGATTTCTGGCTGCTGTTTTCCTCGATCAGTTCGATCGCGCCGCCTCCTGGCCAGATCGACTACGCTGCCGCTAATGCTTTTCTGGATGCGTTCGCTCTTAGCCAGACTGGTCAGCCGACTACTGCTCTGAACTGGAGCCTCTGGACCGACGTCGGCATGGGAAGCCGGGTGGAGGGAAGCAATCATCCGATTCTGGGCCGCAGACTCGTCCAATCCGCGTCGGAGGCCGTGTACTCAACACGGTTGAGCAGTGAGAAAAATTGGCTGCTCGGCGAACATCGCTTCAAAAGTGGGGAAGCTTTGGTTCCGGGGACAGGGTATCTGCAACTGGCGGCCGCAGCACTGATCCGTGACCGGTTCGAGCCGGGTGTTGAGTTTGAAGATGTGTTTTTTCTGGCGCCCCTTTCGGTGCCTTCTGGCGAAACAAAGGAAGTACGCGTGCGTTTACACCGCCAGCATTCCGGTTTTCGCTTCACGATCTTGTCCCAAGATAAGGAGTGGATCGAATACGCATCGGGGCAGATCGCTCCGAACCCAAAGCCGGCGCCGCCCGCGCAAAAGGTCGAGAGGATTCTTGCCCGTTGTTCCTTACGTCGCATCGATTTTGACGATCAGCACCGGACCCGTCAGGAGCAGTATTTCGATTTCGGACCCCGTTGGCGCAACCTTCAGACCCTGCACCTCGGAGAGCGTGAGGCACTGGCGGAGTTGCAACTGGGACAAGACTTCCTATCGGACTTCGAGAGTTGGCGGATACACCCCGCACTCCTCGATCTGGCAACCGGATGCTCGCTTTATCTCATCGAGGGTTACGAGGACTCAGATTCGCTCTACCTGCCGCTCTCGTACAAGCGGATCACGTTTTATCGTTCGATCCCGGCCAAGATTTACAGTCACGTTCGATGCCATCAGGACAACACTACCCAACGCGAGATCGCGACTTTTGACCTCACATTGCTTGACGCCGAGGGGAACGTAGTAGCGGAGGTCAACGAATTCTCCTTGCGGCGCATCGCCGCCAGTGCTGACGGCCACGCCCCCGTTTTCCACCTGCGGACGGCCGCAACCCATAGCGAACATGCCGACGCAATGGTGGACCAGGGGATTTCCTCGGCCGACGGCATTAGAGCCTTGGATCAGGTTCTCCGTTCAAACCTGCCGCCGAACATCATCGTGGGGCGTGGAGATCTCACGGACAAGCCAGCGGAGTCTCCAGTGACATCTCCGGCAAAGAGTGCGGCCAAGACGGACGGTGGAGTTGAGGGGGTACTCGCCGAGTGGTGGCGGGAACTGTTGGGAGTTGAAAGTGTCAGTCTGGATGACGACTTCTTCGATTTGGGCGGCCACTCCCTGGTCGCCGTACGCCTGTTTAGTAAGATCAAGAAAACGTTCCAGCTGGATTTGGGTCTCTCAACACTGTTTGAGGCACGTACTGTCAGGCAATTAGCGGTCCTGATCCGGCAGGCGGCGACCTCGCGCGCTGACGAGGAAGTCGGCTCCGCTGCAGTAGTTCCAATTCGAGAGCGGGGCTCACGCTTGCCGCTTTTCCTGCTATCTGGTCTGGGCGGAGAGGTCATCGGCTATGACACTCTGGCACGTTGTTTAGGAGACGAGCAGCCGCTGTATGCCCTTCAACCTCAGGGCCTGGACGGACGGAAGCCCTTCCTCACCCGTGTCGAAGATATGGCTGCCTACTATCTCCGCGAAATCCGAAAGGCTCAGCCCAGCGGACCGTATTGCTTAGCCGGATACTCGTTCGGCGGTTTCGTGATGTTTGAACTGGCACAACAGTTACACGCTGCCGGAGAAACTGTGGCGCTGCTCGCCCTTCTCGACACCATTGAATGGCAGTATCTCCAACGATTCAAACGTTCGCTCAATTTCCGGCAGCGCCTCGCGGTGTACAAGTATCGCCTGAATCACATCCTTTTCTCGGGAAAGGGAATGCAATATATCAAGAACTCTGTAGCTGCTTTGTTCGCGGATCAGATGTTTCGCCTCTTCCAGAAAATCGGCCGCCCGCTGCCTCAGCAGGTCAGCAATTTAAAAGACATAAACCGAATCGCTGGGTCGCTCTATCGGCCAAAAGTCTATGCCGGACGTCTCACCGTTTTCCGCTGCATAAATCGCCGCCTTCTCGATGGAAATGATGAGCTGTTGGGTTGGCGAGGATTAGCGGCAGGAGGAATTGAGATTCATGATGTTACCGGCAACCACCGCGACCTGCTGAGCGAACCCAATGTCCGCATCTTGGCGGAGAAATTGCGGGAATGCCTTGACCGGGTCCAGGTTCCGCCGCCACACGAGCACGCCGCCGAATCGCCCGACGTTCCATTACAGACCGCCTCGATGAGGCAACATTCCCTGCTACCGGTGCGAGTGATGGACCGGGTGGAGCAGGGGTATGGGAAACGGCTGCCGGCGGCGACGCTGTCTCAGGCACCGACGGAGAGACAATTGGAAGGATCGCCACGGCAGGAAGCGTGGACACCGTCCTTCTCTTCGTTGGTGACCATACAGGGGAGCGGATCGAAATCACCTTTTTTCTGCGTGCATGATGTCGGTGGCGGAGTGTTGGTCTACCGCGATCTGGCGCGTCGGTTGGGCCCGGATCAGCCAGTGTACGGACTGCAGGCGCAAGGACTGGATGGCAAGCGGCCTTGTCGTCGGCGGGTGGAGGGGATGGCGGCACAGTACATCGAGGAAATCCGCCGCGTGCAGCCGGAAGGGCCGTATTATCTGGGGGGACTGTCGTTCGGGGGAGTGGTGGCCTTTGAGATGGCCCGACAGTTACGCGATCAAAACCAAGAAGTTGCACTGGTCGCTCTCCTCGATACGTTCCCCACGAATTACAAGCCAAGTGCGTCCCTGATCGTCAAGTTCTCGTTGCTGCCCATCCGGCTGAAGTTCTTTTACCTTTTTCGCAAAGCGAGGAATCTAAAAAGGAATATCCGTCGAAGAATCTCAACTCTCCGTCTGCCCCGCGCGCTGAAGAACGTCCATAAGGCGAACTGGGAGGCAGCCAGGCAATATCTGCCGAAACCTTACGAAGGGCGTGTCGTACTGTTTCGCGCTAAAGACAAATCTCTGAGAAGTTTCGACGATCTCGTTATTGGCTGGGATGAGCTGGCGCTCGGAGGCTTGGATATTTACGAGGTCACCGGTGATCACGTGAGCATTATTACGGAACCTCAAGTCAGTGAACTGGCAAGGCATCTCACGCAGTGCATGGCAAAATTGCGAACCGATTATCAAAACGCCGGAGCAAGAATAGACGGCATCACGCCGCGGGAGCCGACTCTTCGCTGAAGGCACGGGACTGCCTCATGTCCCTGCCACTCCAGTTATCGCGAGCGTAGCACTAGCACGCAGGTTCTCGCATTCCACAAAATAAGGCCCGGCGAATTGCCGGGCCTTTCTTGATTAATCGCTCGACGCCTGCATGATCAGGTGGGAGATGATGCGGTGCGCCTCATCAACGTGCGCGATCGCGCGATCGCGCAGGCCGCGGATCGCCGCATCGTCTTCTTCCCGGGCGATGTCTCTGTGAACTTTGTCGAGCAACTCCAGGGCGCGATGGTAGCGGCCCTTGTGGTCCAGACGCCCTTCAACCGGTGGATGGGAGTTCAGATTCTTGCCGTCATCGATAGAGGCCCGTTTGATCTCGTCAATGGCCTTGTCGATCTCAGCAATGGCGTGCTGTTCCTCGTCATTCAGCTTGTCGGATGGCGTGAGGCGGTCGAGCAGAGCGCGTGCATAGCGCAGGTCGGTTAGCGAATGGATATAGTAGGGATGTTTCCCTGGAGTGTCGGCCCAGGTCAGGGCGGTGCAGATCGTAATTAGAAACACTACAACAGCGCAATGTCGCAAGGTCCTCATGGGTCTCCTCTTGGCCTTTCGGCAGAAAATACGGTCGAAACAGTAAACCCGAAACTGCGGGTTTTGACTCGGGGGAATTGTACGTTGGGGGAGCTTGTGGAAAAGTTGGGTCAGGGATTGGACGATAGCGTGCCCCACTACAAACAGAGGACTTCGAAGAAGGAACCCCGGCCGCTTGGCTATATGACCTCCTGAGCCTCTCCTCAGCCACTTCGTGGTGCCCAGCTTTCGCGTATCAATCCGACAGTTTCTCATGGCGTTTCACGGACATCCGGTATCCCGAAAGCCGCTCGTGCTCGAAACCCAGTGGGAAAATCTTTTCCATGTGAATATTGTTTCATTATTGCTTTCAGCCAATGGGTACCATCATAATTGGGACGGCTCAAAGAAGGTTACTAAAGTGCCAGGGAGAGTTTTGGAGTCGAGGTTCGCTTGGTCGGTGACTGACCTAAGTGCTTTCAATTGTGGGAATTCCGATGCTCCCACGGCGCGGTAAGCAAACCCAGGGGCCGGAACACTCTGCGATTGGCAGTGGCATCGCGATTGCACCATACCCAGCTTGAGTAGAGAACCCTGCAATACCAGTCGCAAACCGGCTGAGTTTATGGATTGGGACGAATAGGCCGTGAGGGCCGCTGAGGAGTCAGTTCGGGTCGGCCTTGCACAAAAAAGGCCGGCCTATTGATTCATGGTTCTAGTCCAGAGCATTCCCCCGAATTTATGCCATAAGGAGTGCCATGCGCCGTTTCAGAACAGTCGTATTGTTGATGCTCGTATCGTCGACCGTCGGTGCTGCGGCCGAAAACCCGGAACTCTCGTCGTTGGGCTTGAGTTCGTCCAGTGTGGTAAGCGGAAATGGTCTTCGCGGCACCGTCACCCTGAATATGGAGGCACCCTTTGACGTGGAAGTGGCATTGGCCGCTGATCCGTCTGGGGCGGCGAAACTTCCAGCCAGCGTAATCATCCCCGCAGGTTCCAACAGTGCCAGTTTCGCAATCAGCACCTTGCCAAGCCAGAGCAGCAGCTCCATCGTCGTAACGGTGCACGGCAACTATGGCGTGACTAAAAGTGACTCATTCACGGTGTTAGGTCCCCCTCTCTCCTTCGAGCAAACGGTCGACCGAGTGATAGAGCGGGAACGCAAGTTTGTCGTGACAATGAAGGGTATGCATCCTCTGGCTGAGACCTACATCCAGAATCTTCGCCAAGACAAGGATCATAACGTCGAGCCGGTAAATGATCAGTATTTCCTGGGGCGCTTTAACATGAATGATGGCCCCCGGGATTCATTGTTCCAGAGGCAGCGCGAGGGGTTCCTGCATCAACTTTCGAGTCCTTTTTCAGCCGCTCTCACGTACAAGTTCTTGCCGCAGGGCTTCGCGCAGATGGTGATACTCGATGCAGACTTCCAGAAGAGTAATTACCGTTTCAATTTTGTGCGGCGCGAGTTTCTTGGAGAAGCGCGTTGCCTCGTTATCGATGTCCAACCGAGAAAAAAAACGCCGAGAGCGCTGTTTACCGGAAGAATCTGGGTCGAAGACCGCGACTTCAATATTGTCCGTTTCAACGGAACCTACTCCGGTGGCCCAAGCTACAAGTATTACTTGCACTTTGATAGCTGGCGGTTGAATCTGCAACCAGATGTGTGGCTGCCTGCCTACATCTACGTCGAAGAGTCAGCTACAAAACGCAGCAGCTCACTTTTCCACGATCTGTATTTCAAGGCCCAGACGCGTCTGTGGGCCTACGACCCGGAACAACGGAGGCACGACGAAGAATTCACGCAAATTAAAGTCGACAACTCAGTGGATGATCGTCCTGCTCCCAAAGATAATGTTCCCGTGGAAGCCGAGCGTACGTGGGAACGGATGGCGGAAGACAATGCGGTAGATCATCTACAGAAGATCGGCCTGCTCGCGCCTACCGGCGATGTGGACAAGACGTTGCAAACCGTTAGCAACAACCTCATCATCACGAACAAGCTGGAAATCGAGCCCGATGTGCGCTGTCGCGTGCTGCTGACGCTGCCTCTGGAGTCGTTCACGATCGGGCATACTATCGTAATCAGTCGCGGTCTACTGGATGTACTGCCGGACGAAGCCTCTCTGGCGATGATCCTGGCTCACGAGCTCGGCCATATTGTGCTGGGTCACGGTGTCGATACCAGGCTTGCCTTCAGCGACCGCTTCTCTTTCCCTGATACGGACGCCTTCCAACATCTGGATTTCGAGTGGAACGATGCCGACGAGAAAGCTGCCGACAACAAGGCTCTGGAGTTGCTGGAGAACTCACCGTATAAGGACAAGCTAAGCGGTGCAGGGCTGTTCCTCAAGGCGTTACGGGATCGTGCGCCCGCGCTCACCCATTTGATCAGGCCGCAGCTGGGCAGCAGAATGGCGAGTGGCAACACCACTCGAATGGCCGCGCTCTTTACCTTCGCACCGCCTTTGGAGAAGCGGCGCCTCGATCAGATCTCCGCTCTTCCTATCGGCAGCCGGATCAAGTTGGATCCGTGGAGCAATCAATTGACGATGATGAAGGCGAACCCGGTTGCACTGTTATCGCCCAAGGAGAAAATGCCGTTCGAAGTCACGCCATTTTCCCCGTTCTTAACCTATAGCCAGGCTGACAGGAAACTGGTCGCCGAGAGTCCGGCGAATCCCTAAAACGAGTTTTTCGCACAGCTTTGTTTTTGCTCCCCCTTAGCCGTTAGACTCCAAAGCTCTTTCCTAACTCGCATACCGATCAGAAAGGACGTAATGAGAAACGCTATAAGGACTATCAGGAAGGCTTGTTTTCTAGTGTTCGTGCTGGTTGCGCCCGCTCTCACGCAAAACTGGCAGGAACGGGGACCCGCCCCTGCCGTCACTGGCCCGGCTTACGACATCAGTATCGGGTACAGCAATCTCTTCATGGCCATTCCCGGCGCGCAGCATGTGAGCTTCAACGGTTTGGATTTGAGTGGACACGCCGACTTCAGCCCGAGGTGGGGAGCGATCCTAGATACCTCTTACGTCCGTACTCACAACATCCCAGGCACGCCACACGCCGGTTATGCATTCACAGGGCACATTGGTCCAGTGTTCTATCCGATTCAGCATGGAGGTACCCGAATTTTTGTTCACGCGCTGGTCGGTGCGGCTGTAATCGACGGAGCAGTGCCACAAAGCAAAACCGCCTACTATGAAGGATGGTTGGTCCGGCCCTCCTACGCTCTTGGAGGGGGAGTCGAGCAGTCTGTCTCGGGACCATTCGCGCTGCGCGTCAGTGGAGATTATCTGCGCACATCGTTTCTTAACGCTGCCGGTGCAGTGCGGCCCCAAGACAATCTTCGCTTAACCGCAAGCATCGTCTTTCGTCTGCGTCGCCACAGATCTGGCACATAACTACAATCATGGCGGCATGATCTACCCGAACCTGGCGCGCGACCTGGTAGTGACCGGCGTGAACCAGTTGTGGATCGCGGATTTGACGTATATCCAACTGCTGGAGGAGTTCGTGTTCCTGGCGGCGATTCTCGATGCCTTTTCTCGCCGAAGCAGTAACCTATTGTCCGGAGCATGTCGCCACCGGGAGGGATGAACTGAACGAAGTAAAGTTGGTCGGCGTCACCTCTCAATTGTTAAGGCCCGTCTTACGTTTGACAACGACTAATATTTGAAATCAAGAGCGCTTTCGCTTGATGGAAATTACTGCGAGAGCAGGATGGGCTTCGCTCCAATCTGCACCGTCCCGCCACTCAACGCAGTGGTCGTCCCATTCGCCAGCGTGTAGTAAGTTGTGTACTGTGGATCATAAGTGTACGTTGAAGTGGTACAGCTCCCACCTGAGCACGATTGCGACGTATCCCACACCGCCAATTCTGCGGGCCCAGTTGATAAAGTAAAACCACAAGTATAAACCGTTCCTGATAAGGAACATGGTGTGGATATTGTGGCACCCACGATCCAGCTATAAACCTGCTGGTAAGCCTGTCCCGCTTTTGTGAGACAACCCAAACCACTTCCTCCATCATTGCAGCCATTGACTCCGTTCTTGTTCCAGAGGGTGCCAAAGCTGGGGTTGTCGTAGGCGTACCAGTAAAGCCGTTGGAATCCGGCACTCCATCCCATTAGGTAGTAGCGGGCTACAAAAGCAGCCTGTAAATCCGGGTCTGGATCGTTGGGCGTACTGTATCCCCAACTTCCTTCGGTACTCCATATTCTCTGCTTCCCTCCGGCTACCGACATCCTGGCTGCGGCTGTGCTATACCGAGTGGCCACGGTTTCTCCCAGAGCACAGCAGGACCCGTTTTGGGTATAGGCATGCACTGCTGCCAGGTCGGCCGCGTTCACAGCACCCGGAGTCGTCAGATAGTTGCCCCAGGTCGTGCTGTCGGGAAGCGTCATCATAGCATCCGGAGTAGTGATCTGAGCGCTCGCCAGCACACCTACGCCCGGCACCCCCATATTCGACGCATTACAAGCGGCATTCCCTTGCGCGATGATGACTCCCCGACCGGTCAGGATACAGTTGGCAGTTTGCGCCATAAACACAAGCTGCGCCGCTGTGCCTTCCCAGGAGCCCCTGCGGGTGAACTCATTCCATATCTCGAATGTGCTCACCGTGGCATAGCTCGAGGGACTGAGGCCAGCAATGTGACTTCCCAGATGGTAGACGAAATTCTTCCATTGCTGATTGCTGCCATCAGTCTGGCCGTCGCAATTGTTCAGGCCGTTGGTGTTGGTGCAACTGAGGGCAATATCGGCGGGTACGCCGCAGGAGCCTTTGCCCGTATAAGCGTAGTCGCAGGTAGAGTTCGACGCGTCGCTCGAAATCCAGGTGGGTGTGGCGCTCAGGGTCAAAAGGACGTCGGAAAAATTGTTAATTTTGGCTATGTTCAGGTAGGCATCGAGAGAGGCGAAACTGTAAGTGCCCGACGACGGCTCGATCTGCTGCCAGCGGGTGCAGCTATCCCATAGCCGCAGGCTGCCGAATGGCACCGAAGGAAATGGATTTCCCGCACTCGAGCAGTTCCCGCTGCGCGCCTGGTAGTGCAATCCAAACAACGTGGCAGGTACACTACCCGCAGGAGCTTCACCGACGACCAACGTAAATTCAGTCGTTGCGCCCTGAGCCTGGGCGTCGATGACTTCGACGGTGAAGGGAAACGACCCTAAACTGCTCGCTTGTCCGCCGATTTCACCGGTCGAAGCGTCGAGCTGAATCCCTGACGGCAGGGCACCCGCGCTTACACTCCACTGATAGGGTAACCGCCCGCCGACAGCAGATAGTTGAAACGAATAGCGCAGGCCGATAGTCGCATTAGGAAGCGTTACGGTCTGGATGTTCAGAGCCGGTGGCACGACGGTGAGGTCAGCAGAACCGGACACACCCTGAGCGGTGGCAGTGATGTGGGCGGTGCTTGGACTCACCCCGGCGGCCAGACCGGTGGCACTCACCGTAGCTACGGAGGTGGCATCAGAAGACCAGGTGAAGCTGACGCCGCTGATGAGGTTTCCGTTGCCGTCTTGGGCCGTGGCACTGAACTGCTGGGTCTGGCCAACGCTGGTCTGAGCTGAGGCGGGGGATACGCTCACGGTAGCCACGACCGGCGGTTGCATCGGCGCCTGTACAGTCAAGGTGGCGGAACCGGAAACACCGTTGGGAGCGGTGGCGACGACGTGGGCGATGCCCGCGCTCAAGCCGGAAGCTAACCCGCTGCCGTTCACGCTGACCACCGAAGGCGCGTCGGAGGACCAGGTGAACGAGTTGCCGCTAATGGCGTTGCCGCTGCTGTCTTTGGCGGTGCCGCCGAACTGCTGCGTCTGGCTCGTGCTGATCTGAGCTGAGGTGGGAGATACGCTCACACTGGCCACGACCGACGGTTGCACCGGCGCCTGCGCTCCTGTGGATAGCCCAGAACATCCCAAAAGACAAGATAGTGAAACTATGATTGCTGTGAGCGAAAAGTATCGACCGATTGGGGAAGCACGAGCTCGCGTCAGGAGAATCCCAGTTTGAGTTGCCTCCTCGAACTGGAATAGTCCTTTGCATAGTTGAGCACTGTCGTCTAAGTGTTTTCTAATGTTTCCAGCAGTAGATGAATTGCTAATCCTAAGATTGGTTTCCTCTGAAGTACTGCAAGCGTGGCGCATCGCCCTCCTCGTAGGTATTGCAGTGAGCGTCGATGCCCGCTCTCTTGCGCTAACGGGCAGTCGGCTGCAGATATCGCTGCAACTTGCGAGCGGCTTGGTTCACTAATCGGCCCTTTCGTACGTGGAATTCAGTTACGTAAGTAGTGAGTGAAACTTCCATTCGTACAGGGGCGTTCGCATCCGGAACCTCGCACAACTGATCAATGGGTTGCGATAGGGAGGGGTCAGAATTTGTCTGCCGTGAGGGCACTGGCCTTCGTGCTGATCATCGGGCCGACCCGAGAGCTTGCACTGCGTCAAGCAGGTAGCGAGCTATCTGGGCTGGTGCTGTTGGAAGATCCAGCGGGAATCGGCGGGCGGCTGGGACACATCAGCAAACTCTGCGGATACCAGCGGCGCGAACTATAAGTGGTCCAGCCATCGGCAATAGCAGAACCCGCCCCTTTAGCGATAGTGAAGACATTGGAGGGCGCCGATGTGCCGATGCCGACTCTTACACCTGTGCCTCCAAGTACGAGGGCATGGCTCTGCGTAGGCCCCGATGGCGGTGGCGTTGGGTACCAGGCGCTCAATTCCTGAACGGCGATGGTCACCGGCGTTGTTCCGGCCAAGGGCTGCGTCGCCGCGCTCGGAATCGCTCCGCTGGTGGCGTCCGAACTTGGCGGAGCCGCCAAGACAAATGCGGAGGCCGGCAGTCCGCCCACCGTCTGTGCATCGGCCGCTCTCAACGCATAGGGCACGCTCAGCAGAGAGACTCGCGGCTGCTCCGCCTGCCCTTCCGGTTGCACTCATAGGCGCTGTCCAGCCGATCAGCAACAGAGCTACACAGAACCAAACGCTTGTGCGTAATATATCTTCCACCTTCCTGGGTAGTTGGGACTTTGGGTCGAGAAACCGGGCGCGTAAGTGCGCGCGTCCGCAAGCCCGCTGGGTTTGATGGGCGGATCACAGCTTGAATGGAGATATCTTTACTTGCTTTAGTTGCAGAGGCATACCCTGACTCTTGCGCTGTGCCGCGAAGATGCTGCAGCATCATCCTAAAGAGCTTTAGATATGTGCTCGCGCGGAGGATATCCGATGAGCGAGGGTCCCGGTCGTCCCATTGAAAGTGCACTTGCCGGAATACCCAATTACGACCCTGGCGCGTCAGTATCGCTGAAAAGCGCAAGGGGCGATCCGCGCGCCCGCCGTGCACCACTCCAACGCTGGCTATCCAGGCGACATCCCCGGTAGACCAGACGATGGAATCGTCGACCGCAAACCTGAAATCCCCCCACTTCAGCCAGTCCGCCCTGATGAACTCCGCCACGGCACTATAGCCCCGCACCCACTCGTCGGCGTCCGTACCCAGAAGAAGAATATCGTCGTTCGCCGGAAACAGACGGTTCATGAAAGAATCCAACTCTTTGGGGTCTCGTCTGATATACCCCTCCTGGAAGGCTCTCAATGCGGCGAGCACTTCCACACGCACCGATGACGACGCATCCCCTGTCTGCAGCAGATACTGATGGCGGAGTTCATTGGGCGCGCCGCTCTTCAAATGCAAGCACGAGACAAAACCGAATGCGAAACCGCCCGCCATCAGCACGACGACCGCCAGCACCGACAAAATCCTCTTGCTAGTCAAACCAACTTTCATGTTTGCCTCCCATAAGACAGGTTACCTGTTGGAGCATCGCCTCTCTGACAATGTCGAGAATCAGATCGGACTTCGTCGCCTACGCCTGCGGAGACTAAAGTTTGTTCGCGAGCACTCTTCATGGCAGAGGCAGCGCAAAACATCAAGCGATTGGTCCGCTTCCTCAGCCAGGGGCCGCAGCCACCGCTGCCTGCAACAACTTAGTCGCCGGCCCACAGGAAACCTCCCCTCGCTGCAAACTACTTACACAGCGCCAATAGCTCTCCGAGCAGACCATTTTCAACATCTCTAACGACATCTGTCGTGTCAAGGGACTACCTTTGGCAGGATCTCTCGCAAGTACGTTTGTTGCTGCTGCTGTGGCAGAAACTTGAAGAATCTAGTCATCGAAAACAGCAGGCATTTCTGAATTCTGGGTGTCCACGTTGGCTCCGGCCGCCCAGAAGCTCCAAGGACCACCACCCCGGCAACATCCAGCAGTTGCGTCGTCTGGCGGGCACCACCGGTGGACCCGCATAGCGACCCGGTTGGCGACGCAACACCCCCTAGTCCCGTCAATCGGGTGGCCGCGTTGTTGCAAGTTTCTGCAGCTCTGGCTCCAGTGCTGGCCCAAATCTCCCTGTTTTCAAGAGATTATGCGTTCCGTACTGGCACATCAACTGCAACTCCGGTAGAGTGACGAAGTGTGTTTGGCCTTTTATCTCCCAAGTTAGGGCCGCTAAGGCAGGATCAAGTTGCAGAACGAACCAGAACAGGACGTTGTCCGGATTGTGGTCCGGAAGCGCCGGAGTCGCCGTCACCGTTTGGATCGCCTGATTCGGCGAGGCCTGATCGGTGTGCTTGCGATCGGGGGATGCGTTGCCTTCTCGACCGTTGCTCTCCGGTATTTAAGTCCGTCCCTGTTTCATTCCTCCAAATCTGAGCCCACTCGCCAGGCCGCAGAAGCCAGCCGCGATCTGATCTTGCAGGCGCAGCAAGAAGCCCTGCGCTCAATGGAAGGCCGCACGGTATATCGATACTCCGTTGTTCCCGGAGGAGTGCGGGACGCGGGTGAGTTGAAGTGGGCGGCCGAACACGATCCTGTGGTGGCGGCTCATTACGCCGGATTCGATTACGATCATGCCCGAGTCGTACGCCTTGTCCTGGCGCGTACCGCGTACGTGTCTTACCGCATTGGCAACAAGGTTTACTGGACGCGGCACCGGGTCACGCTCAAGAAGGGCGAGACGGTGCTAACCGACGGCAAGATCACGGCGCGCACGCGCTGCGCCAATCGCGTGGAAGAACCTCCACAGGTGATGATGTCCTCGTCGGAACCTCCTCCGATGCAGTTTGATGAGCCGATGCTACCGGCGCTCGGGCCGGCGATCTCAAATCCTGCCGTACCCTACCAATCCAGCCTATTGAATCGTCCCGCAATGCCAGGTTTGGGACCTGCGGCGCCTTTGACTTTGTACCAACCGTTTGGGAGCAGCACTTGGGTGCCGATCTATCCGCCGCCGCTGCCAATCGGAGTGTGCAGTCCAAAGAAGAAGCCGGGTGGCGGGGGAGGGGAATCCGGGGGTAAAAAGGGCCCAAAAGGTCCCTGCGGCACCGGTAGCGGGGGAGGAGAAGTTCCCGAGCCCGGCACGTGGCTGTTGATGGCAGGCGGGTTGGCGGCGATGGGTTGGATGATCCGCCATCGATTGTCTGACATCGGAACCATGCGGTTCTAGTACCAACGTAATCCTCTCGCCCTACAATCACTGCTACAATCGCCCTAGACTCAGGCAGAACCGTTCTGGCGCAGGTCTTCATGGACAAGTTCTCGGGAAATGTTGCGCGTGGGCTGCTCGTGG
>Ga0209067_10001631_pt1 | contig 13652 bp, 11 predicted proteins | sample ColStrG_CSR_2013_FD_187199 | JGI IMG/M metagenome (GOLD analysis project Ga0209067, IMG submission 187199) | Freshwater sediment microbial communities in response to fracking from Pennsylvania, USA - Cold Stream Run_MetaG_CSR_2013 (SPAdes)... | ecosystem: Environmental > Aquatic > Freshwater >... | reverse complement strand
TGGAGTCTTCATCGGCAGCGACAGCACGCTGGTGGCGCCGGTCCGAGTGGGCAAAGGCGCGTACGTGGGCGCGGCATCTTGTATTACCGATGATGTTCCGGAGGATGCGCTGGCCGTCGGCCGCGCGCGGCAGATCGTGAAAGAAGGCTGGGCGCGGGAAAAACGGGCGGCGCGCAAACCCAAATAAGGATTTGCTGTGGGAGATCCTTCGCTCCGCCTGAAAAACGGCTCCGCTCAGGATGACACCCTGTAGCTACTCCGCTACCAACTTGAGCTACCGCGCAACCGCAGATGCAATGACCCCGTTTCGAAATCCTGCTATCGTGTCAGCCACAACTAGCCATGAGTCTAGACAGCCAAGTTGCGGCCCTGCTGCGCGATCAGATCACGCGCATCATTTCCGGAACAATCTTCTTATCTTTCGGGCTGGCGGCCTGCGCCATCGTTGCCATTCGCCGGCGAAGCGGCGCGCGCCTCGTGATCTGGCTGGGGATCTGGAGCGCGATGTTCGGCGCCAACGAACTGTTGTCGTTGCGAGCTATCACTGCAGTTCTTCCCCCATTGCTGCAGGCTGCCCCGCCCTACCTTACAACGGCGATCGGGTACCTGCTGGTGGTGGTGGGTTCTCTCGCCTTTCTGGAGCTAGCTATCGGCGCGTTGAGGATATTTCTTAAGGGAGTAATCCTGGCGGGGCTGGCAATCGCGGTTGCAGGTTTCGCCATTTTCATGGCTACCGGATCTGAAGACAGATTGACGCCTCCCAACAATCTTCTCGCCGCCTGCAGTCTTCTGGTTTTGACGACCGTAGTGGCAGTGCCGAGACTGTCCCGTAAGTTCATGGTTCTGCCGAATCGGGGAGTTCTGGCAGCCGGTACACTCGTTTTTTCCATTGAGGCCCTGATGGCCAACGTGGCGAATCCTCTGCATCTACCGACCCTTCACATTCTGGATTCTCTGGGCTTCGCAGCTTTTCTCGTCTCGCTCCTGTACGTCGCGGTGCAGAGGATCTTTGCCAGCGAACATCGCTTGCTGGCGATCGAAAGCGAACTGGAAATCGCGCGGCAACTGCAATTCTCCATTCTCCCCACCAGCATTCCTGAGGTCAGCAACATGCGGATCGCCGCATCCTACCTGCCGATGACCGCGGTCGCCGGTGATTTTTACGAATTCCTGCCGGTGGATCAGCATCGCGCCGGGTTCCTGATCGCCGACGTTTCGGGCCACGGTGTGCCCGCGGCCCTGATCGCATCGATGATCAAGGTTGCGGCTCAGTCGGTTACCGCATGGGCCAACGATCCTGCAGAAGTACTGCGCCGCCTGGGGACGATTCTCTCCGGCCAATTGCGCGGACAGTTCGTTTCCGCAGCCTACCTTTGGGTTGACACCGAATCCTGCCAGGCACGCTACTCGGCGGCGGGGCATCCGCCGCTGCTGTGTTGGCGCGCGGCCGACGGCGCACTGACGCGCATTGAAAGTAACGGGCTGCTGTTTGGTGTGAGGACCGATGCCGACTACCCCGTACGCGACATTCCTCTCGGCCCGGGTGACCGGTTTCTGCTCTACACCGACGGCGTGGTCGAGCCCGAGAATGCGTCGGGCGAATCGTTTGGAGATCGCAGGTTGGAGCAGATCATGCGTGAAGACCGCTCGCGTCCGGCATCGGAATTGTCCGAGCGGCTGCTGGCCGGGGTTCGGGCATGGCAACCCGCTTCTATGACGCAGCAGGATGACATCACGCTGGTTGTAATCGATGTGCTCTAGTCGGCCTAACCAGCCCTATCCGATCAAGGGCCGTCCAACAAAATTGCCGGCAACCTAAAAGCTGCGCAACTCTTTACAACTCGGCGACCAATTCTGTGCTACCGTCGCTGCCTGTTTGTGGGCCCAGGAATTCAGGCTGTCCCATGCGCCACCCCCAGGCGCCGACCCCCGAGCCGGTCTGATCAGCGCAAATTTCCAATCCAGGAGAGCCTTATGAGGAACAATTGTGTCCGGCAAATCGAGGGACTCGCGCTACTGGTTGTCATGCTGGCGGCAGGTGCTACTGCACTCCACGCCCAAACCTATACCGTGCTGCACACCTACCCGATCGGTTCCGGTGCCTGGAGCGGCATCCGAGCGCCCCAAGTGATGTCGCAAGGCCGCGACGGCGACCTCTATAGCACGTTAGCCAACACCGGAACCAAGGCCGACGGCACCGTGTTCAAGATCACGACAGCGGGGGCGCTGACCACCGTTTACAGCTTCTGCGCTCTTACTTCGTGTGACGATGGCAGCGATCCGGAGGGCGGCGTGACGCTGGGCTTCGATGGGAACCTCTACGGGACAACCAAGATCGGCCGGAAGGATGGGGCAGGAACAGTGTTCAAGGTCACACCCACCGGCACGTTGACCACGCTGCACTCCTTCAACAATGGTACTGACGACAGCGTCCCCATCTACACGACTCTTCAGGGACAGGACGGCAATACCTACAGTGTCTCCGAGGTAGAGTACGGGGGGCAATACGGAGCGTTCTTCCGGATTACTCCTTCGGATGTGTTCAAGGTTCTTGTCGACTTCAACCGCACCGATGGTAGTTTGCCCAACTTGCCTACCCAAGGTACCGACGGGAATTTTTATGGGACGACCCAGCAGGGCGGCAATAACGGTACAAACTGCGGAGTGATCTATAAAGTGACGGCGGCGGGCAAGATCTCTGTGCTCTACAACTTTGAGGGCTATCCCAAGGATGGATGCCGGCCCATCGGCCTGCTGGCTCAAGGCCCCGACGGAGACTTCTACGGAACAACCTACAGCGGCGGTGACGCTAAGGCTCACGGTAACGGTAACGGAACCGTCTTCAAGATCAGCGCCGCCGGAGTCTACACGCTTCTCCACAGCTTTACTTACGGCCAGTCCGGATCCGCCAACATTTATGATGCACAACTTCCCGAGGCGGGTCTGGCGCTGGGCCCCGACGGGAACTTTTACGGTGTAGGGGCGTACGGCGGAATGGCAAACTACGGAGCGATCTTCAAGATCACCCCGGCGGGCAAAGAGTCGGTTCTCCACAGCTTCTGTTACAAGACCTGCAATAGCTTCAGCCCTACGACACCCCTCGTGCTGCACACGGATGGAAAATTCTATGGCAACACTAGCGGGAACTCTTTGGGCGGTTCCGTCTTCTACAGCTTCGGCATTGGGTTCAAACCGCTCGTCAACCTGGTGACGTGGACCGGAAAGGTTGGTTCCACAGTTGAGATTCTCGGTCAGGGGTTCACGGGGACGACAGGAGTGTCATTCAACGGAGTGGCCGCGAAGTTTGATAACGTCTCCGATACCTATATGACGGCGACCGTCCCCGCCGGAGCCACTACTGGGACCGCCACTGTAACTACCTTCACCGCTACGTTTAAGAGCAATCGGGCGTTCCTGGTCACGCCGCAGATTACGAGTTTTGTTCCTCCCAGCGGAACGGTGGGTACGTCGGTGACGATCAACGGCGTCAGCCTAACTCAGACGACTGCGGTGACCATCGGCGGCAAGGCAGCTACATTCGCGGTCAAGTCCGATATTGAGGTGACGGCAACCGTACCCGCCGGAGCGAAAACCGGTGAGAAAATCAGCATCACCACTGCGGGAGGAATCGCGACTAGCTCAGCAAACTTTGTGGTCGTGCCTAAAATCACCAGCTTCAAACCACCCAGCGGCCCAGTGGGAACAGCGGTCACGATCACTGGCGACAGCTTCACCGGTACGACGAAAGTAACGTTTGACGGCGTTGCCGCGACCAGTTTCGATGTGATTAGCGATACCCAGGTGGACGCACTGGTCCCGACCGGCGCGAAAACGGGCAAGATCGCGGTAACGACTCCGGGCGGGACAGGGACCAGTTCCACCAGTTTCACCGTGACCCAGTGATCTTGTGAGCCGCTCCGAATAAAAGAACAAGCCGCCTCTCAAGAGGCGGCTTTTCCGTCGCAGCACGGTTTAGAGGTTCTAGTGCGAGACTGCCGCGAACAAGTCCGAATGCATCAGGGACTGGAACTGCTGGTCGCTGGCCTTGAAGTGCAGTTGCAGGTTGGCGCTGTCAGAGTCGACCGTGGTGTTATCGACGGCGACCTTCTCTGCGGGCGTGGCGCTCATCTTCTTGTAGAGGATGCCGGCCTTCACCAGTGACGACAGGGTGGCTGCGGTCATCGAGTCCGAAGTGAGAACCGAGAGATCGAAGTTCACGCCGCTGGTGAAACTCATGGTGTAGCGCGATCCCAGCAGGTGCTTCTTCAGGGTTTCATAGTCAGCGATCTTGGAAGCATCGCCCAGGGCTGAGCGCATCATGTTCTGCGTGCCTTGCTGGTCGAGGATGCTCCAGACCGGAGCGGAGTCGACGTTGCTCATCATGTCGGCCATATCGCCGTTGGTGTCGAGGCTCAAAGTCTTCCCGTCGCGCGTGTCGAGGGCCGCATGCAGCGCGGTGGTATCGCCAAACAACAGCGTGCTGTCGTCCAGGAAGGTCATGATGAAGCCGCCATCCATAGGATAAACATTCGCGGTGCCGTATTTTTTCGGCACGAACTTCTCCATCTTCATCTTCTTAAGGATGGCCTTCATGTTGAAGGGGCCGCTGGCGACGCCGACGCCCTTCACGCCCTGTTTTCCGCTGCGGAACGAGGCGAACGCGAGAGTGTCGACATCTTTGTCGGGATCGATGCCGATGTTCTTCAGGGCGGCCTCGAATTGCTTGATATTGTCGGGCATCAACTGCTGCTTCAGGGCCATCGCGGTCGGCGAGTCCTTAAGCGTGCGGTAGTCAACCGAGATCAACTGCAGCAGATCGGCGGGAATGCAGGTGCGGGCAGAGGAATTCAGCGGCATTGCGTAAGCCATGCTTACGAGCAAGGCTGAAGCCAGGCAAATTCTAAGGAATCTCATAACCCCTCGAAAGTCACAGAATCTAAAGGATTGCGTGCACCCTATTTTGGATGCACGATCCAGCCTTATCGTTAGTGGAACCCTTTATTCTATTTTACTTGCAGCCTAGGGGTACGAACCAAAAGTACAATCCCCATTGATCGGTTGGAGTCGGGCCGTGAGACTCAGGACCGCCGATTCCGCCAAACCGGCGCGCTCCTATAACCGATTCGGTGCTGCTGTGACCGCGCTTTGACTTGAAAGGGCGCGGCTTCCAGCCGCGCCGACAAGAGCCACGAAAGAGCCGGCCTTTTAAGGCCCTGGGGGACGCATTCCCTCAGCGGCTAAAGCCGGTCTTAACTTAGCTTCCTCTTGCGGCACGGCTGAAAGCCGTGCCCTTTCAAGACAGGCCACCCTACCTCGAAACCGCCGCTAATCGTCGTCCGGATCCGTCTTCGGTCGTTTGTCATTCAGAAAGTATGTCGCGTTCAGCGGGGCATTGATGGTCTTGAATGAGAGCGGCGTCTGGCTGAAGTTGAAGCAGTCGGACAGATCATCGGCGTAGGCGTCGGCGTATCCGAGCGACGGTAGGTTGAACGTCTTCTCAATCAGGTTCAGGATGCTCCCGAAATCGTGATTGGTGTGGGAGATGTAGCCCGCCCGGGCATAGGGCGATACCACAATCAACGGGACACGGAAGCCATAGACGTAACCCGAGCCCCAACTGGTACCGTCGTTGACAAGTCTAGGCGGCGGAACGTGGTCGTACCATCCTCCCCAGTCATCCCACGTGATTACGATGGCGGTGTTGGCCCAGTAGGAACTGTTACCGATGGCATTGACGATGGAAGCGACCCAGGAAGGTCCTCCCGTGCCGGTTGTCGATCCGGGGTGATCGGAATTGACACCATTGGGGATGACCCAGCTTACCTGGGGCAGCTTTCCGCCAGTGATGTCGGTCAGAACCTGAGTTTCGTTGAGCACGACATTGTTGACCCAGTCCGATCCGGTGCAGGCCGTGGCATTTGGAGGCGGGTTATTTGGCCCGCACATGTGCTGAATCGCGTTAGGGCCGGTCCACAGCGATCCGGCCGAAGGCGTGTAATACCTCCAACTAATACTCTTGGAATTGAGTTCGTCGGTGAGAGTGGGATGGTCCGCACAGGGATACATGGTGGATGGCTCGTTGCCGCTGGGATCAATCAGATAGACGTATTCAGCCGGGGGAGAGGTGCAGCCGGTGTTTCCGCCCGCGTTCGCAACACCTCCCGCATTTTCGGCGATAAACAAATTGCTGGTTGCTGTTGGTGCGGATGTCCCGGAAATAATGAACTGGTGCGCGGGGAAACTGGGGCCCTGGTTAGTCTGAAACATGCGGTCCCCAAACGTATATTGCTCCGCCAACTGGAAATAAGGGCCTACGTCGGAAGCCTGCACATAAAAGAACTGCGGGTTTGCGGGCGGGCAGTTGGTGGCTCCTTTGGCGCAGGCGACCGGGACCTTGTCGGCGCCATCCATCTTGCCGCCGTCATACTCTGCCACGAATGCCGCATGGGCATGGCTGAGGTCGTAGTCGATCCCCAGTGAGGTGGGCATCAGGGTGACGGTCTGGCCAGAGGAATTGGGCCCGCTGCTGGCGATGTCGGCGCCCTTAGCCATCAGCACAGGATCGTGAAACAGGTTGTCGGGGGTTCGGTTTTCCTGGAAGATGACGACGATGTGCTGCAGCTTTCCGGGCACCACGGTGCTCGAGGACTTGTTCGCGCCGCAACCATTCAGGCTGAACAGCACGGCACCGGCGAAAAGCAACAAGAGTGAGAGGGACAGGGATGCGGTTCGACCCATAAACGATCTCCCATGCGACCGCGAAATCAAAGGTTAGATGCCTGAACCCGGCCCGAAAGGATTCCACTCGGGGAAAGACTTTTTTGCCCGACTGGGCCCGCCTATGGCGTTGCTACGAACTCCCTAGTACCGGAAGTGGTGCCGGTCCTAAGACAAAACCGCCGTCCGCTGGCGCACATGGACGGCGAAGGCCTGATCTTTCAGCGAGACCAGATTGATTTCTACGTTGGCCAGCGCACCGGTTACGGCAGCGCGAGCCAGCGCGACCGCGGTCGTCAAATCGGACTTCATATCAGGATTGGTCATGGATTCGAGCGATTGTGCGATCTGCGCGATGGCGTGAGCTTTCTCGGCAACGGAGAGGGGAACGGAGGTGGCCTCCTTCAAGGCCGACTCGATCAGCGCCTCGGCCGATTGTTCATCGGTCGCGGCCTTGGCCTGCTTATAGGCTTTCATCACCGCGTTGTAAGACTCGGCGTCAGCGTCGATCGCAGCCTTCATTTCTTCGCGCAGCGGCGTCAGCCGGGCGATGGCGGCGCTGAGTTGCGGCTCGTATTCGAGGTAAGCCTTCTTGCCCCGCGACATGGAAGCGACCATGGCGGCGAGTCCGGCGGCCATCGCGGCGGCGGCGGCGGAAGCGCTGCCGCCGCCGGGGGTCGCCGTTGGAGCAGCAAGTTGTTCAACGAATGGCTCGACTCCGGCGCGCAAGCCGCCAACTGCCATCTTTCCGCCCATCACGGCGGCAAGGCGGTTTTCCAGAATCAGCGACGAATCGAAGTTCTCGACCTGCAGAAACCATTCCGCGGCTTGTTCTAGAGCCTTCTTGGGGATCAGTCCGACAATCTCGCTCGAGACCGGCATCACGCCGTAGCGTGCGGCTTCGCGCTTGACCAGCTCGAAGACGCGGTGGACGGGGGTCTGTTCAAAATCCGTGACGTTCATCGAGACCTGGGCCAAGCCGCGCACCAAAAATCCCGCACCTTTCACGAAGCGCATTCCGCCGTTCGAGAAACGTACGGCCTTGGCGATCTTCTTGGCGATGTCGACGTCCGGCGTGTTGAGAAAGACGTTGTAGGCAATGAGAAATTTGCGCGCGCCCACCACAGTTGCGCCTGCCGTGGGATGCACGCGAGGCTCGCCAAAATCCGGGCGGCGGGCGGGGTTGGTCGCAATTTCCATACGGATGCCTTCGAACTGGCCGCGGCGGATATTTTCCAGACCCTGGCGCTCGGGAGTTCTTGCGGCGGCCTCGTAGAGATACACAGGAATCTGATAGCGCTTCCAGATTTCTTCAGCGACGTGACCGGCCATGGCCACGCAGTCTTCAATCGTGACGCCATCGATGGGAATGAACGGCACGACGTCAGCCGCGCCCATGCGCGGATGCGCGCCGGAGTGGACGTTGAGGTCGATCAACTCCGCGGCTTTGCCCACGCCGCGGATGGCCGCTTCCTGAATCGCCTCGCGCTCGCCGACCAGCGTGATGACCGAGCGGTTGTGGTCGGAGTCGCTTTCGCGGTCGAGAACATAGACGCCGGGCATCTTCATGGCGTCAATGATGGCGTCAACTTTGGCCTTGTCGCGGCCTTCAGAAAAATTCGGAACACATTCGACGAGCGTGGACATAACGGAAGAGCATACCGGGGGCAGAGCATGGGCGCAAGGATACCTCCCGTAGAGACGTTGCTTGCAACGTCTTGCCGGCGGCGTCGATGCTGCAGACAGGACGTAGCAAGCTACGTCTCTACGACCGTTAGCGCTTCGCGCGAGTGAAAAACTCTCCCACTCCCAGCCGCACCTGCACGGTATTGATCCCAGGATTTGGCGTGGCCAATCCCGCGTTCGAGATATGCATGTAGCGCAGTTCGAGGCTCACGTTGTGTTTCGCGCCGAGGATGTGCACGCCAAACGCGGCCTGGTCGGTGAAGTTCACCGTATTCGTGCCCGTCGGGACGTTGTGGTTGGTGAACAAAGTGCCACCACACAGTTCAAGAAATGGCGAGAACCGACCGTGGCGCTGGAAATTCCACTTCAGGCCGAGCGGGTCGAAACCCATGCCGAAAGCGGTATTCGCGGGCTGAAAGACGAAGAAGAGCGGCACGGCGTCCACGGCATATTCGAAGCGCCCGCGGAGAAAGCCTGGGAGGTGCGGGCCGGTCATGATCCATCCATAGCGCAGGCCTGCGTTGAAGGCGCCGGTGTTCTTTGTGCCACCGGGTACGGAGTGGCCGCCGCCCGCCCAGACCTGGACTTCGTGGCCCTCTTCTTCCGGCGCGGTTTGAGCGAGGCAGCAGGTTGAAGCAATCAACACAATGCAAACAATGAACAGGGACGAGCGCATGATGTGATTCGCGTCGAAGGCGGTTGACCTTCGGGCGGAAGCATCACGATACAGTAAGCGGCTGAAAGGCGACAAACAGAGATAGCGCGGGTGTCGGCGAAAAACCCCACTTCTCGTGCAAAGAACGCGCGAGAAATGGGGCACCCGCGATTCTCATTGTCTACGGTCGCGCTCCTATACCCGCGCGTGCGATGGGTGCTGCACTATGAGTTCTAGCAGGTCGCGGGCGACGCGGGCGGTGTTGTGGCGGGCCACGCCGGCTTCTTCCAGATAATCTCCGAGCACCGGGATCACGCCCAGGGCTTCGACCTCATCGAGATCGTTGACGATCTGGCAGGCGCCCTCGCTGGCATACTTGGCTTTGAGTTCGTCGGACGCTGGAGTGCGGTTGATGATTGCATAATCGAAAATTTGCTTTTGCGCGTGCCGGTTCAGGGCGCGGATATGGTCGGCGGCTGTGAGCCCCAGGCTCTCATTGGCTTGCGTCATCAGGTTGCAGATGTAGACCTTCGTGGCCGCCGACGCCACAATCGCCTCGGAAATCCCACGTACCAGCAGGTTCGGGATCAGGCTGGTGAATAGCGATCCCGGCCCGATTGTGATGACGTCCGCGCCGGCGATTGCTTCCAGAGTTTGCGGCATGGGCCCGACGTCGGGTGGCACGAGAAAGAGTTCCCGGATGCGTCCCTTGCTGGCGGTGATCTTGGTCTCGCCGCGAACGCGCGTGCCGTCCTCAAACAGCGCTTCGAGTTCGATGTTCGATGTAGTCGCCGGATAGATGCGGCCGCGGGTGAGCAGAATCTCCGAGGACAGGCGCACGGCTTCAGAAAAGTCCGAAGTAAGCGATGTGAGCGCGGCGAGAAAAAGATTGCCGAAGCTGTGGCCTTCGAGCCCCGATCCTTTATCGAAGCGGTGACGAAACAGTTTCGAGAGCAGGGCCTCGTCTTCGCTGAGGGCGACGATGCAGTTGCGGATGTCGCCCGGCGGGAGCATGTTGAGCTCCTTGCGCAGACGGCCGCTCGATCCGCCGTCGTCACTCACGGTCACCACTGCGCAAAGCTCGCGGATGATGGGCAAGTCGGCCTGCGCCGCGCGGACCTCCGCCGGCGAGAGGACGAAGCGCTTCAGTCCCTTGAGCAGGGTGGAAAGGCCGGTCCCACCGCCGATGGCAACGACCCGCAGACCGCGTTCGCGCACGGTTTTTTCCGGGGACAGAAGTTCGGCGGTCTTGGGCTCCATCACGAGGTCCTCGGCAGGCGGCCTATACGGGCTCGGTTTCGTGGAGATCTTCGTCGGAGGAACCGAGTTCGGCGCCGGGATCTGGATACAGCAGTTCCGTGAACCGCGGATCTTCCGCCAGGTTCTGGAAATCCGAATCGTTGCGCGCTTGGAAGCGAAGCTGGGGATTCAGATGCAGGGCCTCGTCCAGCCGCTTCAGGGAATCCTCAACGTGCCCAGTGAGACAGTCCAGAGCGGCGAGCCCATAGATCACGTAGTCTACTTTCGGGCTCTGCTTGAGCAACTTGTCCAGATGTTCGCGGGCGGTGACGTAGTCGCCCAGGTTCATTAGGGAAACCGCGTAGTCGTAATGTTCTTCGACCGTCTTGAACTGCGCCGCCGTCGAGCGTTCCAGGTGCTGGTTGCAGGTGTTGAGATGAACGCTGGCGCGGTCGGCCAGTTCTTTGCTGGGACCGCCTAAGACCTTCTGAAATTGCGGCTTCGCCTTGTCGAACTTGTGCTCCTGCATCGCGCGCAGGCCGGCCTCATAACTTTGGAGCGCCTGGGTGTAGCGCGGGTCCTCGGTCACGGACTTTTTCGCTGTGGGTTTCTGAGCCATGTGCAAAATTCTTCCTGTGCTCTTGGTAATAGGGTACTCCTTGAGATATTGCCCGGTCGCTGAACAGTAGAGTATCCCTCAAACGCTGGGTGAAGAGCAACGTCAGTACCGAGTCAGTACAGAGTTACCAGGAGCCTCGCAGTTCTTTCGTCGTGAATGGCAATCGGGCACTGGCGTCTAGTTGATCTCCGAGGCCGACTGCAGGTCGATCTGCTTCCACTCACCTTTGATGATTCCGGCGCGAATCTGGGTAGCGGTTTTGCCTTTCTTGTGTTGCTGATAGGCGTAGTAAAGCTCCTTCATGCAGGTATCGCACTGCGCGCCGTGCGTGTTCTCGAAGCAGCTATGCAGGCTGTTATGGCCCATGCGGTCGCAATAGCAGTAACAGGGCTGCTGGTGCAGGACAGTGGGGATCTTCGCCGCCAGTTCGTAGGCATGTGCCTGATGTGGGTATTGCGCGTCCGCGCCCCACAGATCGGCCTTGGTCAGGATCGCGGGCAGCTTGGTCCCCTTCGGTGGAGGAGCAGAGTTGAATGCGGGCACGCCTTCTTCCTTCTGCGGAGCGGCCCACTGAGCCGACATGCTCAGCGTAACCAGGAAGAGAAATGCCAGGGTAAGGCTGCGGTACACGGCTTTGTGCTGCTGCAGGCGGACAGTCATAGGTTTCCTCGGTGTCGTTCATTGTAACCTGATGTTAAGGGGAGCCGGAAGTTCGGCGCAGCATGCGCAAGTGACTTTGGACTCACAAACGCTGCGCCGCTACCGCGGGTTCTGTATACAATAGGGAAACATGCCTGTGGGTAGCCCCGATCAGAATCCGACATCCGTAAGCATGGTGCCTGCCGACGCTGTGCCGGAGCCAGGGCCTCGCCCACGACTCAGAGCCGGCTTCGGAGTCTGGGTGCGGGACCTCATGATCTCGCTCGGCATTTCTGCCTTCATCATTATCTTCCTCTACCAACCGGTGAAAGTGGAGGGTACCAGCATGATGCCCTCGCTCGAAGATCAGGAACGGATCTTCGTGAATAAGTTCGTGTATCGTCTCGAACCGATTGAGCGCGGCGATGTTGTGGTCTTCCGTTACCCGCGCGATCCCTCCAAGAGTTACATCAAGCGGGTGATCGGCATGGAGGGAGACCGCATTCGTATCGACGGTGGCCAAGTCTATGTGAACGACGAGGCGCTCGACGAAGACTACGTGCCCCCGGCCTACACGGATGCCCGGTCGTATCCCGACACCGTGGTGCCGCTGCATTCTTACTTCGTGCTCGGCGACCATCGCTCGATGTCGAATGACAGCCGCGATTTTGGCCCCGTGAACCAGAGCTATATCTACGGCAAAGCCGTATTCGGCTACTGGCCCATGGATAAGCTGGGGCGCGTGCGGTAAATCTCCCCGACCTTTTACCATCCGATACGTCTGAAGTGCATGGGCCACATAAAAAAACCCTTTGCGACTTGCCTGGGAATCTTTCTGACTGCCGGCGGATCTTTATGGGGCCAAGCCCAAGCCGGGTTCGCTGCGCCAGACGAAAAGAAGGATGGCTGGGTCACGGCGGTTCCGCAGTCTGCGGGCGTCGCGACCAAGCCACTACATGACATGGAAGCGGCGATTCACGCCGGGGACTTCAAAAAGATCGGCAGTGTGGTCATAGCTCGGCACGGGAAGCTGGTGTACGAAGGGTATTTTGATGGCGATGCGACGACGTTGCGCGATACCCGCTCGGCGACCAAGAGCATCACCGATGTGCTGGTAGGAATCGCGATCCAGGAGAAAAAGCTGAGTGGCGTCACCGCCCGCGTGCTGGCTTTACTGCCCGAGCGCGCGCGCAAGATGCAGAACCCCGATCCGCGCAAAGACAAGATCACGGTCGAAGACTTCCTGACCATGTCGTCGCTGCTGGAATGTGACGACTGGAATGACGCCTCCCGCGGCAACGAAGAACGCATGTACGTGATCGGGGACTGGGCGCAATTCATCCTGGACTTGCCGGTGCGCGGACACATGCATCTCGGCGAGAAAGAGGAGCCGCCAAAATACGGCCGGTATTTCAGCTACTGCACCGGTGGAGTGTTCGTCCTGAGTGAGGTGTTGCAGAAGGCGACCGGCCAGCGCACCGATCATTATGCGCAGGAAAAACTGTTCGGGCCGCTCGGAATCACCGACGCGCAATGGGTCTACTCTCCGCTCAACATCCCGCAGACCGGTGGAGGCCTGCGCCTGACCAGCCGCGATTTGCTGAAGATCGCGGAGTTGTACCGGACGGGTGGAATGTGGAAGGGAGGGCGCATCGTGGATGAAGCCTGGGTGAAAGCGTCTACCCAGCCGCATGCTCAAATCGACGACGAGACCGAGTACGGCTACCTGTGGTGGCTGAAGACGTTCAAATCCGGCGGAAAGGGGTATGCCGCGTATTTCATGAGCGGCAACGGCGGGAACAAAGTCGCCGTATTCCCTGGACTTGATCTGGATGTCGTGATCACCAGCACGAATTACAACACGCGCGGGATGCACGAGCAGACGGAGAAGCTGCTGACCGATTACATTCTGCCCGCAGTCGGCCCCTAGTGTGTGGTGCGTCGGAAATAGTGATCGTTAAGTATTGCGCCTCGACCCTTGTGATCCGTGGTGTCGGGCGGAGGGAGTCAAAGGTTATAACCACAGAGGGCACAGAGGATCACAGGGGAAGCCGGCGACTTATAAATGTCGATCCGTTTGACGCACTACACTAGAAC
>Ga0209067_10001630_pt1 | contig 13654 bp, 9 predicted proteins | sample ColStrG_CSR_2013_FD_187199 | JGI IMG/M metagenome (GOLD analysis project Ga0209067, IMG submission 187199) | Freshwater sediment microbial communities in response to fracking from Pennsylvania, USA - Cold Stream Run_MetaG_CSR_2013 (SPAdes)... | ecosystem: Environmental > Aquatic > Freshwater >... | reverse complement strand
TTCGGGCTTACGCTGACCCTGGCGCGCGCATTCGGCGCCAGCCCGGGCACGGCCATCAAGACGGCGCTGCCCCTGGCTGCCGCGGGGGAGTTCGGCTTCGTCCTCATCAATCTCGCCTCGGGCCAGTCGCTGCTGCCGGAGCCGGTACGGCAGATCGTCCTTGCCGCCATGTTGCTGTCGATGCTGGCCACGCCGTTCCTGCTGACCCTGGGCGGGCGCCTGGCGTTGCGCTTTGGCGGTTCCGAATGGATGCTGCGCGCGCTCGAGCTGCACCGCATCGCCGCGCGCTCCATGAGCACTGAACGCCACGTGGTGATCTGCGGTTATGGTCGCAGCGGCCAGCACCTGGCCAGGATGCTCGAGCAGGAAAGCATCAGCTACATGGCGCTGGACCTGGACCCGGACCGCGTGCGCGAGGCGGCACTGGCGGGCCACACGGTTGTGTACGGCGATGCAGCGCGGCGCGAGACACTGGTCGCGGCCGGCATCGCGCGCGCGGCGGCGCTGGTCGTGAGCTTCAGCGACGTGCGTGCCGCGCTGCGGGTGATCGCTTTCGCGCAGGAGATGAACGCCAAGGTGCCGGTGATCGTGCGCACCCAGGACGACACCGACCTCGACCGCCTGCTGGCGGCCGGCGCCACCGAGGTCGTGCCGGAGGTCTTCGAGGGCAGCCTGATGCTGGGCTCGCATGCGCTGGTGCTGCTGGGCGTGCCGCTGGCGCGCGTCATCCGGCGCGTGCGCGACGCGCGCGATTCGCGCTACCGCTTGCTGCGCGGGTACTTCCACGGCGCCGACGACAGCGATCCGGATGCGCCGGCCGAACCCTTGCAGGTGCGGCTGCACACGATCACGCTGGAAGCAGAGGCCGCCGCCATCGGCCACAGCCTGCGCGAGCTCGATCTGCGCGCCACGGGCGTCGAGGTCACGGCCGTGCGCCGCCGCGGCATCGTCGGCGATGACCCGGGCGGCACGCTCGTGCTGCGCGCGGGCGACGTGGTGGTGCTGCGCGGCACGCCCGAGGCACTGGAAGCCGGCGAGTCCATACTGCTGGCCGGGGTGAGGGGGTAGCCGAAGGATGACGATCAATTCACTTTGTGCCACGATGGCCAGCACCGTCCTACGCGAAAGCGAGCCCGCATGACCGAATCCGGATACGGCCCGACACAGCCCAGGACCGGGCTGCCGGCAACGCGCGGCCTGCAATGGTGGTCCAGCGCCATCGCCTGGCTCTTCGGCAGCACGCAACAGACCGGCACGTGGGTGCTGATGACGCTCGTCTACGTGCTGCTGTCGTTGTTGCTGCACTTCATCCCGCTGATCGGGTCCGTAGCCTCCATCCCGCTCAATTTCGTCTTTTCCGGTGGCCTGCTGCTGGCAGCCAGCCGCTCGGCGCGCGCAGAGGCGCCGGCCTTCGCGGACCTTTTTGCCGGATTCGGACCGAGCGCCGGCCAACTGATTGCGGGCGGGGCACTGGTTCTGGTGGGCTACCTCGCCGTCTTCGCCGCGCTGCTGGTGGTGGGCATCGGGGCGGCGATCTCGGCATTTGCCGGCAGCGTCCTGACCGATATGACGCTCCCCAACCCGGCGGCATGGAGCATCGGGCTGGGAACGGTGGGGGTCGTCCTGCTGTGCCTGCTGGCATTGATACCGATATCGCTGGCAGCGTGGCTGGCGCCGGCGCTGATCATGCTGCGCCGCGTGCCGCCCGTCGACGCGCTGCGCCTGAGCCTGGCCGCGGGCTGGCGCAATCCCGGGGCCGTAACGGTCTATGGACTGGTGGGGATCTTTTTCGCGTTCATCGCCACCCTGCTGCTGATGATGGGCTGGCTGGTGGTGGTGCCCTTGATCTTCCTGTCCAGTTACGCGGCTTACCAGGACGTATTTGCGGCCGACGTTGAAGTGCTGGCGTGATCGGCCGGTAGCGAACGCTCCAGCACCTCGCGCAGGTAGTGGCCCGTATGGCTGCCCGGGGTCGCCGCGATCTCCTCGGGGGTCCCCGCGGCGACGATGCGGCCGCCGGCGCCGCCCCCCTCGGGCCCCAGGTCGATCAGCCAGTCGGCCGTCTTGATCACATCGAGGTTGTGTTCGATCACCACCACCGTATTGCCGGCGTCGCGCAAGCGGTGCAGCACGGCCAGCAGCAGCGCAATGTCGTGGAAGTGCAGCCCGGTGGTGGGCTCGTCGAGCACATAAAGCGTGCGGCCGGTGTCGCGCTTGGACAGTTCGTGGGCCAGCTTGATGCGCTGGGCCTCGCCGCCCGATAGCGTGGTGGCGCTCTGGCCCAGCCGGATGTAGCCCAGGCCTACGTCGGTCAGCGTGCGCAGCTTGCGCTCGAGCACGGGTACCGCATCGAACACGCCGTGCGCCTGCTCGACGCTCAGGTCCAGCACCTCGGAAATGTTGCGCCCCCGGTACAGCACGTCGAGGGTCTCGCGGTTGTAGCGGCGGCCGTCGCAGGTCTCGCAGGTGACGTAGATGTCCGGCAGGAAATGCATCTCCACCTTGATCAGGCCCTCCCCCTGGCAGGTCTCGCAGCGGCCACCGGCCACGTTGAAGGAAAAACGGCCCACGCCATAGCCGCGTTCGCGTGCCGTGACGGAGGCGGCGAAGAGTTCGCGGATGGGTGCAAAAAGACCCGTGTAGGTGGCGGGGTTGCTGCGCGGGGTGCGCCCTATCGGCGCCTGGTCGATGCAGACGAGCCGGTCGAAGTGTTCCAGTCCCTCGATGACAGCGTACGGCGCGGGCTCGGCGCGCGCACCATTGAGGTGGCGCGCCAGGACCGCGGCGAGCGTGTCGTTGATGAGCGTGGACTTGCCCGAGCCGGAAACACCCGTGATGCAGACCAGCCTGCCCACGGGCAGTTCGAGATCGACCGACTTGAGGTTGTTGCCGCTGGCGCCGCGCAGACGCAGCCAGTCCAGGCCGGGGCGCCGGCGCGCCGCCGGCACGGCGATCTGCTGGCGCCCGGAAAGATAGGCCCCCGTCAGCGACTGCGGATCGGCAACGATTTCGGCCGGCGTACCCTGCGCCACCACATTCCCGCCGTGCACACCGGCTCCCGGGCCCATGTCGATGACGTGATCGGCCGTGCGGATCATCTCCTCGTCGTGCTCCACCACGAGCACGGTGTTGCCCAGATCACGCAGGCGCTTGAGGGTCTCGATCAGGCGCTGGTTGTCGCGCTGGTGCAGGCCGATGGAGGGTTCGTCGAGCACGTACAGCACGCCGGTGAGGCCCGAACCGATCTGCGAGGCCAGGCGTATGCGCTGCGCTTCGCCGCCGGAGAGCGTGTCGGTGGCGCGGTCCAGCGTGAGGTAACCCAGGCCCACGTCATTGAGAAAACGCAGGCGGGCGCCGATCTCCGTGATGATGGGCAGGCCGATTTCGCGCCGCATGCCCTCGAGCTCCAGCGTCGTCATGCAGTCGTGCGCCTGCGCCAGCGGCAGCGCCTCCACCTCGAAGATGGCCTTGCGTTGCGTGCCCTGGCCCAGGAAGACGAAGCGCGCCTCGCGCCGCAGGCGTGTCCCCTGGCAGTCCGGACAGGCCCGCAGGGAGCGCAGCGGTGCCAGGGCTTCGCGTATGGAAGGCGAGTCGGTCTCGCGCCAGCGCCGCTCCAGTGTCGGCAGTACGCCGGGAAAGGCTGCGATTGCCGCGCTGCCGCTGGCACGGCGTCCCCGCGATGGCGGGGCCGGAGCCTCCTCGAGTCCATCGCCGTGCAGTACCTGGTCGCGGAATGTCTGCGGCAAGTCCTCCCAGGGCACGTTCATGTCCACGCCGTTGCGCAGCGCCAGGGCGGCAAGGCGCGCATGGCTTTGCTTGTTGCGGGCATCCCAGCCGGCGATGGCCCCGCCGCCCAGCGACAACTCCGGGTGCGCCACGACGCGCTCCGGGTCGAAGAATTCCACCTTGCCCAGGCCGGCGCAGGTGCCGCAGGCGCCGTAGGGATTGTTGAACGAAAAGAGCCGGGGCTCGAGCGTGGGCGCGGCATAGCCGCAGACCGGGCAGGCGTAGCGGCTGGAAAACGCGGTTTCCTCCCCCGAGTCGCCATCGAGCAGGTGGGCCTTGCCTTCGGCGATGCGCAGCGCGGTCTCGAAGGATTCGGCCAGCCGGGTGCGCGACTGCGGGCGTACCCGCAACCGGTCCACCACGACATCGATAGTGTGGGTTTCGCTGCGCGTCAGCTCGGGGATGGCGTCCGCGTCGACCACCGCGCCGTCGATGCGGAAACGCACGAAGCCGCGCGCGCGCAGATCGTTGAAGAGTTCGGCGAACTGGCCTTTGCGCCCCTGGACCACCGGCGCGAGGACCATGAGGGCGGAGCCGTCCGGCCGCGCCAGCGCGGCGTCGACCATCTGCGCGACGCTGTGCGCGCCCAGCGCGACTTCCGGGTGGTCCGGGCAATGGGCCTGCCCGGCACGCGCATAGAGCAGCCGCAGGTAATCGTGGATCTCGGTGACGGTGCCGACGGTTGAGCGGGGATTGGCACCGGCATTGCGCTGCTGTATGGCAATGGCCGGCGAGAGGCCTTCGATGTGGTCGACATCGGGCTTCTCCATGATCTGCAGGAACTGCCGGGCGTAGGAGGACAGCGACTCCACGTAGCGCCGCTGGCCCTCGGCGTACAGGGTATCGAAGGCCAGCGAACTCTTGCCCGACCCCGACAGGCCGGTGACCACGACCAGCCGGTTGCGCGGCAGCTCGACATCGATATTGCGCAGGTTGTGCGTGCGCGCCCCGCGCACGCGGATGCGGTCTAGCGGCACCGTGCTGTCCTGGCAGACGGCTGCATCCGGCAGCACGGCGCAGCGGACGCGGGCGTGCGCGGCGGCAAGCTGCCTACTCGTCCTGGCCGGGGCTGGCCGGCGCGCTGGAAATGGCCGTCGATGTGGTGCCGGTGGGCGTATCGAAGCGATCGACCCGGCCGGGCGCCGCGGCCCAGCTCACGCCCAGCTGCTTGAGCTTGCGGTACAGGTGCGTGCGCTCCAGGCCAGCGCGATCGGCAACCCGGGTCATGCTGTAGCTTTCCTTGGAAAGCTGGTACTCGAAGTAGACGCGCTCGAACTGGTCGCGCGCTTCGCGCAGCGGCTGATCGAGGTTGATGGCCAGCGCCTGGGCCGCCGGCGGGGGCTGCAGGCCGGCCTCGCGCACAGCAGTCTCGCCCGCAACGCTGCGCGGGCGCATGGCGGAGAGGTCGTCGCCCCCGGCCGGAGGCGGCAGCGCTGGCTGCGCACCGCGCGAACGCTGGCCATGCTCGATGCCGTCGCGCACAGCCGAGAGCAGGCGCGCGAGCGCTATGGGCTTTTCCAGGAAATCGAGCGCACCCAGCCGGGTGGCCTCGCCGGCCGTCTCCAGCGTGGCGTGGCCCGACATCATGATGACGGGCGCGCTCAGCTGGCCGCTGGCAACCCATTCCTTCAGCAGCGTGACGCCGTCGGTATCGGGCATCCAGATGTCAAGCAGGATGAGGTCCGGCGCGCTCTCGCGGCGCAGGGTCCGCGCCGCCGCAGCGCTTTCGGCCGTGGTGACGACGTGGCCCTCGTCGGACAGGATCTCCGAGAGCAGTTCGCGAATTCCGATTTCGTCGTCGACAACCAGTATGTTTGCCATGATGCTTTGCGTATCTCAGACTGCTGCACCGACGGGCGACGGGGTTGCGGCCAGCCGGTGCAGCACTATCGTAACCGTTGCGCCCGACGCCCCTTCGCGATTGACGATCTCGATGCGGCCATCGTGCTCGTCGATGATTTTCCGAACCAGGGCAAGGCCCAGGCCGGTGCCGCGGGGCTTGGTGGTGATGTAGGGCTCGAACGCGCGCCTAAGTATATTCGCCGGGAAACCGGGGCCATTGTCCTCCACCGACAGGCGGACGGCGCGCGCCGACTGTGCCGCGCCGCCGGGCTGGTCAATGGCCACCAGTTCCGTGCGCAGGACCACGACTCCGGCGCGCTCGGCTCCGCCGGGCGTGACGCCGGCAATGGACTCCATCGCATTGCCCACCAGGTTATGCAGCACCTGGCGAAGCTGGCCGGGATCGGCTTCCAGCAGGGGCAGGTCGGGCGCGAGGTGCAACTCGATCCGCGTCGTGCCGGCGGCGGGGGCCTCCTGGCCACCCGCCGCCGCGGATTCAACCCCATAGAGCGCACCGATTTCCTCCACGAGCCGGTTCAGGTCCAGGGGCTCGGGGCGCGCTGCCGGCAGGCGCGCGTAGTCGCGGAACTCGTCGACCATGCGCTTCATCGCCGCCACCTGATTGACGATGGTCGAAGTGCCGCGGTCCAACACATCGAGCTGCGCCGGGGACATCGCCGGGCCCAGCTTCATGCGCAGACGCTCGGCGGCCAGCTGGATAGGCGTGAGCGGGTTCTTGATCTCGTGGGCAAGGCGGCGGGCGACCTCGCCCCAGGCGACCGCGCGCTGCGCAGAAATCACCTGGGTGATGTCGTCGAACACCACGACATAGCCCAGCCCGTCCTCCAGCGGCAGGCGCGAACCGCGCACCAGCAGGGCCAGCGGCTCGGCGCCCGCCGATGCGCCGGCCCGCGTGAGCTGCATCTGCAGCTGCCAGGAATCCTTGGGCGTGGCAGCCAGCGCCTGGTCGCGAAAGGCGCCGGACAGCTTCTGGGCGAGCTGGGGCGCAGCCTCCTGCAGGTGGTGCCCGGCCCGCGTGGCCAATGGCACGCCCAGGATGCGTCCCGCCCCATAGTTGGCCGTGACGATGGCGAAGTTCTGGTCGAGCACGATCACGCCTGCCGACAGGTTGGCCAGCAGGCGCTCCAGGTAGGCGCGCGCGGTCTCGAGCTGGCGCGAGCGCGTCTCGACGGCGTCGCGCGCCTCGGCAAGCTGGCGCGTCATCGCGTTGAAGGACTGCGGCAGCAGATTGAGTTCGTCGTTGCCGGCAAATTCGCGCACGGGGCGGAAGTCGCCCTCGGCCACGGCCTTGGTGCCGGCGGCGAGCTCGACCAGCGGCGCCGTCATGGATCCGGCCAGCAGCACCCCGGAGGCGATGGCGGCAAACACGGCCAGCAGCAGCGTGAGCGTGAGGGTGAGACGGTAGATGCTCTGCAAACCGGAGCGGGCCAGCGAGAGCTGCTGGTACTCACCGTAACCCTTTTGCAGCGCCTGGGCGTTGGCAGCCACGGCGGGCGCCACCGACTGGGTCAGCTGGAGAAAGCGCGGCTCCTCGATGCGGATACGGCTGGCGCCGGGCATACGCAAGCCGGACCCCTGGGGCGCGGCATCGGCCAGGGACATCGAACCGAAGCTGCGCGCGCTGGAGCTGAAGGGTATGGGCACGATGGCGCGCGTGCGCAAGCCATGGCCCGGCGCGACCGCCAGCTCGTCGCCTTCGATGAGCGCATAGCCGCCCGCCGACAGCGTGGTGCGCAGCACGCTTGGCCCCGGCAGCACCGGCGCCAGGTCAAAGCCCGGCGCACTGCTCGACCAAATGAGATTGCCGCTGGCGCTGACGATGGTGGCCTGATCGACGCCCACGCGCTCGCGCAAGCGCTCCAGGATGCGCGGGTGCTCCAGCGACGGGGCGTCGGCCAGCTCCTGCGCCATGGCGCGCGCCTGGGCCTTGAGCGCATCGCGCTGGTTCTCGAGCACCGCGCGCCCCAGCGCGAGACCCGATTCGAGCGCGCCTTCCACCTCGACGTTGAACCAGGATTCGATCGATCGCAAGAGGAACTGCGAGGACACCACGTACACCAGCACGCCGGGCAGCACGCCCATGAGGGCGAAGGCAATGGCAAAGCGCGCCATCAGGCGGGCGCCAAAGCGCCGCGCACGCACGCGGCGCACGAGGCGCAGCGCCAGCACCACGACCAGGACGAACAGCACCAGCGCGATGGCGCCGTTGGCGGCCAGCAGGATGGGGTAGTTGCGCTCGAAAGCCTGTGAGTTGCCGCTGGCCGACGTGAGGACGAACAGCAGCACGCCCGCGAGAGCAAGCCCGCCGATGAGCCCGTAGCGGATGAGGCGGGAGGTGAACTGTGAGGACCGGCGCTGTCTGCCGGGCGGGGCGGCGATCACCGTGCCACTCCCCCGGGCTCAGCCCAGCGCCGGGCGCGGCGCCGGCGATCGGTGGTTGCTGGGGCGCTGCACGTCAATTGCCGGGCCCGTCACCGGCCGTCAGCGGAAGGTCGGCCCAGTCGGAGACCAGGGTCCAGTCACGATCGGTCAGCGCGCTGACCTGAAATGGCTTGGGCAGCATCGAGGTATCCAGGCGCAGGCGTATGCGCGCGCGCGTGTTGCCGCCGTCGAGCAGGGTAGAGTCGCCGATACGCCATTCGGACAAGCGCCGCATCGTGCCCAGAGCCTGGTCCAGCGTTTCGAAGGGCTGCGCCAGGCCGCCACGGGCCAGCCGGTACTCGCGGGTAAGCGGGCTGAAGCTGATGCGGTATTCGATCGTATCGTCGACGACCCGCTTGTCGAACCAATACCAGCGGCTGCGCGTAACCTCGACGTCGATCGCGAAGTACAGGGCAATGCCGTGATCGACAGCGTCGCGCAGCGACGCGGGCAAATGCACGTCGAATTGCGCATCGACATAGGCCCCGGGGTCGGCGCCATGGCGCACCTCGAGGCCGGCCCGCGTCACGGCGATACGTTCATCCGCGGCCGGCGCCCCGGCCGACAGCACCAGAGCCGCCAGCAGCAGGGCCGCCCGGTGCCAGGCACGCAGCAGGCCCCCCCGCGGTCCCGGCAGCAAGACCTGCGGCACGGCGCGCAGCAAGGCATGCAGTGAAGCGTGCGGCAGCATTTGCAGGAGTATTTGCACCAGCGATTGCAGCAGCGATTGCAGCGGCGATTGCAGCGGCGGCGCCGGGCAGCGCAGGTGTTCTGCAAGCCTCAGGCCCGTTCCGCTCCGGTCGGGTCGTACCGTTGCGCGCATTTTGGTTCTAGGTCTTTTCAAGCAGCGCGTAAAAAAAGCCGTCGTGGAGCACGGGAATGGCGGCGTCGGCGGGCTGCGCCGCCGGCCCGGTAGTGGGGGCAATGGCGCATGGCAACAACTGCAGGCCCGCAGGGTCATCGCCGGGGATCCGGACCGAGCGCGCTCCAGGCTGGCGCTGCAGGAAGGCGCTGACCTGCCGCCGGCCCTCTTCGGCAAACACCGAACACACCACGTAGAGCAATCTACCAGCCGGCGCCAGCAGCGGCCATAAGGTCTGCAGCATTTTGGCCTGTTGCGTTGCCAATTTCGCAACATCGGACTCGCGGCGCAGTAAAACGACATCCGGATGACGCCGCACCACGCCCGATGCCGTGCACGGGGCGTCCAGCAGGATGCGGTCGTAGGGGACGCCATTCCAATAGGCCGGCGGATCGAGCGCATCGGCCACGACCACACGGGCGTTGGGGCCAGCCAGCCCCAGGCGCTCCAGGTTCGCGCCGATGCGGCGCGCGCGTTGCGGGTCGAACTCCACGGCATCGACGCTGCAGTCCGCCATCTCCAGCAATTGTGCGGTCTTGCCGCCCGGCGCTGCGCAGACATCGAGCACGCGCATGCCCGCCGCGACATCCAGCAGCGGGCCGGCCAGCTGGGCGCCCGCATCCTGGACGGATACCCAGCCCTCGAGGAATCCCGGGATGCGCTCCACGGGCACCGCGCGCTGCAGCCAGATGGCCGACGGCCCGACCTGGACCGCAGCCATATCTTGCTGCCGCAGGCGTTCGAGCATCTGCGCCACGCTGGCGCGACGCCCATTGACCCGCAGTACCAGCGGTGGCTCCTCGAGCTGGGCCGCAAGCAAGGCGGTGGTCCGCTTCCCGTATTCGGCCTGCAGCCGGCGCAACCACCAGGCCGGCACATTGAAGCGCCGCTGCGGGTCGGCGCCCGCCTCGGCCTCGAGCACATCGCGCTGCCGCAGGAAAGCCCGCAGAACAGCGTTGACGAGTCCTGACGCCGCGGCAGTGTTCGGCTGTGCACGCGCCGCGCGCACGGCCTGGTCGACCAGCGTGAAATCGGCATAGGACCGGGCCAGAAGCTGCGCGATGCCAACGGCCAGCAGCCCGCTAACCGCAGCGTCCGGTGCCCGGTGCAATAGGCGGGTCAAGAGGAAATCGACCGTAGCGGCACGCCGCACGGTGGCGGCGGCAAGATCGCGAACCGCGCCGCCCAGGCGGGCCTGGTCCGCCGGCGCCCGGCCCGGCCCGGTGCCGGAATTGGGTTGCAGCACGGCCTCCAGGGCGCGGTCCAGGGACTGGCCGCCCTGTACCCCCAGCCATGCAGCCGCGGCGAGCACCAGCACTTCATGCAAGGCGGGCGCGGCGGCACCGGCGCGTGCGCTGGTCTCTGCTGCGCTGGTCTCTGTTGAATGGGGCGCGGCCGGCGCAGGGCCCGCTGCGGGATCGGGTCCGCTCATGACGCCGGCGCCGGCGCGACTTCCGCCGGCGTGGTCCAGCGCTGCCCTGGCGCCACGGGCGTACCGGCGAGGAAGTCACGCACGGCAAGGCGGCGCCCGCCGGGGCGCTGCAATTGGGTCAGGCAGAGCGCGCCGGTGCCGCAAGCCACCACGATGCCGGCCGCGCCCGCGGCCAACACCGTGCCCGGCGGAGCCGGATCGGCCGGCAGCGCATGGCCGCGCCAGCACTTGATGGTAAGACCCGCCAGGTCACTGCAGGCGCCGGGAAAGGGATCGAAGGCGCGGATGCGCGCCGCCAGCTGTTGCGCCGGCTGTTGCCAGTCGAGCCAGGCCTCGCGCTTGCTCACCTTGTGCGCATAGAGCACGCCTTCGGCGGGTTGCGCGCGGCCCTGCAGCCGGCCATCCTCCAGGTCCGCCAGCGCCGCGACGATCAGCTCTGCCCCCAGTGCCGCCAGCTGGTCCGTGAGCTCGCCCGCCGTGACCTGCGGCGTGATGTCGACGGCGCGGCTGAGCAGGATCGGTCCCGTGTCGAGGCCGGCATCCATCTGCATGATGCTGATGCCGGTCTGGGTATCACCCGCCTCGATGGCGCGCACGATGGGTGCCGCGCCGCGCCAGCGCGGCAGCAGCGAGGCGTGGATGTTCAGCGCCGTGACCGTGGCGCCGCCCGCGGCCAGCGGCAGGCCGCGCGGCAACTGCAGCACGGCCTCGGGCAGGATGAGGCCGTACGCCGCCACCACCAGCACGTCGGGCTGCGCCGCGCGCAGGGCGTCGAGCGCGGCGATGGTGGCGGCGCCGCCGCGTTCGGGGCGCAGGCTGGCGGGGGCCAGCAGCGGCAGGCCGTGTGCCTGCGCCACGCGCGCCACCGCGCCCGGCTGGCGCTGCATGCCGCGGCCCGCCGGGCGGTCGGGCTGCGAGAGAACCAAGCAGACCTCGCGGCCCGCGGCGAGCAGCGCTTCGAGACCTGCTGCCGCGAACGCCGGGGTTCCGGCAAAGGCAATGCGCATCGGCAATTCGGCTGCGTGCGGCTCAACGCCGCACGCGGCGCTTTCGCAACTTGGCCTGTACGCGGGCCTGCTTCAACATGGACAGGTGCTGCACGAACACCTTGCCGTTGAGGTGATCGATCTCGTGCTGGATGCACACGGCTAGCGCCTCGCTGCAATCTTGGACAAATTCCGCGCCGTGCTCGTCCTGGGCGCGCACCCGCACCTGCGACGGGCGGCGCACCTGGTCGTAGATGCCGGGCACGGAAAGGCAGCCTTCCTCGCAGGAAACCAGGTCGTCGGAGGCCCATTCGATCCGTGGGTTGATGAAGACGCGCAGGGCGTTCCGTTCCTCGGAAAGGTCCATCACCAGGACGCGCTTGTGTACATCGACCTGGGTGGCAGCCAAGCCTACCCCCGGCGCCGCGTACATGGTCTCGCCCATGTCGCGCACCAATTGACGCAGTGCGTCGTCGAACACGACTACCGGCTCCGCTACCTTCGTGAGACGCGGATCCGGGTATTCAAGTATTGTCAGGAGCGCCATACTCTCAGCAGCAATCAACGAAGCAGTAATTAATGAACCAGCAATCAATGGAATTGACGGTGAATAACCCGATACGGGGACGCAACCGTCCGTAAAGATCCGTTGCGACGTAACCACATTCGGTGGAAAATTTCGGCTTCGGTTCCGCTTGGCGGCGCCCAGGCGCACCGAGCGCTGTTGCCGCGGAACCCCTCGATGAAAGCCCTGCCCAATATGACGATGCCCAGCGCAATTTCCAGCGTCTCCCCGGATCTCCGAAACACCACGCCCGTCGGTGGACAGAATCATCGGTCCGGCCCGGGCAGCCCGCAGGCCAGACGCGAGTCTAGCGTTCCGGCCACCGGCGGTGGTGCGGTCGGCCACACCGCGGGACGCCTGCACATTGCAACGGCGCTGCGCGCGGCGGGCTTGGGCGTACTCGCGCTAGGCGCAATGGCCGGTGCCGGGCAGTCCGCCCTGGCCGCAGACCGCTTTCCCATAACACCGGACCAGCGCAGCACGGCGGAAAAAGTGGCAGCCAATGGCGTAGCCCTGGCGGACCTCGCACCCAACGCGCCGTCAAGCTACACCATCAAGCGCGGCGATACCCTCTGGTCCATTGCCACGCTGTTCCTCAAATCGCCCTGGCGCTGGCCTGAGCTCTGGGGCATGAACCAGACGCAGATCCGCAATCCGCACCTCATTTACCCGGGGCAGACCCTGCTGCTGGTCAAGACCGCCGACGGGCGCGCCCAGCTGATCCTGGCGGGGTCCAGCCCCGCCACGGCCACGGCCGCGGCGCCGGCAGCAGCAGCGGCGCCGGTGGCCACCGAGCCGCCGGTTCCCACGGAGAAACTCAGTCCGCGCGCGCGGGAAATCGACGTTGGCGGCACGGCGGCCATTCCCAGCATCCCCAACAGCGCCATTGAACCCTACCTGTCGCGGCCGAGCGTGGTTGCGGCCGATGAACTCGAAAAATACGGACGCATCGTCTCCACGCAGATGGACCGCGTGAACCTGGGCGCCGGCGACATCGCGTACGCACGCGGCGTCGACCCCGCAGCCCACGAAGGCAGCGAGGCCTTTCATATTTTCCGTCCCGCGAAACCGCTCTACGATCCCGACGACTTCGCGCGCAAGTCGCCCATCGCCTACGAGGCGGAGTACCTTGGAACGGCGCGCCTGACCAAGAACGGCCCCGTAGCAACGCTGCTCATCATCGAAAGCAAGCTTGAAATCGGCGTGGGCGACCGGCTCGTTCCCATCGAGCACCAGGAGCTCATCCGCTACGTCCCGCGCCGGCCGGACCGGAATACCGCCGGCCGCATCGTTGCGGTAGCCGGCGGCGTCACCTCCGTCGGCGCCGGCGATATCGTCGCCATCAATCGCGGCCGCCGCGACGGGCTGGAAATCGGTCATGTGCTCACCGTGCTGCATAACGGCGCCACCATCGTCGACCGCACCGCACCGGGTCACCAGAAGGTGAAGCTGCCCGACGAAGACGAAGGGCATCTGTTCGTTTTCCGGGTGTTCGACAGCGTCGCTTATGCGCTGCTGGTGTCCGCATCCGGCCCCATCCAGGTGGGCGACCGCTTCGCCCAGCCCGACGCTGATCCCACGCCGGGCGGGGCTGCAACCGCGGCGCCGGCAGCACCGTAACATTACTCCCGGCTCAAACGCTCCAACGTCATGGCGACTGACGCCGCAATGGCGTGGCTGCGCCTCGCGTTTACGCCGGGCCTGCCGGCAGCGCATGCCCGCGCGCTGCTCGACGCCTT
>Ga0209067_10001625_pt1 | contig 13688 bp, 13 predicted proteins | sample ColStrG_CSR_2013_FD_187199 | JGI IMG/M metagenome (GOLD analysis project Ga0209067, IMG submission 187199) | Freshwater sediment microbial communities in response to fracking from Pennsylvania, USA - Cold Stream Run_MetaG_CSR_2013 (SPAdes)... | ecosystem: Environmental > Aquatic > Freshwater >... | reverse complement strand
AGCAGGCGTATCGAACAGCCATCTTTAATATCGTCGGCCGCAATCAGGATGATCACGTTAAAAAGATTTCGTTTCTGATGAAGGACAAAGCATCCGGCTGGGAGCTCGCGCCGGCTTATGACCTGACTTATTCGGCAGGCGTGGGCTATACCCGGCAACACCAGATGACGATCGCTGGTCGTAGTGACGAGTTCACGCGCGACGAATTGATTGCGGTGGGCCGGAAGTTTGATATTCGGCATCCCGGGGCGATTATTGATGAAACGGTGGACGTGTTTTCCGGCTGGTCAGTACTAGGGCAGCAATGGGGTGTTTTGGAGGACGATAGAGCACGGGTTGGGGCAGGGCACCGGCTTTATTTGGGTTTGAACAAATCGGTATAGGGGCAGGCAGTATAACTGACCGATCCTCTGCCACACCACACTGCATGCGGGTCCGCACCGGGCGGTTCGCGATGTTGAGGTTTAGCAAAGACGCGGGATTCCGAGGCGATCAAAGTAACTGATCGTCAGCACAGCATTAAGCAATTTGGCACTATCTCGCCACCATCGCCGACTGTTGCCAGCCACTTGTGCCGCGACCGATGGCGCCGCACCCAATTTCAGCAATTCTCGATACATGATGGTTCCGCGCTTCCAGTGTTTAAGCTGTATCGCTCTGAGCCTGTGACGCAGCCACTCATCAAGTTGCCTCCATATCGTGGGCGTTTGCGCCAACTTGAAGCAGCCTTTCCATCCAAGCACGTAAGCACGCAGTTTCTCCACCACTTCCGCCATACTCCAGCCGACTGAACGGCTCGTCAGTTCCCGGATGCGCTGTTTGAATGTTGCCAAGGGCTTCGCTGCTACCTTACATTTAGCTATACCATCTTTTGCTACTCACAAGCTGTATCCCAGAAACTTTCGGCCAAACACGTTAGCCACCGCACTTTTGCTTTCATTGACCCGAAGGTCCAATTTGGCATTGCAGCGGCGCAGCATTGCCATGACTCGCTCACCCACTTTCTGACTGTGAACATACACATTACAGTCATCGGCATACGGTGCGAAACAATGGCCATGTCGTTCCAGTTTCTTGTCCACTTCATTGCGCATCACGTTAGCCAGCAACGGGGAGAGCGGACCACCTTGCGGTGTTCCTTCATGCCTTGACTGAACTATCCCGTGATCCATCAAGCAGCTTGCTGGAGGACTTGCACCTCCGGAAGTGCGCTCATGCTGGGCGCACCAAAAAAAATGCCGCGTCAGTAAAGTCGCGGCATTGCTGGAAATACTAGTTCAGCACTTCAAGACAATTCAGAGACCACCGTGACTGATGAAAAATCAGCCACGGTCATCTTTAAACGATCAGAACGAGTAAGTTCCTCTTACATAGAATGCACGGCCCAGTGGGTTCGAAAGCAATGGGTTATAGCCAGCCTGGAAAGTCAGGTTTTGGTTGGAGAATGGAGGCTTGGTATCGAATAAGTTGTTGATACCAGCAACCAATTTAAATCCAGCGAACCCTTTGTAGCTGACGTAACCATTCCATACTGAATACGAGCCAACATTAGGAACAGTGCCAGTCGCGTCCGGGTTCAAGTCTTGGTACTTCGACATATAGTGGTCAGACAAACCTGCACCAAACTTGTCGCGTGTCCAATCAGCTGTCAACGTTTGTTGGTAACGTACTACCGGTTCGAAACCCTGGTTAAATTGTCCGACCAGGTTGAGTTGTGGGCCGCCGCTATAAGGCTGCAAATGGTAGTCCATCACGTATTGGCTATGCAGACCCAAACGAACTTTGCCCACGTCGGCCAGGTTCATTGTATAACTGCCGCTCAGGTCCAGACCATCTGTTGATTTACCGCCAGTGTTCTGTTCCGTCTGGATGATGTATCCGCATGTTGATGCACTGAAGGTTGGGCATTGCAAACCTTCGGAGATAGACGGAGTGAGCGTTCCACTATTATTCAAGACATAATTGTTTGCATAAGTAGTTGGGTTCGCATAAATCGTCGTACTTGGAATGATCTGGATCTGATTTCTGATAATGATTCTGTAGTAATCCAACGTGAAATCCAGATTACGTGCTGGTGCCAGAATAATACCCAGGTCAAAGTTCTGCGATGTTTCTGGTTGCAACTGTTTATTACCACCAGACAGTGACAGACCCTGATTTTGGCAAGTCGTCGCTGTAAATATACCTGGACTGCCAGCAGGGCAGCCTGGTCCATTCATCGTACCGGGCACTGCACCTAATGTATTTGGTGAATACTCTTCAACCAGCGATGGGGCACGATAACCTGTTGATGCAGCACCCCTGAGTTTCAGGATATCAAACGGTTGATACGCGAACGAAAGTTTTGCGTTATTGGTATGACCAAAATCGCTAAATTGATCGAAACGGTCTGAAACAGTGACATCCAATTGCTTGGAAAAGGGGATTAACATCTCAGAGTAGATCGCTTTGGAGTTTCTCGATCCTTCCAAAGAGAAAGGTGAGACGCCAGTCGCAGGAGACAGAATCGGTGTTAATGTCGTTGTAGAATTCTTGATGTTTTCGTCTTTAAGATCGAAACCAATACCAAGTTGTGCCTGGCGACCTGCACCAAATGCGTCACCCAGCTGGTGACTGGCGTTGCCGTTCAAACTGGTCAACGTTAATGTACCGTAAATCATCGTACCGTTTAAATATGAGCTGTTAAGCAGCGCATTGCCCGCAGCTGACTGTGGACCAAACGGATTAATCTGGTCGGAGATAACGCCTCCCGGAGCGATAACGGCGAAATTAGGAATGCCGCCTTCCTCCTTATACGCACCTTGGTTTTTGCTGTAGTTGAAAGACGTACTGAAATCCCAACCTGCGCGATTGCCAGCGTACGTTAATAACAGGCGTTGTTCAGTGTTGGTATTACCCCAGTAACGATTGTTGGCCGGGTCAGTCCACGCTGCACTGATAGGATCGATCAAATCTGGGGCGGCGGTGGTGCCTCCAGTCTGAGAAGAATTGGCTGCCGTTGGGAAATAAGTAGGATTGGTCGCCTGAGACATGTTGAAGTTGTAAAACATCGGACCGGTCCAAGCGATCAAATCATATTTACTCAGAAAATATTGAGCCGTGATCGTATCGTCACCATTGATCCGCTTAACGAACTGAATCATGCCGCTCTGCGATTTTGACTCAGGAATCGTATCGGTTCCTGCGCCGTAAAGATACTGACAGCTGCCTTGGTAAAACACGACATAGGTATTCGCACATCCTGGTCCACCGTTGACTTGATACAGGTTGCCAGTAGCATCCTTGTATGAGCCGGGCGCGGTTCCGTAATTTCCGTTAGTGACCACGAGCCCTCTCGCCGGATCAAATCCGGTAGCAGAAACTGGCCGGTCTACTGCTCTCAGTTCTTTCTGATGGGAAATGGTTGCTGTGACCATCAAGTTATAACCATCTTGATCTAAATCACCATGACCCCATGAAAAGTCGAATGTGTCGGAGTTGCCGCCACGGTGTGATGGTTTGGAGTATTCGACGTTAACTTCGCCGCCTACCATGTTTTTCTTGGTGATAAAGTTGACAACACCGCCAATCGCGTCCGAACCATACAGGGAAGATGCGCCTTCCTGAAGTACTTCAATACGATCTATAGCTGCGAATGGAATTGTATTCAAATCCACTGCGCCACCGAGAGTAACGTTATTTGCTAAACGTTGCCCATCCAGCAACACCAGAGTTCTGGATGAACCCAAACCGCGCAGGTCAACGGTAGATGCGCCACCATTATTTGCGCCGACGTTTGATGCTGCGTTAATTGTGGTGTTGTTTGATGTGACTAGCGAGAGAGCCGCTTCCAGTGTTGTAACACCCATATCCTTGAGTGTTTCAGCTTTGATGATAGTAACGGCTTCGGCAGTTTCGGCATCAACACGTTTAATCATCGAACCTGTCACGACCACCGATTGTACGGGCTCGGCGGCTGGCGCGGCTGATTGTTGGGCCATAACCGGCGAAATGATCAGTGCTGAAAACGCTCCTGTAGCAACAACTTGTGCGATCGCCAGCGGTAATGCTCTTAACTTTGTGTGCATGCAACACTCCTTGGGTAAATAGTCATCAAATTTTTTAACATCACGACCTCATGGGTAGTGTGTGATATTTCTAAACTCATTTCGGAAAATTGAATTTGAGGCTCCATAAAACCATTTATTACAATTGCGTGTCAACAACAGGCAGTTACGAAAGAAAACAAAAAACAACACTTCCGCAATTTAATAATCAATCCTGGTCAGAATTTATTCTATTGCTAACGGTTAAGTTATTTTTACGCTAATTTTCGAGGCAAATTGGTCAATTAAATTTATTTTTAGATAACCGAAATTGTGATTGATAATATTCAGGTATTGGCATTTTAGTCAGAATTTTATTCAGAAATTTCCTTGAAAACATAACTAAAAAATTAACTGAAGTTGATATATTGCTCTTTATAGGCGTGGTTTCGGGGTGAGTTTTGCTGGTGGTTTTGTCAATAATTTGACGATGTTGGATGAATAATTGTAAGAAATAGTTAAGTTAAAAAGACAAATTTTGGCGCGTCAATGCAATGCTTTTGAGCAAAAAACAGGGCAATTCCAAGGAATGATTGATGTCAGGCAACTAAGTAAATTGCTGAAAATTATGCGGGGTCTGCCCGCCTCAGGTCGGACAGAGTTATTTTTTGGCGGGGCGCAGGAGCGAAGACTATTCTTAAAAAATAGCCGTCTGACAACTTATATCTGGTCGATGTGCCGGAAGGCGGGTGCAATCTTATCTATTTCCGAACCTGGAACACCCCAGTTTTCAAACCAGGTTTTCCATTCACGCGTGACCTGCCATATCTGCTCGATGACTTCGTTCGCTTGGGGCAATGACAAACCAAAACGCCCGTAGCCTGAAAGGACATTGCCCAGGCTGGCGAATCGGCCCTGATCACCCACACCTAAATGAAGATGCCTGTCAGTTCCAATGACGGCGTGGGGCATGACGTCGAACAGCGGAGAAAGCCTCCAGCCTTTGTGTTCGACATCCCATAAAAAAGCATGATTGCGTAAATGGTCGTCGTCGTTGGTCACGAAGATATTGAATACCATTCTGGAAAACAGTTCCTTCAGATCCTGTTCGATCGAACCGGCAGGAGCTTTCCTCCTGATACTGTCTGCAATATCCCAGTAAGTTTTTGACATCGATGCACTCTCGTCACAACCCAGCATCGTCAACGCGCTCACCATATGGTGTCGACGTGCCATTTTATTGACTGTGCTGCGATCAAATCGCTGGATCAGCATGACCGATCTGCCGCCAATGTCGATTGACCGCACTTGCGGCACATCTAAGCCCGCCTGGGTGGCAAGTCGCATTGTTGCGGCTTCAATTAAAGGGACATTCAGCCTGTCAGCCGTTGACGGAAATTTGGCTATCCATTGAACGCCGTTGTCATCTTCCACCGCAGCTTTGGGACGCATGCCACCCATCGATGTGCCTGCATCAAAAATGTCTTCCAGCTGGGCTGGTACGGCGAGACCAAGTTCAATTCGGTTCGCGGCATCCAGCAGGTATTCAAGACGTCGAACCGAGTGACGAGCATGGGTCTGTGCAGGACTGGTTGGCGACTCCCTGACATCCAGTGCTCCCATTCTTTCGCTGCCTGCCTGCAGCAGGTAGACAGATTCCGGCAGACTGTTTAATGGTGCTTTGAGACGCGATTCAATCACACGCCGTCCCCAGCCGTCCGGGGCGGCATCACGAATGCCGCCGAAGAGGGTCAATCCCCGGGCGGGGAACAGAACTTTTCCGCGACTGGTTTCCCGACTTTCAAGGGAAAGCGAGACCGGATCAATTTCGATTGCGTTAGAACGATCAAGATAGCGCAATCCATACGAAAACGCCGAGGCTTGCACGGCTGCGTTAAGTTCTGTCAGGCCCAAAATTCCGGCGGGGCAGAATTCGCCATCCAGATGAATAAATACAGTGAGCTTTCTGTTGTCCATATCAATCTGTTTAAAAATCTAATGCTTTTAACTCAGATGGCGACAGACTCCGTGCCCGCTTCCTCCGCTCTGAAGCCGCTAACGCCAATAACGCCGGGTCATTTTCATGCAAAAGTTGTGCAATTGTCTTGCCGGGGGCGACCGCATCCAGGTATCGAACTATCTGACCAATTGCCACACTGGGAGAGCCTTTTTCAATCTGGGAGGCGGTGGTGCGTGAAATTCCTGCGCGCAATGCAGCCTCGCTCTGAGGCATTCTGCGTGCAATGCGCAGACGTGCCAGGCAAGCACCCAATTCGATTAACTGAGCCATCAAATTATCATGCAAGGTATTGGATTGGGAAATTTTCATGTGCGTTAAAATAAACCATAACCATTTTTGGACTGTTTTAACACACATCATGCCGGATTGCTACTCTGTGGTCAAATAGTTCGGTTAATGCATTGAGCCTGCACCATTGCTTCCGAGATAGCGGGACAAAATTATCAACACGCAAGCAACACTTTCCCATTCAGTCGCTGTGTAATTTCCTTTTTCAGGCCGCCTGGCGCTGTTTCTAACACCGCAGGCCAAAGCCGTTTCGCCTCCAGCACCGTTTTTTTTGCGAGCACCATTAACCGATCGTTCCGAACCACCTTGGCTTCGACCAGCAGGTTTTCGATATCAGTCCAGGTGAGCGCGGAAATGACGTCGTCAATCCGACGATTGATCCCGTAATCATGCTCTGCTACCTCGTCAAACAGCGCGGTAATGCAAACCGGATCATAAGCTGGTGACAGGCAGGGATTTTTGCCATCCGGATAAATAACGGCCCAATTCTTTAAGTGCGCATCGGTATTACCCATCAAAATAAACGCGATGAACCGTTTCACAAATTCGGCGGTATCCTGCGCCGGATTCATCGATAAATTTTCCAGTATGCGCAAAATTTTGGCGTAGTCCTGAATCAAATCGGTGCCGTATTTGTGCCTGGGTGCAAATTGCATGATCTGAGCAAATTCCTCCATATGGATGCGACGTCCCCCAGGTCCGCGATCAAACCTCTCCACGGCCAGTAGTGATGGAAAAGGGATGTGGAATGGCAGCTGAGCATCTTCCCGGGAAATTTTGCGCGCTTTGGCGCAACGAATTCCAAGCGCTTCAAGCAGCGCATAACCCATCAACTCGTTCTCCACCAGAGTTGGGTGTCTGATGCTCGGCAGTTTCACAATCGTGTCGCCCGCTGCGCCATGGCGTTTAATGATATAGCGACGCCCCTCCTGCAATGCCGAGAATTTGGTGACCATGCCAGGTATGGCGGCGGCATCTTCAGTGGGATAGTCGACAAAACCTGGCTCCAGAGCTTCTTTGCCCAAGGTTGTATGCCACAGGCGAACCAGATCCGGAATAGTTTGATCACGTGCGACGGGTTCGACCTCAACAGCGCCCATCAGATCATGGCCCGCCGCAGCCAACAATTCGAACTCATCATCGGTGCCGCATTGACGTTCCCTGGCAAGTCGTTCACGGTTATGGCCTTCAGGCAGCAGGTTCTGAAAAAAGACAGGCCATTTTCCGTCAGTGCGGGAGACGCGTTCATCCCGCTCGGAACGCAGAATGGATTGCGTATCCGTTTCGGTTTGCCCTCGATAAGAAAGCGACAGAGCGGGTCTGTTTGGGTCGGCAATATAGTCCTCGTCAAACGACACGCGATAAATATCGCCATACGACGATAAAAAACCGATGGGACGTCTGATACCAGCTGGCGTGTACAGATACAGCCGCAGATACCGGATCGAGGTTGTCATAAGGTATCAACGATGGATTTCGGCGCTGCGACGCCTTGCGGCTGCCCTAAATACTTGCCGCCAGCCCGGATAAATTCTTCAAGCGGCTCAGCCAGCTCCCGGGGCACAAGCATGATGTTGAAACCCAGGGCACGTGCCATGACAACTACCGTGGATAAACGAGGATCAATCTGTTCATTTTCCGTTCGGACCACCGTCATCCGGCTTAAACCGGATCTGGATGCAAGTGTCGATTGGGACAGATCAAGTTCTTCGCGGATTTTGCCCAGTTGTTGAACGATTGAGATCATATATATACTCATAACTAACTATATGAGTAGCATGCTATGCTTAAAATGCGGCAAGATCAATAGTCAGTCGCCGCCGCGAACTATGATCCTGTTCTCCATGCGTTTCCGGAGCTCATTTGACCCGACCGAAAGTTGGTTTTCACACCGTTTCTTTGTTCGTTGCAGAATTTTTTCCGGGAGAATCAATTTCAATCAGATTGACTCCTGGGCGAGTATGGGTAATCCGGGAAACTGCAGAATCAAAGGAGAAATTCGGCACGACCACTTCAGCGTATTTCAAAAACGCTGCGAGGGAGATTAAATGCATCATCGTTGGTCGCACGCCCAATTCATTTTTCGAAAACCAGTTATCTTCAAATATGACGAGAGTGGGAATTCCGCGCAGCTCACCGCGAATATCGTTCACAAAACCGTAAATTGAACTTTCACCCATATTCTTCGGTAAGCTCATCGCCGGATTTTCTTTGGCCACCTTTAAGATATCACCATAGCCAGTTGGCACTATTTTTATCCGATCTTCGTTGGCAGAAAATAAATCGGCAACACGTTTTGCATCGAAAAGATCGGCCCTTCTGGTTACCTCGAACGCGACGATATCCGTGGTCACAATATTGACATCTTCTGCAAATTCCAAAAGCAGACCGAGTAAATCCCCATGGGCCAAAGAAATGAAGACGCCTGCATCGGCAATGACAACTTTGACTTTTGTAAGCATGCCTGTCATTGATTGCCTTCGCTCAACAGATCACTGACCATCAAATCGATCCGATCATTGCTTAACGATGGAAACGGCAGATTGGTCATGCCAAGCAGATCCAGCAACTGACCCTGAAATTTCAGCCCGAGCCTTGCAAGGGCTTCACTTGAACTAATTGCACCGCATGAAAAGTCATTCAGGGATTTGACAGTAATCGCTTCGCCAGCGATCAAATTCGATTTAGCTTTGCTCATGACGTAATCATTTTCCATTTCGTCAAAATCATGCGCAGACATAATAACGGCGACTGGCTGCGAGTTTTTCTCAATTCGCACAGCGGAATGGGCGAGTGCCTCCAAAACGGATCCAAAATTGTTCTTGGCTTCAGTGGCAGAAAATGTTCTCATGGCAATACTCCAGAAATGGTGCTGCAATGATGTTAGCTAATTTTATCGGGCTTAACAAGCCAATCAAATTAATTATTTTGGCTATTAATACTGGCTAATCACATTAATATAATGGCCGGTTGACAGTGGCGCCTGATTGGTCAGAGGTTTCAACTGCTATGCAAAAAAAATCGACCGTGACGGTCGATTAAAAAAAGTCTTGGTTGCACCACTTCAATCAGTTGGCAAAGCAGGTGCAGGCAGTCGCAGGGTGCAATTCCATTGCACCATCTCGCGGACAATGAGCAGCCGGTGCAATGTTATTGCACCCTGCTACTCCGCCGCCTGTAACAGACGTCCTTAAGTTGATGCATATAGTCTTCATCAAACGATACCCGATAAATATCTTCATACGATGATAAAAAACCGATGGGACGTTTGATCCCGGCTGGCGTGTGCAAAAAGCGCGGCAAGATTAATAGTCAGTTGTTGCCAGAAACTCTGCTCTTGTTCTCCAAGCGTTTTCAACAAAACTGTCAGTGACGCCATAATGCCCATGCTTGACGCGCATTAACAGATTCGCCGACGTCATCAGTCCCAAAACGTTCTGTACTTCCTGAACAGTGACTTCCCGACTGATTCTGGTCGAATATTCTTTCAACGCGTCCGCAGTAAATATCCCTCTGACATCGCCGCCCAGCTGGCAGATTCGTGAAAAAATGGCTTGCGCGAGTGGACCAAAACCGAGCAGCTTTTGGATTTCAACGTCAGCGGCGGCAGCACCCAGAGTCTCTGCAATCGTTGGCAAATGTTCGTCTGAATCAGCTCCGCCCGGGAGACTGCGCAACACATTGAGTGCCTTGATCAGTTCCTCCGGACGATTCCCCATTCGGTTAAATGCCGCCAGGGTAACCGCTGCTGAGGGTGTTTTATTGCCCAGCTGAGGTTTGGCCTGTTCAAGAACATAGTCAACGAAGTCTTCCCCCAGTACCGGGAATTCATGGGTCACGGCACCGTTAAAAGCCTGGTTGCCTTTCATGGAAAGTTCCTGGACGCGTGCGCGATGGGAGCCTGTTCCTATGAACAAAAAATAACCGGGGGTATTGGGCAGGGTATTGATCGCATCGCGCGCCGCCTTCAATGCATGCAGCATGTTGTCGCCGTCCGTGCTGCCGATGGCGTGCTGTACTTCATCAACAATCAGTACGACGCTGGTTTTTGATTGCCCAATCAACTCAGAAAATGCCTGCGCAAGCGTCGTGCCGCCGTCTTTACCTAATTCGCTCAGCTTAAAACTGAATTTAAAACCCGCCGCGCCGATGTCGATACCCGCTATCTTTTGCAGTTTCCTCAGGGCCCAAGAATGTGGCGACTGGAGATCTTCGAATGCTTTTCGTATGGCGCCGTGCACCAAATCAGCCGGATTGGCTTGCGGCTGACTCCAGAGATCAACATAAATGACCACCGCGCCGAAATCCTGCAACGCAGGAATGAGATCGGTAGCAAGAAAAGTGGTTTTGCCCACCCGTCTTTGCCCAGACAAAAACAGTCCTGAACGCATGGCGGTATCAAGAAAAGAAGGCTGGAGAAGTTGCCTTGCCATCTGTTCGGCCAAGGCGGTACGGCGGAAGGTCATGATTTATGCTCAAATATGAATAATGAATAATTATAGCTTCGAGATAATTATTGTCAATTTATTGATTTTTACTAAAAAATACCTATTACGCCTTTTTATTTAAATTGGATAAATTATGGGGAATACATCAATTTAGCCGGACTCATGAGCTCGTCGTCGGCAGTCAATCAATCATCCGCATCTTGAACTGCCGCCCCTTGATATTGCTGACCACCAGTTTCTGCAGCGCCTGATCAGCGATATGCCGCTCCAGCGCGACAAAAGTAAAAAACTCGAACACATTGATTTTGCCGACCTGATCCTTGCGCAGGCCCAGGTCTTTGGTCAGTGCGCCCAGCAAGTCGCCAGGCCGCAGCTTGTCTTTTTTGCCGCCCATGATGCAGATGCTTTTCATAGGCGCCTGCAACTGCTCATCAGGCCGGTCTTCCAGCTCGGCCAGATCGTGCCAGCTGACCGCGGCATTCTGATATTGCTCAATTAATTTCACCCATTTTTTTTCGCCGGGTGTGGCCAGACTCAGCGCCAGCCCGGTTTCGCCGGCGCGACCAGTGCGGCCGATGCGGTGGATGTGCACTTCGGCGTCCTTGCAGATATCGACATTGATCACCGCGCCCAGATTCTGAATATCCAGTCCGCGTGCGGCCACGTCAGTCGCCACCAGCACCGAGCAGCTCTGATTGGCAAAGCGCACCAGCACCTCGTCGCGGTCGCGCTGCTCCAGATCGCCATGCAGGGCCAGTGCGCTGATGCCCTGGGCATGCAATTCTTCGGTCAGTTCACGGCAGTGAATTTTGGTATTGCAAAAGGCAATCGTCGAGACCGGATGAAAATGCCGCAGCAGTTGCGCCACGGCGGCGTTGCGCGCTTCCGGTTGCACCAGATAAAACAGTTGTTCGATCTGGGTTGCCGCATGTTGTGATTCAACCTTGATTTCAGCCGGGTCGCGCATGAGCTGCTGGCTGATGCTGCGGATGTCATCGGGGAAGGTCGCCGAGAACAGCAAAGTCTGGCGCCGGGTCGGGCATGCTTCCACCACGTGTTTCATGTCTTCGTAAAATCCCATGTCCACCATGCGGTCGGCCTCATCGAGCACCAGCGTCTGCACGGTAGACAGATTGATCGTGCCGCGGCTGATGTGGTCGATCAACCGTCCAGGTGTGCCCACCACAATGTGCGCACCATGTTCGAGCGAGGCGATCTGCGGCCGCATCGGCGCACCGCCGCACAAAGTCAGCACCTTGATGTTATCGATGGAACGCGCCAGCCGGCGCAACTCATTGGCCACCTGATCGGCCAGCTCCCGCGTGGGGCAGATCACCAGACCCTGAATCGCGAAATACATGGGATTGAGCTTGGCAAGAATGCCGAGACTGAATGCCGCCGTTTTGCCGCTGCCGGTTTTGGCCTGGGCGATCACGTCGCGGTGTTCCAGAATCAGCGGCAGACTGGCGGCCTGGATCGCGGTCATCTCCAGATAGCCCAGACTGGTCAGGTTGGCCAGTAATGGCGGTGGTAAAGGGAGGGACTGGAAGGAAGTGGATTGCATGGATGATGTGGCCCGTTAAACTAGAATAATTGTGTTGTTGTATTGCGCCACTTTTGAATCATGTGTGATCAGGCGCATAGGTTCAGCCAAGGCTTGCGCCACCAGCAAGCGGTCAAACGGGTCACGATGCAGATCGGGAAGTTCTTCAACAAAGACAGTGTGCTGGGGTTCAACAGAAAGAAATAGATAACCCGCTCGACGAAAGAAATCCAATGATTTTCGTCCAGAAATTGGAATCAATTTTTTGCGCCTGCTATTTTTTATTGAAATTTCCCAAACGTTGACAGAACTCACCCAGACCGTATTTTCCGGAGAAGAAATCAGTTCAAGCGCATAGGCGGAAAGTTTTGGATCTTCAGTAATCGACCAGAGGGCGATGTGGGTATCCAGTAGCAGATTCAATCCTCATCCCCAAGAAACAATCGCGCAATTTCTTCATCGTCAGCGTCAAAATCGTCGGGGACCACGAATTGACCTTTTGCGATTCCAATTCGCTGACCTGTTACCGAATTACCAAACGAAACCAGTTTCGCAACAGGCTTGCCATTGCGAGCGATGATAATTTCCTGCTCACTACCTTGTTCCAAAGCTGCGACCAACTTCGACAGACTGGATTTTGCTTCAACCATATTGACCATATGCATAATCATTCTCCTGGGTGAAAAAACTGTGGCCAAGTCTAGTTCTGTCAAAAGCAGAAGGCAAGAAAACAGCGCAAATTCAAACAATATTCCCTTGCACAAACAATGCGCCTGCTGAGATTGTGCAGCGCTACTCCGGAGGGCAAACAGTGACCAGATGTTTAAATTCATCCATTGAAATATCAATGCCAAACTTCCTGGAATAGTGCACGATCCCCAAAAAAATTTTGAGTAATCCGGGTGCTTCACTGGTGATGAAATGAATGCGTTCCAGATATTTTTGCATTTCCTCCGGATAGTCGTGCATCAACTTATTACGCAAAACAGCGAGTCCTGAAAACTTGCCTGCGGAAGGCAGTGCGCCGATTCGCTCCATTAAATTCGTCCTATCGCGGTTGCTCATGGTCGATACCGGTTCCTGTTCGAGAGCGCCAATAGATTTGAACAGAGAATCCTGAATGTTGGAAATTAATGATCCGTATCTGAATATGTAGGCATCAATCACCTCCATTTCTTCGTCGGACAGATTCTTCAGTTTTTCAATGCCGATTGAATTCAGGTTGAGCTTAGCTGCCTTGGTGACCGAGTAAGCAAGCCGGTCGGCAATATTGGCAGTGACTTCAATCTTTGATTTGAGAATGGCAACGGAATCATTTTCCATGGAGGATCACTCCTTCTTTGGCAGCAATGTCGTCAATCAAT
>Ga0209067_10001624_pt1 | contig 13691 bp, 16 predicted proteins | sample ColStrG_CSR_2013_FD_187199 | JGI IMG/M metagenome (GOLD analysis project Ga0209067, IMG submission 187199) | Freshwater sediment microbial communities in response to fracking from Pennsylvania, USA - Cold Stream Run_MetaG_CSR_2013 (SPAdes)... | ecosystem: Environmental > Aquatic > Freshwater >... | reverse complement strand
CATAAGCGGTTTATATTTAGACGGCAACATGACACTAACTGAATCACATTATTTAGATGTCAGCGGTTTTACACTCGCCGCTAAAATAAACTTGGAAGAATGGAATTCTGGTGATTCAACAACCTACCTGACGTTAATGCGAACACGCGGTGAAAAAGAAATCTCTGAAGCTTTTACCGCACTTTTAGGCTTCAGTGATAAACACAACATAAAAGGCGATACCGTAGAATTTTTACAAGCAGTAGAAAACTTTGCCAATACACTAGACGATAATACAGCAAGAGTTACGCGCACCAAAGTAGTCGATTATTGTTTGGAACAGAGCAAGGCGGGAAAACCCGTTATCATTGAAGAGCTATCTAAAAATTTATCACAAGAAGTAAAAACTTATACACCAGAACACTTTATTCACCACTTAGAAAAAACCCCTGAGATAAAGCCTGAATTTATTTCCGATGCCAGTCAACTACGCAACTATGTACGCATAAGCGGTCGAAATGATAACTTAAGTATGAGTTTTGCCTCCGAATGCTTAGGCAAAGAAATTGTTTACGATGAAGCAAACGATATTCTCACAATTAAAAATATTCCTTCTGCACTCAAAGCCAGACTGTTACAGCACATCAAGGCAACATAAAAATATAAACGGCCCCTTAAATAAATTTAAGGAGCCGTTATGAAAAGTATTCAAACATCTATTTTGAGCAGAAAAAATATCCAAATTAAAAATGTTGGAAAACTCAATCGCTTTTAATCATGATGGTGACCGCCAACTCCATGCGCATGACCATGAGCCAATTCTTCATCCGTAGCATCACGCACATCTACAACTTCAATTTCAAATTGTAAATTTTTGCCCGCTAAAGGATGATTACTGTCAATATCAACATTAAATTTACCTACTTTCAATACGATAGCCTCCCAAGGGCCATGAGGAGTATTCACTAATACGCGCGCCCCAGGCTTCAATTTATTTTTTAAAGCAGCGTGATTATGTAGATGTTTAATGGGAATGCGCTGAGTCGCCCCTTCTTTACGCTCACCATAAGCCTGTTCAGGCGTAAGTATTACATTAATTTTATCATTGACAGCCTTGCCCTCTAGAGCCTCTTCCAAACTCGCTAAAATATTGCTATATCCATGAAGATACAGGGTTGGGTCAGCATCATAAGACGTTTCTAAAAGATCGCCTTCCACATCACTAAGCTTGTAATGAAAGCTAACAATTTTATCGGCTGAAATTTGCATTGAAGTCTCCAACTCATGAATCGAAATAGTGGCTAATTAATTTAAAACAATAGTAATTATGTGCGAAATTACACACAATAAAAAAACAATAAGTGACAATAAAAAGGAGGGATTAACCTAAGAAAAACGAAATTAGAAGTTATCTTTCAAATATTGCTTTGCTAAGCGTGCGGAATCACCTATGCCAGCAGCTGCATCATCAAGCAATGGTTTTGCGTGTTTTTTATCGCCCATCAAGTGATAAACCTTACCCAACTTGAACTTAGCATCGGGCACTTTATTACTCTCGGGGAAGTCTTGCAGTAATTTTGCAAACCAATCACGCGCTTGCGGTAACTGATTTTTTAACAAGAAGATTTCACCCAGCCAATAACAGCTATTCGCGGCAAACTCTCCATTGGGATATTTTTATTTTTTAAGGTAGTTATTAAACGCAACTTGCGATTGATCAACTTGGCGCTGACGCAATAAATCATAGGCAGCTTTGTATTCATCAGCTTCACTCATACCACCTGAAGCTGCAGCTGTATCTGTAGCCGAATCTGTATCAACAGATGTTGATTTTGCAGAAGAACCGTTTGTAAGTGCTGAAACTCGCTTATCGAGATCAACATAATTATCTAGCTGAAGTTGCTTAAGACGGGAGAGTTCATGACCTTGCTCTTCAACAAGCGCACGTAAATCAGAAACTTCTTGCATCAGAGACTGGACCTGATTATAGGCCTCTGTTTTTTGATCAATGGAGTCTTGTTGACGTACGACCCCAGAGCGTACGCTCTGGGGTGCGGAATCAACAACCCTTACTTGCGCCTCAACACTTGAAACTGCAATACAACACACAAGAGCAATTACAGGTCTTAGCAGCATAAGGAGTTAACTCTTAGTACTTAACTTCTACGCGACGGTTTTGAGACCAAGAAGCTTCATCGTGACCCAAAGCAACTGGACGCTCTTCACCGTAGCTAACAGTTTCCAAAGAAGCTGCTTTTACGCCTTGAAGAACCAAGAAATCACGAACTGCTTTAGCACGCTTCTCACCCAAAGCCATGTTGTATTCACGTGAACCGCGTTCATCAGCGTGACCTTCCAAACGAACAGCTACAGAAGAAGCTTTCAATTTCTCAGCGTGAGCCAACAACACTGCACGTGATTCTGGAGTCAGGTCATACTTGTCGAATTCAAAGTAAACAACGTTAGCGATTTGCTTAACAACAGGAGCTTCTACCTTCTCAACTACTGGAGCTGGTGCAGGAGCTGGTGCTGGTTTTTTCTTGCTATCGCTGCTTGAACAACCAACCAGGAAAGCCATAACAACGGCAAACGTTAAACCTTGCTTCATTGCTTTAGTGATCATGTGTGTGTAACTCCAATCAAGTTGTAGATCTATAGTGGTTAAAAGAACGTATTAAAAAAACGGTGACCACGCGGGCTCGCGTACATCCCCTTGCTTTGACGGCAATTTTACTTTGGTTCGAGCATCCAAGGAAACCGCCGCCAGGATACCCTTACCGCCAGAACTGGTCGCATACATCAGCATCGCGCCGTTGGGCGCTATACTAGGCGATTCGTCCAAATTTGTCTCGGTCAAAACACGCAAATTGCCTGATTTTAAATCTAATGCCGCAATATGGTAAGTATCACCTTCACGACGATTGACCACAATCAAACTTTTGCCATCGGGAGACACTCTACCGCGGGCATTATACTCACCGTCGAAGGTTACACGTTCTGTCTGTCCCGTGGCAAGTGTTACTTTATAAATTTGAGCCTTCGATGCAGCGCGGTCAGATGTGAAGAATATACCCGAACCATCGGCTGTCCATGATGGCTCGGTATCAATTGCAAAATGATTGGTAACACGAGTAAATACTCTTGTCGCCAAATCCAACACATATATTTCAGGATTTCCATCTTTTGACAACACCAATGCCAGCTTTTGTCCATCAGGAGAAAATGCCGGCGCACCATTTAAACTCCCTTTAAAGTTAGTTACTTGCTCACGACGGCCAGTGGCTATATTTTGCACGTAGATAAAAGGGTCGTTAGTTTCGAAGGATACATAGGCAATGCGAGTGCCATCAGCTGACCACACAGGCGAAAGTATAGGCTGCTTGGATTCCAAAAGTGCACGTGAGCGGGCACCATCCACATCTGACAACATCAGGCGGTATTTAGCAGGTTTTTGAAAAGCCTCAACATAGACAATTTTGGTTGAAAAAATGCCGCGAATACCAGTGATAGTTTCATACACTTTATCGCTAATACGGTGCGCCATATCGCGCAACTGAGCATCAGAACCCTCAACACTGTTTTTGATCAATACTCGCTTTTGCTGAGCAACATCAAACAATTCATAGGTCGCGATATAGCGCCCGCTCTGAAGGGTGATGCCGCCGATTAACAAATATTCGGCATTAATCATTTTCCAATCGCGGTAGCGAATTTCAGCTTCGCTTTGCGGATAGGAAATCATCTTATCCACTGAAATTGACTCGAACTGACCACTAAAATTGAGGTCATTGCGAATAATTTCGGGAATATCTTCCGCTAATTTAGGGCCGGAGTAATTAAACGGCACTACCGCAATACGAGTAGGATTATCAACCCCTTTGGAGATGGTGATATTGGTTAACTGTGCCTGCGCATAACCCGTTAGCAACACGATAAACAAGAGTACGAAGCGTTTCACTGGCGCAAATCCTCTGGACGAAAGGTGAATAAAAATTGGCGAAAATGTTTTTCAAAAATGGCAGTTGGGATATTTTTAACTTCTTCAAAACGATCAACCCGTCTTACGGCCTGCTCAGCGGCGCGGTCAAAAGGTGCATCCCCACTGCTCTTAACTACACGTACCCCGGTCACCTGACCGGTAGGAAGCATACTAATTTCCAATACTGCTGTCATACCATTGCGCGCTGATGGTGGGCGATTCCAATTTTGGCGCACGCGCTCAGCAATCAACTCTTCATAGCTTTTACTGCTGACATCATCCACAGTACTGCTGATCATTTGCTCTTCCTTTTGCATTTGCGCCTCTAAAGCTTTCAGCTCTTCACGGCGTTGTTTTTCCTGTTTTTTCTTTTTCTCAGCTTCAGCTTGTGCCTTTTGGTCTTCTTCTAATTTCTTTTGCTTTTCCGCTTTGGCTTTATCATCAGCCTCTTTTTTGGCTTTTTCCGCTTTTATTTTTTCATCGCGCGCTTTGGCCTCAGCTTTTTGCTTTTGCTCCTGAACTTTTTGTTCCTGAACTTTGGTTTCGGCTTCTTGCTGCTCTTGCTCTTGTTGTTGTTTAACCTGTTTTAATTCCGGGTCTTTTTTACCATCCAATACCTGCTCCTTCACTTGTTGTGGCGCAGGTTTCGCCTTAGGTTTTAAATCCACCAAAGTGGCCGTCACAAAGTGCGGCTGATAGGGTTCAGGTTCCTTTTTAAAGAAATCAAAACGTAAAATAATAATTGCCAAAAGAGCAGCGTGTAAAAACACACTGAGAAAAACTGGCAGTGAAAAAAGTTTTTCAAACTTCATACAAACAAGAAACCTGTCAAGAGCTTAGCGCGATGGTGGATCGGTAATTAAACCGACAGAGGGCGCGCCCGCTGCTTTTAACTCGCCCATAAGCTCTACAATGACACCGTAGGGAACACTGCGATCGCCTTGAACAAAAACCAAAGTATTTGGCTTCGCACTGAGTACTTTACTCACAATATCTTTAACTTCATGCAGTGGACGCGCTTTGTCTGGGTCACCGCCAAGATCTATATAATAACCACCGTCCTTTTTAACGGAGACGGTAATAGGCTCTTCGTCTTTATTTTCGATGGGCTCAGAGCTAGCCTTGGGTAACTCCACTTTAATACCCTGCGACATCATAGGCGCTGCAATCATGAATACAATCAAAAGCACCAACATAACATCGATAAAGGGTACGACGTTAATTTCAGCCTTAAGGTTTTTTTTAACTTTGGGTCCGAATCCAGACATGGGCATAACCTATTTCGCGTTCCGCAAGAGTGCCATTATTTACTGTGTACTTGACGGTGAAGAATGGTGGAGAATTCTTCCGCGAAGGTTTGATAATTACTGAGCAATGCCGCAGAACGAGAAGAAAAACGGTTATAGAAAATAACCGCAGGGATTGCCGCAAATAAACCCATTGCAGTAGCCACCAAGGCCTCTGCAATACCGGGAGCTACTGTCGCCAAAGTGGTCTGGTGAACGTTTGAAAGATTCATAAACGAATTTAAAATACCCCACACTGTACCAAATAAGCCGACATAAGGACTGACTGAGGCTACTGTTGCAAGAAAGGGCAAATTTTCGTCGAGTTTTTCTTCTTCGCGCGCAAGCGCAACGCGCATCGCACGCTGTGCGCCATCCATAATCGCCTCTGAATCTGCACCGGCTTGTTGACGCAAACGGGTAAACTCTTTAAAGCCCGCTCGAAAAATACTTTCGATGCCCTCTATGCGATCATGTCCATTGCCTTGACGGAACAATTGGTTCAAATCAATGCCCGACCAAAATTGTTTTTCAAAATAATCAAACGCCGCTTTCGCTTTACTTTGATAGAGACCACTTTTGAAAATCATCACCCAAGAAACGACCGATGCCGCAAATAAAATCAACATAACGATTTTTACGAGGATAGTGGCCTCGCCAATCAAGCCCCAAATTGAGAGGGTATTTTCAACTTCTGACATACGCGCATTTAACCTTGAGAATGTAATTCAATAAATTGTGTGAGTTGCTGATGCATTGAGGCAGGAAAAGCACTAGGCTTCATGGTTGAACCCTTGACGCAGGCCACACGAACAAAACCATCACAGAGTAACTCCTGCCCTCGATAAACCTGTTGTTTAAATTCAACATATGTTCGCGCCAATTTTAAAATAAAAGTCGTCACTTGCAACTCATCATCTAGGCGCGCCGAGCGGCGATAATCCACTTGCGCAGATGCAACAACCATTATTAGGTCGTCATCTAATAGCGCGGGCTTATGATACCCCAATGTGCGGAAAAATTCTGTACGGCTTCGCTCCATAAACTTCAAATAGTTAACGTAGTAAACAATACCACCCGCATCGGTGTCTTCAATGTAAACACGTACCGGAATACTAAACTGATTAATCGTCATGCGATTCCCTGTACAAATTTCACTCATTGTCTTGTTGTAAACGCTTCGGCATAGGCACACCAAAATGCGCATAAGCATTATTGGTTAATACGCGACCACGTGGTGTGCGCGCCATAAATCCCTGCTGAATTAAATAAGGCTCAATAACATCTTCTATGGTGCCACGATCTTCACTGATCGCCGCTGCCAAGCTTTCTACGCCAGCTGGCCCGCCGTCAAAATTGTTCATCATAGCCATCAGCAGACGACGATCCATGTGATCAAATCCGCGTTCATCTACATTCAACATATTCAGCGCGCTATCGGCCATTTCCGCCGTTACCACACCATTACCTTTCATTTCTGCATAATCGCGCACTCGACGTAAAAGGCGATTGGCAATTCGCGGTGTACCGCGAGATCGTTTTGCTACCTCGGCTGCACCTTTATGGTCCATTTCCACCCCCAACAAACTGGCGGAACGAGCCACGATGTGCGTCAAATCGGCAACATTATAAAACTCCAGACGCTGAACAATACCAAAACGGTCGCGTAATGGTGATGTCAATAAACCCGCACGAGTGGTTGCCCCAACCAAGGTGAACTGAGGCAAATCCAACTTAATGGAGCGCGCCGAGGGCCCTTCACCGATCATAATATCCAGTTGAAAGTCTTCCATCGCAGGGTACAAAATTTCTTCCACCACAGGGCTTAGACGGTGAATTTCGTCAATAAAAAGTACATCGCCCGGCTCTAGATTGGTCATGAGCGCTGCCAAATCGCCGGCCTTTTCCAATACAGGGCCTGATGTGCTTTTCAGTGATACCCCCATTTCGTTGGCGATAATGTTGGCCAACGTGGTTTTACCCAAACCAGGCGGACCAAATACTAAGGTATGGTCGAGCGCTTCCGAGCGCTTCTTCGCCGCGCCAATAAAGATCTCCATTTGCTCACGCACCGCAGGCTGCCCAACATAATCAGCAAGACTTTTGGGACGCACGGTGCGATCCAAGTAATCCTCACGCTCTTTGGCGACGGGGGTAATCAGGCGATCAGTTTCAATCATAGTCAGCTCGGATAATAAATGGCGCACATGAACATCTGATTAATTAGGCACTGGCCATACTGCGTAATGCCAGACGAATTAACTCTTCACTTTTTGCATCCGGCTTATGTTTGGCCGCAGTAGAAATCATCTTCGCGGCCTCCACTGGTTTGTAACCTAAAGCGATAAGCGCACTTTCGGCTTCGGCATAGACCTCATTGTCGCTGGCGATTTGCTGGATCTCACTGTGCGCAAGCAAATCGCTTTGTGGCAAATCCCAATTTTTTAGACGGTCGCGCAATTCTATCACCAATCGCTCAGCCGTTTTTTTGCCGATACCAGGTACTTTGGTAAGCGCGTTGATGTTGTCATCGCGAACACAGCGCGCAATGTCATCAGATTCCATACCCGATAAAATAGCAATCGCCAATTTCGGACCAACACCATTCACCTTGATGAGCGTGCGAAACAGCGAGCGATCACGCTGCTCAGCAAAACCAAATAATTGGTGCAAATTTTCAGTAATGGATAAGTGGGTGTGCAAGGTAACTTCGGCACCCAACGAAGGTAATCGATAGAAAGTAGTCATGGGCGCTTGCAACTCGTAACCCACGCCATTTACATCCAGCAATAGATAAGGCGGCTGCTTTTCAATCAAAGTTCCGCGTAAACGTCCAATCATAATCAGGGACTGCCTTATATGTTAGGGCTACTGCCAATACACGCAGCAATATTCAAAGGAGCAGCGATTGTAATGCCGCGCAAAAAATTTAAAAAAGGAACTTAAAATTAAGATGCTGCTAATCATTGCACCCTCAAACTACCCGACCACGTCTAAAGCTCACGGAGCCCGCCAGTTTAATAAGATGCTGCTGGCTATTGGCATGGCAAAGTGCTACAGCAAGCGCATCGGCAGCATCCTCTTGCGGGGCTGCCGGTAAACGCAACAATGTTTTTACCATCTGCTGAACTTGGATTTTATCTGCAGCACCATTACCCACTACCGATTGCTTCACCTTCCGCGCTTCGTACTCACTAACGGGAATATTTTGTGCAACGGCCGCCACTATCGCCGCACCGCGAGCCTGCCCTAGTTTTAGTGCTGAGGCAGCATTTTTAGCCATAAACACTTGTTCAATAGCCATCTCTTGCGGGCAATATTCGGTGATGATTTGAGTCAGTGCGTCAAAAATAATTTTGAGGCGCTCCGGCAACAGCTTATCGTCACCCATACGAACTACACCGCTAGTAACATACTCGGTTTTGTTGCCAACAACATTGATAATTCCAAAACCAGTTTTACGCGAACCGGGATCTATACCGAGAATAAGTGCCATAAGAGACGCGCCACAAAAATATCAATTACCAGTAGACCACTGGAATTGCATACAGTGTTACATGCAATCCATGCACAGGCAAGCCTCTAGAGCCGAAAAACAATAATAGGGAGGGATTCAATCTGGCTGGTTTTAAAAGCGTTGAAGCCAAGTTTTTTAAGAACAGCTTGGGACGGACTATTGCCCACTGCAGTAAAAGCAATAATATCAACCACACCTTGTTGTTCATAATGTGCCAAGACCGCCCGAGCAGCTTCTGTTGCGTAACCGCGACCGCGAACACTCGCAATAAGCCGATACCCCAGTTCTAACATTTGCTGCCCATCTAACTCAAAACGATCAACGCCACAATAACCTATGAGCAACCCAGTAGACTTTTCAATCAGCGCAAGTTTAGTGAATTGATCGCATGAAAACGCCAAGCGCTGTTTAAAAGCTGCCCTCGCTGCGGCTTCGTTCAACGCACCGGCTCGGGAATATTGCATAAAATCTGGGTCAGTTATTTGTGCAATAAAAGTCGATTCATCAGCCAACTCAAATGGGCGCAGCCGTAAACGTTGTGTTTCAATTATGTCCATATAACACCAAAATTGAATCGGCAGTTAGCCGATTTGCTCCATAATTTCTTCGGAAATATCCGCATTGGTGTAAACCTTCTGCACGTCATCCAGATCTTCCAGCATATCAATTAACGCGATAATTTTTTCGGCTTGATCTTTATCGAGCGATACGGTTAAAGAGGGCTGCATGATAATTTCTGAATGTTCCGGCTTGAATCCGGCTGCAACCAGCGAGTCTTTTACGCCAAGATAATCTTCAAACGCCGTGAAAATATCCATTGAACCATCATCATTGGTAACAACATCATCGGCGCCAGCTTCCAATGCGGCTTCCATTAATGCATCTTCATTAACACCCGATGCAAAACTGATTTGACCTTTACGCGCAAACAGATAAGAAACCGAACCATTAGTACCGAGATTTCCACCGCGCTTATCAAAGGCATGACGAACTTCTCCGGCTGTGCGGTTGCGATTATCCGTCATACACTCAACGATAAACGCAACGCCATTAACACCGTAACCTTCATAGGTTAACTCTTCGTAATTATCGGCTTCCGTTGTGCCCGCACCACGTGCAATTGCTTTCTCAATCGAGTCGCGCTTCATGTTGTTATAAAGTGCATCATCAACGGCGGCGCGCAAGCGTGGGTTATCTGCGATATTGGCGCTACTTTTTGCAGCCACGGTGATTTCACGAATGAGTTTGGTAAAAATTTTTACGCGCTTTGCGTCTTGTCGCGCTTTACGATGACGCATGTTATGCCATTTAGAATGTCCGGCCATGACTAACCTCGTAGGTTCAAACTTTTTTGAGTTACTAAATTAACTAGAAAGTATCATCCTCGCGCAGCGAGAGCATGACGATAATCTGTTTGATTTATTTTTCTGTTCAATAAATTTTTGATAAATAAAAAAGGTGGGCACAGCCCACCCTTTTTTATTTGCGATATTCCAACCGCAATTACATTCCGTATTCCGCAGACTCTGTTGGTGCAGATTCTGCTTTTTCTTTTTTGCGTAAACGAATGTGCAATTCATGCAATTGCAGATCATCAACAAAACCTGGAGCATCGGTCATTACACATGCAGCGCTTTGAGTTTTGGGGAATGCAATAACGTCGCGGATTGAACTTGCGCCAATCATCAACATAATCAAGCGATCCAAACCAAAGGCCAAACCACCGTGTGGTGGCGCACCGTATTTCAATGCATCTAACAAGAAGCCGAATTTCTCGCGCTGCTCTTCTTCGCTAATGCCAAGAATGCCAAATACCGTTTGTTGCATTTCTTTAGTGTGGATACGCACCGAACCACCGCCCAACTCTGTGCCGTTCAACACTAAATCGTAAGCTTGCGACAATGCAGTCGCAGGGTTTGCAGCCAATTCTTCAGGCGAGCAAGATGGCGCAGTGAATGGATGGTGAATTGCAGTCAAACTGCCATCATCCAACTCTTCAAACATGGGGAAGTCAACAACCCACAACATGGCCCATTCTTGGGTGTACAAATTCAAATCTGCACCGAGTTTGCAGCGCAACGCGCCCAATGCTTCGGTAACGATTTTGTGTTTGTCGGCACCAAAGAAAATTAAATCGCCATTTTCTGCACCAACGCGATCAAGAATCGCTGCGCGCACAGGAACGGGAAGATTTTTTACAATCGGTGATTGCAAACCTTCTTCCAAATCTGATTTGTCATTAACTTTGATATACGCCAAACCTTTTGCACCGTAAATGCTCACAAACTTGGTGTAATCGTCGATTTGCTTACGGGTTAATTTCTCGTTACCGCCGGGAACTTTCAATGCAGTAACGCGAGATTTTGGATCGTTCGCTGGGCCCGCAAATACTTTGAAGTCCACTTCTTTAACCAAATCTTTGATGTCCACTAATTCCAATGGAATACGCATATCCGGCTTATCTGAACCGTATTTAGCAATAGCTTCTGAAAAAGGCATACGTTGCAATTCATCGAATTCCACGCCTTTCAAATCTTTAAACACTTCGCGAATCATGCCTTCAGTGACCGACATAATTTGGTCTTGGGTCATGAATGAGGTTTCGATATCGATTTGGGTAAATTCTGGTTGGCGATCTGCACGCAAATCCTCATCGCGGAAACATTTTGCGATTTGATAGTAGCGATCAAAACCCGCCACCATTAACAATTGTTTAAACAATTGTGGTGATTGCGGCAAGGCGAAAAATTTATTTTCGTGAGTGCGCGATGGCACCAAATAATCGCGTGCGCCTTCGGGTGTTGCACGAGTCAGAATGGGAGTTTCAATATCCAAGAAGTTATTGCGATCTAAATAGTTGCGAATTGCGCTGGTAACTTTAGAGCGGAAGCGCAAGCTTTTTTGCATTTCCAAACGGCGCAAATCGAGGAAGCGATATTTCAAACGGGTTTCTTCACCTACGTTTGAAAAGGCATCCAAAGGGAATGGAATAGTTTCGGCTTCGTTCAAAATGGTCAAGCCAGTGCCATAAACTTCAATTTCACCACTCGCCATATTGGGGTTTACCGCAGCAGCAGCGCGCGCGCGCACTTTACCGGTCACTTGCAACACGTATTCACCGCGCACTTTGTCGGCCAAGGCGAAGTTTTCTTTGGCATCCGGATCAAACACCACTTGCACAATACCTTCGCGGTCGCGCAGGTCGATAAAGATCACACCACCGTGATCGCGACGACGATCCACCCAACCGGAGAGGGTGACTTCTTGATCGATATGGGCGGCATTTAAAGCGCCACAGTATTGGCTGCGCATAGGCTAATCCTAAAGTTAAGAGTCTATAAATTATTCAATAAAACTGGCTAAGGTTTTCAACCCCAGCCGATGGTTCCTAGCCGTTAATCGGAGGCTTTGGAACTGGAGCTACTCGATCCCGAGTCACCCGCCAAATTCTTTTTACTGCCCGATTTGAAGTCTGTTTCATACCAGCCGCCACCTTTCAAACGAAAGCCAGCCGCTGAAATTTGCTTGGTTAGCGCCGGTTTACCGCACTCGGTGCAATCGACTAAGGGAGCATCACTGATCTTTTGCAAAGCCTCCAAACGATGGCCGCAGGAAGCACACTGATATTCGTAAATAGGCACAGCAAACACCTCAAAAAAGCACAATTCAAATCAGCTTGCGGGGGATAAACCCCGAAAAAGCTCGCGATTATAGCCTAAGCGACTGCCAGCGAAAACCACGCAAACGCGATTTACCGGTTCGAATCGGCCGCTTTCACGCTGTATTTAGGGAGATAAGGCGATCTGTGGATTTATGAAGTAGGTGATGATCAAAGATTAAGCTAACGCGGAACCTGCGAATAGCGCATACGCTCGGCCACTGACTGAGCATGCTCTACCACGTAGGGCGGCAGGCCTTTTTCAAAACGGCGCGGGCTGGGTAGCATTACCGCCATGTGCACTGCCTGATAGTCACTCAAACTGGCCGCCGACTGGCCAAATTGGCGTCGCGCCCCCGCCTCAGCGCCGAATACACCATTGCCCCACTCCACCACGTTCAGGTAAACCTCTAGAATTCGGTGCTTGTCCCAGAGGCTTTCCAACATAACAGTGATAATCGCCTCTTGTAGCTTGCGTAGATAAGAGCGCGAAGGCGATAAAAACAAGTTTTTCGCCAACTGCTGCGTAATCGTTGAGCCGCCCGCCACCTTCTTGCCTTTACGTTGATTTTTCTTGAGTGCGTATTCAATACCATCCCAATCAAAACCATTGTGCTCCATAAACTTGTCGTCTTCAGAGGCAACCACGGCGCGCTTTAAATGGCTGGATATTTTTTCGTAAGGCACCCATTGATATTGAAGTTTGGCTTGCGGATTTTTTTCGCGCAGTTCCGCCAAGCGAATGGCCATAAAATGGGTTTCTTGGGGTGGATGATACTTCCACCACATCACCCAACCAAACAACCAACCTTGATAGCTGAGCAGCAGCGCAAAAGCGATAAGCAAGAGGCGTTTAAGCAGACGAAAAAATGCTTGCATAGATGATCTAAACCCCCGTGCGCGTAAACCACACGGATGCATCACGGGGATATAAGTTCCGACACAAAATCAATGCGTCGCTTTTAAACGGCACGTATTAAAACGTGCGAAAAGTGCATCGTAATCGGCCGTTTCAACCGCACCAGTTGCTATCCATTCAAACACCAAGTGTTCAAATTCAGTAGCCGTATCCTGCGTTTTACGACCAAAATTTTGCTGTAACTGATTCACTTGGAAAGCAGTACGCAAGGCCTGATCAGAAGCAGGCGTGGGGCTATCTGTTAAAATTTCAGCGCGAATACACAGCTCCCGTAGCGCCGCGAGATTTTCGCTCAAATTTGCCGCAGCACTGGCGCGCGCTAATTTTTGCTGAATAGCTTTTGAACCACCCGC
>Ga0209067_10001623_pt1 | contig 13692 bp, 25 predicted proteins | sample ColStrG_CSR_2013_FD_187199 | JGI IMG/M metagenome (GOLD analysis project Ga0209067, IMG submission 187199) | Freshwater sediment microbial communities in response to fracking from Pennsylvania, USA - Cold Stream Run_MetaG_CSR_2013 (SPAdes)... | ecosystem: Environmental > Aquatic > Freshwater >... | reverse complement strand
GACTTACCAATTGTCTGGCTGCAGAACGGGTTGGAGCAATACCTAAACGAAAAACCGTATTATCCAAACGAGCCTCCAAGAATTTCAATAGGTTTTCACCGGTAATTCCTGTTTTACGATTTGCCTTATCGAATAGATTAGCAAATTGCTTTTCCAAAACTCCATAGGTATACTTTACTTTCTGCTTCTCCATTAACTGAACTGCATACTCGCTTTGCTTACCTCTTTTTTTGGACTGACCATGCATTCCTGGTGGGTAATTCTTCTTGTCTAATGCTTTGTCGGGACCAAAAATAGCTTCCCTGAATTTTCGGGCTATTCTCGATTTAGGCCCTGTGTATCTTGCCATAAAATTTGTTTTAAAGTATTAATAGGCTTTGCTATTAAATCTTAGCTTTAAACGGATAAAAAAATATAAAAATTAAACTCTTCTTTTCTTTGGAGGACGACATCCATTATGAGGAAGTGGGGTAATATCGAAAATCGAAGTTACTTCAATGCCTGAGTTTTGAATGGTTCTCATAGCGGATTCTCTTCCAGATCCAGGTCCTTTTACAAAAATCTGCACCTTTCTTAAACCTAAATCAAAAGCGGCTTTACTACAATCGGATGCTGCTTGGGTAGCTGCAAAGGGTGTATTTTTTTTCGACCCCTTAAATCCCATTTTTCCAGCAGAAGACCAGGATATAACCTGACCTTGATTATTGGTTAAAGAAATAATGATATTGTTGAAAGTAGCATTGATATGCGCCTGACCTACAGGCTCCACAATCACTACCCTCTTCTTGGTGACCTTCTTTGTCGTTTTTGCCATTTCTCCTTTTTTACTTAGTTACCTTCTTTTTACCGGCAACGGTTTTTCTCTTTCCTTTTCTGGTTCTTGAATTGTTTTTGGTTCTTTGACCTCTAACCGGTAAACCCTTACGATGTCTTTGTCCCCGGTAACATCCAATATCCATTAAACGTTTAATATTCAATTGAACCTCAGAACGTAAGGCACCTTCCACCTTAATCTGGTCATTGATAATGGTACGAATAGCCGTTTGCTCATTGTCCGACCATTCTTGAACCTTTTTATCCAGGGAAATTCCGGCCTGTTTTAAAATGCTAATGGCCGTTGGACGCCCAATACCAAAAATATGGGTAAGCCCAATTTCACCCCGCTTATTTTTCGGTAAATCAATACCTGAAATCCTTGCCATAGTTTTCCTTTTTTATCCTTGACGTTGTTTATACTTTGGATTCTTTTTGTTTATCACGTAAAGCTTCCCTTTTCGTCGAATGATTTTGCAATCGACGCTTCTTTTCTTTATTGAGGCTTTAACTTTCATAACCTTTATTTTTCTACTGTGTAATCCCTATTTATATCGGTAGGTAATCCTACCCTTTGTTAAATCATAAGGAGACATTTCTAATTTAACTTTATCCCCTGGTAATATTTTAATATAATGCATCCTCATCTTTCCTGAAATATGAGCAATAATTTCATGCCCATTTTCCAATTCTACCCTAAACATGGCATTGGAAAGTGCCTCTTTTATTGTACCATCCTGTTCAATTGAACCTTGTTTTGCCATTAATGCCTTAAAATTTAGTTAACCATTTGTAAGGCTTCCTCTATATACTCAAAAGTGGTTAAAACCTCCGGTGCTCCCTTTCGGATCACCAAAGTATGTTCAAAATGAGCGGAATGTTTTCCATCAGCGGTAACTACCGTCCATCCATCACTTAACCATTTCACCCCAGCCTTACCTAAGTTTATCATGGGTTCAACGGCTATTACTAACCTTTCCTCTAACTTTACACCACTTCCCCTTTTTCCATAATTTGGAACTTCAGGCTTTTCCCAAACTGCACGACCTACACCATGCCCAACCAGTTCCCGAACCACACCATATCCATTTTTCTCAGCATGTTGCTGAACTGCCCAACCAATATCTCCAATCCGATTCCCTACTACACATTTCTCAACCCCTAATCTTAGGCATTCTTTGGTAACCTCCATCAGTTTTACCAATTCAGGAGCAATTTCACCAACAGCGAATGTATACGCGCCATCACCATAAAATCCATCCCACTTCACCCCACAATCCAAGGAAACAATATCTCCTTCTATTAAAACCCGTTTATTCTGAAATGGAATTCCATGAACTACGGCTTCATTCACCGAAACACATAAGGAACTTGGGAAACCTTGATGACCCATAAAAGCCGGCTCAGCCCCATGATCCCGAATAAACTGTTCGGCCAATTTATCCAAATCCTCTACGACAACCCCTGGTTTCACTACCTTGCCTAATTCAGCTAAAGTTTTAGAGACCAGAATGGAACTCGCTTTTATTTTTAAAATTTCCTCTTCACTTTTATAATCTAACATAACTTTTAGGCCGCAGTGTTTGTACCCGCTCCCAACGAGGTCCTTCCTTGTATTCTACCTGTCTTCATCAAGCCATCATAATGTCTCATCACCAAATGACTTTCAATTTGCTGAAGGGTATCCAAAATTACACCCACCGCGATCAGCAATGAAGTTCCTCCAAAAAAGTGTGCAAAATTAGTATTAACTCCCAATAAACTAGCAAAAGAGGGTAAAATAGCCAGTAATGCTAATAATATAGATCCAGGTAAAGTAATTAAACTCAAAATATGATCAATAAATAAACTGGTATCTCTTCCTGGTTTTACTCCGGGAATAAACCCATTATTACGTTTCAAATCATCTGAAATCTGGGTTACATTAACCGTGATAGCCGTATAGAAAAAGGTGAAAACAATAATCAAAATGGCAAAGGTCAAATTATAGCCAACCGAATTATAGTCTCTGAAGGCCATTAAAATAGGATTATTGGCAGCAGAAGGAAATAACGAGCCTAAAGTAGTTGGAATGAACATTAAAGCTTGTGCAAAAATGATGGGCATTACCCCAGCGGCATTCACTTTAAGAGGTAAGAATTGACGGGCTCCCCCAACCTGTTTATTACCCACAATCTTTTTAGCATATTGTAAGGTGATTTTTCGAGTTCCCTGCACCAGTAAAATGGCAAACATCACAACCCCTACTAAAACAACCATTTCAATAATGAAAGGTATAATACCTCCAACCCCGGTAATACGACTACTAAATTCTTGAACCAAGGCACTGGGTAAGCGAGCAATAATACCCACCATGATAATTAAAGAAACTCCATTTCCAATACCCTTATCGGTTATTTTTTCTCCCAACCACATTACAAATAGAGTTCCGGCCGATAATACAACCATGGAGGAGAAACTGAAAAGGAAATTATTAATGCCTGGTAATATAGCTGCAGGTGGAATTTCCTGTTTGATATAGGCTAGACCCTGAAGGGCTGTAATGATAATCGTAAGGTATCTTGTGTATTGATTTATTTTTTTCCGGCCACTTTCACCTTCCTTTTGAAGTTTAGCTACCGAAGGAATCACAATACCGGCTAATTGAACTACAATACTAGCCGAAATATAAGGCATCACTCCCAATGCAAAAATGGCCCCTCTTGAAAATGCACCGCCTGCAAATAAGTTAATTAAGGCTAATAATCCAGTTTGCCCATTTCGGGAGGCATCCATTATCTTTCCGTCAACTCCGGGAAGAACAATAAAACAGCCCAAACGATATACGGCTAAATACAATAAAGTATTTTGAATACGTACTCGTAACTCTTTTATGTTCCAAATATTCGTTAAAGTTTCGAAAAGCTTTTTCATCAAATGAAAATATATTCTGGCCTGTTAAAAATTAAATTAAATCACAATGGCTTTCCCGCCCAAGGCTTCAATATTCTTTTTTGCTGTTTCAGAAAAGGCATGCACCTTAATTTCAACGGCTGATTTCAATTCACCTCTTCCTAAAACCTTCACCAAATCCGATTTAGAGGTCAATCCATGTACATGAAGCGCTTCTAAATCCACCAGGTTTAGGTTGAATTTTTCAATAAGACCCTGAATAACATCCAGATTAATACCCACATATTCCACTCGGTTCATATTTTTGAAACCAAATTTGGGTACTCTCCTCTGTAAAGGCATTTGCCCTCCTTCAAAACCGATTTTACGGGAAGTTCCGGAACGAGAACCTGCACCTTTATGTCCACGGGTAGAAGTTCCACCACGACCCGATCCGGTACCCCTTCCAAGTCTTTTATTATTGCGGACAGATCCTTCTGCTGGTTTTAAATTATTTAAATTCATAATTCGTCGTTTCTTGGAAAATGTTAAATATTTTCCACCTTAATTAAATGGCTTACCGCCTCTACCATACCAATAATCTGAGCATTTACTTCATGCTCCACTACCTGGTTTACCTTCTTTAAACCCAAGGCCTGCATGGTTCTTTTTTGACGCTCACTGCGATCAATTACACTTTTTACTTGGGTAACTTTTATTTTGGCCATGACTTAACCTTTAAATACTTTTTCTATCGAAATACCTCTTTGTTGTGCAACCGTTGCAGCATCTCTCATTTGCGTCAAGGCTTGTACCGTTGCTTTTACTACGTTATGTGGATTAGAGGAACCCTTTGATTTTGCTAATACATCGGTAATACCAGCACTTTCCAATACGGCACGCATAGCACCACCGGCAATTACTCCTGTTCCATGAGCCGCTGGTTTAAGAAAAACAAAACCTCCTGAAAATTTTCCTAATTGTTCATGAGGAACTGTACCTCCATGAATAGGAACTTTGATTAAGGATTTTTTAGCATCATCCACTCCTTTAGCAATGGCTTCGGTAACCTCTTTGGCTTTTCCTAATCCATATCCCACCACTCCATTTTCATCACCCACCACTACAATCGCTGAAAAGCTGAATGTACGTCCTCCCTTGGTAACTTTCGCTACTCTCTGAATACTAACTAAACGATCTTTTAACTCGATTTCGCTAGATTTTACGCGTTTAATATTTGACGTTGACATAGTTTCCTTTTCAGACAATTAAAATATAAGCCCACCTTCTCTAGCTCCTTCAGCAAGAGATTTAATACGACCGTGGTATAAATAACCGCTACGATCAAATACAACCTGTTGAACTCCATTGGCAATGGCTTTTTCAGCTATTAATTTGCCTAGGGTACGGGATTGATCCACCTTGGTACCTTTTTCCTGAATCTCTTTTAAAGAGGAAGCCGAAACGATGGTTCTTCCTGAGCTATCATCAATTACCTGAGCATAAATAGCTTTGTTGCTACGATAAACAGATAATCTAGGTCTTTCAGTGGTTCCGGTAATCTTTTTACGGATACCTTCTTTAATTCTATTTCTACGGGATAATTTAACTCCTGCCATAACCTTATTTCTTAGAAGCCGACTTACCAGCTTTTCTTCTTAATTGTTCACCCACAAAACGGATACCTTTTCCTTTATAAGGTTCAGGGGCTCTCAAGGATCTGATTTTAGCCGCTACCTGACCCAATAACTGTTTATCCATACTTTCCAGAATAATTTTAGGATTTTGTCCTTTATCATTGGCGGTAGAAACTTTTACCTCATCTGGAATTTGAAACAAATAATGGTGAGAATATCCCAGTACCAAATCCAACATTTGGCCGGTATTACTGGCCCTGAATCCTACTCCGACTAATTCCTGTTCCAATTTATAACCTGTGGTTACTCCTGTAACCATATTATTAATTAAAGAACGGTAAAGACCATGAAGAGCCTTATGACGCTTTTGGTCACTAGGTCTAACCACCTCCAATACTCCATCCTCAATTTTAATGGCTATATCCGGATCCACTTGCTGCTGTAAAGTTCCTTTGGACCCTTTAACGGTAACCAAATTGGAGGAATCTACCTGGATAGATACTCCTGCTGGTAACTTTATTGGTGCTTTTCCGATTCTTGACATAAGTCCTTATCCTTTATATTGTAATAAATCTGATCTTAATAAACGTAACAAAGAACTTCCCCACCAACATTGTTCACGACGGCCTCTTTGTTAGACATAACCCCTTTCGAGGTGGATAAAATGGCAATACCTAAACCATTCAAAACTCTAGGCATATTACCCACATGAGCATAATTCCTTAAACCCGGACTAGAAATCCGATCAATTTTACGAATAGCGGAAACCTTGGTAATAGGATGATATTTCAAGGCAATTTTTATGGTTTTTTGAACCTTTTCTTCCTCGAATTTATAATTAGCTATATAACCCTTATCAAATAATACCTTGGTCATATCCTTTTTGATATTCGATAAAGGTATTTCAACAATACGGTGACCAGCCTTAATGGCATTCCGAATTCGGGTAAGGTAGTCTGCTATCGGATCGGTATTCATAATCTTTTTTCTTTCAGTATTATAGAGGAGGGCAATATGCCAAAACTCCTTAATTTCATTTCTTTTTTTGGCCTGCAAAGATAAGAAACTCCCGCGGGAAGTCCTATCTTATTTTAAGCTATTTTATAGCCCTCTAAAACCTTTTAGGTTCTAGTATGGGCCGGGTAATTACCAACTGGCTTTTGTAACTCCGGGAATTTTTCCTGCCAATGCCATTTCACGGAATAAAACCCTTGAAATTCCAAATTGACGGATATATCCTCTGGGACGACCAGTAAGTTTACAACGATTATGTAAACGAACCGGCGATGCATTTTTAGGCAGTTTATCTAAGGCGGCATAATCGCCGGCCTCTTTTAACTGAGCTCTTTTTGCAGCATAGCGTGCTACCAAACGTTCACGCTTTACTTCTCTTGCCTTTATACCTTCTTTTGCCATTATGCCTGTGTATTAGTATTTTGGTTTTTAAAAGGAAGTCCGAAAGCTTTCAATAACTCAAGGGCTTCAGGATCCGTAGAGGCAGATGTCACAAAAGTGATATCCATCCCCATGATCTTATTAATTTTATCAATATTGATTTCTGGAAAAATAATCTGTTCGGTGATCCCTAAAGTATAATTACCTCTTCCATCAAATCCTTTATCGTTAATTCCTTTAAAATCTCGAATACGAGGCAAAGCCACAGAAATTAAACGATCCAAAAATTCATACATGGTATTGTCACGAAGTGTAACCCGAACACCAATTGGAACATTCTTTCTCAATTTAAAATTCGAAATATCCTTTTTTGAGCGGGATGGAACAGCTTTCTGACCGGTAATAGTGGTCATTTCCTCTACCGCATTATCTATGAGTTTCTTATCCGAAACAGCTGCACCCACTCCCTGATTTAAACAAATTTTCATGAGTTTAGGGACTTGCATACTGCTTTTATAACCAAATTTCTCCTTCATGGTAGAAATTACCTGGCTTTTATATTTATCCTTTAATCTTGGTGTATAGCTCATTACTTAATCTCCTCTCCTGTAGTTTTAGCAAAACGTACCAATTTTCCTTTGGCATTTTCCTTACGACCTACCCGTGTAGGTTTTCCCGTTTTAGGATCAATCAACATCACATTGGAAATATGGATAGCGGCTTCCTTTTTAATAATTCCTCCGTTAGGATTTGTGGCACTGGGCTTCGTATGACGAGAAACCATATTCAATCCCTCAACCACAACCCGGCTGGTTTCTTTAATAACCTGCAAAACCTTGCCCTGCTTTTGTTTAGACTTTCCGGAGATAACTACAACCAGATCATCTTTTTTAATTTTAGGCTTTTTTATGGCCTCTGCTTTCTTTTCCATAATGGCAATATTCCTTAATTATAGTACCTCAGGGGCTAATGATACAATCTTCATAAATTGCTTCTCTCTCAACTCCCTGGCCACCGGTCCGAAAATACGGGTACCCCGAGGCTCATCATTAGCGTTCAATAATACGGCTGCATTATCATCAAACCGTATATAGGATCCGTCTTTACGACGAATTTCCTTTGTTGTTCTTACAACAACCGCTTTGGATACCGCACCTTTTTTAATGTTTCCTGAAGGAAGAGCATTTTTAACGGTTACAATAATTTTATCTCCAATGGAGGCATAGCGTTTTCCTGTTCCGCCCAAAACCCGTATGCATAAAACTTCCTTAGCACCACTATTATCGGCAACCGTCAGTCTCGATTCCTGCTGTATCATGATTATTTCGCTCTTTCTAAAATTTGTAATAGTCTCCAGCTTTTATGGCGACTTAAAGGACGGGTTTCCATTATACTAACGGTATCCCCGATACCACATTCGTTGTTCTCATCATGAGCCATGAATTTTGTGGTCTTGTTAACAAATTTTCCATAAATCGGGTGCTTTACTTTTCTTTCAACAGCAACCGTTATGGTTTTGTCCATTTTATTACTCATGACCCGACCAATTCTGGTCTTTCTTAAATTCCTGGCTTCTGCGGACGATTCCAATTGGGAATCTAAACTTTCTTGACTCATTTTTATTTTTCGTTTGAGGAAGCGTTTAGAGCCCTCTCTTGTAAAATACGGCTTTGTAATTCGGTATTTAATCGGGCAATATCCTTCCGGGTATTATGTATTCTCATCGGGTTTTCTACCGAAGACACCGCATGAGCAAAACGCAGCTTGGTTAGGGTCTGCTTCTCTTCCGAGATTTTGATCTTCAATTGATCAACCGACAAATCCTTTAATTCTGAACTCTTCATGGCAATTAGGATTGAACATATTCAAAGTCGCGGCGAACCACAAACTTAGTTAATACCGGCAATTTCTGGGCAGCTAAACGCATAGCTTCCTGAGCCGTTTCTAATGGAACACCTTCGGCCTCAAAAAGAATTCTACCGGGTTTTACTACAGCTACCCAATATTCAGGGGCACCTTTTCCCTTACCCATACGTACCTCGGCAGGTTTTTTGGTTACAGGTTTATCCGGGAAAATTCGGATCCAAACCTGACCTTCCCTTTTCATAAAACGGGTTACCGCAATACGAGCTGCTTCTATTTGACGACTGGTTATCCAGCACTCTTCCAGTGACTTAATTCCAAAGGATCCAAAAGCGAGCTCAGCTCCTCTTTTGGCATTTCCTTTCATCCGCCCTTTATGCGCTTTCCTAAACTTTGTCCTTTTTGGTTGTAACATCGTTTACTTATTTAATTATTTTCTTGGTCCACCTGAACCACCTCTATTATTTCCACCTCTGTTTTGACCACCTGCTCCACCAGCTCCCCCTCTAGAATTATTTCGACCTCTTCCAGCTCCGCCTTCACGATCATTTCTTGCAGGACGATCGCCTCCGGCTCCACCGGCTTTTTGGTTCCTTCCCCCTCTTTCACCAAAAGGACCTGCTTCTACTTTACCTCTGGCACCTGTTGCCGAAGGTAATTGGCCAATATTTGGAGAAAGATCTCTCTTTCCAAAAACCTCGCCTTTACAAATCCATACTTTCACACCAATTTTACCATAGGTAGTTTGAGCTTCCGCTAAGGCATAATCAATATCGGCACGCAAGGTATGCAGAGGAACTCTACCTTCCTTGTATTGCTCTGTTCTTGCCATTTCCGCTCCACCTAAACGACCTGCACACATAATTTTGATTCCTTCAGCACCCATTCGAATGGTTGAAGCAATGCTGGTTTTCATAGCTCTTCTGAAAGAAATACGAGCCTCTAATTGTTTTGCAATCCCTTCAGCAACCAATTGAGCATCTAATTCAGGACGCTTAATCTCGAAAATATTAATTTGAACATCCTTTTTAGTGATCTTCTTTAATTCTTCCTTAATCTTATCTACTTCCTGACCACCCTTTCCGATAACAATACCCGGTCTAGCCGTATGAATCGTAATAGTGATTCGTTTTAGCGTTCTTTCGATGATGGTTTTGGATATACCACCTTTCGAAATCCTCGCCTGAAGATATTTTCTTATTTTTTCATCCTCTACCAAACGGTCGGCATAGTTATTTCCACCAAACCAATTCGAATCCCAACCTTTGATGATTCCCAGCCTAATTCCTATAGGGTTTACTTTTTGTCCCATTTCCTCTAGTTTTGAACTTCTGTATTGATTTGACTATCCACCACGATGGTTACATGGTTAGAACGCTTACGAATTCTATGTCCTCTACCTTGTGGTGCAGGACGTAATCTTTTTAACTGTGCTCCTCCATCTACAAAAACGGTTTTTACAATCAAACCGCTATCTTCCATTCTGGCTCCTTCATTCTTGGCTTGCCAGTTAGAAACGGCCGATAAAAGCAGTTTTTCAACTCTTTTAGAAGCTTCCTTAGGATTATATTTTAATATATGGAGGGCATATTCTACTTTTTGACCTCTTATCAAGTCCACAACCAATCTCATTTTACGAGGAGAGGTAGGACAATTGGTTAGTTTTGCAATCGCTTCCATAGTCTATTTCTTTTTATCACCCGAGTGACCTCTGAAGGTACGGGTTGGAGCAAATTCTCCTAATTTATGTCCAACCATATTTTCAGTTACAAAAACCGGAATATGTTTATTTCCGTTATGTACCGCAAAATAATGACCTACAAAATCCGGAGAGATCATAGATCTGCGGGACCAGGTTTTAATGACCGTCTTCTTTTTCGAATCATTTTGTGCCGCAACTTTCTTTTCTAGATTCTGGTCTATATAAGGACCTTTTTTAATGGAACGACTCATTATTTCTTCCTACCCTCTAAAATGTAACGATTAGATAATTTTTTCTTATTTCGGGTTTTATAACCTTTGGCCAATAAACCTTTTCTAGATCTTGGATGACCTCCGGAGGCTCTACCCTCACCACCACCCATTGGGTGATCGACAGGGTTCATCGCTACCCCTCTTACTCTAGGACGTTTTCCTACCCAACGGGAACGACCCGCTTTTCCTAATTTTTCACTCGCTCTTTCAGCATTGGATACCGATCCGATAGAGGCCATACAGGCTGAAAGAATCTGACGGGTCTCACCAGAAGGAAGCTTAATTACAACATATTTTCCATCTCTTGCAGAAAGCTGAGCAAAGGTTCCAGCAGAACGAGCCATGGAAGCACCTTGTCCTGGGTTCAATTCAATATTATGGATTAACGAACCCAGTGGAATAAATTGCAGGGTAAGGGCATTTCCAATTTCAGGAGCTACATTTTGCCCTGAAACAACGGTTTGACCAACTTTTAAGCCTTGAGGACAAATTATATATCTCTTTTCTCCATCCACATAGTTTAAAAGGGCAATCCTTGAACTACGGTTAGGATCATACTCAATGGATACCACTTTGGCTGGGATATCCTTTTTATCTCGTTTAAAATCAATAATACGATAGGCTTTTTTATGTCCACCGCCTAAATAGCGCATGGTCATTTTTCCTGTATTATTTCTTCCACCTGATTTTTTGAAAGAAGTAACTAATGACTTCTCAGGTACATTGGTGGTAATATCGCTAAAATCACTTCCTACTCGGAAACGGGTACCAGGGGTGACGGGTTTATATCTTTTAACTGCCATGATTCCTTATTAAATATTTCCGTAAAAATCAATGATCTCACCCTTCTTTACAGAAATGATGGCTTTTTTATAGGAAGCCGATCGACCGGAAACAGGGCCTCTTTTCGTATTTCTACTTTTCAATTTACCTGCATAACGCATGGTATTTACTCCTTCCACTTCAACACCAAAAAGCTTTTCAATAGCTTCCTTAATTTGAAGCTTGTTGGCTCTTGGATCTACCATAAAGGTATATCGGTTGAAGCGATCGGTTAGAGAAGTTACTTTCTCGGTTAACAGGGGTTTTCTTAGAATATCCATCTTATTTACTGAACGCCTCCTCGATGGTTTTAACCGTACTGGCTGTGATAACTAATTTTTGTGAATTCAGAATATCGTAAGTATTCATATCGATGGCTCTGGAAACTCTTGCCTTTAAAACATTTCGACTGGCCAAATAAACATTGGTATTCGATTCATGCAAAAGGAAAAGATTTTTATTGCCATCCAAGTTTAAATTCTTCAATAAACTGGTAAAGTTTTTTGTTTTTGGCTCCTCGAAACTGAAGTCCTCCAAAACCACGATATTGTTTTCCTGAGCTTTGTAAGAAAGAGCCGATTTACGAGCAAGACTCTTTAATTTCTTATTCAACTTAAAGGAATAATCCCGGGGCTGGGGTCCAAAAATACGACCTCCACCTTTGAACAAAGGGTTTTTGATGCCCCCTTTACGGGATCCACCGGTTCCTTTTTGCTTATGAAGTTTGCGGGTAGAACCAGCTATTTCATTTCTTTCCTTGGATTTATGCGTTCCCTGACGTTGGTTGGCTAAATACTGCTTTACGTCAAGATATATGGCATGATCATTAGGCTCAATACCAAAAATTTCATCAGATAAATGGACCTTCTGTCCTGTTTCTTTCCCTGAAATTGAATATACAGATAGTTCCATCTCTTATTTCTCTACAATAATATATGAACCCTTTGCTCCGGGAATGGAGCCTTTAACCACCAATAGGTTATGTTCAGGGTATACTTTTACCACTTGGGAATTCTGAATTTTCACCCGGTCTCCACCCGTTCTACCGGCCATTCTCATGCCCTTAAAAACTCGGGATGGAAAGGAAGATGCTCCCAACGATCCAGGTGCCCGTAAACGGTTATGCTGACCATGGGTCGCTCCACCTACCCCGCCAAATCCATGACGTTTGATTACTCCCTGAAAACCTTTACCCTTACTGGTACCGACAACATCGATAAAATCACCTTCTTCGAAAAGAGTAACATTGATCACATCCCCTAAAGATTTCTTATCAGGAAATTCTTTAAATTCTACCAGCTTACGCTTAGGGGTTGTGCCTGCCTTCTCGAAATGGCCCTGCATGGGTTTGGATGTATGCTTTTCTTTCTTCTCGTCAAAGCCGAGTTGAACCGCCTCATATCCGTCCTTTTCTAAGGTTTTTACTTGCGTAACCACGCAAGGACCAACTTCAATAAGTGTGCATGGGATATTATTCCCCTCGGCACTGAAGATACTGGTCATTCCAATTTTTTTACCTATTAACCCGGACATTATCCTTTAACTATTTAAACGCTTTAAAAAATTATTGTACTTCGAAAACTTAAGCCTGACAGAGAGTCGGCTATCGAGATAACCAAGTTCCGCAAGGGAGGGCAAAAATAGACAAAAGGATTCAAAAATAAAATGGGTAGCGCAAATATTTTTCCATACTGCGAAACATTCTTTACCCAATCCTACAAAAGCCGGTTTTACCCCCTAATTCCAAGCTGAAATTCCCATTCAGAATCTCCTGAAAAAGGGGAGGATACCTGACTAAATTCAAAATATATAATGATCAAAATCAGGAATTTACAATTAATAAACTCCTAAAATTACGAATCAATTACCGGTAGGATTCGGTAATTGATTAGTCTCCTAAAATTCTCTGATAATTATTTAAACCATTCCTAAACGCCTACTTTATGAAAATCCAATTCACCTGGATCCTACTATTATCCCTTTGGTGGATAAGTTGCTCCAAAAATTTCCCCTTGCCCAAGTCTGCAAAATCACAAATCACCATTAAATCCATTGGTTTTAAAACTCCCTTTATAGATTTTGCCTTTGGAAATTCGGCAAACCAACTGCAAATGACAGCTCATAACCCTTATAAAAATAGGGTCGTCTCCTTAAACAACCAAGGAACGATGGCCAATCCCATTTGGCAAAATATACTGGGCGGTAAAGTATTTATTGAATATGATGCCCTGGATCCGACTGCCCCCATAATAAAGGATAGTATAAATCTAGAAACCTTGTCCACTTATACCCGACTTATAAATAACGGCACCTATAC
>Ga0209067_10001617_pt1 | contig 13733 bp, 14 predicted proteins | sample ColStrG_CSR_2013_FD_187199 | JGI IMG/M metagenome (GOLD analysis project Ga0209067, IMG submission 187199) | Freshwater sediment microbial communities in response to fracking from Pennsylvania, USA - Cold Stream Run_MetaG_CSR_2013 (SPAdes)... | ecosystem: Environmental > Aquatic > Freshwater >... | reverse complement strand
CCAAGTGGGGCATTGATAACGATGCCGAAGGTCGCACCCAATTGGTAACGCTGACCGCTAATGGAAAATCGGTAACGGTTGCCGCGTTGGTTCAACCCGGGCAGACCGAAGGAACAGTTGGTGTGGCGCTGGGTTATGGCCGTAAGAAAGTCGGAACGGTGGCCGAAAATATCGGAGAAAATGTTTACCCCATGGTAGGCATGCTCAATGGCTCATTGAATTACAGTGCCACGTCGGGGGTTTCGGTCGCCAAAACGGAAAAAGATTTCCAGATCGCTCAAACTCAAATTCACCAAACCTATATGGGGAGGGAGAGTGTAATTCAGGAAGCGACGCTAGCGGAATTTAAAACGAATCCTGCGGCAGGTCGGGACTATCCGAAAGTTACCGAGTGGGACGAAAAGGTGGATGCATCAACATTGAGCCTGTGGAAAGGTCACCAATATCCTAATCATCATTGGGGTATGGCGATCGACCTTAACACCTGCACGGGTTGCGGGGCCTGTGTGGTGGCGTGCAATGTCGAGAACAACGTTTCTCTAGTTGGTAAAGATGAGGTGATCCGCAGACGCGAAATGCATTGGCTGCGCATCGACCGTTACTACAGCAGCCCGGAAGGAACAAAGCACGAAGATTACAAAGGGCTTGAGAAGGCGGCGGAAAATCCTGAAGTTACCTTCCAACCTATGTTATGTCAGCATTGTAACAATGCTTCCTGCGAAACAGTTTGTCCTGTGGCGGCCACAACACACAGTACGGAAGGTCTCAATCAAATGGCGTATAACCGTTGCATCGGTACACGTTATTGCGCCAACAACTGCCCCTATAAAGTACGCCGGTTCAACTGGTTTAAATATCATGACAACCAGCAATTCTATCAATCGAATCCAGCGATGAACACGGACCTTGGTCGTATGGTGTTGAATCCTGAGGTAACGGTTCGTTCACGCGGTGTGATGGAGAAATGCTCATTCTGTGTACAACGTATTCAAGCAGGTAAATTGACGGCGAAACGTGAACGCAGGCCGGTCAAAGACGGAGAAGTAGTTACTGCCTGTCAGGCATCTTGTTCGTCTGGGGCCATTTTATTTGGCGATATGAATGACACCGAAAGCCGAATCAGTAAGTTATTGAAGATCGACCATTATAAAGAAGTCAAGAAGGAAGATGGTACCGTAGAGAAAGTCTTCAATCATGGATTTGATAAGAAAATTGGCAATCCACGTGCCTACCGCGTGCTGGAGGATATCGGTGTGAAACCTAATATTTTCTATCTGACGAAAATCAGAAACAAAGACAAAGTAAAAGAAGCAGAGCACGCATAAACAAATACATCGAACAACGAGTAACGAATAACGATCAACGAAAATGCAAGTAACCTCAGCCTTACGCGAAACTCTGGTAACAGGGGGAAAATCTGTACGGGATGTTTCGGAAGACATCAGCAAGCAGGTAGAAGGAAAACCAACCAACCTTTGGTGGGCGGCTTTCAGTGTTTCCTTTGTGCTTTTACTTTTTGGATTTTATTGTTTGTGTGTGATGCTCTGGAATGGCATCGGGATGTGGGGCTTGAACAAAACGGTGGGCTGGGCGTGGGACATCACTAACTTTGTGTGGTGGGTCGGTATTGGTCACGCCGGTACGCTGATTTCTGCTATTCTATTGTTGTTCCGTCAACGCTGGAGAATGTCCATCAACCGCGCCGCCGAAGCGATGACGATCTTCGCGGTGATTTGTGCTGCGAGTTTTCCTGCTTTTCACATGGGGCGTTTGTGGCTTGGATTTTATTGGGCACTTCCCTTTCCAAATGCATTCGGGTCGTTGTGGGTGAATTTTAACTCTCCTTTGTTATGGGATGTGTTCGCCATCTCAACCTATTTTTCCGTTTCCTTGGTATTCTGGTACATGGGGCTTGTTCCCGATTTTGCGGTGATCCGCGACCGGGCCGTGCGCATGGGACACAAAACACGTGCCCTGATCTATAATGCATTAAGCTTTGGTTGGAGTGGGGGAGCAAAAACATGGATGCGCTATGAATCCGTGGCGTTGATCCTGGCTGGCCTTTCCACGCCGCTGGTACTTTCCGTTCACACGATTGTATCCATGGACTTCGCCACCTCGGTAATCCCAGGATGGCACACGACCATTTTCCCCCCTTACTTTGTTGCCGGTGCTATTTTCTCGGGCTTCGCCATGGTGTTGACCTTGCTTTTAGTGACAAGGAAAGTGTTCCATCTTGAAGATTATATTACCATTTATCACGTCGAGTTGATGAACATTATCATCATCGTTACCGGCTCCATTGTGGGCGTTGCTTACATCACCGAATTCTTCATCGCCTGGTATGGCCAGGTGCCAGCGGAACAATATGCGTTCATGAATAGAGCTTTTGGTCCGTATTGGTGGGCGTATGCTTCAATGATGACTTGTAATGTGATCTCTCCCCAATTATTCTGGTTTAAGAAGATACGCACCAATCTGGTTTCAACTTTCATTATTTCCATCATTGTGAATATTGGAATGTGGTTTGAGCGTTTTGTGATCATTGTCACCTCCCTGCACCGTGATTATGTACCCTCGAGTTGGTCGATGTTTTATCCGACCATGTATGATGTAGGGCAATATGTATTCACCTTTGGTTTGTTCTTCTGCTGCTTCTTGCTGTTCGCCAAGTTTTTCCCGGTGATCAATATGGCCGAAGTTAAAAGTATTGTAAAAGCCACCTCTGAAAAGAAACATTGATATGGATAGCAATAAAAATTTTATAGTGGGCGTGTACGATGATGAGGATGTTCTCCTCCATGCCGTAGAGCAGGTGCGTGACAAAGGCGTCCGCATTCAGGAAGTCTATTCTCCTTTTCCTGTTCATGGGCTGGACGAAGCGCTGGGCTACCGCCGAACGCGTTTGCCTATTGCTGCTTTCATGTTCGGAATTACGGGAACAATCCTGGCCTTGTTTACGCAAACCTGGATGTTGGGTTATGATTGGCCAATGGACATCGGAGGAAAAAATTATGCCTCTTTGCCACCCTTTATTCCAGTGACCTTTGAGTTTACGGTATTGTTATCCGCTTTTGGAATGGTGGGGACGTTTTTTATCGTCAGCAACATGAAGCCCTATGGCTGGCCCCGGCAGTTTGATATTCGTAGCACCGATGACAAGCATGTGATGGCCATTGATCTTGCTGACAATAAATTGAGCAAGGATGAATTAGGCCGCATCTTAAAAGACAGCGGTGCTTCGGAAGTAAATGAAAAGAATTTTTAATTCGTGTATATGCGATTGACGAATTTATTTTTGGGAATCTCTTCGGCGCTGTTGCTGGCCGGTTGCAAATCGGGTGGAGACTATCAAGGACTTGAGTATGCTCCCAATATGTATCACTCCGTGGCCTATGAGCCACTGACTCAAATCACAGACAAGGACGCCGGGTGGTACTTCAACTCCCTGGATGCAAGGCCGGGAGAATTTTACAACTCCAACCAGTACAATCCTTATGCCATGAACATGCGCTTGCCGGCGCCACACACGGTGAGACGTACTTCCCAAGGATGGCTCCCTTATCGCGGTGCCAATGATGCTGATGGTTTGGCCAATGCAGACAAATTGACTAATCCGATTAAGGATACAACGGCCGTGGTTTTGGAACAAGGCAAAGTATTATTTGAAACCTATTGCAAACACTGCCATGGGGCAAAGGGAGCCGGTGATGGCAAAGTAGCCCAGGGGGTGAAAATTGATGGTGTTGATCACTCGATGTATCCGGGCGTTGCCAACTTAAAGGGAGATGCTTATAAAAATATTACCGAAGGCCACATCTTCCACGTGATCACCTACGGTAAGGGCCTGATGGGCGCGCACGGCTCGCAGGTGAGCGATGAGGACCGATGGAAGATTGCCAAGTACGTAAAACAACTGCAGAAGAATTGATTTAACTATTCCACTCAATGATAGCCGAAGAAAAATACGATTTTAAATCTGAGACCAAACGCAAAATTTTTATTCTTGGTGTGGTAGGACTTTTGCTCTTTGGCCTGGGTGTATTCCTTGCGATGCGTTCGGGCGAAGGCCATGAAGGCGGCCATGAGAAACATGCGTCCAGTTCAATAGCGAAGGACCTCACGGCCAGTGTGGCACCCGTTGTTCAGGAGGAGCACGAAAATCAGGATGCCAAAGCGGAAGAGCATCATGGCAGCCCAACCTGGCTAAAGCGGATTTACACCTCCCTTTGGCAGAACAATGTTTTCTTTACTGGCATTGGTATCATCGGATTATTTTTCATTGCCATTCAGTATGCAGCGCAAGCCGGTTGGTCAGCGCCGATTAAACGTATTCCATTAGCCATCGGTCACTGGATTCCAATTGCCGGTGTTCTCACCTTGGTGCTGTGGTTTGTGGTGAGAGGAGATCTCTTTCATTGGACGCACAGTGACTTATATGCTAAAGGTGAACACTTTGACAAAGTCTTAAACGGTAAATCGGGATTCTTTTTCTGGCCCTTGGCGGCAGGAAGTTTTCCCGCATTCTTTGTCTTAAGAATGGTGGTGTTCTTTGGGTTATGGTATCTGTTCTTCACCTGGATTAAAAAGGAAATGCTGGCAGAAGATTTGGATGGCTCAACGGAACACTGGTATTCGGCGCGCAAACTTTCAGCCATCTTCCTGGTAATTTTTGCGGTTTCATCCTCGGTTTCGGCTTGGGACTGGGTGATGAGCATCGATACCCATTGGTTTAGCACCATGTTTGGCTGGTACATTTTTGCCAGCTGGTGGGTTACCGGATTGGCGGTGATTACCTTGATTGTTGCCTATCTCAAGGATGCGGGGTACCTTAAAATGGTGACGGCAAATCACTTACATGATTTAGGTAAATTCATTTTTGCGTTCAGTATTTTCTGGACCTACATCTGGTTTAGTCAGTTTTTACTGATCTATTATGCCAACATCCCGGAAGAGACCGTGTATTTTATTGCTCGGTTGAAAAACCCTCCCTACAGTTGGATATTTTATGCCAATTTATTCTTAAACTTTGTATTTCCATTTTTGTTGTTAATGACAAGGGATGCGAAACGTCACCTTTCGATGCTGAAAGTCGTTTGCCCCATTGTCATTGTCGGTCATTGGTTTGATTTCTATAACATGGTTACACCGGGGGTAATGAAACACGAAGGCGGGTTGGGCTTTTTAGAAATAGGGCTTGGCCTGGTATTCACCGCTGCATTTTTATATGTTGTTCTTAATGCACTTTCTAAATTACAATTGGTGGCAAAACACCATCCGTTTATGGCAGAAAGTTTGAACCATCACATTTAATAGAGACTAAAGGACCTTATTATGAATATGATCATTGGCTTGGGTGTTGTTTTGGTGATTGGCATCCTTTACATGATTTTCCGCATCGGGAATCTGGTAGAGGTCGTCAAAGGGAAGAAAGAAGAGGACAATCAATGGAACAACATTAACGCTGTTCTATTTATGGTGTTTATGATTGGTGGCCTGGTCTTGTTTTTTTGGTATTCCATCAAGCAATGGGGCACCTATGAGCCGCCCATTGCATCGGTACACGGTCAAATCACCGATGACTTGTTTTGGATAACCATGTGGGTAACCGTATTTGCCTTTACGATCATCTTTATCGCCATGTTCTGGTTCACGTATGCTTACCGCTACAACAAAAACAGAAAGGCCGTATTCTTTGCAGACAACCATTACTTGGAAATTACCTGGACTATCGTGCCGGCTATTGTTTTGGCGCTTTTAATTTTTAAAGGTCTGCGTGTTTGGAATGATATTACAGGACCGGCCTCAAAAGAGGCGGTCGTCATCGAAGTGATTGGCCAGCAGTTTGCCTGGACGGCGCGCTACCCGGGTGTGAAGGACAAGGAGTTGGGCCATCACAATTATAAGCTCATCGATGCCTCCAATGAGTTCGGGTTAGACATGACGGACAAGAATTCATTTGACGATTTTAAATCCCTTGTATTACACTTGCCAAAAGGCAAAGAAGTTCTCTTAAAAATTCGGGCGAAAGATGTTATTCACAGTGTGTTCTTGCCTCACTTCCGGTTGAAGATGGATGCGGTTCCGGGTATGGAGACGCATTTTAAATTTACGCCCACCAAAACGACCCAAGAGATGAGAGACGAAACGGGTAACCCGAATTTCAATTACGAGATGGCTTGTACTGAAATCTGTGGTAAAGGTCACTTCTCCATGCGCTTTCCGGTTATCGTTGATGAACCGGAAGAATATGAAAAATGGATGGCGGCGCAGGAGTCCTGGCTTAAGCAGAATCCGGAATACCTAAAGTATGTTCCTGCAAATTTAAAAGAAGCAGCGATGATCAAGGCAGGCTTGCCTATGAACAGTGCGGCGATTCAATCAACCAATTCAGTCACCCTGAAATAAGAAAACGACATGGCAACAATCGATATTCATCCACACGCAGCAGTTGATCACCACGATGAGCATGACCACGGTCACGCCCATCACGGAAACTTCTGGACCAATTATATTTTTAGCGAAGACCACAAGGTAATTGCAAAACAATTCTTAATTACCGGAATGGCCTGGGCCTTGATTGGCGGTATGTTGTCGGTACTGTTCCGACTGCAACTTGGGTTTCCAGAGGCAAATCTTTCGTGGTTAAAACCAATCCTGGGCGGGTGGTTAACGGCAGAAGGCAAAATTGACCCTGAATTTTATCTTGCCCTGGTTACCATGCATGGAACCATCATGGTCTTCTTTGTTCTTACGGCCGGATTGAGCGGAACGTTTAGCAATTTTCTTATTCCGCTCCAGGTGGGTGCTCGCGACATGGCGTCCGGCTTCATGAACATGCTTTCGTATTGGTTCTTTTTCCTTTCAAGCTGCTTCATGTTTACCTCGTTATTTGTTTCGACAGGCCCGGCAGCGGGGGGATGGGTAATCTATCCGCCGCTGAGTGCATTGCCCCAGGCGATATCGGGTTCCGGACTGGGTATGACCCTGTGGTTAATTTCGATGGCATTGTTTATTGTTAGCTCGCTGTTGGGAAGTATTAACTACATCACCACGGTAATAAATATGCGGACCTTGGGAATGTCGTTTACCAAATTGCCGCTCACGATTTGGGCGTTTTTCCTGACGGCCGTCATTGGCATTCTTTCCTTTCCCGTTCTTTTTGCCGCCGCGTTGTTACTGATTTTCGATCGGAGTTTTGGCACCAGTTTTTACTTATCTGATATTTATATCGGCGGTGAAGCTTTGCCTAACCAGGGTGGAAGTCCGATTTTGTTTCAACACTTGTTTTGGTTCTTGGGGCACCCTGAGGTTTACATCGTGTTGCTGCCCGCGTTAGGTATTACATCTGAAATTATCGCTACTAATTCCCGCAAGCCAATCTTTGGGTATAAGGCCATGGTGGGCTCCATGTTGTTCATTGCCATTCTTTCCTTCGTCGTTTGGGCTCACCACATGTTTGTGACTGGGATGAATCCATTCTTAGGTTCGATCTTTACGTTGCTCACCTTGATCATCGCTGTCCCCTCGGCGGTTAAGATTTTTAACTATGTGACCACGATGTGGAAGGGGAATATTCATTTCACCCCAGGCATGTTGTTTTCGATCGGCTTGGTTTCCTTCTTCCTCACGGGTGGAATTACCGGAATTTTCCTGGGTAACTCGGCCATCGATATTCAATTGCATGATACCTACTTTGTGGTGGCACACTTCCACATTGTTATGGGAAGTGCATCCTTCTTTGGCATGGTGGCAGGAATTTATCATTGGTTTCCCAAAATGTTTGGCCGGATGATGAATGAAAAGCTCGGGTATGTGCATTTCTGGATCACCTTTGTGGGTGTTTACATGGTGTTCTTCCCCATGCACTACATCGGTATTGCTGGTTTCCCCCGCCGGTACTATTCCTGGACTAACTTTGAAACGTTCAGCGGGTTTGCCGACTTGAATTACATGATCACCATTGCGGCGATTATAACCTTTTTTGCACAGATGATCTTCTTATTCAATTTCATCTATAGCATCTTCCGCGGAAGATTAGCGCCCGCCAATCCATGGAACTCCAACACGCTAGAATGGACCACGCCACGTCGTCCTGAGCATGGTAACTGGCCGGGAGAAATACCAACGGTATACCGCTGGCCCTACGACTATAGTAAACCCGGTGCGAAAGAAGATTTTATTCCGCAGCATATTCCTTTCTCGGAAACGCCGGAGTCCAACTTGCCTTATGAGAATGAGCAAATCAAGCTCGAAGGAGTTGGTTCGGCCATTGTAGTGGAGGAAAAGAAGCACTGATAAGTTGACGATAAAAAATTGACCTTCACAGCGATCAGGGGATTTTATAGGCTTTGCCTGAGCACCCTGATCGCTGTTTATTTTTTGATTCTGGTGGGGGGCATTGTGAGGAGCACCGGGTCGGGCATGGGTTGTCCGGATTGGCCAAAATGCTTTGGGGCATGGACGCCGCCCACTTCGGTGGAACAACTTCCCGCTAACTACAAAGAGAATTTTTCTGCCTACCGCGATAAAAAGAATAAAAAATTTGCCCGTTACCTGCGATTAATTGGAATGAAGACGACGGCTGATCAAATTATTTACAATAAGTCGATTTTGGACGAAGCCGATTTTAATGCTACCAAAACCTGGATTGAATATGTCAATCGCCTGGTGGGGGTTGTGATCGGATTTTTAATTGCCCTTCTTTTCTTCAAGTCTATTCCGTTGTTAAAACAGAACCCTAGATTGTTCTGGGTATCACTGGCCACACTGTTGGCGGTGATCGTGCAAGGTTGGTTTGGCTCCATCGTTGTTTCCACCAATCTAACGCGATGGACCATTACCGTTCATTTACTCCTGGCTTTATTAATTGTGGCTTTTCTGATTTATCTATTGCATAAGAGTAATGATACAGGAAAGACAAAGGCTCATTACATCACCCGTTGGCTGCTGGTAGGGTGTATCGTTACTCTTTTGGTTCAAGTGTTTTTCGGAACAGAAGTGAGAGGATCGATCGACAGGTTAGCTGAGGCTATGCCGCGAGAAAGCTGGATTGCTCAGTTAGGGACCGATTTTATATTACATCGCTCGTTTTCCTGGTTGGTCCTCATTTTAAACCTGTTATTCTTTCTTCAAATCCGTAAAACAATTGCCTTTAAAGCTTTATCGCTTGCCTTGTTCCTGTTAATTTTGTGCTCCTTGGCGACAGGGGTGACCATGGCCTATTTTGATATACCGGCAGCAATCCAGCCGGTACATTTATTAATGGCGACGTTGGCTTTTGGACTTCAATTGTTTTTGTTTTTTAGGATGGATACCTCACAGGTAAATAATTAACGGGATGGTTTCAGGTTACATTCAAAATATTTCATTTTTCTCCTTGGCAGGTCTGAAGGCCAAGGCCTATCTGGAACTTTTGAAAGTGAGGTTATCCATGTTAGTGGCTTTTTCATGTGCCTTTGGTTATGGATTGGCTACCCATGGAAATGTAAATTGGAATACCCTTATCATGCTCACGGTGGGAGGGTTTATGCTTTCCGGAGCATCTGGCTGCATTAATCAAATCATTGAACGCGACTATGATAAACTGATGTCGCGTACCATGAAAAGACCCCTGCCTACTAACCGGGTTTCCGTAAACGAAGCAATCATCTTTTCCATCATTTGTTTGGTATTGAGTTTTGTCATCCTCATCGTCTTTACAAACCCGTTAACGGTTGTTCTTTCGTTGGTATCCATGGTGCTGTACAGTTTTGTTTACACGCCGTTGAAGCGGGTGGGACCCGTGGCTGTTTTTGTGGGAGCCATTCCAGGGGCGCTTCCGCCACTGCTGGGTTGGATCGCGGCAACCGGCTCCATTAGTCACGAGGCCATGATCATTTTTGGCATCCAATTTATCTGGCAGTTTCCCCACTTCTGGGCGATTGCGTGGGTAGCTGATGATGATTACAAAAAAGCCGGCTTCAAATTATTGCCATCTGGTGGCGGAAAGGACTTGAATACAGCCATTCAAATTATGGTCTACACTATGTTTTTAATTCCCTTGGGATTGCTGCCCGCTAAATTTGGTGTGACGGGACTGAACTCGGCCATTGTAGCAACGGTGTGTGGCATTGCATTTTTTGCCCAAACTTTTGCCTTGATGAAAACGGGCAATCGGCGATCCGCCTTGCGAATTATGTTTGGATCATTTTTGTATTTACCCATTGTGCAGATTGCTTATTTGTTGGATAAAGTTTAGATATGGAAAAGATAGTTGATTTGAGAATTGTGGAAGAGCCAAGGAGGCCCCTGGCGATGAACCCGAAGAAATTCGGCATGTGGCTGTTCATGGCTAGCGTTATGATGTTATTTATGTCATTGACCTCGGCCTACATCGTTCGGCAGGCGGAAGGCAATTGGGTGTTTTTTGAACTCCCCTCTTTGTTTTATATCACCTCGGTGGTTATTGTGGTGAGTAGTATCACCATGCAGGGGGCTTTCTTGGCAGCCAAGAGGGATAATGCAAAATCGGTAAGGGGCCTGTTGCTGGTCACCGCTATTTTGGGCCTGTTCTTTCTGGTAGGCCAATTTTTTGGCTGGAAGCAATTGGTAGCGAACAGTATCTATTTGGTGGGCAATCCATCCGGGTCATTTCTCTATATTTTAACGGGGTTACATGGCCTTCATATCATCAGCGCAATCATTTTCCTTTTCATTATGCTGCGTGCTTCCGCGAAAGGAAAAATGAACTCCGTGGCGATGACAAAAATGGAAATGTGCACAACTTATTGGCATTTTTTAGGAGGTCTTTGGCTATATTTGTTCATCTTCTTATTATTGTACAGGTAAATTAATCAACATGTCACACTCTACTGCAACTACAGTTCCGGGAAGAAGCGTTTGGGATGGCGGGGTATCACCCATGGGCGTCAGCTATGGTAAGCTGATGATGTGGTTTTTTCTGCTTTCTGATGCGTTCACATTTTCCGGACTGCTAATTACCTACGGATTAATTCGTTCTTCACATCCGGCCTTTACGGGTGTGCATGATGCATTCGTTTTCTCACCGGAATATTGGCCGATACCTGAAAGGGTCTTTGAGGCAGTGCCTTTTTTACATGGCATTGAGCTTCCGTTGGTGTTTGTTGGGTTGATGACATTCATTTTGATTATGTCCAGTGTGACCATGGTGCTGGCGGTGGAGGCGGGTCATCGCATGGATCGCCAAGCGGTGGAAAAATGGATGTTATGGACAATTCTGGGAGGCATTACTTTTTTAAGCTGCCAGGCCTGGGAGTGGACACACTTTATTGTAGGAACGGAAACGGGGACCACCATTAAAGAAATTGTAAATGGAGAATGGGTAACCCGGACGATTTATGGAGCCAATCTTCATGAAAATCAATATGGCCCTCATGATTTTGCTGATTTCTTCTTTTTCATCACGGGGTTTCATGGCTTCCACGTATTCAGCGGTGTGCTCCTTAACTTTTTAATTTTCTACCGGACCGTGACGGGCATGTATGACCGCAGAGGCAGCTATGAAATGGTTGAGAAAGTTGGTTTGTACTGGCACTTTGTAGATTTAGTTTGGGTATTTGTGTTTACGTTCTTTTACCTCGTTTAAATTTTAACATCATGGCGCATCATTCTCATGAACCTCAGGTAACCGTACTTCCTCCAGACAAGCAAAAGATTGCCCACCTGTGGAAGGTTGCTGGCATCCTTTTGGTGATTACCATTTTTGAATTTATAATTGCCTTCAGTATGCCTCACGGCGCAGCAAAGACGGCCATCTTCGTTCTGATGACGATTGTAAAGGCGGCTTACATTGTCGGTGAGTTTATGCACTTGCGCTACGAGGCCAAAGTGTTACTCTGGTCGATTTTGATCCCAACCGTTTTTATTATTTGGATGTTGGTGGCCTTCTTGTATGAAGGCATGAAACTGACCGATATCAATTTTCTGAAGTTCTAATCATTCTACTTTTTTCGAAACCAGAAGGCTAAGGTTGATGAACTTTAGCCTTCTTTTTATGTTCTTCATAGAAGATGAATAAAAAGATTATTTATTTGTTTCTGGCCCTGGCCTTACCGGGTTTGATTTTTGTTTTTCTTAAGATTTTCGGAAAGAACCATTTCGATATCCCCATTTATTATAAAGAAGGTATTTCGGATTCGTTGAAGGAATGCACCGGAGTGTACGATGGTCAATATACCTTGCCGGATTCTGTTTTGCGTGCCTTCCACTATAGGAAGGGCGTCGTTTGTATGTTTTTGGATTCTTCGGAATTTAACCATAAGGACGTTACCAAATTGAGACAGTCATTCCGTGCGGATCAGCTTCAGATCATTCCGTTGACGGGCACGGAGCCAAAGCGCCTGAATCGAATAAAAAATTGTGCGTTATTTCTGAAGGAACCATGGAAGGCAGTATTGATAGATAAGCAGAAGCGCATTCGCGGATATTATGCTTTCACTAACCTCCAGGAGACGGATCGGTTAAAAGTGGAAGTAGAAATCTTGTTAACCAATGAGTGATATGCCGGTCAACCCCGAAAAATATAAGAAGTTAATTGTGACGCTTTCGATCGTTATTCCCCTGGCGGTGGCGGCCTTGTTTGGGATCAAAATCCATGGCTATGATTTTTCGTTTCTCCCTCCAATCTATGCCTCCATTAATGGTCTTACGGCAGTATTGCTGACGGCCTCCTACCTTTCTATCCGGAAAGGAAATCGAGACAGGCATGAACTGCTTAACAAAATTTGTCTGGTTTTGTCGGGCTTGTTTTTGGTGATGTATGTCTTATATCACATCACCAGTGAAGCCACCCCTTTTGGGGGTGAGGGGATGGTTAAATATCTTTATTACTTTATCCTGATCACCCATATTATACTATCCATCGCCGTGATTCCTTTTGTGCTATTTACCTTCTCAAGGGCATTAGCTGGTAACTTTGAAAGGCACAAACGATTGGCTAAATTTACATTCCCCCTATGGTTGTACGTTGCCGTGACGGGTGTGATTGTTTATTTAATGATAAGTCCCTATTACAAATAGTTATGAAGTACGTGGCAGCCATAGGGTTGGTAATGATCATCAGCATCTCGGCGTCGGCACAATGTGCTATGTGTAAGGCAACGCTTGAAAACAATATCAGCAATGGCCATATCGGGATTGCAGCCGGTATTAATTTTGGAATCCTGTATTTGTTTGTAGCGCCGTATCTTTTTATCAGTATCCTGGCTTACTTTTGGTATCGAACCAGCAGAAAAAATGCAGCGAAGTCTCTTGACAGCAATTGGACAGGGTAGGTGCCCGCGGTGCCGCGAAGGATTGATTTTTAAGTACCCACTTACCCAGTTTACCAAGTTTAGTGCGATGAACGCCTCCTGTTCTTCATGCGAAGCCAGTTTTGAGCCTGAGCCTGGATTTTATTTTGGTGCAATGTATGTGAGCTATGGGTTTACCATCCTACTTTTTATTTTTATGTGGGCCGCCTTACGTTTTTTTTTCAACCCCTCGGATGGGGTTTATTTTGTGACCATTGTAGCGGCGGCGGCGGTTTCAACTCCGATTAGTTTTCGCTATTCAAGGATATTATTTCTTTATTGGTTTGGTGGCTTGGCCAGGAAAGAGTCCTGATTTTTTGATGTTCTAAACCTTCCGTTTTTTAAACACGGCCTCATGCTGAGAAAGTTAATTCCGGTTCTTGCTGCAGCATTACTTTTAGCGGTGGCCGTTTCCTGGGA
>Ga0209067_10001614_pt1 | contig 13747 bp, 11 predicted proteins | sample ColStrG_CSR_2013_FD_187199 | JGI IMG/M metagenome (GOLD analysis project Ga0209067, IMG submission 187199) | Freshwater sediment microbial communities in response to fracking from Pennsylvania, USA - Cold Stream Run_MetaG_CSR_2013 (SPAdes)... | ecosystem: Environmental > Aquatic > Freshwater >... | reverse complement strand
CTCACCCGGCGATCCTCTTCCTGGCGCTGTGCGTGGGCGTGATCGTGCTGTCGCAGATCCTGGCCTGGGTGGGAGTGGGTGCGACCTACGAGGTGGCCAAGCCGCCCGCGCAGAGCGTCTCCGCGGCGGACGTGGGCGGTTCGGTACTGCCGGCGGAGATCCTGCCTCCGCAGGCGCCGCTCTCCACGGACTACCACGTGGTCACCGAGACGGTGCACATCCAGGGGCTGCTGACAGTCGAGGGTATCCGCTACCTCTTCACCTCGTTCGTCTCCAACTTCATGGGCTTCACCGCGATGGGGATCATCCTCATCGTGATGATCGGCGTCGGGGTCGCGGAGCGCTCGGGACTGATCGCCTCCCTCATCCGCAAGCTGGTCGCCGCGTCCGCGCCTGCCGTCCTCACCTACATCATCGTCTTTCTCGGGATCATCTCCTCCATCGCGTCCGATGCCGGCTACCTGGTGCTCATCCCGCTGGGGGCAGCGGCCTTCCTCAGCGTGGGGCGCCACCCGCTCGCCGGCATGGCCGCCGCCTTCGCCGGGGTGGCTGGCGGGTTCGGCGTCAACTTCCTCGTCACCCCGACCGACGCGGTCATCACTGAGATCACCAACGAGTCGATCCACCTGGTGGATCCGGCCAAGTCGATCAGCATCACGGCGAACCTGTGGTTTGGCATCGGGTCCACAGTCCTTCTCACGGCACTGCTCGGCTTCATCACCTCCCGCGTCGTGGAACGCCGCCTCGGCGCCTACGACCCGTCCGTTGCGCCGAACGCCACAGACAAGGACATCCAGACGGCCGACTCCGGGCCAGAGACCAGTGGCGAGGCCGAGCGCCGCGGACTGCGGTTCGCGGGGATCTACCTGCTCGTCGCGGTGGCCGTCGTGCTTGCGGTGACCCTGCCGCCCGGCGCCCCGCTGAGGGACCCGCACACCGGCGCCATCATCGGCACGTCTCCGTTCATGGACAGCCTCATCGTCATTATCTCCCTGCTGTTCCTGGCCGCTGGCCTCGGCTACGGACGCGGGGCCGGCACCCTGCGTACCAGCACCCAGGTCATCGATGCGGTCACCACGTCGTGGGCAGGGCTCGCGGGGCTGCTGCTGCTCTTCTTGCTGATCGCCCAGTTCATTGCCTACTTCAACTACTCCCACATGCCGCAGGTAGCGGCAGTGAAACTGGGCGACCTCATCGAGCGCATCAACATTGGCGCCGGTTGGCTGCTACTCATAGCTATCCTGATCACGCTGGTGATCGGCATCATCATCCCGCAGGCGATCGCGAAGTGGGCGCTGCTCGCACCGATCTTCATCCCGCTGTTCCTGCGGCTCGGCGTGGACCCGTCCGCCGTTCTCGCGGCCTACCGGGTGGGTGACTCCCCGGTCAACATCGTGACGCCGATCATGGCCTACTTCCCGCTCATCGTCGTGTTCGCCGCCCGCTACGACAAGAGGTCGGGCATCGGAACGGTCATCGCGCTGATGATCCCGTACTTCGTGGCCCTGGCCGCCGTGTGGACCGTCTTCTACCTCGGGTGGTACTTGCTGGGCATCCCCTGGGGGCTCTAGCCCTCAGGTCGCGGCGCCCGGGCCGGGGCGATAGGTCGGCCGAGGCGGGCGGCCCCTCGCTGGGCTGTCAGCCGGCGCAGAGGCTGATGCCGGTGGGTGCGCCGATGGTCACGGCGATGGTCGGGTCAGTCACGATGTTGGCCACATACGGATAGCCGGCGCGCAGCACCGAGCGGGTGGACGCCAACCCGGAGGCGGTCACGGCGGACAGCTGGAGGCGGGCGTTCGGGGGGCCGACGAGACGCCAGGAACCGACCGTCAGGCGTACCGGGATGTCCTCACCGCCGGGGCGGCCCACGCACAATACCTCCGGCGCCACAGCTCCCACAGGGTGATCCACCAGACCCACCTGGAGCGTGAGCCGGGCCGCGAGTTGGTCAGCCTCACTAGCGGTAGGGGTGGGCATCAGGCCGGCGCGGAGCAGCCGCTGGAGGCCAATCGCGGATACTCCGAATGTGTAGTGCGGCTCCGGCACTGCGCCCGGCAAGAAGGGCTCGCCATGCGCCAGGAGCGTGGACGCGCCGAGAAACGTGTCCGTGGCCGGCCGGGTCAGGGCCACTCGGGCGTGCGCGTCGGACACCAAGAGACGCAGATTGTGCCCCCCCACGGCTACGGCGATCCCTGCTGCCGCCCCAACGACCAGTGGCGTCGACAGTGGTCCTGCTCGCTCGCACAGGGCGGCGACAAGGACGGCCAGCGCGGGGGTGGCGAGGAAGATCACCACGTAGACGTAGCGCGGGGCGATGAGCGCGTGGGGGCCGTTGTCTCGGTTCAGGCCCACCGACACCCCGAATGCTGCGGCACCTAGCAGACCCGCCAGAGCGACGGCGCGTGGCGACCGGATATGCACCACGGCAGTGAGCAGCACGGCGGCACCGAGCGCCACGGCGAGAGCCGTCACGTGGACGCCGGCTGGGTCGAGGAACCGCTCGGTGGCGGACACGCCCATGGCCCCCACGTAGCGAGCGAGTCGGCTCACCTCCCCCGGGGCGGTGATGGACACCGGGTGGGTGAAGCGGTCGCCGTACCCGAGGTACCAGGTCACGTACACCGCGACGGGCACGGCCGCAGTCGCCAGTGCTCGGCGCAGTCCGAACCGGCCGAGCACGCCCAGCACCACTGCGACGACGTACGCCAGGGACACACCGGAAAACGTGAGTGAGACTGTGACCACCGCGGCCACAAGGGCCAGTCGTCGCCACGACCCCTCCCCTCGCGCCACCAGGAACAAGGCGATGGTGCCGAGGGCGACGGAGCCTACGAACCCGATCTGGAAGTCCCACACCAGGTTCTCCGAGCCGGCCCCGAGCACGCCGAGAGGCACCGTGAAAGCCACCGCAAGAGGCCAGGCGACACGCAGTTGGGCCAGCAGCAGGAACATTGCCGCTACGGCGATCAGGTGGGCGGTCACCAGCAGTCCGGCGTACGGCCAGTGTTCGCGCATCCCGAACACGGTGCGCAGCCCCTGGTACAGCAGGATCGGCGCCGTCGACCAGTGGTCGTTGTGCGGATGCAGGTACTCATCGACGAGACCGGTCGGTTGCGGAGGGAAGCGCAAGAAGCTCCAGTCGTCCATGAAGAACCAGAGAGGTCGGTTCAGGGTGACGAGGACGGCGCCCGACCCTAAGAGAACGAGCACCTCGAGGACCCAGGCAACCGGGGGGACCAGTCGAACCAGCGGGATGGGCTCGGGCGGCGAGGATCTCGTGTCGGGGTCGGCAGGGCGGGAGTCGGCTGCGACGGATGAGTCGTCGGCGACAGCGTCTGGGGCACCGTCGCTGACGCCATGCACGGCGGTCGACGTGGTGACTACCTGGCTTGCGGGCTCGCCCTCGCCCGGCCCCACGGAGTCCGGTACCCCGTCGGGCGTCTGATCAGACACGTGGTGCACTCCTGCTGAACGACGGCGATCCCGGTCGAGCGGCCACGGGCCAGGGTAAGCGAGGGTGCTCGCAGTCGCCGCCCGCCCCATGTCTTGCGCGCCGGCCCGTGTGTCGTCGGGGTGCGCAGCGAGGACGAGGAGCGAAGAGGCACGGGTGAGGAAGGGGCCCGAGGATGTGGTCGCCCGGTTCGAGACACTGCGCGTGTGGGTCGTTCCGGACGCCGACGGCCGGGGGTGTGTGGGAGCACCAGGTCCACCGGCAGGGGCCACATGTAGTTCGGCGCACCGCGGAGGGCGCCTTCGTTCGTCCACCGGCCGCGCAAGCGGTCCAGCTCGCGGCGGAGGGAGCCGAACCGTTCGAGCCGATGCCCGGTCGGTCCATGTCGGGCCACCGGGTGCCGCCGCCTGAGCTGGCAGACCGGGGGACGCGCAGGAGAGCGGCCTCCGCGGCCGCAGCTGTTCTGGAGCCCGAGCCCGGTAGGCGCGGGTAGGCGATCACCCGGCGTGTCGGTGGCCGGAGTATGACCTGCCTGTGCCACAGACCGGCACGTTTGCGTGTGGGCGATACAGGACTTGAACCTGAGGCGCGTCATGCTTCTGACCAGCGCAAACCCTTTGCCCTCAAGGGGAATCAGCCCCGCAGGCTGGACACAGATGGACACAGACGGCCTCAAATGGCACGCTTAGTGGCACGGTAGTGGCACGCCTGTAGTGCGTCCGGCGCGGGCCAGAGGCAGTGGCGGTTGGCCGCGGGCAGAGGAGAGGCTGACGGTGGCACGCAAGCGCAGGCCGCAGGGGTCGGGCAGTGTCCGCCAGTTGACCTCGAGGCGTTGGCAGGCCCGCTACCGGGACGGGGACCAGCTGAAGAGTGCGCCGGTCACCTTCGACACGCGGCTAGACGCTGAAGCCTGGCTGGCGGACTACGCAGACGGGGTGGCAGTTGCCCCTGTAAAACGCGACGACCCCACCTTGCGCGCCTACTCCGAGGGCTGGCTCGCCGGTCGAGACCTCAAGCCCCGGACGCGGTCGTTGTATCAAGATCTCCTCGAGGGTTTGGTCCTACCGGAGCTGGGCGGCCTACGGCTGTCGCGGATCACACCCACGCGCGTCCGCGCTTGGCACGTCGCGCTAGGTAGCGGCCAGCCTACGCAGCGTGCGCACGCCTACAGCCTGTTAAGGACGATCATGGGCACCGCCGTAGCCGACGACCTGCTCAATGCCAACCCCTGCCGCATCCGAGGTGCCGGCACCGCCCGCAAGATTGTCGAGTCGCGCCCTGCGACGCTGACGGAGCTCCAGGCGATCACCGACCACGTTCCTGAGCGGTACAGGGCCATGATTCTACTGGCGGCCTGGTGCGGGCTGCGGTTCGGTGAGCTGACCGAGCTGCGGCGCTCAGACATGGATATCGATCTCGGCGTCTTGCGAATCCGGCGGGCCGTAGTGCGCGTGAACGGCGAGGTCATTGTCGGTGACCCTAAGTCTGCCGCCGGCCGTCGCGACGTCGCCATTCCGCCCCATGTCCGCCCCGACCTGCAGCTGCACCTTCGGAGACACGTTGGGCCAGACCCCGACGCGCTGCTCTTTCCAGCGCGGGGGGGCGGACACATGGCCCCCAGTGCGCTGTACAGGGTGTTCTACCCGGCGCGGGAGGCCGCAGGGCGACCAGATCTGCGCTGGCATGACCTGCGGCACACGGGTGCGACCTTGGCGGCGTCTACGGGGGCCACGCTGGCCGAGCTAATGGCCCGGCTCGGGCACTCGACGGTTGAGGCTGCTATGCGATATCAGCACGCGGCGAGTGAGCGAGATCAGGCTATAGCCTCTTCACTCTCGGATTTGGCGACCGGCAAGGTGATTCCTTTAGTTCATCGCCGTCCGTCGCGGGCCGGATGACGTTCGGACGAGGACTCTCTTGAATCTCGCCAGCGGGTGACGTCATGATCACGGTTGGTGTTGATCTTGCCGCGCAAGCGAGGCGGACGGCTCTAGCGGCCCTGCGGTGGGAGGACGGGGTAGCCCAGGTCGAGCAGGTCCACGTGGACGTTGCCGACTCCGAGATTGTGAAGGCCGTCGTCGGGGCTGACGCCGCCGGGATCGACTGCCCGCTGGGGTGGCCAGAGGCCTTCGTGGACATGGTGAACGCTCACAGGGAGGGATCTGTGCCCCTACCGGCCGGGTCGGCCTCCTGGCGGCAGGGGCTGCGGTATCGGCGGACGGACCTCGCGGTGCAGGAGGCCACGGGGCTGTGGCCCCTGAGTGTGTCCACGGACCGGATCGGCGTGGCCGCCATGAGGGCGGCGGCTCTGCTGGCCCGGCTGGACGCTGCCGGCTCTCACGTGGAGCGGGCCGGGGGTGGCCCGGTGGTCGAGGTATATCCAGCCGCCGCCCTTCGGCTGTGGGGGCTGCCCGCGACCAAGTACAAGCGCGCACCCAACCAGGCCGGCCTGGACGCCCTGGTGACGCTCCTTGCGCGGGCTGCCCCGTGGCTGTCCCTCGGTGAGCATGAGGCCCTGTGTAGACAGTCCGATGACGCCTTTGACGCGGTGGTCGCGTCCCTGGTCGCCCGGGCGTCTGCGCTCGGCCTTGGGTCATCACCGTCCCCCGATGCTCACGACACGGCCACACGTGAGGGGTGGATCGTCCTGCCCCAAGGGCCGTTGAGCGCTCTCTCCGGGGAGTAGGAGCCTTCGGTCGGGCCTCTTGCTAGGGCTGGTGCGGGGCTGCGGTGAGGGTCTCTGCCCCGACCGGGCTCTGGGAGAGCTCACTGAGTTGCGCAAATTGCGCTTGGCTTCCGTGCTGGGCACGCGCCACCGCAGTTAGCGCGCGTCGCCGCTGGCGTTGAACGCGCTGGCTTAAGATTCTCCCATGCCTGATGGGACCACCTACGTCTGCACCATCTCTCGCCGGTCGCCGGGCAACTGGACCCTTTGCCGCGAGGTAGGGATGTACGGCATCCCTGGCGAACGCACGCCAAGCGTCAAGCAGGGTGACCGCATCTTCATCTGGATGGGCGCGAAGGGCTACATCGCAGAGGCGGTCGTAACTGGGGACCCGCGCCCTCCGAAGTCCTCCGCCGAGGCACCCTGGCCCGGCGGGACCTACACCTTCGGCTGGGTGTTCCCTTTCGACCTGGTCCGCGAAGTGAAGCAACCTGTGTCGTTCCCCTTCACCGGGCAGCGCCAGGACAAGACAGGCGTAAGCAAGAGCGGCCTTCAGCGAAGTCTCACGATTGTGAGCCCTGAGGGCGCAGAGGTCATCCACGCTGGACTGCTGGCGCAGGCCCACGCCGAGGCGCACGGCAACGTGCCCAGCTAGGGATGCGGCACGCCCCCTCGGCCCGCTCGGGCGAGGTGCCTCTGACAGGATCGAGTCCCCTCGATAGCCTCCCAGCACAAGATGCGGGCAATGGGGGACGACGTGAGTGGTCAGCCGATCAAAGACCGACCGATGACGCCTGAGGAACTCGAGCGGATGCGGCTCATCCTGAGCACCTTTCGCGACGGCAGCGGCCAGTTCCTGAAGAAGATCCGCGCGTACATGCCAGACTTCCTCGACTTCGAGCGGGCCACAGCGGAGGTCTGCGGAGGAACTACGTCCGAGGACAAGGGTGTGTTCGACGTCTCCGTGCCGGTACTCGGAGGGCTGTCCTTCGGCATCTCCTGCAAAATGTCCACCGAGCAGGGCGCCAAGTACAACTCCAGCTTCATGGAACTCTCGAACGCGCATAAGAAGTTCGAAGACGCGTTCGCTCGAAACGGTGTCAACTGGCGGACGCAGCCCGACCTAGCTGGCCCGATCATCGTTGACCTGGTCATGTCTTGGCACGAGGCGTGCGCGGGCTACTACGACTTGGACTCTAGCCGCTATCTCGTCCTGTCCCACGACACGCACTGGACCAACTTCCGCCTGCTCTGCTTCGGCCTGGACCTCGCGGACCCCGACCCCCGCACGCAGGTGGAGTGGGTCAACGAGGGAAGCGACGGCAATGGCGGGGTCAGCACCGTGTGCGGCTACATCTGGGACGGCGACCGACGACATCGCCTGTGGCAGCTGTATCAGAACTCGGGCGGGCAGCTGAAGTACTACCCGCTGCTGGACTGGGCGGAGTGGGTCACGGACTGGTTCGAACTCGAATTGCCGCCCGTGCGGAACCTGCGCCAGAAGGCGCAGGAGTACTTCCCGGACATGTGGCCCGAGTAGGTCAGCGCTTCACCCAGAGCATTTCCATGCGGTCCGCGGCCTTCTCAACCTTCGGAGGCTTGACGGCGATGCGCTCCCAGCGACCCAGGTACTCGTCGTACAGGTCGTTGGCGTAGCCACTGAGAACCACGGGTCCGGGATGTACGGCTAGGACTTCCAGCATCGCTACATGCCCGGCTTCGGTCATCTCCTGGCCGTACATCTTCTGCGTTCGGGTGGAGGGGAGGTACGGCGGGTCCGCGTAGATCAGCGCGTCCTTCGCAGAGAACCGGCGCATGACTTCCAGGGCAGGGCGGTGCTCGATCTCCGCGTCCTTCAACCGCCAGGCCAACTCGGCCAATTCGGCGGGTACCCGCTGCCAGCGGACTGACATGCCGCGAGCAGCTTGCTTCACGCCCCGATTCTTCCAGCCCGTCTTCTTGGCAAGGTCGCTGGCGTGCGCCTGCCAGATGCGGACGACGAAGCGGCGGGCATCCTCAAGCGCGTTCCCGGTGACGATGTGCGAGTGATCGTATTCCTCCCGAGACCACGGCGTGGCCTCCAACTCCCACACCAGATCGTCAGTCTGATCCCGGAGGACCCGGAAGAAGTTGATCACCAACTCGTTCGAGTCGTTGATGAGCTCGTGCGGAGACGGATCCTTGGTAAAGAAGACAGCGCCGGATCCGAAGTACGGCTCTACGTAGTGATAGTGCGGACCGAAGTAGGAGACGATCTCGCTGGCGATGGACCACTTAGACCCGGGGTACCGGAGGGCCGCGCTCTGGCGCTTAGCCAAGACGACACCGGAAACGCCCTCGAGCGGGAGCAACACGTCGTCGATCGCCTCTTTGGCTTCGTTGGGCGGCATCTGGGCTCCTCATGCGCTGCTTGCCTGGTCAGGGGCTAACCCTACGTTGGCGAGCTGACAGTCGCCGCACGCCTCGCCACTGCTGTGGACAACGCGCGCAATGAGTCTGGCGTCTGGCCTGCCCGATCGAGAGACCCGGTCTCTCCATCCCCGTGGGAGTCCGGGTCTGTTGTCGTTCTCAGGCCGGAGTCACAGAAGGTCCTCGGACCTCTCCGACTGCACCTCGCGCTTTACAAGGCTGTCCCCCGGGGTAGGGGCACCTTCCAGTCCATCGGTGCCTTCCCCCCGTCGGAGTCAGAGAGGTCGTTGTCACCGGGGCCAACCTTGACGTGGAGGCGTACCTCGCTGAGGGCTACGTGCTGCACGTGGACGGCACATGTCGTCAGGCGCAGGTGCAGGGCGGGACTGGTGCGGAGCACCCCTTCACTTGAAGCCACTGTCGACCCCGCGGCCTAGCCGGCACACGTCCAGCCACCACCTACGGCCCCCGGAGACGCCAAACAATAGTTCCGAAGGCGCACCCAGGCGCCGCTCCAGGGCGCAAGGAGGCGGACCTGGGCGACACTGCTGGCGACCGGAGAACGTCCGTCGGGTGTAGCGCGCCGGAGGCTCACCTTGGCGCAGCAGACCGCCACCGTGGCGCCGATCGCGACGACGCCGCACCATCCCACAACTGCAGCCTTGGCCGAGATCAGTCTTGCGAGGCCGCCGGAATGAGCCGGTCTCTAGACTCGCCGTAGGCCGGCGGGGGTGGGGGCTGAATAGGTCGGTGAGTCTCTGGAGCTAATGCGCAGAGGCACTGCCGCGGATGTCCCTCGACCCGCCGCCGGCTCGGGGGTATAGCGGAGGCCCGCTTGGTGGCATTGTTTTTGCCTCGTGAGCGATCTGGCCTTGCCGCACCGTTGGAAGTACCTGGTGGTCCTCACGACCAGGTGCTTGGTCGTCCTCCTGTGGAGACGACCCCCATACGGTGAAGGGGCAGGAGGAATGATCACTTCTGGCGCCAACGATGCTGCGTGGGATGAGGGGCTGGTGGCGGCGAAGAGGGCGACAAAGCGACTCGACCACTGGGCGGACTGCACCAACAACACCCTCGGCGAACTTCCGTATTGGAAGATGGCAGAGGAGTTTGCCGAGGACGTACCGGAGTTCAAGGCCGCGTTGGCTGATGTCCGGGCGGTGCCGACCGGGCAAGCGGCACCGCTTGACGCGTGGTGCCTGCTGGAGAGCCTCGGATGTTTGGCCAGGGTCTGTGACAGGGTTCTCGTGGTTCTCGTGGTTCTAGTGGAGCGAAAGGCCGGGTGGGCACCGTTGATGGACGAGGTCGACCTGCCGTTCGACCGGGAAACGGACCTGCAGGAGATCCGGCGGATAAGGGCAGCGCTGATGGCACTGAGTCGGGCGCTCGCGGTGGTTCGTCAGGCTCAGCAGCTTCCGTGCCGCTACCCGTCTTGGACCGCATGGGCTGACCAAGCCTCCTAAGTCCGGGTCGAGGGGGTCTCCGCCAGACCGTGGAGGCCCCCTCGACCTCCTCCCGCAAGCCAGACGGGCCGGTCTCCCGCTTTCCGGGCTGGCTCGGAAGGCCTTCCGGGTACATCGCTCCGGCTACTGTCGAGCGGTGATCACGATAGGGGTTGATCTAGAGGGTGACGCTCAGCGAACAGGCATCGCTTGGTTCCGCTGGGACGGACACTCCGCCCACGGCTTGAGCGACCATCTGCCGATCATCGCTGACTTCAGCGTCTAGTGAGGTCGGAGCGCAGGGAATCGCTCCGACTGATGGTGAAATCCCACGGCAACAGTTGCGACGCCCGCCTCCCCCGAAGGGGAGGCGGGCCTCGGCTGTGCTTACCAGTCGGTGTCGCGGTAGTGACTGGGGGTTGCGCCGTGGGGGCCTAGTCGCCTGGCGAGGGCTCCGAGGAGGCCGGCTGCGAGCCATCCGGGGGCTTCGAGAAGGAGCAGCACCCCGGCGGCGGCCGCCAGGACGTGCAGCGGGTAGTGGCGATCCTCGGTGAGGAGAGTCAGGTGCCGAGCCCAGAGGTGCTGGAGGGTTCGGGCGGCCTGCTCGGCGAGCCGCATAGCCCCGTGCGGACCCCTGGCAAGAGCCTCGGTGATGAGCCGGTGAAGGTTGTGCATGGTGGTCCTTCCTGGACGTGACGATGCCCGGCTCCCAAGTTGGGGCCGGGCCGGGGTGGGTGTGTGGGGGGCTAGGCGAGGACCGTGGTCAGCGTGCGCCAGGTGGACCGGTCGAGGTCGCTGAAGTCTCCGCTGATGGTCCGCAGCATGTTGCGCTCGGCCCTGGGGGTGCCGCGGACGACTCCTTCGTGGTGCTCGTAGGTGTTGACTGCTTGCAGGACGCCGTGCGCTGTGCCGGTCCAGGGGGCGACCCGGGGGTCGGCTAGCCACATCTGGTCCAGGCGGTCCCGCTCGCTGGTGGCCTGGGTGAGCGCCCGCCCTTCCAGGGGTTGTCCGTCGGCGTCGGCGCGGGGGACGAGCAGGTCCAGGAAGCGCCCCCACTGGCTAGGGGTGACCGGGGTGGCGCACAGCTGTACGACCTCCTGGGCGAACGCGTCGGCCATGGTGTAGACGATCGACAGGGCCTGCCGGGCGTCCCCTATCCGGGCGGTGGAGTGCCGGGTGTGCTTGAGCTTGTAGGCGTGTCCGGGTTCGCTGAGCGCCAGGTCGCGGGTGTTGTCGCACACGGTGGCGGTGAAGGTCCGCTTGTAGGTGGTGGCGGTGGACCCGTCGAAGCTGGTGGTGGCCAGCAGGTTGGGCCGGAAGTTCACTCCCTGCGGGGTGCTAATGGTCTCCGGAACCGACACCTCGACCCAGGCGATGGCCCCACCGCGGAGGAGACCGGCGGAGCTGATGGCGAGGTTGTCGTCGAGGATGGCGGCCACCGTGCCCAGTAGCCAGTCGGCGTACTGGTGGCGCCGGTAGCCGGACTTGAAGATCCCCATCACGGTGTCGTCGTCGGAGCGGCAGATCGCCTGCCGGTCCTCCACTGCCACCCAGCGCACGGGTGCCCCGTCCTGGCCGAGGTGGGTCATGGTCTCCACGTCGGAGGGGACCTCCACCGCCAGGCTGCGGCTCTCAGCGGTCCAGTGGAACAGCCTGCGCTGCACGTCCTCCAGGGGGATGGCCCCCGGGTAGTGGTTGGACTCCTCTCCCTGCTCCTCGGCCCGGTAGTGCCAGGCGTGCCCGCGCTGGTCGGTCATGCCGATCAGGGTGTTGGTGTTCAGGTGGGTGATCGTTTCCTTACTCACGGTGATCTCCTTAGACATAGCGAAAGGCCCGCCGCGGGATGCGGACGGGCCTGGATGGGTGGTGCCGCGTTACGAGGTGGGGGTCTCCTGCGAGACGCCCCGGTACACCGTGGCCCTGGACATCCCCAGGACCCTTGCGATGGACGCCACGTCCTCACCCTGGGCCTGCATGGCCCTGGCCGTTCTCAGCTTCTCCGGAGTCCACACCGACGGACGACCCCCGGTGCGACCCCGTGCTCGGGCCGCTGCCAGGCCGGCCATGATGCGCTCTCTGATTAGGTCACGCTCGAACTGGGCCATGGAGCCGAACATGTGGAAGACCAACCGGCCGCCGGGGGAGGACGTGTCGATGGCCTCGGTGAGGCTGACGAGGGCCACCTGGCGGGCTTCCAGGTCAGCGACGACATCGATCAGGTGTCGCAGTGACCGTCCCAGCCGGTCCAAGCGCCACACCACCAGCGTGTCACCGGGGCGTACTTGGTCCAGCAGCTGGTCCAACGCAGGACGGTGTTCCAGTGCTCCCGACGCCTGGTCGAGGAACACCTTGTCGCATCCTGCCTCCCGCAGAGCGTCCTGCTGGAGCGCGTCGTCCTGGTCAAGGGTGGACACCCGTGCATAGCCGAGCCGTAGACCGTGTCGTGATCTCTCATTACTCATCCTTTCCCTCCATTAGTGAGACGGACTTTCGGACATGAGTTACGAACGCCCCCGCGTCGACTAATGCGACATGGGGGCATTCATTGCCTAAACGGTCGTTTGCGAGAAGAGTCCCGAAACGCACAGAAGCCCGCACCATTGATCTGGTGAGGGCTCCCATGACCTAGAAGATCTGACTTGCCAGGTCACGTCTGGTCGCTCAGTCAGGGCCAACTACGGGCGCACGTCTCCCAAGCGACACCTACATTATCCTCCCTCCCTGATAGTTCCACAACTTTCACTTACGTGTTGCGAATGGTGGCCACTCCACCTCGCCAACCCGCGTTTGGGGCAATGTGCGCGACAGTTGAGCCACCGGCGCTGCCTTAGACGCCCGCCCGTAGCAGCCTCGGTACAAACGTGACATCCACTACTGAACTTGGTACACGCGACTTTTCACGAGCTCATAGTCAGACTGAATCGCATCTGAAGTTCCTTCAGCGAAACTCTGCTCCGAAGTGTCATTTGGTTGGAGTGCGCCCTGACAGACCGAACAACTTCTTCTGCCATGTCAGCAACCTTAATCACGTTCACCGTGGTAGCTGATCCGAGATTGGGGTTGCTGTAACTGCCGTTCCACTTGACTTTCGGGCGGAGAAACATCGGCCCACTATCGGTCAGAGTGAAGTGGCGATTGTAGTCAGGCGACTTGCTTGCATTGAAGAGTCCATACTCGTGGGCAAGGGCGCAGCGCAAAGCGTAGAGTGCCTTCCGCTGGGTGAGAGTCACGTTCCCAGCCGCAAACTGTCGGAGCGCTCTTTCGAGTGGATGCTCATCACTCAGCTTCTTTCCCGCCTTTGGTGGCAAGTCTCGTCCTCCCTTTGGTCTCAATGTCTTGCCGATCTGCTCCAGGAGGACGAGGTAGACAAAGGTGCCTGGCCAGCTCGCAAGATCATGCTGTGCACTGACCCTGAGTCCGGTCTTCAAGTCGCGGCCAAGGCAGAACCCGGCATCCCGAAGCGCCGCCACGAAACATGACACATGAGGGGACTCTGCCTTGAAGTCGCCGACGTGGTCGGATAAGAGAGTCCATTCATTCACGTGTGAGGCCATTGCCATCAGTCGCGTCCAGCAGAGTGGTGTATGGCCCGGGTGAGCGTGTCGCTGCGTGGAGCAGTGACGGTCATCGGGTGATCCTTCGAGTGATCTCTGACAACCGACTCGAAGAAGGGCACCGCGATGACCGTCAAGCCCAGTATTGACCCTGCGCGTCTGCTGGAGGAGCAGCTGGCGCAGGCGTCTCCTGATCTGCTGCGTGAGCTGCTGCAGGCCTTCATCA
>Ga0209067_10001613_pt1 | contig 13761 bp, 9 predicted proteins | sample ColStrG_CSR_2013_FD_187199 | JGI IMG/M metagenome (GOLD analysis project Ga0209067, IMG submission 187199) | Freshwater sediment microbial communities in response to fracking from Pennsylvania, USA - Cold Stream Run_MetaG_CSR_2013 (SPAdes)... | ecosystem: Environmental > Aquatic > Freshwater >... | reverse complement strand
AGGCATGATGGTCACACTGCTTGAACCCGTTTACCTGAACGACGATCTGGTTGGTGTTGCCTGCGCTGATGTTACCCTGAACATTTTGCAGGAGAATATCCGGCAGTTTCCGCTCCCTCTGGGCCGTACCATGATCATTAATGCCGAAGGTGATCTGATAGGCGACAGCGGTGGTTCATTAAAAAAAATGTCGACAAATCTTCCATTGCGCGAGGTACTGCCCGAGGCGCCAATCCAGAACCTGTTGAACGGCTCTGACAATGAATTTTCAAAAGGCGACGCGCAATGGATCTCCTATCCATTGCATGACACAAAATGGCGTTTGGTGCTGTTTATATCCGATTCGGAAATGAATCATTTACTGATGAACAGACTCAGCCCCTATCTGTTACTCAGTCTTGGATTCCTTGTCGCGCTGATTGCCCTTGCATTTATTCAAAGCCGCAGCTACACCCAACCAGCATTGCGGTTGGCGGAATTCGTCGACGAAATGGCGCTGGACGCAAACCGGAAGTTGCCGCAGGTACCTTCGGCCTGGCAGCATTGGTTTGAACGCGTTGCGAATACGGCACGGGAGCGTGAAAGCTATCTGCAGGAGACCTTGAAGTACGCAAGTGAATTGGAGGACAAAGTATTCAAAAGGACCGAACAACTGCAGGCAATGAATCTTCATCTCGAACAGACACTGACCCAACTTCAAAGTGTACAAAAACAGGTCGTACAAAACGAAAAGCTGGCGTCGCTGGGATTTATGGTCGCTGGGGTTGCCCATGAAATGAATACGCCGATTGGCATCGCACTGCTGGCAGCGACCACGTTATGCGCAGACGCAAAATTATTTTCGGCAAAAGTCCGCGAGCAATTATCACGCAAGGAACTGATCCAGTTTCTTGAGAATATCGTGGCTGCGACTGATCTCCTGGAGAAAAACATCGTCAAAGCGGCGGAATTGGTGAATCGGTTCAAGCAGGTTTCGGCGGACCGGGTATCCGAAGATCGGCGTGAATTTAATCTTGCGGCGCTGGGTCGGGAAATAAAAACTTCGGTCGAACCTTTATTGAATAACAATAATATCGAATTTGAGTTAGACATTCCTGGGGATATAACGTTGGACAGTTTCCCCGATTCTCTGGCTCAGGTGATGATGATCCTGGTCAGCAATGCGATGATTCATGCGTTCGTTGACCGACCGGGCGGACGCATTACGTGGGTTGCCGAAACCGGCAAGGATGGCAGCATCAGCATCACACTGGCGGATGATGGATGCGGAATGCACGAAGACATGGTTAAACATGTATTTGATCCGTTTTATACCACCACACTGGGCAAAGGCGGCAGCGGATTGGGCATGTATATCGCCTTCAATGTCATCCACAAAATCCTGGGCGGCGAAATTTCTGTGGACTCCGCAGTTGGCCAGGGTACCAAATGGGAACTCAAACTTCCACGCGTTGTTCTTTAAGCACCAACTCAAACTTCTGCCCATACCAATTCTGACGACAGTCTTCAAAATTTAACTTTGCAAGGCGTTCCCCTATTGCCTAGTATAAATTTGCCCCGGACTGATTGAAGTCTGAAAAATTTGCTATGGATTGCCTTCATGCCTCTTAAGAAAAGAGCAATGTCAATTTGGTTGAACCAGATAATTATCGGTGCGACAACGTCCCTGACGATCGTCTCGGGTGCTGTGGCGCAGGAGGCGATTGACGACGCGCAGCAGGTACAACGGGTAGAAATTACCGGTACCAATATCCGACGGGTTGACATGGAGATTTCCAGTCCGGTCCAGGTTATCACGGCAGACGATATCAAGAAATCCGGGCACACCAGCGTCTCAGAAATTCTGCGCAACATTACCGCCAACGGGCAAGGGACACTGTCCAATGTGAACTCTGAAGCGTTTGCGGGTGGTGCCTCGGGCATTGCCTTGCGCGGACTGACAGTTGGTTCAACACTGGTACTGATTGACGGTCACCGGATGGCACCTTACCCTTTATCGGATGACGCGCAGCGCCAGTTTGTCGACATCACGTCGATTCCCTTTGACGCCGTCGAGCGCATCGAAATATTGAAGGATGGTGCCTCGGCCGTGTATGGTTCTGACGCACTGGCCGGCGTCGTGAATGTCATTCTTAAAAAGTCCTATTCCGGAACCAGTATGATGGCCGAAACCGGGACCACCGAGCACGGTGGCGGATCAACAGCACATGCAACACTGATGCATGGTTTTGGCAATTTAAATGAGGACGGCTATACCGGCTATGTCAACCTGGAATACCGCCACGCGAATTCAATCTACATGGATCAACGTTCCGGACCGTGGACCAATGTGAATTGGGCAACTGTCGCACCGGGCGGTTCCAATCTGACCGCGGGCGTGCCAAATTCATTTAACGGCGGATTTCCGCCCACCAAAACGCCGTACCTGTTTAACCCGAGCGGGCCAAACGGGGCTGCCAATCCGGCCAACTACCAATTTTTGGGTGCGGGATGTGATGCCGGTGCGATTATCTCCGGGGCCGGGTGCCCATACCCGAACAGCTGGGAATTGATCCAGCCACCGACACAAAATATGAACTTCTTGGCGAGCTTGACCAAACGCATCGGCAGCGATTGGGAAATGCACGTCAAAGGATCTGTTTTTGACAGTAAGGGACAACAGTCGGCGGCCAACAACGTGAATGGCGCGCCAACCCAAAGTTTCCCCGGTCCGTCGTTTGCCGGCAACGTGGCGGTTGGAACGGGAGCCGTCGCTGAAGGACTTGGACAGTACCCTCAACCCGGTGTGGGGGCAATTTCAAATTTTGTGATTCAGCCGGGCCTGAATGGCAATCCCTTCGGCGTTCCGGCGATACCATATGGTCAGATTGCCGGTGTGGGCGGCCCGCTGCAAGAATTTGATTCTCGTAACTACCGGCTCGTCGCAGATTTCCGCGGTTCACTTGGCCCGTGGGATCTGAGCAGTTCGCTCGGCTATACAAAAGTGTCGACCAGAATTTCCTATTCGAACTTCGTCAACTACACCAATTTGTTGGTGGCCCTCAACCAACCCAATGGCTCCCCGAACCAATTTAAACTAAGCGGCGGCAACAGTGCCACCGTGATGAATTCGGTCGCACCGCATTTCAGCAGCGTGTCGACAGACGAACTGGATTTTGCCGAGGCGCGTGCATCGCGAACAATGATGAAACTGGCTGGCGGCGACCTCAGTATGAGTCTCGGTACCGAATTTGTGCACAAGGCGCTGAACAGTCCGCTGGCCGCACCGGCCGGCCTTGGTCAGGTTGGCGGCGCCTATGACGAGTTTGGTTTTGGTCAGGAAAATGACGCAGCGATCTACACTGAATTTTTTGCGCCTGTATCCAGGTCGCTCGAATTCGATGGCGCTGCGCGCCTTGATGACTATGACACCTACGGCACTTCATTCAATCCAAAAATCGGCTTCAAAGCCACACCAAATGGCGCAATCGGCATTCGCGGTACAGCATCGACCGGATTCCGGGCGCCGAATTCAACCGAGATAGGCAGGGCAACGTCCTACTACCTGCTCAGTAACACCATCGCTGATCCGATCCTATGTCCTGGCGGCAGCCCCAAAGCGAATGGCGTTTATCCTGCCCAATGCGCGGTGACACCGTATTATGTACAAACAACCAGCGCGAAATTGAATCCTGAAAAATCGCGCTCATTTACGCTCGGGATGATCCTGGAGCCGATTAAGGGATGGGGTACATCGATTGATTATTACAATATCCAAATCAGAAATCAGGTTATTCCCGCGTCAGAACTCGGCAATTTATTTCACGGCGTGTTTGTACGCAATTTGACCCCAACGGCGCAAGCTCAGGTGATCAACGGCGTGGTCACACCCGCTCAAACTCCGCCAGTCGGAAATATTGCGCTCGCTTTGGCGCCCTACGCAAATGCCAATACGACGACCACCAGCGGTATTGAAATGGCGACGCAATATAAATTCCGGTTTGGTGATCTGGGAAATTTGACGAGCAGTCTGGACTACACCTACATCATGCAATATGACATAACCGCCGGTGGCGTGACCTACCACGAAGCCGGGACGCACGGTCCGAATGGTGTTTCGGGTGACACCGGCAATCCGAAGGGGCGTGCGCAACTGATTTTTTCATACGACCGCGGCCCGCTAAATATCACGACGACGCTGAATTGGATCAGCCAGTTCAGCGTGACCGATCCGAGTGCCTCAGCGCAGGCAGCCAGCTGTCAGACTGCACTGATTCAGGCCACGACCTATTTTATTTTTACCAACCCGGGCACCATACCAGACAGGTATTGTCATGTCGCCTCGTTTCTCGATACCGATCTGAGTGTCAAATACAGTCTTTCGAAAGACTGGTCGGTGCATGCCTCCGTGCTGAATCTGTTTGACCGGGCACCACCGGTCGATGCACAGACCTACGGAGGGGGATATTTCCCGTATGATCCTGCGCTGCATCAGGCCGGCGCGATTGGCCGATTTTTCAGTGCCGGCGTCACGTATGCTTTTTGAAATTAAGTGTCGCCGGAATCGTTTCGCCGCTCCATCCGGACTCCATTCAATCAGCTCAATCTTGTGTCCGTCCAGCTCAGTAATCAATGAATCAGCCATTAACGGTTGATACCAATTTATTCATAGCGCAATGCGTCGATCGGTTCCAGATTCGCCGCCTTGGCCGCCGGCATAATGCCAAACAACATGCCAACCAGTGTGGAAAATCCAAAAGCAAGCAGTACCGCCCACCACGGCACGACCGCATCCGGGAAATTCGGTATCAACTTGGCGGCACCAAATCCGAGCAGATAACCGAGAGCCAGTCCGATGACTCCACCGAATATCGACAGCGTGGTGGCTTCGATCAAAAACTGCATCAGAATGTGATGACGCTGGGCGCCGAGCGCTTTGCAGATGCCGATTTCGCGCGTGCGTTCCGTTACCGAGACCAGCATGATATTCATGATGCCGATCCCGCCGACCAGCAGCGACACGCTGACAATCCCGCCAAGAACCAGCGTCATGCTGTCGATAATCTTGGCAAACGTGTCAGTCAGTTCCTGCGCGGTCTGCACCTTGAAATCATTACGCTGCCCCGGTTTCAGATGATGCATCTGTCTAAACAATGCCGTAATCCGGCTCTGTACCGGCTCGAGCTGTTCGATCTGATTGACGTCGAAGGTAATCCCGATATTGACCTTGTTATTGTTGCCGGCTGCCGATTCACCCACTGAAAACGGGATCAGTGCATAGTCATCCTTGCTCATTCCGAACATTTCACCACGGGTTTCAGTCACGCCGACTATCTTGAACCAGTCGCCGCCGATTTGAATAAAAGTGCCCAGCGGATCATCCGGCAGGTGCAGGTTTTCTTTAAGCTTGCTGCCTATAACAACCACCTTGCGGCGCGACGTGCAGGTTTTCTTTAAGCTTGCTGCCTATAACAACCACCTTGCGGCGCGACGCATCGTCACTGGCGCTGATAAAGCGACCGATCTCAGGATAGGTCTGGTGGGCATCCTGAAAGGTGGCCGTCACAGCGCTGACGCGCGTGAATGCAGTCTGAGAACCGGCACGCAGGGTCGTACCGAAATCACCGTAAGGCTGAAACGAAGGCGAGACATTGCTGATATCGTCGATATGATGCAGAAGCTGGCGGTAGTCGTTCAGACTTAGCCGGTTGACTTTGCCCTGCATGGCTTCTTCAAACGGTGTGTCGGCCTGGACTGTCAGACTGTTGGCACCCAGCCCCTTGAAATTGGCGCTGATTGAATACGACAAGCCCTGCACAATCGACACGACGGTAATTACCGAGGCAACGCCGATGATGATGCCAAGCGTAGTCAGGAAACTGCGGAACGCATGGGCTCGTATGCTTTGAAACGCGGAACGCACACTCTCTATCAGGCTATACATGTTCACGCTCGTTACGGATATCGGAAAGTACCTGTCCATCGGACAGGCGTACGGCGCGCTGGCAATGTGCCGCAATCTCGGGCTCGTGGGTGACCAGAATCAGGGTCTGACCTTCGGCGTGCAACTCATCAAACAGGGCCATAATGTCAGACGTGGTGTGAGAATCCAGATTGCCGGTAGGTTCGTCGGCCAGCAGAATCGACGGTTCACTGCACAATGCCCGGGCAATCGCCACACGTTGACGCTGACCACCCGACAATTGATTCGGAAGATGATCAACCCGATTCTCCAGGCCGACGCGCTTCAAGGCCAACCGCGCGCGACGCTCGCGTTCGGCAGGACGAATACCGCGATAGATCAGCGGCTGCATCACATTTTGCAGCGCCGTGGCACGCGTGAGCAGATTGAAACTCTGGAAAATAAACCCGATTTCACGGTTGCGGGTTTGCGCCAGCTCGGACTCGCTCATGCCGGCCACATCTTTCCCGTTCAGGAAATAATGACCCTGACTGGGTGTATCCAGACAACCCAGTATATTCATCATAGTTGATTTACCGGAACCGGAAGCGCCGATAAAGGCAAGATATTCGTTCCTGTGAATATCCAGATCAATTCCGTTGAGCGCCGCAATGGTTTCGCCACCCATCTGGTAATGTTTGGTCACGCCACGCAGCGTGATTAACGGCGCTTGTGAAGCATCACTGTCGGGATGCATCACTGCTTCACTTCCGGTTTCACCCGGTCACCGGCATTCAGGTGACGCAGTACTTTATACGGCCCCACAATAATCGACTCACCGGCCTGCACGCCCGACAGTATTTCCTGCAGGCTGTCGTCCGACAGTCCGATCTTAACCAGCCGTTTTTCTGCCACACCGTCTTTGTCTACAAAAAGGTAGTTTTCAGTTTTTACCGACACCTTGTCCTTTTTATCTTTCACGACTTCGGTTTTTTCATCGTTATTGGACAATACGGCCTGCAGCGGCGCGGCCAGTGATTTGCCCGAGGTCGCGGTATAAATTTCGGCCCGACAGGTCATGCCCGGACGCAGAGTCAGGTCTTTGGCGTCGACCAGTTTCACTTTGACCGAATAATTTTTAGCCTGCGATCCACCACTTTGGGCAGTCAGATCTTTTTTGAGTGACAGTGGAATGGTCTGCACAACACCTTTCAGTTCAATGTCCGGATACGCTGCCGTATGAATCGATACTTCCTGTCCCAAACGCACGCGGGCGATATCAGCTTCATCGACATTGACTTCAGTCATGATGGTGGAAACATTGGCGATCGTCATCAGGCTGGACCCGGCAATGCCCACCTGGCTGGCCACAGCAGTTTCACCGACCTTGATATCGAGCGCCGTAACGGTGCCGGAGATCGGCGCACGAATGCTGGTCTTGCCCAGCAACTCGCGTGACTGATTCAGCACCGCTTCGGCCTGCTGCAGGCTTTCTTTGCTGTTGCGCAGATCGACCCGGGCCAGATCGACCGCATAACTCGCATCATCCACCTGTTGATCTGCGATCATCTGTTTCTTGTGAAGTTCAAGTTTGCGGTTGTACTGATTCAGCTGACTGTCCAGATTCAATTGCTGATGTTCAATGTTGATGTGTTGCTGGCGCACCGCCGCCTCTTGCTGCGCGACCTGAGCACGGTAAGTCTGGTCATCCAGCCTGAGAACGATCTGACCACGCTCCACGCGGTCGCCTTCTTTGATAAATATTTCAGCGACCTTACCGATCACTTCCGGCGACAGCAATGCCTGCTCCTGATAGACCAGATTGCCTGAAGCCAGTATCGATGATCTGATTTCATGCTGGGCAATCTTTTCAACTTCCACAGCCAGCTCGGGCTGGCTGCGTGTCAGTTTGAGAACCAATGGAATGGTCAGCATGGCGACTACCGCTGTGATACCCAGCCATTTTTTCTTCATGCTGCTTTACTCATCAGACTGATGACAGCCCATATGCCGTAAATTACGACATACGGAATCAGTACAATGACTATGCTGGCCGCGCGTGACGATTTGCTCCATTGCTGGAACCCGATTACCGACAGTACCACGGTCCAGACCGTGATCAGGCTGATGCTGTCTGCAAGACTGGCCCAGCGCAGACCGGTACCGATATGCAAGACCAGTGAATTCAGCGAAACGGGATTAAGCTGACCCGGCTCCAACTGCCCGTGATTGGCGAGCAAAATCTGCATAGCACCGAGCGGCAACGACAGCAGGGTCGGTACCGAAGCCCATGCAACAAAGGCAAACCATTTGCCAAAACCGAATTCCAGTTTTTTGATTTTTGCAATGATCACATAGTAGAGAGCAGAGACCGAAAACATGAGAGGAACCACAACCAGAATACTGACCGCACTGATCGACATCATCGTGCTGCGTTTCATAAAACCTTTGGCTGCTTCCCTTGCCGCCGGATCGGTCATTGCGACTGTCAGCTTATCCTGCAGCCAGGCCATATCAACCGACTGGTAGTACCAGACAATTAAAAAGACCGAACAACCGATGATAGACAGCAACGGCAGCAACAGCATGCTGCTTCGCGCGACGGCATCAAAGGCTTTCGATGGTTCTGAAAATATGGCAATTAAAGTGGAAAAAGAAGAAGTGGTGGAATCTGTTGCGTTTTCAGTTTGTGTAGTCATAGTTATTTTCGGTTAGTGAGACCATAGAGGAATAACAGGCTAGGCACCGTGAGCTTTTAGACTGATTGCACCTTGGCGGGCTGCATTACTTCGCAGCATTGGAAATTTAGCATGGATTTTGCTGTCATGCTGCAATGTTTTTAAAAAGTAATTAAAAAATTTTGGCACGTTCAGCTCACTGGGCCATGTCAAAAGCGCCTGACCGGAATGTCCGGCAGGTTTGGCATGTTTATTTCCGCGATCCATCCGGATTGCGTTCAATCAGCTCGATTTTGTATCCATCCGGATCAGTAATGAAGGCAATCACCGATGTGCCGCCCTTGACCGGCCCGGCTTCACGCGTCACATTACCGCCGGCCGCTCTGGCCGCATCGCAGGCCTTGGCGGCATTCTCGACCGCAATGGCAATATGACCGTAAGCCGTTCCCAATTCATACTTGTCCACGCCATAGTTATAGGTCAGTTCCAGTTCGGCGTGTTCAGGATTGCTGCCATACCCCACAAAAGCCAGCGTGTATTTGTACTCCGGATTTTCACTCACGCGCAATAACGTCATCCCCATAACGTTGGTGTAAAAATCGATCGAGCGCTGCAGATCGCCTACGCGCAGCATGGTATGCAAAAGTCGCATGATATTTTCCTTGTTTTCAGGGTTTGACAAATTTCAGTGTCATGCGATCGCTCTCGCCAATGGCCGCATACTTCTGGCGGTCTTCCTCTTTATTGGCAAACGTCGGTGGCAACGCCCAGACGCCATTTTTATGACCGGCATGATCTTTCGGATTGGCGTTGATTTCGGATTTGGCTGCCAGTTTGAAACCGGCACTTTGCGCGATGCGAATCACATACGCTTCCTGCACATAGCCACTCGACGCAGTTGCATCCTGCACCTTGTCGACCGGCAGGCGATGATCCACCACGCCGAACACACCACCCGGTTTCAGGCTGTTATAGACGCTTGTAAACAGGAGTTTCAATTTATCATCGCCGTCACCAACCCAGTTATGCACGTTACGGAACGTCAGCACCATATCAATACTGTTGTCGGGTGCGAAATTCAGTTTTTTGGGTGGTTCAAAAACAGCCGTTTTTACCTGACTGTAGACTGCCGGACTGTCACTTAATTTTTTCTGGAAGCGGGCGTAGGCTTTGCGTTCACCCTCATCCTCTGAGGCCGGGTCCACCATCGCCACAATCAACTGCCCATGCTCTTTCAGATACGGCGCCAGAATTTCGGTATACCATCCGCCGCCCGGATTGAGTTCAACGACAGTCATGGACGGCGTAATACCAAAAAACTGCAGGGTGGCTGCGGGATGGCGGGCCGCGTCACGTGCGCGGTTCGCCTCCGAGCGCTGTGGTCCGTTGATCGCGGCCTGCAACTGGTCATCGGCCTGCGCGGTCTGCATGATCAGTGCAGTGAACAGTGCAAACAGCATTCCGGCATATTGCATCATTTTCATATGGTTTCTCCATTTATGTTTGATCAGGTCTGTCCGACAACAGGTCGGTAAAATTGGTTGGCAAAAGAACATGAATTCAATCGCACTGCCGACTTTGGTTTTGGGCGTTACACTGTGGCGCTGGCGCCAAAGTATCCAGCGTATCCAGTGTATCCAACGTATCCAGCGTCATGTAACAGGCATTATACAAACTACTCATTGCCCAGCTGGAATAATCCAGTGTTTAATACTGCATCTTTTTGGCACTGACCCTGCCAGCATGGCAACCAAGACCGTTACCACCCTAACATACAAAACTCACACACTGTGCATCCATTTTATGAATAACATCACACCCGACTCCGGAACAACTGCCTCCCACTCAAAAAAAATCTGGATCTGGGTTCTGGGTCTGCTGCTGATTGGTTGCGCTGGCTGGTTTTTTTTCCCGAAGTCGGCAGGAACCGATAAACCCGGCTCAGGTGCAGCATCGACGGATAGCAGCGGAAAAAAACATGGCCCCCCTGGTGACAACAAGCCCATGCCGGTTGTGACAGCGGTGGCCAAAACCGATGACATCAATGTTTATCTGAACGGACTGGGTGCGGTCACGCCGCTGTCGACTGTCACCGTAAAATCACGGGTGGATGGCGAGATTATCCAGATCGCCTTCAAAGAAGGCCAGATGGTGAAAAAGGGTGAACTGCTGGCCGAAATCGATCCGCGACCGTTTCAGGCCGCACTGGCACAGGCCGAGGGGCAACTGATGCGTGACAAGGCATTGCTGGCCAATGCGAAAATGGATCTGGACCGCTACCGCACTCTGTTAAAGGAAGAATCGATCGCCTCACAACAGGTTGATACGCAGGCAGCATTGGTAGAACAGTACAAAGGGACCGTGCGGGTTGATGAAGGGCTGCTGGACAATGCCAGACTCAATGTCCAATACACCAAGGTGGTCGCGCCCATCACCGGCCGAGCCGGTTTGCGTCAGGCCGATCTGGGCAACGTAGTCCACGCCGCAGATGCCACCGGGATCGTCATCATCACCAAACTCAAACCCATGTCGGTCCTGTTCACCCTGCCGGAAGATACGATTCCGGCGCTGATGAAACAACTGCAGGCCGGCAAAAAAATTGCGGTCGAAGCGTATGATCGGGCCTTCAAAGAAAAAATTACCAGCGGCGCACTCGAAACGGTCGACAACCAGATCGATCCGACGACCGGCATGGTGAAATTGAAAGCCCTTTTTTCCAATGACGATTTAAGTCTCTTTCCCAGTCAGTTCGTGAATGCCAAACTGCTGCTCGAAACCAAACACAACGTCATTACCGTACCCAGCTCGGCATTGCAGCGTGGTAAAGCGGCCAGCACCTTTGTATTTGTGGTGGCTGCCGACCAGACTGTCAGCCAGCGCACCATCGTCACCGGCGCAACCCAGGTCGACAAAACCGAGGTCGTGAGCGGATTGAAGAATGGCGAAATCGTGGTCACGGATGGTACCGACAAGCTGCGTGAAGGCGCCAAAGTGAGTATCCCGGACAACAGCAAACCTGACGCAACGCCCGAGAAAAGCAAAGCCGGCCAGTATAAAAAATCATGAATTTATCGCGTCCTTTTATTGAAAGACCGGTAGCCACGGCACTGCTGATGGTGGCGCTGCTGCTGGTCGGTCTGATGGCGTACCGCTGGTCGGTCTGATGGCGTACCGGTTGCTGCCGCTGTCGGCACTGCCTGAGGTGGATTATCCGACCATTCAGGTGGTGACACTGTACCCGGGTGCCAGCCCCGAAGTGATTACCTCGTCCATCACCGCTCCGCTGGAACGCCAGTTCGGACAGATGCCGGGCTTGAATCAGATGTCCTCCTCCAGTTCCGGCGGCGCTTCAGTGATTACCCTGCAGTTCAGTCTGGCGATCAGCCTTGATGTGGCCGAACAGGAAGTGCAGGCCTCCATCAATGCCGCCGGCACCCTGTTGCCCACCGACATTCCGGCGCCACCGGTCTATAACAAGGTTAATCCGGCCGATACGCCGATCATGACACTGGCAATGACCTCCAGCACCCTGCCCCTGACTCAGGTGCAGTCGTTTGCCGATACGCGGCTGGCGCAGAAAATCTCACAGGTCTCCGGCGTCGGGCTGGTCAGCATCTCCGGCGGGCAGCGTCCGGCCGTGCGGGTGCAGGTCAATCCGACCGCGCTGGCGTCCTATGGTCTGAATATTGAAGATGTACGCACTGCCATCGGTGCGGCCAATGTCAATCAGGCCAAAGGCGGCTTCGATGGCCCGGCGCGCGCATTCACGATTGACGCCAACGATCAATTGCGCTCGGCTACCGAGTACCGCAATATTTTTGTCACGTACCGTAACAATGCGCCGGTGCGTCTGTCTGACGTGGCCGATGTGGTGGAAGACGCCGAGAATACGAAACTGGCGGCCTGGGTCAATGAAAAGCCGGCCATCATTCTCAATATCCAGCGACAGCCCGGCGCCAACGTCATTGACGTGGTCGATAAAGTCAAGCAACTCCTGCCACAATTGAAGGCATCGATCCCTTCCGGCATTGATGTCAACATCCTCTCCGACCGCACCGATACCATCCGCAGTTCCGTCAAGGATGTGCAGTTTGAACTGATGCTGTCGGTGGCACTGGTGGTGCTGGTGATCTTCCTGTTCCTGCGCAATCTGTCCGCGACCATCATTCCCAGTGTCGCTGTGCCACTATCAGTTATCGGTTCGTTTTCCATCATGTATCTGGCCGGCTTCAGTCTGAACAATCTGAGTCTGATGGCGCTGACTATCTCCACCGGTTTCGTGGTCGATGATGCGATCGTGATGATCGAAAACATCGCCCGCTATATCGAAGAAGGCGAAGAGCCGTATGCGGCCGCCATGAAAGGTGCGAAGCAAATCGGCTTTACCATTCTCTCGCTGACCATTTCATTGATTGCGGTACTGATTCCGCTGCTGTTCATGGGCGATATTGTTGGTCGGCTGTTCCGCGAATTTGCCATTACCCTGTCGGTCACCATCGTCATTTCGGCCATCGTCTCCCTGACCTTAACGCCGATGATGTGCGCCAAACTCTTAAAGCATACGCCGGAAGAACAGCAAAGCCGCTTCTACCATGCCTCGGGTGCGTTCTATGAACGCGTGATCGCCAGGTATGGCGTGTGGTTGAACTGGGTATTGGCGCGTCAGACCGCAACGCTTTTGGTTGCCATCGGCACACTGGTCTTTACCGTGATTCTGTATATCGTGGTACCGAAAGGCTTTTTCCCGATGCAGGACACCGGCGTCATTCAAGGTATTTCCGAAGCCCCCCAGTCGGTTTCGTTTCCGGCCATGGCAGAACGCCAGCAGGCGTTGGCGCACGTGATTCTGCAGGACCCGGAAGTTGAAAGCCTGTCATCCTTCATTGGCGTGGATGGAGTGAATACCACACTCAACAGCGGACGGATCCAGATCAATCTGAAACCGCATGACCAGCGCGAACACAGCGCAGCCGAAATCAGTCAGCGCTTGCAGCAGCAGTTGCAGTCCGTCGAAGGTATTACGCTGTACATGCAACCGGTGCAGGATCTGACCATCGAAACCCGCGTCTCGCGTACCCAGTATCAATTCTCCGTGGAAGACGCCGACCCGGACAATCTGTCGATCTGGACACCGAAACTGGTTGAGAAATTAAAGCAGTTGCCGGAACTGCGCGACGTGGCCAGTGATCTGCAGGATCAGGG
>Ga0209067_10001612_pt1 | contig 13765 bp, 9 predicted proteins | sample ColStrG_CSR_2013_FD_187199 | JGI IMG/M metagenome (GOLD analysis project Ga0209067, IMG submission 187199) | Freshwater sediment microbial communities in response to fracking from Pennsylvania, USA - Cold Stream Run_MetaG_CSR_2013 (SPAdes)... | ecosystem: Environmental > Aquatic > Freshwater >... | reverse complement strand
AGTAAGATTTCAAACAAGGGCAAGAGGCACGCAGCCCCCGCCGATGCCAAGGCGAAAAAGACGTTCAAAGTCTATCGCTATGATCCCGACTCGGGTGCCAATCCGCGCACGGACAGCTTCGAGATCGACACTGAAAATTGCGGCCCTATGGTGCTCGACGCGCTGATCAAGATGAAATCCGAGCAAGACCCGTCGCTCACCTTCCGCCGCTCGTGCCGCGAAGGGATTTGCGGCTCATGCGCAATGAACATCAATGGTAAGAACGGCCTCGCCTGCACGACGGCGATTGAAGATTGTAAGGGCGATGTCCGCATCACCCCCTTGCCGCATATGGAAGTTATCAAAGATTTGGTGCCTGACTTCACGCATTTCTATGCGCAATACGCCAGCATCAAGCCTTGGTTGCAAACGGTTACCCCGCCGCCCTCGGGCAAGGAGCGGCTGCAATCGCCCGAAGAGCGCGCCAAGCTTGATGGCTTGTATGAGTGCATCTTGTGCGCCTGCTGCTCAACCTCGTGCCCGAGCTATTGGTGGAATGCGGATAAGTTCCTCGGCCCCGCTATCCTGCTGCAAGCGTATCGCTGGCTCGCTGACAGCCGCGACGAGATGACCGGTGAGCGGCTGGATGAGCTTGAAGATCCGTTCCGGCTGTATCGCTGCCACACGATCATGAACTGCGCCAATGCCTGCCCCAAGGGGCTTTCACCCGCCAAGGCGATCGCTGAAACCAAAAAAATGGTGGCCGAGCGAATCGTTTGAGCGCTGAATTGCCCTTAGATACCCCGCATTTTCGGTGTGAGCCAGACCCGGAAAATCCCGGTTGGCTCACTTGGGAACTTGTTGATCAGACGCGCTTCAACGCGCTGACGATGGGCAAGTTGATCGTGCGTCGCGAGTCGGAAACGAGCGCGCGGTTGCGGATGTTTCCGACGGCGCGCCACTCTAATCTCGGCAACAACGTTCATGGCGGCGTCACGCTGAGCCTGATCGACATTTCGTTATTCGCGGCGGCGCGGATAGCGGGCGTGATTGAAGTCGGTGCGGCGGTGACGCTCGATTTATCAACGCAATTCATTGGCGCGGGGCGCATTGATGAACCACTCGATGCGGTGGCAGAAGTGTTGCGCGAAACGGGGCGGATGGTTTTTGTGCGCGGGCTAGTGATGCAGGGTGCGCATCTGGTCGCATCATTCTCCGGTACGGTGCGCAAGCCGGCCACGCGCAAAGCGTAAAGCGTTGCCAAATCTCCTCGCGCGCTATGATGCCCTAATCGACAAGGGCGAGCTTAAATCCGATCCCGAACAGCGCGCCGCAGCGGAGCGGCTGTCCGCGCTGCAAGCCGAACTTGAAGCCGTGCCGCCGCGCGGTTCGATCCTGTGGCGCTTGACGCAGAAAAAGCCTGAGCCGCCGCGTGGCGTCTATCTCTGGGGCGGGGTGGGGCGCGGCAAATCGATGTTGATGGACTTGTTCGTCGCCAACCTCCGGATCAACCGGAAGCGGCGCGTTCATTTCCACGCATTCATGCTTGAAGTGCATGAGCGGCTGCGCGTTGAACGGCTCAAGGAGGCGGGCGATCCCATTCCCCCAGTCGCGGCGGCGATTGCCGATGAGGCGCGCTGCCTCGCGTTTGACGAGATGGTGGTCAACAACAGCGCCGACGCGATGATCATGTCTCGGTTGTTCACCCAATTGATCGAGCGCGGGGTGACGCTCGTGATCACATCGAACCGCGCGCCATCCGATTTGTACAAAAATGGTCTCAACCGCGAACATTTTCTCCCGTTTATCGCGCTGATCGAGCAACGGCTCGATGTGCTGGCGCTGAACGGCCCGACTGATTATCGTCTCGAACGGCTCGGCGGGATGGCGACATGGCATACGCCGCTCGGCGATGCGGCGACGGCGGCCTGCCGCGAAGCATTCTTCCGCCTCACCGATTATCCGCCTGAGGATGCGGCGCATGTGCCGTCGGCGGAATTGCCCATCTCAGGTGGACGCAGCCTCCATGTTCCCAAGGCGCTCAAGGGTGTCGCGGTCTTTTCGTTTGCGCGGCTGTGCCGTGAGGCGCGCGGAGCGAGCGATTATCTGGTACTTGCGCGGCACTATCACACACTACTGCTCATGGGTGTACCGATCCTCGGCCCTGAAAATCGCAACGAGGCCGCACGCTTCGTCACGCTGATTGACACGCTCTATGAGCATAATGTGAAACTCATCGCCGCGGCGGCTGCCGAACCCGCGCAACTCTATCTGCGCGGCGATGGCGCGTTCGAGTTCGAACGAACGGTGTCGCGGCTGGTTGAAATGCAGTCGCTTGATTATATGCGCGCTGGGCACGGCCCACACGGCTGAACGCAAAGCGCTACGCGTCAACTGAAAACGTAAATATGGTTCGGCTGTGGAACGGCTTGCCGGGGCGCAAGATTGTGTTGGGGAAGTGCGGATGATTTGGCGAGTCCGGAAAATGTTGCGTTTCTAGCGCAACGCCGCTGCGGTTTTGATACGCAATTCCGCCTTTGCCCATCCAACCGCCCGCAAGCGCGTTTCCCGTGTAGAGTTGTAGCCCCGGCTGGTCGGTGGAAATTGACAGGCGGCGGCGGGTTGGCGGGTCGAACAGCACTGCGACTTCGCGCATCCCGTGCCCATTCAGCACCCAATTGTGGTCATAGCCACCGCCGTAGCGGAGCTGCTCATCGTCACGCGCAATGTCGTCGCCGATGCGCTTGGGGCAGCGGAAATCGAACGGCGTCCCCATCACGTCGCGCACCGCACCCGTGGGGATGAGTGTGGCATCGACCGGAGTCATATGATCCGCATTTATCTGCAACAGATGATCAGTGATGAGCGAGCCTGCTGCCGCGCCGCGCAAATTGAAATAACTGTGTTGCGCGATATTGAACGGCGTCGGCGCGGTGCTGGTTGCGGCAAAATCAACAATCAGTCGGTTGTCCGTCGTCCAAACATATTGCGCGGACACATCGACTTCGCCGGGAAAGCCCTGCTCGCCGTCCGGACTTGTGCGCGCGAAGCAGACGCCTGCGCCTTCGTGCGTCTCAACGAAGTGCCCCGTCCAGATTTGCGTGTCGAAGCCATTGCGCCCCCCGTGAAGCAGGTGGCGGCCGGCGTTGGCGGGGAGGTGGTAGGTGGCGTCGTCTATGCGGAATGTGCCGCCCGCGATTCGGTTCGCAAAACGGCCAACCACCGCGCCGAGGTAGCTGGTGTTCGCGAGATACGCTTCAGCCGAGTCATAGCCGAGAACCACGTCGTTAAATTTGCCGCCTGCGTCGGGAACATCAAGTGCGAGGATCGTTGCGCCAAGGCCCATCACGGTCAGCCCGGCACCGGATGCGTTTTGAATCCGCCATCTGGCAACCGCACGCCCGTCAGCCAAGACATCATCTGCAAGCGCGGTAACGTCAACCACCGATGCTAGCCCGACCAAGCTCACCGCCGCGCCGCGCAACGGCGTGCAGCCAGCACGTTTCTGAACCGTTTTGGCATAGTGGCTGCCATCATCTCCTGTCTCACTAAAACGGTCGCGTTGTCATGCTATGCCTCGCGCCCATCAAACTGCAACCGTGCCAAACGGGCATATAACCCGTCATGCGCCACCAGCGTGTCATGCGTTCCCTGTTCGACAATCCGCCCTTCATCCATGACGATGATGCGGTCGGCGGCGCGCACCGTGGCAAGGCGATGCGCAATAACGATGGTGGTGCGGTTTTCCATCAGCCGTTCCAGCGCATCCTGAACCAGCCTCTCACTCTCGGCATCAAGCGCTGATGTCGCCTCATCAAGCAGCAACAAGGGGGCATCGCGCAGAAGCGCGCGCGCAATCGCGACTCGCTGGCGTTGCCCACCGGAAAGTCGTGCTCCGCCCTCACCCATATAGGTATCAAGCCCGTCGGGGAGCTTGCGCAGGAACTCGGCGGCATTGGCGGCTTCAGCAGCGGCCCACAGCGCGGCGTCGTCAGCATCGGGGCGTCCGTAGCGCAGATTGTCGCGCGCCGAAGCCGCGAAAATGACTGTTTCCTGCGGCACCATCGCGATGCGGGCTCGGATTCGCGCGGGATCGGCTTGCGGGAGCGCAACGCCATCGAGGCGTACTTCGCCCGATGCGGGATCATAAAAGCGCTGGATGAGTTGGAACAATGTGGTCTTGCCCGCGCCCGACGAGCCGACAACTGCCACCGTTTCCCCCGGCGTGATATCGAGGCTGAAGTCGTGGAGCGCACTGGTGTCGGGCCGCGTCGGATAGTTGAAGGTGACATGATCGAAGCTCACCGCACCACGCGCGGGGAGCGGCAGCGCAACCGGGTTTTCTGGAGCAGCGATGCCAGGTCGTTCAGCGAGCAATTCAGCCAAACGAGACGCCGCGCCCGCGCCGCGCACCAAATCACTATAGACTTCGCTCAGCGCGCCAAAGGCTCCAGAAACAAGCCCACCTGTGAGCACGAAAGCGGCAATCGCCCCTCCTGTCATCCGCCCGGCTTGAATATCAATCGCGCCCTGCCACAAAATCGCGACCAACGAACCGAACAACATAAGAATGATCAGCGCGGTCATGAATGCACGGATCGTAATCCGCCGCTTGGCGGTAACAAAGCTGGTTTCCACGGCAGCGGTGAACCGCTCGCCCTCGCGCTGCTCCTGCCCAAAGGCCTGCACGATCTTCATCGCGCTGAGCACCTCGCTGATGATCGAGCCGACATCGGCAACACGATCTTGGCTGTTGCGCGAGAGGGTTCGCAACTGTCGCCCGACAAACACAATCGGCAAGACGATGACCGGTATGGCGATGATCAGCAGCAGCGCAAGCTTCGGCGAGAGAATGACGAGATAAACCACACCAGCCAACCCAGTCAGAAAATTGCGCAGTGCCACCGACGCGGTTGTGCCGACCACCTGTTCGATCAACGTGGTATCAGCCGTCAAACGCGATGCGATCTCCGACGGCCGATTTTCCTCAAAATAGCTGGGACTCAACCGCATCAGGTTTTGGTGTACCGCAACGCGGATGTCGGCCACCACGCGTTCCCCCAGCCATGAGACGAAATAGAAGCGGAGCGCGGTCGAAACGCCGAGAAGCCCGACAATGCCAAACAAAACGATGAACCAGTAAGACAAATGGCCGCCACCCTGATGCCCGAAGCCGGTGTCGATTGCGTTCTTGAAACCATAGGAAATCCCGATGGTGGCGGCCGAAGAGCCGCACAATGCCGCGAGTGCCGCCGCAATCCGCCACGGATAATGTGCGGCGAATGTCCAGATCATTTTGAGGCTGCCCATATCACGCTTGGGCGGTGCAGAAGTTTCGGTCATCAGAGGCCTCTAGCAGTGCTGAACACGGGTCTCAATTGCACATGTCCGATTAAGCGCGATTGTGCATTGCACCATTGGGGAAAATAGGCTTAAATCTCCACCAACAATAATGTTTATAAGCGAAGCGGGATTCGGAAATGTTGTACAACGCGTATGAGATGCAGAAAAATTGGCTGGCAGGGGCGAGTACACTGGCCAATATCGGCGTGGAAATGCTCGGCAATCCACGCAATCCCTTCGCTTATTTTGGCGGAGGCGAGGTTTTGCGCTCGGGGCTTGAGGTGTTTGCTCATGCGTCGGCACCGCGCGGCAAACCCGAATTCGGGCTGACGCACACGGTGGTCGATGGGGCAGAGGTCGCGGTGCATGAAGAGATTGTATTGCGTCAGCCCTTTGGCCAGCTCAAGCGCTTTGTAAAGCAAGGCGTTGAAGGTGCGCCAAAGCTGCTGATTGTGGCGCCGATGTCGGGACATTATGCCACGCTGTTGCGCGGCACGGTGGAGCGGATGCTGCCCAAGCACGATGTTTATATCACCGATTGGCGTGATGCGCGGCAGGTGCCGCTCGCGGATGGACGCTTCGACCTTGATGATTATATCGATTATGTCATCGCCTTTCTCGAGCATATCGGCCCCAACACCCATGTGCTCGCAGTGTGTCAGCCTTCGGTTCCGGTCTATGCTGCGGTCGCGCTGATGAACGCTGCCGATCATCCGGCAACGCCCAAAACACTAACGATGATGGGCGGCCCAGTTGATACGCGTGCCGCGCCCACACGCGTCAACACGCTCGCCACCGAGCGCCCCTTGTCGTGGTTTTCGAGCAACGTGGTCACAACCGTGCCCTATTCCTATCCCGGTGCGGGGCGTCGCGTCTATCCCGGCTTCATGCAGCTCGCCGGCTTTATGACGATGAACCTCGGCAATCACCTGATGAGCCACTATGAGATGTTCAAACATCTTGTCGCGGGAGAGGATTTGCAAGCCGAGGCAACCAAGAAATTCTACGAGGAATATCGCTCGGTGTGCGACATGACCGCCGAATTTTATCTGCAAACGGTGCAGGTGGTGTTCCAAGATCATGCGTTGCCTAAGGGCGAAATGATGCACCGCGACCAGCGCGTTGACCCCGCCGCCATCACCAAAACCGCACTGCTCGCGATCGAGGGCGAGAATGACGATATATCAGGCCTTGGCCAAACCAAGGCCGCGCTCGACATCGCGGTGAATTTGCCCGAGGCGCAAAAGCGCTATTTCATGGCGCCCAGCGTGGGGCATTATGGCATTTTTAACGGATCGAAATGGCGCAATACCATCGCGCCAGTCGTGGAAGACTGGATTGCGGCGCATAATTGAGTTGTTGCTCGTTTCCGCCTATAAGCGCGTCCACCGTCTGCCCTGAGTATGTCGAAGCGCTGCGCGCCCCTTCAAGATGATTGTAAGAAGTGCTGTCCTTCGACAAGCTCAGGACAAACGGGTTAAGATCACCCATAGAGGAACGAATGACCAAATTGACCGTTACCGCGCACGCTGAAACTTTCAAACTTGCAGGCCATTTCACCATCTCGCGCGGCGACAAGACCGAGGTCGAGGTGATCGTGTGCGAAGTTTCTGATGGCACACACACCGGCCGCGCCGAAGCGACACCGATCTATTATGAGGGCGAGGATGCCGAACTGTGCATCGACGCGATCAACATGCGCGCTAAATCGCGTGTGCCGCTGACGCGCGAAAGCCTGCTTGAGACGATGATGGAGGGCGCGGCGCGCAACGCGCTCGATTGTGCGCTGTGGGATTTAGAGGCCCGCCAAGCGGGCGTGCCACTCTGGAAATTGGCCAAGCTGCCGGAGCCCAAGCCGCTCGTTACAGCGATCACAATCTCGCTCGCACCGCCTGTTGATATGGCGAAGGCGGCGGCGAAGGCGGTGAAGGATGGGTTCCAACTGCTCAAGCTCAAGCTTGATGGCGAAGATGACGTGGCGCGCGTGGCGGCGGTGCGCAAGGCGGCACCCGATGTGCGGCTGATCGTCGATCTCAACGAGGCTTGGGACGAGCGCGATATTGAGGAGGAAGCTGCGGCACTCTTGCCTTATGGCGTCGAACTTATCGAGCAGCCGGTCGCGGCGGGCAATGAGGAGGATTTGATCGGGATCAAATCGCCCATCCCGCTGTGCGCCGATGAAAGCTGCCTGACGCATGAAGATATTGATCGGTGCGAGGGCCGCTTTCAGGTCATCAATGTCAAGCTCGACAAGGCGGGCGGGCTGACTGAGGCGATGCTGCTCGCGGAGAAGGCGCGGATGCGCGGGTTCGACATCATGGTCGGCTGTATGCTCGGCTCGTCGCTCGGCATAGCGCCTGCTTATGCGCTCGCGCAAAAGGCGAAATGGGTTGATCTCGATGCGCCGTTGCTGCTCGCTAAGGATCGCGCCGATGGCTTCAAGGCGACCAATGGCCTGTTGAGTTGAGTACCGCCCTGCGCGCAGATGATCGCCCTGTCATGGCGCTCGCGCTGCGCGTGTTCGCCGTCTTTGCATTGGCGACGATGACCGTGTTCATCCGCGCACTTGGGCAGCAGCATGTCGGCCTGATTGAGTCGATGTTCTATCGCAATCTGTTCGCGGCCCCCGTCGTGTTGGCATATATCGCAGCAACGGCGGGCGTCGGATCGATCCGCACCGCCTATTTTGGGCAACATGTCTCGCGAACGATCATGGGGCTGGTCGGCATGTCGCTCACGTTCGAGGCGTATCGCGAATTGCAGCTCGCCGATGCGACGACGATTGGCTTTACCTCGCCCATTTTCGCGACCATTCTGGCCGCGACGCTGCTGCGTGAGCGGGTGGGCATCCATCGTTGGAGCGCCGTGGTGCTCGGCTTTGTCGGTGTGCTGATCGTCACGCATCCGGGGAGCAGCACAATCCCGTTGCGCGGCGCGATGATCTCGCTGGGCAGCGCTTTCCAGATTGCGCTGATTTCGATTTTGCTGCGGCAACTCGGGCGCACCGAAGCGCCCGCCACAACCGCCTTCTGGTTTTGTTTCCTCAGCGCCATCCTCACCGCGCCGCTGATGCTGTGGGTTGCGCGGTCGCACAGTGCGACTGAATGGGCGCTGCTCGGCGGGCTCGGCCTGTCGGGTGCAGTGGCGCAGGTGGCGCTGACGGCCTCGGTCAAATTCGCGCCCGTATCGACGGTGATCACGATGGATTACACCAGCCTGATCTGGGCGACGGTGTTCGGTTATGCGCTGTTCGGCCACTTTCCGGCGACGAGCACCTGGTTCGGCGCGCCGCTGATCATCGGCTCAGGGCTGTATATCGCTTGGCGCGAGCATGTGCGGGGGCGGGGGGGCACCCCCGCCTGACGCCGCAAATTAAGCCGCCAATTTCCGCAGCACATAATGCAAAATGCCGCCGTTCATGAAATACTCGACTTCATTGGCGGTATCGATGCGGCACAGCGCATGGAAGCTGAAGGTGCTGCCATCCTTGCGGGTGACCATGACCTCAACTTCCTGGCGCGGTTTCAATGACGCCACGCCCGTGATCGTGAAGCTGTCATCGCCGGTCAGGCCGAGCGACGTGCGCGTGTCACCGTTCATGAACTGCAGCGGCAGCACGCCCATGCCAACGAGGTTGGAGCGGTGGATGCGCTCAAAGCTCTCCACGATCACCGCGCGCACGCCGAGGAGGTTTGTGCCCTTCGCCGCCCAATCGCGTGACGAACCCGTGCCATATTCCTTGCCCGCGATCACGACGAGCGGCGTGCCATCGGCCTTGTGGCGCATTGCGGCATCGTAAATCGGCATCGTCTCGCCGTTATAAGATGACATGCCGCCCTCAATCCCCGGCACCATCTCATTCTTGATGCGGATGTTGGCGAAGGTGCCGCGCATCATCACCTCATGATGCCCGCGCCGCGCGCCATAGCTGTTGAAATCGGCCTTGCTCACCTGATGCTCCATCAGCCATGTGCCAGCGGGGCTGTCTGCCTTGATGTTGCCCGCGGGCGAGATGTGATCGGTGGTGATGCTGTCACCCAAAATCGCGAGCGGTTTGGCATTGGTGATGTCCTGCACCGGCGCGGGCGTCATCGTCATGCCCTCAAAATAGGGCGGGTTGGCGACATAGGTGCTGCCTGCGCGCCATTGATAGGTTTCTGAGCCCTCGACATTGATCGCCTGCCAATGCGCGTCACCCAGATAGACATTGTCATAGCGGGCGATGAACATGGCGCGGTCGATATTGGCGCTCATCGCGGCGGAGACTTCGGCGTTGGTTGGCCAAATGTCCTTGAGGAACACGTCATGGCCGTCGGTCGCTTGACCGATGGGGGTGTTGATGAAATCATCAATCACTGTGCCTTTTAGCGCATAAGCGACAACGAGCGGGGGCGAGGCGAGGAAGTTCGCCTTCACATCGGGCGACACGCGGCCCTCGAAATTGCGGTTGCCCGAGATGACGGCGGCGGCGACCAGATCATTGCTGTTGATCGCCTTGCTCAGCGGCTCGGCCAATGGCCCGGAATTGCCGATGCAGGTGGTGCAGCCATACCCGACAAGGTTGAAGCCCACCGCATCGAGATCGGCAGTCAACCCCGCGCGGTCAAGATAATCGGTTACCACTTGGCTTCCCGGCGCGAGCGAAGTTTTCACCCATGGCTTGGGTTTGAGGCCAAACGCATTGGCCTTGCGCGCAACGAGGCCAGCCGCAACGAGCACAGAGGGGTTCGAGGTGTTGGTGCAGCTTGTGATCGCGGCGATCATCACATCGCCATCGCCCAAGTCATGATCCTTGCCCTCAACCGGCACGCGCTTGAGCGCGCGGCCCGTCGTTTCGGCATACACCTCATGCACCTTGGTGAGCGCGACTTTGTCCTGCGGGCGCTTCGGGCCTGCGAGCGACGGGACGACTGTGGCGAGATCAAGTGTGATGGTATCAGTGAAGATGGGATCAGCCGCAGCGGGGTCAATCCACAGCCCTTGCGCCTTGGCATAAGCTTCCGCCAGCGCCACCGCCTCATCTGAGCGGCCGGTCAAGCGCATATATTCCAATGTCTTGTCATCAATGCCGAAGAAGCCGCACGTGGCGCCATATTCGGGTGCCATGTTCGCGAGCGTCGCGCGGTCGGCGAGTGAGAGCGAGGCTAAGCCGGGCCCGAAATACTCGACAAAGCGCCCGACCACGCCCTTCGCGCGCAGCATATTGGTGGCGGTGAGCACGAGGTCAGTCGCCGTCACGCCCTCGCTTAGTGCGCCGGTCAGCTTGAAGCCGACCACTTCGGGAATGAGCATCGAGACCGGCTGGCCGAGCATCGCCGCCTCCGCCTCGATCCCGCCGACGCCCCAACCGAGCACGCCAAGGCCGTTGATCATCGTCGTGTGGCTGTCGGTGCCGACGCAGGTGTCAGGGTAAGCGACGGTCGCCCCGCTTTCGTCCACGCTTGTCCACACCGCCTGCGCGATATGCTCGAGATTGACCTGATGGCAGATGCCCGTTCCCGGAGGCACGGCTTTGAAATTGGAAAGCGACTTCGACCCCCATTTGAGGAAGTCATAGCGCTCGCCATTGCGGTGATATTCAATCTCCACATTTTGCTCGAATGCTTTGGGGTGGCCGAATTCATCGACCATCACCGAGTGATCGATGACGAGATGCACCGGAACCAGCGGGTTGATCTTGCTCGTGTCGCCGCCGAGCTTGGCAATTGCATCGCGCATCGCCGCCAAGTCCACCACGCAGGGCACGCCAGTGAAATCTTGCAAAAGCACGCGCGCGGGGCGGTATTGAATTTCGGTGTCCGACCCCTTGGGGTTCTTCTGCCAATCGGCCACCGCCTGAATATCGGCGGTGGAAACGGTGAAGCCGCCATCTTCAAAGCGCAGCAAATTCTCCAGCAGCACCTTCATGCTGAACGGGAGCCGCGACACATCGCCGATCTTCGCCGCCGCTTTGGCGATGCTGTAATAGGCGTAGGACTTGCCGCCGACATCCAAGGTTGAGCGCGTGCCGAGTGAATCGTGACCGGTGGTTGTCATGTGCGGGTTCCCTATATTTGAGTCTTGTTGCGAGCGCCTTAGGACGCAATGCAGCATTTTTGAAGGGGGAATGTGGTTCCTGAGTTTAACCCAACCCGTTTGCCCTGAGCCTGTCGAAGGGCTGTCCTTCCTCTCACTGTTGGTCGAAGAATAAAGCAGTCCTTCGACATCGACCCGCCGGGAGACAGGACGAACGGAACAGGGACTGGCAAAATCCACCACACCCGCTTAAAGCGCCCCGATGGCTGACGTAAAAAAACCAAAGATCGAAACGCCGCGCCCTATTCGTGGCACGCAAGATATGCTCGGCGAGACGGCCGACCGCTTCCACCATGTCGTCACGACGTTTGACCGCGTGCGCAGGCTCTATGGCTTCAAGCGCATCGAGGTGCCCGTTTTTGAGGCGACGGCGGTGTTTTCGCGCTCATTGGGCGAGACGACGGACGTGGTTTCCAAGGAAATGTACACGTTCGAGGATCGCGGCGGCGATTCGCTCACCTTGCGGCCCGAGTTTACGGCGGGTATTGCGCGGGCGTATATCACCGAGGGCTGGCAGCAGCATGCGCCGCTGAAGGTGGCGACGCACGGGCCGTTGTTCCGTTATGAGCGCCCGCAAAAGGGACGCTTCCGCCAGTTTCATCAACTCGACGCCGAGGTGATTGGCGCGGGCGAACCTGCGGCGGATGTGGAATTGCTGTGCTTCGCCGACCAGTTGCTGCGCGAGCTTGGCGTGAGTGAGGGCGTCACGCTCAAGCTCAATACGCTCGGCGATGCGGCGAGCCGTGAAGCATGGCGCAGCGGTCTGGTGTCGCATTTTGAGGCGCATCGCGGGGAGCTGTCAGAGGACAGCCTGACGCGGTTGGAAAAGAACCCGATGCGCATTCTCGACAGCAAAGACCCGCGCGACCGGCCAGCGGCGGACTCAGCGCCCGATATTGATGCGTATCTGACGAGCGAGGCGCAGGACTTTTTTGGTGCGGTGACGAGCGGGTTGGATGCGGCGGGCGTGAAGTGGACGCGCGATGCGCGGCTGGTGCGGGGGCTGGATTATTATCGCCACACCGCGTTTGAGTTTGTGACTGATCGCCTCGGCGCGCAGGGCACTGTGCTCGGTGGCGGTCGTTATGATGGGCTGATCGAGGCGCTTGGCGGGCCGCACACGCCTGCGGTCGGCTGGGCGGCAGGGATTGAGCGGCTGGCGATGTTGCTTGATGATAGGGTAGTGGCCAATTACCCAGATGTGGTTGTCATCTTCGACGGCCAGCATATGCAGAACACAGCAATTGAAGTGGCTAAATATGTTCGTGCGCACGAACTATCAACAGAAATGGTTTACCGAGGTTCTGTCGATAAACAGTTCAAAAAAGCACAAAGTATGAAACCGAATTTTATACTCAAGGTTGCTTACGAACATCCGAATGGCTTTCGTATTAAGTTGCACGAGACTGGCCCAGAGTCTCTCGGAGTAGATGAGCCAGCAAATACGTTGATGAAGATATTTCACACCCCATTCCGTGAAAGCTTAGACAAAAAGGGTTTGGAATATATCATCCCAAATGGCTTTCTTATGGCGAATATGCCGTACCCATTTTTGGCTGATTCTGTATGACGACCCCCACCCGTCATTCCCGCGAAAGCCGGAATCCAGCTTTCGACCTCAACCGTCCGCACGCGTTGCGCGATGGATCCCGGATCAAGTCCGGGATGACGAAGTGATTGTTATTACGATATGACCACCATCTCCCAAGACCGCATCGCAGCGCTCATCGCCAAGCGCGAAGAATTGCAGACTCAGCTCTCCTCAGGCGATCTGCCGACTGACCGCTTCATCGCGCTGTCGAAGGAATATGCCGAGGTTGAGCCGGTCGCGCAGGCTGCGTCGGAAATCGCACGGCTGCGCGCCAATCTGGCTGATGCCGAGTCGATGCTCGCCGATCCCGCGACTGACGCCGACATGCGCGGTATGGCGCAGGAGGAAGCGCAGGAGATTAAGGATCAACTCCCGCAGGCCGAGCGCGCGCTTGCGCTCAAGCTGCTGCCACGCGATGCCGCTGACGAGCGCTCGGCGATGCTCGAAGTCCGCGCGGGCACGGGTGGCGATGAGGCGGCGCTGTTCGCGGGCGATTTGTTCCGCATGTATCAGCGCTTCGCCGAGGAAAAGGGCTGGAAGGTCGAGCTGATCTCGGCCTCCACCGCGGATATGGGTGGGTTCAAGGAAGTTGTCGCGTCGGTCAGCGGCACGGGCGTGTTCGCCAAGCTCAAGTTCGAGAGCGGCGTCCATCGCGTGCAGCGCGTGCCCGCGACCGAGAGCGGCGGGCGCATTCACACCTCCGCCGCCACCGTCGCGGTGCTGCCCGAGGCCGAGGAGGTGGATGTGCAGATCGAGGAGAAGGACCTGCGGATCGAC
>Ga0209067_10001611_pt1 | contig 13768 bp, 11 predicted proteins | sample ColStrG_CSR_2013_FD_187199 | JGI IMG/M metagenome (GOLD analysis project Ga0209067, IMG submission 187199) | Freshwater sediment microbial communities in response to fracking from Pennsylvania, USA - Cold Stream Run_MetaG_CSR_2013 (SPAdes)... | ecosystem: Environmental > Aquatic > Freshwater >... | reverse complement strand
GTTGTCACGGTGGTCTCCGCAAGGCTGGTAACGCGCGTGCTCTATCGGCGCGCACATATGCGCAACGGGTGCGGAGATCGTACGCACGGGTGGCGGCGCTCACGCGCATCACAGGGAAGCGCGCTGATCCCAGAGCGAACTCGGCTCTAGTAACCACTGTAGCGCCCGCCCGGAAGCCGGCAAGTTTCCCTTAGCAAACGACCGCGCGACATGCTGCGCCGCCGCATTTACGAGCGTTTCCCTCTGGGTCCACAAATCGGGATCCAGCGTTCGCTCTCGTCGGTGCGAGCCGGCGGGACATGGGAAACAATCCCTCGCCATTACAGGTCGTTACAGCGCCTGTTCCATCACGCGGTGTGCAAGCAATGAGTTTCGGGATCCCATCCGCTCGATATCCGGAAAACGAGCGTTCGCCATCGGTCCGGCGTCAGGGTCTTCGGCTGAGCCGCGAAGGATGAGTCGCCATCAAACACGAGCACTGCTTCGGATCAGGGAAATGATCCTGTGCGGAGAACTCGCGCCGGGCGCGCGCGTTGCTGAGGCGCCCCTTGCACAGAGGCTGGGCATGTCGCGCACACCAATCCGGCAGGCCTTGCCCGTGCTCGCGCAGGAAGGCCTGCTCGCCGTGCGCGAACTTCGTGGCTACGTCGTGCGTGGTATCAGCAGTACGCAGATCCTCGATGCAATCGACTTGCGGGGCGTACTCGAAGGTGTTGCGGCGCGCCGGGTTGCCGAGCGAGGTGCGCCACAGGAACTGCTCCGAGCGCTTCGCTCCTGCCTTGAAGAGGGCGATGCGCTGCTCGCCGAGCAGGGCTTCGATGAGCAACATGAGGTTTGCTACGCAGAAATGAACGCGCGCTTTCACGAGTTCATTGTCAGGGCGGCAAGCAGCCTTGTCCTGGAGCAGGCATTAGATCGAATTGGCGCGATTGCGTTCGCTGCTCCTCACGCGCTTGCCTTCGAAAAGTCACATCTGCGCACGTATTCACTGATCGCCTACGCACACGGCCAACACCATGCGATCGTTGCGGCTCTTGAGCGTGGCGAGGGCGCTCGCGTGGAGGCGCTGATGCGCGAACACTCCAATCCGGTGAAGGAAAGCCTGAATCTTCCGAACCTGCGTACCGAAAGGCGTACCTCGGTGACTCGGCTTGCAATCGTGGGGTGACACCGGCGGCTGTGGCGCCAGCGACCAAGTCTTAATCTTATCAATACATTGTACGCCAAGAGGAAACCCAGGTTATGTCCCCACGAAATCTAGAAGAACTCCTTCGCCAGAGCGGTGACACCGTATCCATGCTGCGGAACTCGCAGATTGGTGCTTACGTCTATCCGGTGGTTCCGAGTGAATTCACGAACTGGCGTAGCGAGCAGCGTGGTTGGAGAGAAACCGCGGTGCTTTACGACCAGTCATTCCATATGGCGGAAATGACGGTGTCGGGCCCGGACGCGTTGAAGCTGATGTCGCACCTGACAATCAATAGTTTCACGAACTTCGTTCCGAACAAGGCAAAGCAGATGGTCCCGTGTAGCCACGATGGCTACGTGATCGGGGATGGCATCCTCTTCTATCTGGACGACGAGGAATTGCTGTTCGTCGGTCGCGCGCCTACGGTCAACTGGATCCAGTTTCACGGGCAGACCGGTGGCTACAAAGTGGACATGATCCGCGACGACCGCGCGCCGTCGCGTGTTCGGGGCAAGCAGGTATTGCGCCGCCATTACCGATACCAGATCCAGGGACCCAACGCGGAAAAAATCCTTGAGAAGGTGAACGGCGGTCCGCTGCCTCAGGTCAAATTCTTCAACATGGATGTGATCAAGGTCCGCGGACGAAAGGTTCGCTGTCTGCGCCATGGTATGGCCGGCGCGCCCGGACTCGAGATCTGGGGCCCCTATCTGGAAGCCGACGAGATCAGGGACACGATTGTCGAGGCCGGAAAGGAATTCGGGCTATTCGAGGTGGGAGCCCGAGCCTACTCGAGTAACACGCTCGAGTCCGGATGGATTCCGTCACCGCTGCCTGCTGTGTATACCGGGGACAAGATGCGCCCCTACCGCGAGTGGCTCCCGGTGGATGGATATGAAGCGACCGCATCAATTGGCGGCAGCTTCGTATCCAAGCGAATTGAGGACTATTACCTTACGCCTCAGGCACTCGGCTACGGTCCGTTCATCAAATTCGATCACGATTTTATCGGCCGCGAAGCGTTGGAAAAGAAGGCGAACGAGCCACAACGCAAGAAGGTGACGTTTGCATGGCATCCAGACGATGTGCTTAAGATCTTCGGGTCCTTGCTGGTTCCGGGTGAGCAGAATTACAAGTACTTTGACCTTCCGAACTGTAATTACTCATCGTCTTCGTACGATAACGTGACCCGCAGCGGCTCGAATGTCGGCTTCTCGATGTTCGGCGGCTATAGCTTTAACGAGCGAACGGTGCTATCGCTCGGTGTCGTGGACGCGGACGTCCAGGTAGGCGATGAACTCATTCTGGTCTGGGGTGAGGAAGGCGGCGGCACAGCCAAAACGACCGTCGAGCCGCACAAACAGCTTGAGGTCCGCGTGAAGGTGTCCCCCACCCCGTATGCGCACGATGCCAGGAGCGCCTACCACGCGACGGGTTGGCGCGCGGCGGTCAAGTAACCGGTACCTACTGCCGACGCGGGCGATCGCAAACTTCTGGGTCGCCCCGGTGTCGCATCGGGCTCACAGGGTGATGTGCCTCACGTGCTGTGCGGGTGGGGTCTTGCCGCCTTCCTGTTCAGAATATTGAACGGCAGACAACGACGAGTTCGTCAGGGAAACGAAAAAGTGGCAACCATAGTTGGCGGAATCGGGACGTCACATACTCCGACGATTGGTTTCGCGCTCGACGCGAACAAGCAGGCTGATCCGGTGTGGGCGCCGATCTTTGAAAGCTACAAGCCGGTAAGAGCCTGGTTGGATCACCACCGGCCGGATGTGCTCTTCTTTATCTACAACGACCACGCGTCTTCATTCTTCTTCGATCACTATTCCTTCTTCGCGCTCGGAGTCGGCGAGGAATATCCGGTGGCGGACGAGGGCGGAGGACCCCGCCGCCTGCCTCCCGTGCAGGGCCATCCTGCGCTTGCGCGGCATATTGCTATGGCCCTGACGGCCGACGAGTTCGACCTGTCGTATTTCCAGGGCAAGCCGCTCGACCACGGCTGCCTGTCGCCATTGTCGCTGCTTTGGGCGCACGAGCCTACGTGGCCGGGTGCCATCGTGCCGCTGCAAGTCGGTGTGCTTGAGTTTCCCATCCCGACCGCTCGCCGGTGCTACAAGCTGGGTCAGTCGTTGCGTAGGGCGATTGAAAGTTTTCCAGAGGATCTGCGCGTGGCGATCGTAGCGACAGGGGGCCTGTCTCACCAGGTACACGGCGAGCGGGCGGGGTTCAATAACACGCCCTGGGACATGGAGTTTCTTGAGCTGCTCGAGAAAAGCCCCGAGACACTTACGCAGCTCACGATCGCGCAATTCGCTGAGCGTGGCGGCGTTGAAGGCGCCGAAATCATCATGTGGCTCATCATGCGTGGCGCGATGTCCAGCCGCGTTAAGAAGATCCACCAGACTTACTACCTGCCATCCATGACCGCTATCGCGACGGTCATCTACGAAAACGAGCCCCAGGAGCCCGATGCGGAATCGTCATCTGAGTACGCGAGGCGCATCGGTCGCGAGTGGGAGGGCATGGGTGAACTGGAGGGAAGCTACCCGTACACGCTTGATCGTAGTGTAAAGGCCTTTCGAATCAACAGTTTTCTGCACCGGCTGATTGAACCTGTATTCCGAAGTGCCTTCCTGGCGAACCCGGAACCGCTTTTTCAGGCAGCCAAGCTGACCGCTATCGAGCAGGACCTGATCCGACGCCGGGACTGGAGAGCACTCATTCACTACGGCGTCAGCTTCTTTCTGTTGGAGAAGCTTGGGGCGGTGATTGGAGCCACGAACCTGCATATATACGCAGCGATGCGCGGCCAGACCCTGGAGGATTTTCAAAAGACGCGAAATGCGCAGGTCCTCTACTCGGTCGCAGGCCAGCCGGCTCGCGATCCGACGTAGTGATCCGGTGCTGTCCTCAGAAGGCTACTGGGCAAGAATCCCGCAGCCACCGGCAGTACGGAAACGCGGCAGAGGTGGACCTCCGCCAGGTCAGCGACGCATCAGCGGATCACGTTTAGCTCGATCTTCACGCCGTTAGGATCATCGAAGAAGTACTGGTGCATATTTACGCCGGGGACGAAATTCTCCTTCGGCACAATGCCGTTGGCCAGAAGTCTCGCCTTTACGGACAAATGATCCGTACCGTTGAATGCAATGTGATCCAGAGGCCCGGTCCCCGGGGCGCGGCTAGACACAGGGATTCCCATCGCTTCGGAGTGCATCCGATATGCACCCCAATCCGCGATGTGCACACAGGGAACGTCACCGAGGTAGACCCAATAGCCCGCAAAGCCGAGTGGCGGACGCGGGCCAACCCGCAGTCCGAGCACGTTGCAGTAGAAGTCACGCGTGCCATCGACGTCGTCCGTCAGCACGAGGTAATGCTCAAGGTGCGAAAGCGGCATCCGGGAGACCTCGAGTTCAGGCCGGGAACTGTGCAAACGTCGTGCGGGCCGCGGCTTCCGCCGCGCGCTCAAGCGGCCAAGAGCGCATATCCTCGTTTAGCACCTCGATACCCCAGGGTCCCTTATATCCGGCGTCGAGCATGGTCTTCACGAAGCCCATGACGTCGAATTCGCCTTCACCACAAAGGCGACGGTGGTTGACGGTGTCTTCAACCATGCTCCATGGTGCGGTAAATGTGCCATCGTTAATCTCTATCCCGCCGAGAAAGCGGGGCGGGATCGCGGCGATCGCAGAGTACGGAACCCCCATCTTCACCATGTGCCACAAGTCGATGATGATGCCGCCGTTCTTCGCGTCGGCGCCCTGAACGAGCTCTAGTGCTCCCTCAAGCGTATGAATGTTCGCGAAAGGCATCAGTTCAAACAGAATGTCGGTGCCATGCTCCTCGGCTTCCTTGCACAGCGACGCGAACGCGGAAATCAGCTGCGGCATCGGGCACGCCGTATTGAAGAAATCGCCCACTTTGATGTGGTGCGCACCGAGTTCCGATGCTGTGTCCATCAAGAGCCGCTTGCGAACATCGCAAGCTTCCTTCTGCGGGCCCTCCGTGAACCACCAGTCGCCAAGGAATTCGACCTCGATATGGGTCATTCCGTGATCTTTCAGGATCAGGTTGAGTTCCTTTAGCGTTGATGTCTTCAATACATGCTCAAGGTCCGAGTGCCAGACGCCGAATCCGGTGAACCCGTACTTGGCTGCGGCAGCGACTCTGTCGCGGAAGCTGTAAGTGCTGTATTCGTGATCGCCGTGGGGTGTTGCACCGCAGGCGAATGTCCAGTACGAAGCAACGAGCTCGATCTTCTGTGCCATGGTGATAGCCCTACGTTTTGGTGGATCAGGAAGCCTGGGGCGCAGGCGTGGCACCCCGGACGAGAACAGGCGCTGTTTCGATCAGAAAGAGCCCGATAAAACTGCCGACGACAGCGCACCCCAACTGAATCAGTAGCGCGACCGAAACGCCGCCGAAGTGATCCGCAGCGGTGCCGGCGATGAACGGGCCAAATACGCCGCCCAGCACTTCTCCTACACCCACCGTCAGGCCGACGCACGTCGCGACATACCGCGGCGAGACCGTCTCGGACGGAATGGTCCCCATGAACAGTGGAAACGTGCCGCTAGCGGACCATCCGATGAACGTGAGAAGCCCGACGGCAAGCCCGTTGGCTCCAAAATACAGAACCGACAGGGGCACGATTACGCCGATCAGGTTGAAACCGATCACTATGGGCCGGCGGCCGAATCGGTCCGACAAGGCTGGTACAACGAAGCTAAAGAACGCAGCGGATAACCCGAGTACCGCGAGCAGGCATGACATTACGAATGGCGAGAAATGACTGACGTTGACGTAATAGACCGGCAGAAACACCCAGCCAAGTACCATCCAGGACACCATTACCACGGCCATCAGCATGCATAGCAGTAGATTCCGGTGCCGCACAATCTCGAGCAGGCTCATTTTGTCGTGGGCCATGGACGCGATGTGAGCCGCCGACTGCGGCTTGTCATGAACGTACTTGATGACGAGTACCGCCATCAGGAGCCCGGGGAGACCGGCGATGAAGAACGCGTAGCGCCAGGACAGGGCGCTGGCGAGCGCCACCAGAACCAACGGTGCGGCGAAAGAACCGAGCAGGTTACTTCCAAAGTTCTGTACAACGCCCATGTTGTGACCGCGATTGGATTCCGTGGACTGCAGGGCGACCAGCGAATGGCAAATCGGCATGATCGGCCCCTCGGCCATGCCCATCAGCAGGCGCGCGAGAAATAGCGCCATGAAGGATCCGGCGATACCAGAGACAAACGAGCAGAGCGAAAACGCGATGACCGTGAAGACGAGCATCGGCTTGCGATTGCCCGCATTGTCGGAATACCAGCCGCCGAGGAACGCGGACACGGCCCAGGTGAACGACAGGGCGGACTGAATCAGCCCGATTTGCTGGTTCGTAAACGTCAGATCCTTCGCGATAAACGGCATCAGGAAGTTGGCGGCGTTGCGGTCGAAGAACACGAAGCCGAACGTGAACGTCAGAATCGCGATCAGGCGCGTCTCATATTTCATGTCATGAATCCTGCGTCGACCGTAAGTTGAGTGCCCGTGATCATTGCGCTGTCGTCAGACGCAAGAAAGAGCGCAGATTGAGCGACCTGTTCCGGGCTGACGTACTGGCCAAGCAGAATGCGCGTCATAAAGTGGCTCTTTGCGAAGCCCGCATGGGTGCCGCCGTCAATGACGCTGGTGATCCTGGACAGCATTGGACTCTCGACCATGCCTGGATGCAACGAATTCACGCGAATCCTCCGCGCAGCGGCGTCCATCGCGGCGGATCGCATGATCCCAATCTCCGCGTGCTTACTGGCCGTGTAGGCCACAAACTGCGGGCTGCCACATTGACCAGCAACCGACGAGGTAATGATCGCGGAGCCACCATCACGCATCACGGGCAGCATGTACTTCATGCCGAGAAACACTCCGCGAACGTTCACCGCCATCACTTCGTCGAATTCATCCTCGGGAAACTCCGTAATGTGCGCGAGCGGCCCTTCGATTCCAGCGTTATTAAAGAATACGTCGATGGGTCCGTATTGGCTTTGAGCGAATTTCGCGTACGCGGCAACACTCTTTGCTACCTTCACGTCCGCCACAAATGACAGTGCGTGTTCGCTTCCGAGCTCGGTTACGAGCGCGCGCAGCTTGTCCTCATTGCGGGCCACCAGTACGACGCGTGCACCTTGTTTGACGAAGGCGCGGGCAACGGCACAACCGATGGCACCGGTCGCTCCGGTCAGCAAAGCAGTCTTGCCAGCAAGGCGTCCCGACGAAGTACTAACCGAGGATCCAGGCATTACCAACTCCTAATAAGCGCGACGCACGGAATCGATCGCTGACAACCTGCTGCAGTGCGATGGTTGAATTGGTGCACCACACCAAAAAGCCGGCAGCCCAGGTGCGCCGGTAAAAGCGCTTTGTTGTATGGACTCTACGACACGTTGCTGAATCGATGCGTTCACTGCGCGATCAGTTGCGTGTTCGCTGTCGGTTGAGTGCGGAGAATGGATTCAATCGAATATCAGGCCAGCTGAAACGGATCAGTGTGTTGTCTGTTGCGCGCAACAAGAATCGGGCTCCAGAGGGCCGCGGCGCTTCAGAGCAACCACACCGAGCTGGTCAAGCAGAAGCCGAAGGTTACTAAGGGGATCGTCTTTAATGAGGGACGCCATGATTCACCAATATATTCGTCGTGCACTGTGCGCGGCGGTGCCCGCTGTGGCGCTAGTCGATAGCGTTGCCTACAGCCAGTCCAACGACAATCAGCTCGAGGAAATCGTAGTCACGGCGCAGAAGCGCACTGAAAACGTACAGTCGGTACCTATCGCGATCACCGCCATCAGCGGAGAGGCGATCGCTCAGCGCGGCATTACGCAGATTTCCCAGCTCAGCAACTACGCCCCGAACGTTAACCTTGACGCCGGCACGCCGTTCTCGGGCTCCGATACGGTACTGTCCGCCTACATTCGCGGCATCGGCCAGGATGACTTCGCGTTCAACCTGGATCCGGGCGTCGGTGTGTATGTCGATGGCGTGTACCTCGCGCGCAGCGTTGGTGCCAACACGACGATGCTCGACGTCGATCGCGTGGAAATCCTGAAGGGCCCGCAGGGCACGCTGTTCGGGCGAAATACGATCGGTGGCGCGATCTCGATCATTACGCGCGACCCCGGTCACGAGTTCAGCGCTCGCGGCGAGGTCTCGGCCGGGTCCTTTAATCGCTTAGATACCAAGCTCTCGTTCGACCTTCCTCTCTCAGAAAGAGTAGCGGCAACCCTCTCCTTCTCCGAGGAAAAGCGTGACGGCTACCAGCGGGACATTCCGTACGTTCAGACGAACGTGAATGGCTCCGCCGGCATCGCGGACTGCAAAACGGCGACCTGCCCGTATGTAATCGACAATCCGCAGGCCTTTCCGGCTGCAGGCTACCAATCAGCAACCGCGCAGGGTGGCATCAATAAGTGGGCCACGCGCGGCAAGCTGGTCGCCAACATTACGGACACCCTGAAGCTGACCGCGACTGCGGACTACTTGCACGTCGATCAGGAAGCGGCGCCGAACACGATCAGTTTCTCGCCGCAGCTCACGGCGGGCGGCCTGTCTCAGATCAGCAATGCTTGCATGGCCGGAATTACAGCGCCGTTCGGCGCCGTCTGTACCTCGCCTCGTGGCGGTCTGTCGCCGACGCCAACTCCGATGGCTATTTCTCCTCCGCTTGCCGTTGCTCCGGGCGTGGGTGTCAATAACGACGGCAACCCGTACAATAACTACCTCCCCTACGACCAGCGTTTCCTGACGGGTAACATCGACACGAGTTACGCGAACGGCAACAACTTCTCCAAGCTCGACAATAAGGGCTTCGGAACCGTGCTCGCCTGGGATATCAACGACAAGACTCACCTGAAGTGGATCAATTCCTACCGGGAACTCCTGTTCTTGGCCGGCATGGATCTCGACGGCTCGCCTGAGACCCAGTTGGCTACGTCATTTGCGATGGTCCAGCACCAGGTATCCGAAGAGCTGCAGCTCAACGGTCTTGCCCTGAATGACAAGCTGGACTATTCAATCGGCGCGTATTACTTCTCGGAAGGCGGCTGGTTGCATGACTTTGTGACCTTCCCGCAGGCGACCTTGCAGGTCGACGGACCGAACGCGCTGTCGACGCGCGCTGGTGCCCTTTACGCTCACTTGAACTACAAGGTCACAGACACGGTCGGATTCACGCTCGGTGCCCGTCAGACTTGGGAACACAAGACGTTCCAGGGTTACCAGACCGACGATAACGGGTTCTCGTACAAGATCTCCGGTTGCACGAATCCGGGCGCCCCGAACAATCTCGGCGCCCCGGCGAACCTGACCTGCCAGCAGGTGCTCGGGTTCCCGAATGCGAATAACCCGTATGACTATTATCCGACGGGTCCGTTCCACCAGAACTACACGAACTTCTCACCGACAGCAGGAATCGATTGGCACCTGACGCCGGATGAAATGTTGTACGCGTCGTTCTCGAAGGGCTACAAGACGGGCAGCTGGACGACTCGACTGTCAAGCCCGCACCCGACCTACGATAACAGCCTGCATTTCAACCCGGAGTTCGCAACCTCTGAGGAAATTGGTCTCAAGTCGGAGCTGATGAGTCATACGTTGCGCCTGAATGTCGCTGCCTTCCATACTAAGTACGATGGCATTCAGCTCAACTCCCAGATCGGTGTATCGCCGACGATCGTCAACGCCGGTGACGCGACCATCTACGGTGCTGAGGTTGAAGCCGAATGGATCGCGGGTGGTGGCCTGTCTTTCATCGCGTCGATGGGCTACACGCATGCCCAGTACGACTCGCTGAACAATGTGATCGATAACGGCTATCAGCTGACACCGACGTCGTGCCCGGAACGTGACCCGAACGCCGCGGCGCCGGGTAAGCCGCAGGTGCAGAACGGCATTTGCGAGTTGCCAAAGACGCCTAAATTCAAGTCATTCCTTGGCCCGCAGTACGTATTCGGCCTGCCGAATGGGGGTGCACTGCAGTTGAATGCTGACTGGACGTACATCACCAAGGAGTACAACGACATCGGCAACACTTGGCAGCTCGCTCGTCCTGCGCTCAACATCGTCAATGCTTCGGTGACCTACAAGGCACCGAGCAAGGTGTGGGAACTGGCGCTCGGGCTGACAAACGCGACCGACGAGCGCTATGTCGTCAGTGGCCAGAACCAGGGTGGCCTGGCGGTCATCGACGCCAGCTACAGCCCGCCGCGGGAGTGGTTCATGACTTTCCGGTTCCACCCAACGCTGTAAGCGCTGTTCTAATTGATGTTTGATTGATGGTTTAAGGGCGTCCCGGCCTCAGCAGGGCGCCCTTTTTCTTGTACGCAACGACAGGATGCGGATCCGCAAACAGGATTTCGAGCTTCGCCGTGAACACCACATACAACAGGTGAGTCGCTGATGACGCATTCCAACAACGACGCCGTCAACCGGCGTGCTTTCATCCACGGTGCTACGGGCGTGCTGACGGGGGTGCTGGGCGCCCTTAGTCCGCTCTCCGCGTTTGTGCCGGGGCGTGCCTGGGCTGTGAGTATGGATGCTCTGAGCACCCAGGACGCTGAGACGCTCATGTCCATGATTCGCACGATTGCGCCGCACGATGGCCTCGATCCTGCGGCCTACGCGTATGTGGCGAAGGCAATTGATAAGGAGGCGGCCGCCAGCAGCGACGCGAAAACGCGCTTGGCTGACGGGCTGCGTTCGATCGGCGCCGACTTTTCGATCCGTGACGAGGCGACTCGAGTCCAGCGACTGCGTGCAGTCGAACAGACGGCATTTTTTCAGGGTGTACGCTTCAAGACGTTGCTGGTGCTGTATGACAACCCGGTGTCATGGGCGCATTTCGGCTACGAAGGTGAAGCGTTTTCGAAGGGGGGCTATCTCCAGCGAGGGTTTAACGACCTGCATTGGTTGCCGGAGGTCCCGGCATCGGCTGCGGGTCCGAACCCCGTTGGTTGATCGTCCAGCCTCGATGTGAATAGGAAACCAGCAACCATGCCCAGCTTCAGCTTGGACGATGACAGCGTCGTCGTTATCGTCGGATCGGGTGCCGGTGGCGGCACTATGGCCCGTGAACTTACGCGTCGCGGACTGAAAGTCGTTCTTCTGGAGGCGGGGCGGCGTGAATCAACCGAGACGTTTTCGCAGCACCCGGGGACTGCGTTCGGTCAGCTCACATGGCTTGAGCCGCGCAGCCAGAGTGGTACATGGGGGCCAGCGATGACGCAGCCGAGCCTGCCAGCGTGGCATTGCCGGACGGTGGGCGGTACGACGGTGCACTGGACAGCGTGCTCGCCGCGTCTTCAGGCATACGAACTCAGGGCGCGTAGCACTTACGGGGCGGTCCCCGGCGCGTCACTAGCGGACTGGCCTATTGATTATGCGGAACTGGAACACTGGTACGACGCGGCTGAGAAGCGCCTGAATGTAAGCGGGACACATGGCAATCCCGCGATGCCGGCGAACAACAATTTCAAGGTGATGTATGCCGGCGCCAAGAAGCTGGGCTACAAGCAGGTGCACACCAGTCGCCTTGCGATCAATTCCCGGCCCAAAGACGGTCGGGGCATGTGCATTCAGCAGGGTTTCTGCGTCCAGGGATGCAAGACCGGTGCGAAGTGGAGCACGCTTTACGCGGAGATACCTCAGGCGGAGGCCACGGGACGGCTGGATCTGCGCGCCTCGTGCATCGCGACTCGCATAGAGCACGGAGCCGACGGACGCGTTAACGCCGTTATCTATCGCGACGAATCCGGAGCGGAACACCGGCAAAAGGCACGCTTCGTCTGTGTCGCGGGCAATGCGATCGAGACGCCGCGTCTGCTGTTGATGTCCGAGTCAGCGCGGTTCGCGAAAGGCCTCGCGAACGGCTCCGATCAGGTGGGGCGAAACTACACGCATCACATGACGGGGTTCATCTGGGGCGTGTTCGATAAGCCCGTCCACTCGTGGCGTGGAATCACACAGTCTGGTGTGATCGACGACGAGAACATCAACGATCCGAAGCGGGGCTTCGTCGGCGGGTATCACCTTGAGGTCGTGACGCTGGACCTTCCGACCCTGCCTTTGGTCGGGCTTCCCTACGGCTGGGGGCGGGAATACGCGTCGGTCATCGACAACTATCGCAACCTTGCGGGCATGCTGGTCAACGGCGAGGACATGCCTCGGTCGGACAACCGCATCACACTCTCCAAGACCGTCAAGGACGGGTTTGGCAATCCAACGGCGCACGTAAACTGTGACGAGCACACGAATGACATCGCGTTGCGCGCGCACGCGCAGGCGCAGGGCAAAAAAGTCTACGAGGCGGTCGGTGCGAAGCAGGTGCTGTTTGGGCCGACGCCGCCGGCTACTCATCAAATGGGCACCGCCAGGATGAGCCATGACCCCGCTGAAGGTGTGACCAACGCCCACGGACAGGCGCACGAAGTGCCGAACCTGTTCATGTCCGACGGCAGCGTGTTTACGACGCCCGGGGCGGCCAATCCGACGTTGACGATCGTGGCGCTAGTGCTCAGGCAGGCGGACTACATCGAACGCCAGCTCAAAGCCCGGGCGATCTAGGCACGCCCCGAGGTCGGTTCAGCGAGGCTGTTTTCGGCGGCGGCTTTTGGGCTTCGCGTCCCGCGCTTCGACGGCAAGCGCCTTAAGCGCTTCCTCGGCGGTACCCAGAGCAGTGCGTAATGCCGGTACCAGATCGGTGTCGTCCGGCGACTTCTTGGGCGTGGATTTGCGACGTGCCATAAATAGGCAGTCGACAAAAGCCGCACGTTCTTGACGCGCGCAGTGCGACGGCGTTCGCGTTATGGCGAGAAGTCGCCAATAGTTTCGATCGCCCTGTGAAGCGTGTCGCTCAATGCGCGGCGCCGGTGCTGCCAGAAGCGCAGCGAATTGCGCAGGCGTTCCAGGGCGGGCAGAACGATCAGATGGTCGCTCCGTGACAGGATGCCCCGCTCCGAAAGGCTGTACAGGCGGACGAGATCCTCGGCCAGCTGATCCACGAGAGCCGATACGTCACGTTTGAGCTGTGCCGCGTCCTCGGGACCCGCGCGTTCGGCGCGGGTCAGCAGCGCACGCAGGCTGTTTCGGTGCTCCCGCAGGACTCGCGCACCCGCAGTTGGCAGCAGCTCCGCGTCAGGTTCGATAGGTGCCATCGATCTCGAGTTCCCATGCCAGCAAGGCCCCCGCCGGCGTCTAGCATAGGCGCGATCAGAGGCGGATGACGACTTTTCCGAAGTGGTTGCCCGATTCGACGTATTCGTACGCGGCCGCGGCATCCTTATGGGGAAAGCTACAATCGATCACCGGGCGGATGGAGTGGCGCTCGATGAACTCAATCATTGCCTCAAAGTGCTCTCGGGAGCCGACATAGACGCCGCTGGCTGTCGCGTTAAGGCGCAGGAGATCTGAGGTGGCGAGCTCGGCCCCGAAACCGGCCAGACCGCCGATCAGGGCCACGTGACCGCCCGGTGCCAGGCACGAGAGGGTCTGTGCGAGCGTCCCGCGTCCACCCACTTCGAG
>Ga0209067_10001610_pt1 | contig 13782 bp, 6 predicted proteins | sample ColStrG_CSR_2013_FD_187199 | JGI IMG/M metagenome (GOLD analysis project Ga0209067, IMG submission 187199) | Freshwater sediment microbial communities in response to fracking from Pennsylvania, USA - Cold Stream Run_MetaG_CSR_2013 (SPAdes)... | ecosystem: Environmental > Aquatic > Freshwater >... | reverse complement strand
GAGCCAATCATCCAAACTGTCCGCGCAAAAATCCTTGCCGCCGTGGGCGATTATGTCTCTGCACTGCCGCCGGTTGACTTGCGTCATCCGCTGTTGGGCGCGCGACGCGATGCGTTGCGCTTTGCGGGCAGTTGGTCGGTCAGACTACGGGGTGCTGGCTATCATGTCGCCCATACGCATCCGATGGGCTGGATAAGCTCTGCGCTTTACGTCGCCTTGCCGGCGCCGGACGAGATGGGGGCGCCGCCGGCCGGATGGATTGGTTTCGGGGCTCCGCCGCCCGAGCTTGGACTCAACTTGCCGCCCTACCACCAAGTCGAACCCAAAGTTGGTCGGCTGGTGCTATTTCCGTCAACGATGTGGCACGCGACCGAACCTTTTGTTGAGGGCGAGCGGCTGGTGATTGCCTTCGACATGGCACGGTGCTGAAACGCGGGTGAAAATTTGTATTGCACCCTCTGTCCTATTGTTGATGTCACGCGCATACTCCCATGTCATTAGGCGAGTCGGGGGCTGCGATGCGGCGGTGGTTCTTCCTGTTGTTGATTGCGCTTTGTTGCGCGCCGCTTGTGGCGGTGGGAGACACGCGGCCGCAACTTGTGTCCGCCGAAGCAGGCCCAGATGGCGCGATCCAGCATGTCACACTGAAATTTTCGGAGGCGATGGTCGCGCTTGGCGATCCACGCGCCGTGTCTCCGGTTACCGTGTCCTGCCCCGTTGGCGTTCACGGCCATTGGGTCGATGTGCAAACCTATGTGGTCGATTTTGACAAAACGCTTCCCGGCGGACTCAAATGCAAAGTCAGCCTGCGCGCAGACCTCAGAACCGTGCGTGGCGAGAGTGTCGGCGGGCAGCGCGAAACAATCATCTATTCAGGTGGGCCAACCGCGCGTGCGGTTCTCGGTGGTACCGAATTCCGTATCGACGAGGACCAGGTCTTTCTCGTTGCGCCGAATGTTGCGCCGCTCCCCGAATCGATCTCCGCCAACGCCTATTGTGCGGTTGAAGGCATTGGCGAAAAGATTCCGGTTGATGTGTTGCCCGACGGAACGGCGGCCAAATTGCTCAGAGATGCGGGGTATAGCAATTATCGGATCAGCGGTTTCATCGAAGAAGCAGGCGCGGGAACGCGCACTCCGGGGAGCTATGGCCCGGCCGGGTTGAAAGTTAATGAGGCCGCGCTCAACAGCATTGTCGCGGTTAAATGCCGCCGCATGCTGCCGCCGGGACACGAAATGTCTCTCGTCTGGAGCGCCAATATCGCGGCTGCGGGCGGGCTCTTGGCCGGGCGCGATCAGCGCTTCGATTTTAGCGTCCGCAAGGCGTTTATGGCGACATGGGAATGCAGCCGCACCAGCCCCAAGGCCGGCTGTAACCCGATCGAAAGTGCGACTCTGCGCTTCACCTCACCCGTGCCCGTGACCAAAGCCGAAGCGGTTCGGCTGACCTTTGCCGATGGCACCGCGCTTACGCCAGCGCTCAGCGACAGCGACAAAAAAAAGGGTACCGCCGATGAACTAACGTTCAAAGGCCCGCTGCCCGCCGCGACGACAGCCACGATTTCGCTGCCCGCCGATTTTACCGACGCAAGCGGGCGGATGCTTGAGAATGCGGCGCGCTTTCCGCTCGCGGTTCGGGTGGACGAAGCCCCGCCATTGGTCAAATTTGCCGCGCCATTCGGTATCGTTGAAGCGAATGAGGGCGGTATTCTCCCTGTCACGGTGCGCAACGTCGAGCCCGCGCTCGCGCAAAATGTTAAGGCCATCAGCGGTCAACAACTGCGCATCGACGCGAGCGACGGTCAGATCGCCGCTTGGTTGCGCACAATAAACAAGCACGAAGATAGCAATTTTGGCGGCGGTGAAGATGACAAGCCGCGCATCAATCACACCGGCGATACGCCCTTGCTCGACTCTGCGGGAAGCCATCTGAAATTCGATTTACCGGGGCATGGCAAAACCTTTGAAGTCGTAGGTATCCCGCTCAAATCGCCGGGTTTTTATGTTGTAGAACTGGCTAGCCCCACTTTGGGCAAGGCCTTGCTCGGGCGCAACGCCACGCGTTATGTCGCGGCGGGCGCGCTTGTCACCAACATGGCGGTGCATTTCAAATGGGGACGTGAAGGCTCGCTCGCGTGGATCACAACGCTCGATAAAGCACAAGTCGTCGCGGGGGCAGAGGTGCGCATCTCCGACAGTTGCACCGGCCAAATGCTCGCGCGGGGGACGTCCGATGCGCAGGGGCGGCTGGCGGTAAAGGGGCTTCCTGAGCCGGTGAGCAGCGGAGAATGCGAAGGGGTCGGCGCGCAGCATCCGTTGATGATATCGGCGCGAAAAGCCGGTGATTTCAGTTTTACGCTGACCGAGTGGAGCAAGGGCATTCAACCCTATGACTTTGAGCTTCCCTACGGTGACAGCAAGCCCGACGATATTCTGCACACCGTGTTTGACCGCAGCCTGATCCGTGCAGGCGAAACGGTGAACATGAAACACATTCTGCGCCGCCCAACGGTGCAGGGATTCAGTTTCGCGCAAGGGTTCAGTGGCACGCTCGTGTTGACGCATGAGGGGTCCGATACCAAATTTGAAATGCCGGTGACGATAGGGGCCGATGGGATCGGTGAATCGCGGTGGACCGCACCGCAGGGCGCGCCACAGGGCGACTATCAGCTCAGTTTCAAATCGGGCGACAAGGAGATATCAACCGAACAGAGCATCCGCGTGGACGAATTCCGCATCCCAACGATGCGCGCGAGCATTACTGGCCCCAAACAAGCACTTGTCAAGCCAAGCTCCGTGCCGCTTGATCTGTTCGTCGGCTTCTTCTCGGGCGGCGGCGCGGCGCACATGCCTGTGATCATCCGCACGAGTTATTCGGCGCGCGACGCAACTCCTAAGGGCTGGGACGGCTGGAGTTTTGGCGGCGCAGCGCCGGTAGAGGGTGTCGTGCCGCTCAACGCCGATGGTGAAGAAGACGCCCCTGCCACGCAACCGCTCGCCGCAGCGCTGCCGCTGACTTTGGGCGCAGGCGGCAGTGCCCGGACAAGCGTTGATCTCGGGCGAACAATCAGCGACGCGACGACGATGCAGGTTGAGATGGATTATCAGGACGCCAACGGCGAAACACTGACAACCTCGCAACGCATTCCGCTCTATGCGTCATCGGTGCAACTCGGGGTCAAGTCCGACGGTTGGCTAATGCGCAACAGCGATGTGCGGCTCAAGCTCGCCGCACTCGACCTCGATGGCAAGCCCTTGCGCGGGCAAACGGTCAAAGTTGAGGTTTTCACGCGCGAAATTCTCACGGCTCGTCGGCGGCTGATCGGTGGTTTTTATGCCTATGACAGTCAGGCGCGCACCACGCGCGCCGGCAGCAATTGCGTCACGATCACCGATCAGCAAGGTCTGGCATCTTGCCAGCTTAGCCCCGGCGTTTCGGGCGAGGTTTATGTCGTGGCGACAACGACCGATCAGGAAGGCAATGTCTCGCGAGCGGTCAAAACCATCTGGCTCGCAGGAGAAGACGAGTGGTGGTTCGGCGGTGACAACGGCGACCGAATGGATGTTGTTCCCGAGCGCAAAGAGTATAAGGCGGGCGAAACCGCCAAATTCCAAGTGCGGATGCCGTTCCGCTCCGCGACTGCACTCATCACTGTTGAGCGCGAAGGCGTCATTTCCAGCTTCGTGACCGAACTTTCGGGTAAGGATCCGGTTGTCAACGTGCCGATGCCGGGCGCTTATGCGCCCGATGTCTATGTCTCGGTGCTGGCAGTGCGCGGACGCGTGAGCACTTGGACCAGTTGGCTCCACAACCTGATGCTTTTTCTCCATTTGAGTTCGGCAGACGGCGAAGCGCGCGAACCCACGGCGCTCGTCGATCTTGCCAAGCCAAGCTACCGGATCGGGATAGCAAAGGTTAATGTCGGTTGGGAGAGTCACGCGCTCGATGTGACCGTGACACCTGAGAAAACACGCTACGGTGTGCGCGAAACCGCCAATGTCGATGTTGCAGTGAAGGCGCCATCGGGCAAACTTCCAGCAGGAAGCGAAATTGCATTTGTCGCGGTTGACGAGGCCTTGCTCACGCTCAAGCCCAACGAGTCGACCGACGTGCTGACGGCGATGATGGGCGAGCGGCCTTTGGGCGTGCTCACCTCAACCGCACAGATGCAGGTGGTTGGAAAACGGCACTATGGACGCAAGGCAGTGGCGGCGGGTGGCGGTGGCGGTGGCGGTGGCGATTCAGCCATTACACGCGACAATTTCCGCCCACTGTTGCTCTGGGAAGGCCGCGTCAAACTCGATTCGCGCGGGCACGCCCGCGTATCGGTGCCACTCGTCGATTCGTTGTCCTCATATAAACTCATCGCCATTGCGACGGGCGGGGCAGAGCTTTTCGGCACCGGCAGCGCCACCATTCATACTGCGCAAGACCTGTCGATCTACGCCGGGCTGCCGCCTGTGGTGCGATCGGGCGATTGGTATGGCGCGAGCTTCACGCTGCACAATGGCACCGATCATCCGATGACGGTGCAGGCGACGATGGCTGTGACCCCGGCCTTCTCAACGGGCGGGCCGCTCACGGTTACCATTCCGGCGGGTGCCGCTGCGCCCGTCACGTGGAATGTGACCGCCCCGAATGGCGCAGGCAGCCTCAACTGGCATATCGAAGCGCATGAGGTTGGTGGCCGGGCGAGTGACAAAGTCGATGTTGCACAGGCGCTTATCCCTGCTGTGCCCACCGAAGTATGGGCGGCCATGCTCACGCGTGGTGGCGCAGTCAATGGCGGACTTAGTCTGCTCGCCCCTGACGGCGCGTTGCCGGGTCAGGGCTTTGTCGATGTCAAACTGTCGAACACGCTCGCGCCGCCGTTAGGAAGTGTGCGCGATTACATGTCGCTTTACCCCTATAATTGTTTTGAGCAGCGCTTGTCGCGGATCGTCGCGCTGAGTGATTCCGCCGGATGGGACAAGCTCGCCAAGGACATCCCCGCCTATCTCGATAGCGACGGGCTGCTGCGCTATTTCCCCGATGAGCGGATGCGCGGTTCGGAAGCACTGACCTCATATGTGCTGGCAATTGCGGCTGAAGATGGCTTGACGATTCCCAATGCGTCGCGCGCACGGATGATTGGCGCGTTGCAGGCCGTGGCTGCTGGGACGTTGAAGCACGAGGTCGCTTGGGCTGCGGATGGGCGGCTGATCCGGATTGCCGCCTTGGGCGCGCTCGCGCGCCAAGGCGCTGCCACACCTACATTGGTTGCGGGGGCTTATGTCGCGCCAACCGATGCGCCGACATCCGTCCTTGTCGATTGGCTTATCGCGCTTGATGCAACCAAAACGCACCCAGATTGGAAGGCGGCAGCAGAACACACGCTGCGCGCGCGGTTGGTTTATGCCGGATCGCGCGTCGATCTCACTGACGGTGCGAATGAGCCCTGGTATATCATGTCGTCGCACGATGAGGCCGCCATTAAAGCGCTTACCTACGCGCTTGGGCGCGCGGGGTGGAATGATGACGTGCCCAAGCTGATGGTCGGTGTGGCGCTTCGGCAGCAACGAGGGCATTGGGATACCACACCGGCAAATGCGTGGGGTGTCGTGGCAGCGCAGCGGTTTGCCAAACTCTATCCGGCGAACGCTATTACTGGCGTCACCACAGTGGCGCTCGGCAATGCGCGCGCGTCGCAGAGTTGGCCGATGTCGCCCGGAGCCGCGCCACTACGCCTGCCCCTGCCCTTTGCCAAATCAGCGCTGGTGGTGACGCAATCGAGCGGCACCGCGCCATGGGCACTCGTTTCGGTCAATGCCGCCGTCCCGCTTAAAGCGCCATTGTTCACCGGCTACCGCATCACGCGTGAAGTCTCGGCGATCCAGCAGAAAGTCGCGGGCAGTTGGAGCCGTGGCGATGTTATGAAGGTCCGCCTGACCATCGAGGCGAGCGCTGGGCGGACATGGGTCGTGATCAATGATCCTGTCCCCCCCGGCGCAACAATCCTTAACGATCTTGGCGGCCAATCCTCGATCCTCGCAAGCCAGACAAGCAGCGGCAATGCACCGAGTTATGTCGATCGCGGACAAGGGTATTGGCGCGGCTTCTATGAATGGATGCCCGCCGGAGGGTTGACCGCCGAATATGCTGTGCGGCTCAACGGCACAGGACGTTTCAGCCTGCCGCCAACACGGGTCGAGGCAATGTATTCGCCAGACATTCGCGGGCAATTGCCCAATGGCTCGCTTGAAGTGGTGATGCGGTGAGCACGCGCACACCCACCTTCCCGGCACCGAGGCGTTGGCGACACTCGTGACGCACGCGTTGCGCCTGCTTTCGCGAATGGGGGGCGATGGGGCGCACCGTTGGCGCTGGAGAGCGCTCGGTGCACTGTGCGCACTGCCGCTTGTGCTTCTCAACTATCTCACCTATCCGCCGCCCCTGCCCTCCTATGCCCAAACGCTCGACGCGTTCCATCCGAGCGAGGCGTGGCTGTATGACCGCAACGGCGTGTTGCTCGACGAGGCCCGGGTCAGCTTTGCGGCGCGGCGGTTGGCGTGGGTGAAGCTCGATCAGATTGCTCCCGCGCTCGTCAACGATGTCATCTCAGCAGAGGACAAGCGCTTTTGGGTGCATAGCGGTGTCGACGGACTTGCGATGGCCGCAGCGGTGCGCGCGCGCTTGACGCACCGCCATCCGCGTGGCGCGAGCACGTTGACTATGCAGGTGGCGGGCTTTCTCGCCGCTGACCTCGCGAAGCCGGGTCGGCGTGGATGGATTGATAAACTGCGTCAAATCCGAGCGGCTTGGGCGCTCGAAGGGAGTTGGTCGAAAACGCACATCCTCGAAGCCTATTTCAACCTCGCGGGCTATCGGGGCGAAACGCAGGGCATTGGCGCGGCAGCGCGCGCGCTGTTCGGCAAATCGCCCGATACGTTGAGCGCGCAGGACGCCCGTCTGATCACGGCATTGCTTCCCAGCCCGCAGGCCGAAGCGGCGGACATTGCAGCGCGCGCCTGCCACGCCGATCGGGCTGACTGTCCTGCACTGACCACAGCAGCCACCACGCTGTTCAGCCACGATGCGATGGATAGCCTCGGTCCAGCACTCGCGCCTCATCTGGCCGCACATCTGCTCACCAAAGCTGGGGCCAAGGTGGTGTCAACGCTCGATATGCGCACGCAGTTGATCGCAAGCCAAGCCCTGCGCCGTCAGTTGCTCGCGTTGGGCAGTGCGCGTGCGCGCGATGGTGCGGTGGTCGTGCTTGACAACGCGTCTGGCGACGTGCTCGCCTATGTGGGCGGCGTGGGCGGCGCATCAACAGCAGGCGCAGTCGATGGCGCGAACGCGTATCGGCAAGCGGGGTCAACGCTCAAGCCATTTCTCTATGCACAAGCGTTTGAAAAGGGCTGGCTCACGCCTGCATCTATTCTCGATGACTCACCCGTCGCGCTCGACACAGCGTCAGGGCTGTATGTGCCACAAAATTATGACCGCGCGTTCAAGGGACCAGTGTCCGCGCGAACGGCGCTTGCTGGCTCGCTCAACGTGCCAGCTGTGCGGACGTTGCTCGTGGTGGGCGTTGATCCGTTCCGTGATCGGCTGTGGGATTTGGGTTATCGCGGTTTGACCGAAGACGGCGCCTATTATGGCTATTCCCTCGCGCTCGGCTCAGCCGAGGTCACGCTTGTCGAACAGGCCAGTGCGTATCGTGCGCTCGCCAACGGGGGACGCTGGTCGCCGGTGCGGATGATGGCAAGTGATCCACGTTCGGCGTCACAGGTGTTGATGTCGGCGCAATCAGCGTGGTTGGTCGGCGACATCCTGGCCGATGCTTCGGCCCGAGCGGGCACGTTCGGGCCAGATTCCGCGCTTCGGCTGCCCTTTTGGGCTGCCGCCAAAACCGGCACCTCAAAAGCGATGCGCGACAATTGGTGCATCGGCTTTTCTGACACATACACCGTTGCCGTTTGGGTCGGCAATTTGGAAGGCGATCCGATGAAGGCGGTTTCGGGCACCAGCGGTGCCGCTCCAGTGTGGCGCGATGTGATGATGGCGCTGCACGCGCATCGCCCCGGTCATGCCCCCGCGCGGCCCGTTGGGATTGACGGAGCGCCGGTGCGTTTTGCAGACAATATTGAACCCCCGCGCCGCGAATGGTTTGTCGCTGGCACCGCGCTGTCGACAAGCGCGCCCGCGCCCGCAGTGGCCCACCGGCCGCATATCACTGATCCAGTGTCTGGCAGCATATTTGCACTCGATCCCGATATTCCAATGCCATCGCAGCGCATGGGGGTGCGTGTCGCAGGGTTGGTCGCGGGACATCACCTGTTGCTCGACCGTCATGACATTGGCGCTGCCGATGCTCGTCCGCTGCTCTTCCCAACACCGGGGAGCCATTTGCTCGCGCTCGTCGATCCGCGCGGCCAGATGATTGATCAGGTGCGTTTCACCGTGCGTTGATCGCGCTCACGCTATTGGCGCATCATACTTGCTTCGCCGCGCCTTACCGAACAGCAAGCCCTTTTCGAGCTGTGCCCGCACAGCCGCATAATAGGCGTTGAGAAACGCGCGGTCATCATCGCCATTGGGCCAGCCAATCTTGGCGCGAATGACTTCGGCCACCGTCGCCAAAGCCTTATTGTCGTGGCCGCGCAGCAGCGCCTCAAGCGTTTGCAGTTCAAAGGCTCCATAAACCGCGATTTGCGCGGGTGTGAACGCAAATTCCAAGTCGCGATTCGACGCACGGACGCTCAAATCGTCCCGAATTCGTATGCGGGGCAGCGCGATCACCCAAGTTCCCGCGATCACATCGCCCGCGCGCATCCGATCCCGATTGAGCAGTGGCAACAGGAGAAAGATCAGCGTCCACCCAAGCCCCAACATCGCGTAAACCGAACCCAAACTCACCAGAAAGACGAGAGGCAGAAACACTTCAACATCGCGCATCAAATTGCGTGCGACCACGCTGCTTGCCTCCAGCCGCCCACCATCGCGCGCCACAACACGCAGCCCGATAATCCGCTTTCCGGGTGTCGCCCCGCGCGCACCCATCTCGAAGAGAATGAACCACAGCGTTCGACTCAGAAAAAGAACGCCGGTGATCAGGCTTGGCTGAAATAAGGCCACCATGATAAATCCAACAAGCGCCGCATAGCCATAGGTTGGGTAAAGCGCGAGCAGAACGATGACCGTGACCAGCATCACCAGCACATAGATGCAGATCATATCGATCATGAAAGCGCCGATCCGTGCGCCGAAGCTCGCGATCTCAATCGCGAGATCGACACCCTCTGGCGTGGTGAGTGCGCGTCGCTTCGGGCTGACTGGAGCAAACGGACTATCGGCCATCGCTCACCTCGCGGCGGGGCAAATAGAAATAGCCGAGCCACAGCAGAAGCATTGCCGTGCCAATCGCATAGCGCGCCACATCACTCTGGATGAGTTGTCGTCCAACGCCTTCAAGCACGCCCGCAAAAAAGAGCATCAGCACAACGCCAATCATCACCGTCGCTGCGGTGCGGCCCGCGTCAGATGCGGCGGCCAAGCGGCGACGCGGCCCCGGAAATGCTGTCGCCAGTCCGATCCGAAACCCGGCAGCGCCTGCGAGCACGATCGCAAACAACTCGGTTGTGCCATGGATCATCAACCAGCCGACAAGGTTCCAGGTCAAGCCATGTTCGGCGTAGATCGCCAGCAAAGCGCCGATAATCAATCCGTTTTGCACGACAAGATAAGCCGTCGGCACGCCCAACGCGAAACCGAGCGCGAAGCACATGATCGATACTTGACTGTTGTGCATGAAGAGCGTGGTCGCAAACAGGCTCAGCCACCCGCCCTTTACATCTGCACCACTGTAGATGAATTTGGACAATTCGGCGGTGGAAGACGAAGGTGATCGCCCCTGCCCCAGACTGTCCGGAAGGAAGCTGCGGAACCAGACGGGATCGTTCTGCACCAAAAAATATCCAACCAACGTGCCGATAACCAACAAGAGTACGGCGACGAGCGTTTCGCGCCATAATGTGCGCACGGCCCCTGGCCAGCTCGTGCGAAAAAAGCCAAGCACACCGTCAATCGCACGCGTCCGCACACCGTAAACGATCAGATAGGCGCGTGTGCAGAGCGGTTCGAGATAGGCGATCAGCGCCCGATCAAGGCTGGTGGCGCGCGCGATGGAAAGCGACGATAGCGCCGACCGGTAGAGCACCGGCAACCGCATCGCTTCGTCAACCGAAAGCGCGGTCACCGACCGCCGCTCTATTTTGCTCAGCAAGGCCTCCAACTCGCGCCAATCAGCCTCATGTTCGCGGCGAAAATTGCGCTGCCCGGCTTCAAGCAATGAATCGCGGTCACTCATAATCGCCCCATCTGCTTGAGCTTGATATAGTGCGCAATCAAATCAAGGTTGAGCTGATCGTGATGAGCTTCAAGCACCTCTAGCCCCAACCGCCGCAGCCGCATGATGACCGCGCGTCGCTCGTTGAGCAAGGCGGCGGCGGTTACGGCACGCGCCACGTCTTCGATCGTCTGCGGCGTCGCAGTGGCATAGCTATCGAGATCCTGATCGCGCAGAATGACGAACAGGACGACATGACGTTTGAGCAGCCAGCCGGTCGCGCGCACCATGAGATCGGCGCCGGTCGGATCGGTAAAATCGGTAAACAGTACGATCAGCGAGCGACGCGTGAGTTGTTGCGAGAGGTTTGACAGCGCGAAGATGTGGTTGGTTTCCTCGCTCGAATAATCGATAGCCGCCGCGCGATGTTGCACGACTGGGAAACTCTCAATCCCCGACAATACACCGGTGCGTACACGCGGACGCGAATCAAAGCTGTAAAGGCAAACGCGATCACCCAGCTTGAGCGCCGCCCAAGCTGCCAGCAACGCGCTCGAAACGGCGCGATCAACGCGCGCAATCCCATCAAGCGGTTCGCTCATAGCCCGGCCCGAATCGATGGCGAAAACAATCTGGTTGTCACGTTCTGCGCGATAATGTTTGGCTAGCAAGCTGCGGTGGCGCGCGCTCGCCTTCCAGTCCATCGCGCGCCGATCCATGCCGGCCTGGAACTCGGTCAATGACTCAAACTCGTTGCCACTGCCGCGTTCAAGCTGAGCGATCAGGCCTTGCAGCGCATCACGTTGGAACAGCCGCACGCCTTCGCTCCGCAACGGGCGGATGTCGGGTGTAATCGTCGTCACATCGCCTGCGACAGCGCTGCGCTGTTGCGCCAGCAGCCCGAGCGGCCCGGTCCACCGCAGCCAGATGCGTTCGATCATCGCCTGTCCGCGCCGCGACGGCGTCAACCAGAACTCGCCCTGAGCTTGTGTTGGCGCAATGAAGCGCAGCGGCGCCGACAACAATCGTCCCGGATCAACCTCTAGACTGACCTGCGTTGCCACCCGCACCTCACGAACCTGAGCGCTGCTTGGGAATGACGCGGTGATAGAAACGCAAAAGCGTTCACCAACACAGGCTGCGCGCGGCTGACTCGTCGACCAAATCACGTTTCGTGCCGCACCGAGCAGCCCGTCCACTGCAGTTGCACACAGTATAAACGCCACCCATACCAGCCCAATCGACCAGTAATACGGCACCACCACACCGACGACCAGCGCGAACGGTGCCGCAGCGGCGACCGCAATGATCGCCCGCGCCGTGGGCGCGACGCTCATCTACCATCCACCATTCTGGCCAACGCGGCTCTGATCATCGTGGGGCTTCCACATGATCGATCAACTGAGCGATGATCGTATCTGCTTGCAGGCCATCGATTTGCGCTGTCGGCGAGAGAATGACGCGATGCCGTAGCACGGCGGGCGCGAGCGCTTTGACATCGTCGGGCACCACATAATTGCGACCATCAAGCGCGGCCCGCGCACGCGCCGCACCCGCGAGCATTACAGCGGCGCGAGGCGATGCCCCAGCTTCGAGCGCGGTATTGGTCCGCGTCGCGCGCACCAGCGCAACGACGTAATTGACAATCTCCGGCGCGAGGCGATTGGCGCGCACGACGTCGAGCGCCGCTCGGATCGAAGCTGCGTTGGTTACAGGCTCAACCAACCAGTCGCGCGGATTTGGCGCACCAAAACGGACACCGTGCTCCGATACGATCTGCTGTTCTTCGGATTCGGTGGGGTAATCGAGCACGTGCTTGAACAAAAATCGGTCGAGCTGAGCCTCAGGCAGCGGGTAGACGCCCTGCTGTTCAATCGGGTTTTGCGTGGCGACCACCATGAAGCGATCGGACAGCGGGTGGCTGGTGCCATCTAGCGTCACATTTCGCTCCTGCATCGCTTCGAGCAACGCGGCCTGCGTTTTGGGCGGGGTGCGGTTGATTTCATCGGCGAGCAACACTTCTGTGAAAATCGGGCCCTTGGTCAACGTAAAGCTGCTCGTCTGGAAATTGAACAGATTCGACCCCAAAATATCGCCGGGCATCAAATCGGGCGTGAACTGAATCCGTCGATAGGTCAGCCCGAGCGTCTGCGCGAAACATTGCGCAGCTAAGGTCTTGGCGGTTCCGGGCGGGCCTTCGAGCAGAATATGGCCTGCAGAAAACAGGCTGATGAGCATCAGATCGACCATTTCTTCCTGACCGACCACCGCCTTCGCCATTTCGTTGCGGATCGCCGATGCGAGCGCCTTCACGTCTTCCAATGCCATGTTATTTTCTCCTTCGCCATGTATCGAGCTTGCGCGCCGCATCTAGCAGCGCGGCACGGTCGCGCGCAGCTTCGGCTGCGTAAGCCAGATGTGAAAATTTTTGCTCTGAAGTGTCTAGAGCATCGAGCCGCGCGGTGATTTCATCGACGCCACTGTGCGCGCCAAGCGCAAAGCGCGCGGCCGCCAGATCGCGAATCAAAGCGACATAACGCCCGCCTAACTGGTGCTCAACGCGGGCGAGCCGCAACAGATCAGCAGTGTTGGTGACCAGCGCGCCCTTGCCACGCGGGATTGCCCGCGCCTCGGGAATGGGAGGCCCAAAACGTACCAAGGCCTGCATCAGCGCCATCAGCGCAGCAACGATCAGGCACATAGTGAGCGCAAGAAACGGTGGCCTGAAGATCAAATCGAGAAATCCGCGCGAATGACCAAAGCCATTCATCGTCACATCAAACGCGAGGTGTTGACGATCTGGCGGGATCATTTGATCGAGCAATTGGATCGCACCATAGGCCCGCACCGGATTTGAGATGCCAACATTGTTGAGCAGATCAGGTTCAGCGAGAATGAACACATTATTTGGGGCGCGGGCGAGAATGACATGGTTGCGACGCAAATCATTGCCGTGCAGATCATCAGTAAATAGGGGCGTCAGATCGGGGTCGATCAGGGTTTGCACATCGTCTTCGCCGTCGAAGAGCAGCAGCGACTTCCCGCCATTGAACTGCGCCGAAGCGGTGACCTTCACACGGTCAACGCCCATTGGAACCGAACCGGCCAACGTTCTGGCGACCGCGTCAAGCGGCAAGTCACCGACGCGTCGCACCCATCCCCGACGAAGGCTGTCTGGCGCGACGATATGCTTGGGCAAGATGATCAGCGTTGGGCGTCCCGCGCGCGCCGCTAGCAGCTTTTGGACATCACTTGCCTGCCCCACTTCGGGAGTGACAATGAGCAAATCGTCCGTCGCCAGTTCGGCTTCGTCGCTCACGATTTGTGGCGCGTGACCGAGTTCGGTTTCGAGCTTGAACAGCCCAGAAAAGCCTATTGCCGACCGCGACAGCACGTGCGCGCGCCCGTCGTTGCTCTCCCGCATTTCGGGGGCATAAGTCTCCAGTGCAAGG
>Ga0209067_10001607_pt1 | contig 13790 bp, 12 predicted proteins | sample ColStrG_CSR_2013_FD_187199 | JGI IMG/M metagenome (GOLD analysis project Ga0209067, IMG submission 187199) | Freshwater sediment microbial communities in response to fracking from Pennsylvania, USA - Cold Stream Run_MetaG_CSR_2013 (SPAdes)... | ecosystem: Environmental > Aquatic > Freshwater >... | reverse complement strand
CTCCGATGTCAACAAGGAGGCCATCATTCGGCAGTAGCATCTTTGCTTCGAAAATAATTTGCGCGTCAGTTGTTGCAGTGCGCAACTTTCAATGAAGAGATTTGCTGAAGCAAGATTCGGCGCACATTCTCTCTCTCATCACCCTCTCCGTATTGGCATCACAACTTGGAACATGGGGGGGATCATGCCTAGTTTCACCTCGAAATTGCAGAAAAACTCTTCCGTGACTTTCTCCTTGCCCTTCCCGTAGAAAGTCTGCAAGTACGAACCCGGACGCAGCTGAATCTCCGGCACGGCGCCGGAAAGCTTGGGTGCATTCCCGTTGCGATCCGGAACCGCGCACGCCACGGGATAGATCACGATATTGTTCGAGCCGGAATTATTCTCCGCGCTGTCGGCGTCAGGGATGTCCAACACGTTCCGCGCGAATTCCAGGAACGTGTATTGAAATCCTCCGCAGGTGCCGAGAAAAGGCCAGTCCCGCCGCCGCGCAAACTCGATTCCCTTGAGCATGCCATCGAAGCTCTTATACGGACTTCCCGGCGAGGCCCACAATCCGTCAAACGATTCCAGTTTCTTCTCAGCGGCAGGCTCGAGCAGCGACGGCGTCGGCAGCCACTCGGACTCCACCTTCATCTCGAGCTTGCGCGCGGCATGCTGCAACGACTCGGTCGTAGCGTGGTGGGAGCGGAACTCGGTGTTGAAGTCGCCCAGGATTCCGATGCGGACGGCGTCGCTCACGCGTCTGATTGTACTAGAGGGGATTGCAAGTTCCGTTGTAAGACTGGAACTTGCTTCGAAGGGTGGCGCGTTCGGCAACGGCTCAGAGCAGGTGCTCAACGCTGAGGAACACATAGAGGCTCAGAAGTGCAAGCCCCGGTCCACCCCAAATCATCAGGGTACACTTCCACCCCAGAGAACGGGCCAAGTCCTGCTGGCTGCGCCAGGAGATCAGGAACGTCTTATTGTTGCTGCCCTTCATCAGGACCACCGGAGGATGCAGATCGAAGCCGCTCGTGTCCCCGGCATGTGTGGAATCGCCGGGCGCGGCGGGGTCAGCGACGACTTGCAGCGAGGGCGCGGCTAAACCCGCAGCGCTCCAGGCCGCTGGATTTGTGATTCCTGCTTTCAGCAGCGCGGCGGCGATCTTTTGTTGCTGGCTCATCTCCGCCGTCTTGACGGAGGTAGATCCCGTAGACAGACGGATGACTTCAGCATGCGCGCCATCGGATCGAGTTGCACCCCGGTGAGTGAGCACGCTCGCTTCCGTGTCGCTGGCACGCAATGGCAAGGTGAAGGAAACCGCACTCAGCGAGGGAAAAAGACTCTTGGAGGAAATCGCGCCGATTGCCTCGTTGTCCTCCAGCGGGTGCGCAGTGACATCGCAGCCGGGATTCTCGGTTAGCGTGCCCAGGATGAACAACGAGTTCTTCGGCTTGATGCAGAACTCTTCGACTTTGATTTTGTTGTCGGTGACTATCCCGTGACGCGACAGGAAACTGTTCACGTTCGCCGGCGCCGGGTCTTTTGTGGTGAAGAATGAATTGCAGAATTCCTGTTCGAAGTCGCGGTGCAGGTCCATGTCGGCGCCCCTCGGGTCGACCAGGACGCGGCCTGTATTGTCATCGACGAAAAACGGCAGGTGCATGCATTCGCCGGCCACGATGACCCATTCTTTGTTCTTGCCTTGCTGTTTGTACTCCTGGATCACAGTGCGGTAGTAGTAGCAGGGGCGCCCCGTGATGGGCGCGATCATCGTGTAAGGACCGACCGCAAGCCCGCTGACCTCGACCATTCCCATGGACGCGCTGCGAATCTTCGAAAACGGCGTATCGAGAATCAGCCGCCGCCGCTGCAACAGGAAGAATCCGCGCACGAAAAGGAAGATTCCCGCCACGAATCCGATCCCGCACCAAAACAGCACAGGAACCGGACTCTGCGGGCGCGCAGCCACAACAGCCACCATCAGAGCGTTCATCGCCGAAGCTTTCCGCGGGACGATTCGACACTGGTCCCACGGTCAGGCTATCGAAGACGAGAGGCCCCCCGCAGCCAGAAACCGCTAAGCAGCCTTACGTCAGTAACGATCGGTTTCCGGAAGGTCCGCGGTTCTTGAGTTCGGTGGCCCGGAGGCTTTTTAGGGCCGCTATTTTGCAGAGATCCGGGCTGAATCCGGGCCTAAGCCAGGTACGTGTTCCAGCAGAAAGCGCCGAATCGCCGCCCACGCCTTCTGGTTCTCTTCCGCGGAGAAACCGCCGTGATTTCCGCCCACTACCGTATAGAGCTGGTTCGGAACCTTCGCGCTGTCGAGCGCCTGGTGCAGGCGCACGGCCTGTGAATAGGGAACGAGTTCGTCCTTGTCGCCGTGAATCGTGATGATCGGCGGAACTCCGCTATTCACGTAGTTGATCGGCGACACGCGCTTGGCGATTTCGTCGGCATTCGACTGATCGCCGAGCCACACCACCGCGTATCCTTTGCCGTTGGGTCCATGCAGTTCGTCGAGCACGTCGGTGATGCCGAACCAGTTGACGATGGCCGCCACCCGAGGATCTTCGTCTTTGCCTGGGTTCGCTCTCCAGTAATCGCCGGCGGGACGGCACTCGCGATCGAATCCCGCCGCCGGCGTGAGCATGCCGGTGGTAAGCGCGAGATGGCCTCCGGCCGATCCTCCTTGAAGCACGACGCGGCTCGGATCGAAGTTATATTTCTTCGCGTTGGCAAAGACCCAGTGCAGTGCGCAGCGGCAATCCGCCACCGCCGCCGGAGCCAGTGCCACGCGGCCCAACCGGTACTCGACATTGACCGCGGCAAATCCCATCTGCAGATACGGCATCATTTCGAGCACGCGCTCTTCTTTGGTGCCCTCGATCCAGCCGCCGCCATGAATCACGATCACGACGGGGAGGGGATGAGAAACGTCCGGCGGTAGATACACGTCGAGCTTGCTCTCATAGTTGCTGGCCGTGTGATAGACGATGTTGGTGTGAACTTCGTAGCGGAAAAGATCGGCGGCGAAGGAGGCGGCATCGGACTGCGCCACGCACATCGACGCGGAAAGCAGGAGCAAAACAAGCAGCAGGAATTTGCGCATAAGTCCCTCCAGTGCTCTCCCAGCCGCGCGCGTAGGGGACTCAGAAAGCACAGAGGAGAGTACAGCGATGCGGTTGGTGTGGTCAAAGCCCGAGCGAAGACTTAGCCGTCAACTTCGAGTTCGGTGAGCACCTCTTGGAGATTTCCTTCAAACGCCGCCGCGAGGTCGGTGAGTTTATGGCGAAGTTCCGCCAACGATCAGCCATCGCTCTGGAACCGGCTCAGGCTCTCCCCGCAAACTCCCGGTTCTCCGTGGACACTTTCACCTTTTCTCCCTCTTTGATGAACAGGGGAACGCGGATTTCCAGGCCCGTCTCCAGCCGGGCTGTTTTGGTCCCGCCGCCCGACGAGTCGCCCCGAACCGCGGGTTCCGTGTGGGTAACGTTCAGCTCAACGAAGATGGGGAGCTCTAAGCCAATCGGATTGCCGTTGAACTTGCGCAGCTCAATCAATGCGCCTTCGATCAGGAAATCCAATGCTTCCCCGACCATCTCACCGTTGAGAGTGACGGTCTCGTAGCTTTCCTGATCCAGAAAATGAGAACCTTCTCCATCGCTATACAGATAAGAGGCCTGTACCGACTCGAGGTCCGGCTCCTTGAATTTGTCGCTGGCCTTGAAGGTCTTCTCAAAGACCGCGTTCGTAAGGAGGTTGCGCATCTTCAGTCGCACCAGGGTCTGGCCACCACGAGCGGTCGGCGTGTTCACTTCCGCTTCGAGGCAGCAGAAAGGAGTGTTTTCATGCTCAAAGAACGTCTTACGTTTGACATTAAGAGCATCAATTAGCGCGGCCATGAGGTCCTCTGAAGGAGGCCGGTACTCAAGCGCATGCCGACCCGATCCAATCTTTCCAGTATAGGGGGAAGTGCTGCTCGGAAGAAAAGGCTTTCGCGCGAGGTTTTTGTTTACCGCGGCACAGCTCTTCCGGATTTTTTTCGACAACTACCCACCGGCTTTTAATTCGGTGAGCACCTGCTTGGCAATTTCCTTCAGGCTTCCGAACACGCGCACTTCCCTGAAAGGCTACTGCGGAAACGACACTTGTTGTTATCGTATAGTTGTACCTCGCACTAGCTGCGGAATGAATATGACTTATGCATGGCTTTTTGCCTCGTGGCTTTTTTGGGCGGCTCCCGTTGCAACGAAACCGGTATCCGTGACTGTGCCCCTGATCTTGGAAGGCAACGCGCCAATCGTGGAGCTGGAGTTTCCGGCACCCTCCGGAAAATTGCGCAAGGCGCGGTTTCTGGTGGACACCGGCGGGGGAGCGTTGCTGCTCGGAAAGAATCTGATGGTCGACATCGCGGCGAAGCCTAACGGCCCGCCCATCGAAGACGAGGGCAGCCCCATCCAGCCTTTGGTTCCGATGTCAGTTCACCTGGGCGGCATGGAGCTTGATTTAACCGACGTCTCGGTTGCGGGCCTGCCTGCGAGCCAGTGGGCCGGACCGCGAAATGAGGCGGAAGGCATTATTCCCGCGAGCGTTCTTCGCCGCTACGACGTCGTATTCGATTATCCGGGACGTCAGTTCAGCCTGGCAAAACCGGGCACTCTCAAGTTTCAAGGGGTCAAAGTTCCAGCGCCAGTCCTTGCGGCCACCGGGTTTCCGAGGATCGAAGCAACCATCGAGGGCTCGCCATACGGATTTCTGCTCGACACAGGCGGAAGTTTCACGATGATCAGCCGCACAGTGATGGACGCATGGGCCAAGCAAAATCCACCCTGGCCCAGCGAGGTGGGTGCGGTGAGCTTTGCCAACATGTTTGGCGGAGCTAAAGAAAACGAGGCGCTGATGTTGCGCCTACCGGAAATGAAAATTGGCTCGTTTGTAATAGGCCAGCCGGCTGCGGTTTCCAGGCCAGCCGGAACCTTCGAGCAGTGGATGAGCAAGATGATGACGAGTCCGATCATCGGCTCCCTGGCCGGAAACGTCTTGCGTAACTTCCAGGTTTCGATCGACTATCAAAATGGTTTCGTCTATCTTTTGCAGTCGAGGCCGTCGCCCGAAACGGATCTGATTTCGGTTGGCCTGGTTCTCGAGAGAGACTCAACAGGTTCGTTGGTGGTTACAGGTCTCTCCTCGAATGCATCGCCAGACGTACGAGGGGGCGTGCGCACCGGCGACAAACTGCTAGCCATCGATGATGTGGATATGTCAGGCAAACTGCTGGCGGCAGCCGCCGGCGCGTTGCAGGGCCCTGCCGGTTCGAGAAAGCGCCTCACCATCATACGAGCTGGCCAGAGACAGGTCGTCACTGTGACCGTTAAGCAACTCCTTTAGATCGCCTGCAACGATGGGATTCTCGGACGCGGCGCAGCTATTACGACCTCTCTCAGCTAGCCGCCGGCTTTTAATTCGGTGAGCACCTGCTTGGCAATTTCCTTCAGGGTCTCGAATACTCCCACGCCCTGAAACGCCACCGCCTCGACCACAGGTTCGTTTTTCTTGCGCAGTTCGGTACTCAGCAGATCGATCGGAAGGATGTTGGGCAGATCGCGCTTGTTGAGCTGCAGCACGTAGGGAATCTTGTTGAAATCGTAGCCGTGCTCTTTCAGGTTCGACATCAGATTGTCGAGCGCTTCCACGTTGGCGTCCATGCGCTGCTCCTGCGAGTCGGCGACGAAGACAATTCCGTCCACGCCGCGCAGAATCAGCTTGCGGCTGGCATCGTAGAAGACCTGTCCGGGCACGGTGTAAAGATGAATGCGGGTCTTAAACCCGCGCACCGAGCCGAGATCGAGCGGAAGAAAATCGAAGAACAGCGTACGTTCGGTTTCTGTGGCCAGCGAGATCATCTTGCCCTTCTGCTGGTCCGCGGTTTTCTGATAGATCAGCTGCAGATTGGTCGTCTTGCCGCCCAGGCCGGCGCCATAGTAGACGATCTTGCAGTTGATCTCGCGGGCTGCGAAGTTGATGAAACTCAAAGGCTTCCTCAAAGAGCGGGGCACACGAAGGTGCTTCCGCCCACAAATTTGTCTTAATGGAGGCTCGCGGTTTTTATATCACACGGGACGTGACCACCGCAGGTTACTCAGGTGACCCCTATCCACCGGGCCGGTGGAAGGGGCTGCCTTGGAAGCGCTCCTATTCCTTATCCGACTTTAGCGCCCCACCGGATAATAGCCGTCGCGGGCATAGATCTTCAGATCCCTCTTATCCACTTTTACCTCGATGCTGCGGTACGCCGAACTGTTCGCCACCGCCTGCGGCACGTATCCCAGCGTGTATTGGTTGCGGGCGTCGGAAGTGATCTGGGCGTAAGCGTCTTCCATCGCGATGCGTGACAGTTCGTCAAACGGCTTGCCCCCGCCCGTTGCCCAGGTGTATTTCGGGAGCAGATCGCTATAGCCCTGGCCCCTTACGAAGGGCACCTTAGAGCCTTCCTTGTGGGGAAGATGGATTTTGTCCAGCTGCCGGAAGCCTGGGAGCGCGCCGCTGTCGACCACCACCGCCTTCACCTGGATGTCGTGAGTTTCCAGTACTCTCAGCACTTCGCGATAGCTGGCCTTGCTGCCCAATTCGCGCCCGTCGCTGATCACCAGGATGACCTTACGGCGCGTGCGCTCGCGCTTGCTCAGGTCCAAAGCCACCCTGAGGATGGCATCGTTCAAAACGTGACCTTCCCGCTCCGGAGTATTCACCGGGGCGATGACCGGGCCCCCCACTGGTGCCCCGTTCACAGTCGGACCGGAGGCCATCGGCCCGCCCAGCACCGGCGGACCATTGTTGCCGCGCACCAACTTCATCGAATTCAGCGCCGTGGTCAGCCGCTCCGACCGGCCGGTAAAGTCGGTCAGTTGGCTCACCGTGCTGCTGTAGGTATAGAGCACAACTTCGTCATACGGGCTGAATGCGCCCACCAGGGCGGAGTACGTCTGGTTCAATTTCTGTATGGTCACATCCGGCATGCCGATGTCGATCAATACCGCCACCGACAAGGGGAACGGATCGCTGGTAAAGAATGTCAGATTTTGCTTTGTACCGTTCTCCAGAACGGTGAAGTCCCTGTACAACAAGCCGTCCACGGGACGCCCCGAGGAATCTTTCACTGCAACCGGAATCTGCACGAAATTGGCCGTCACCCTCAGCTTGTAGAGGTCTTCCTGCGGATTGATCTGGTTGGTCGGCGCACGTCCCGCTGGCACGGTATCGACCGGGGGCATGGCGGGCGCAGGAGTCTGCGGGATCTGGCTCTCCTGGCCGGATTGCTGGGAACTGCTGGCGCCAGGAGCGGGTGGGGGCGGAGTCGGCTCACTGCTCGGCGGTGGAGGCGTAAGCTTGGGAATCGCAGGCGGCTGCACCGTGGACGGCGCGTCCGGAATATCTTTAGATTGTGCGCCGGATTGCGCTTGCGCCCACCCCATCGCGACCGCGGCACACAAGGTCAATAGCATCAAGAACCGAATCGCGGGTGCCATGGGGGTCTCCCGTCCTGCAGAAATTTTCCAACTCGTAAGTTGCTCGGATGCGAGTCTGCCCGATTTCGTGCATCTAAGCTATAGAATTAGACTAACAAACTGACGCAAGAGAATCCTTGAATGCCCAGATTTCTTCATTCCCCGCTCCAAATTGTTGTCTTGACAGCCGCGGCCGTGTTGGCGGCGCCCTTTACCTTCGCGCAACAGAATCCCGGTCAAAGTAAAGACCAGCAGTCCGGCGACGCCCAGCAGCAGCCCAGCGAGACCCTGAAGGTCAACGTCAACGTCGTGCAGCTTTTTTTCAACGTTAAAGATAAGCACGGCGTGCTCATCCCCAACCTCACCAAAGACGACTTCGAGATTCTCGAGGACGGCAAACCGCAGACCATCAAGTACTTCACCGCCGAGTCGAACCTCCCGCTTACGCTCGGCATCATGATCGACGCCAGCGGTAGCCAGTTGCGCGTGCTCGACATGGAGAAAGAAGTCGGCGGAGCCTTCCTGAAGCAGGTTATCACCGACAAGGACGAAGCCTACGTCATGAGCTTCGACGTCACCGCCGACCTGCTGCAGGATTTCACCCGCGACGTGCACCGCCTGCAAAAGGCTCTTGACAGCGTCAAGATCAACACCGGCTTCGTCAGCGCAGGTCTGCCCGGAAGCGGCGGCGGCCCGGTGCCCATCCACAACGCCGCAGGCACAGTCCTTTACGACGCTGTTTATCTCTCTGCCCATGACATGCTATCGAAGGAAGTCGGCCGCAAGGCCATGATTCTGCTTACCGATGGCGAAGACGAAGGCAGCAAGCTGAAGATTCGGGACGCCATTGAAGCCGCCCAGAAGGCCGACGCCATCGTCTACGTTCTACTCTGCGCCGATCGCGGCTCCTACTACAGTGCCGGCATGTTCTACAACGGCGAAGGCGAAATGCGGAAGCTCACCGAGCAGACGGGCGGCCGCGTCATCAACGTGGGCAACAAGTTCGACAAGCTGCGCGAGGCCTTCGACCAGATCGCCAATGAGCTACGAAGCCAGTACAACATCGGCTACACGCCGACCAACGCCAGCCTGGACGGCGGCTACCGCAAGCTCGAAATCAAGAACAAGCAGGGCTATAAAATCCAGGCGCGCGCGGGATATTACGCGATGCGCCACGAGGAATAAGGCGCAGACTGTGTGGAGCGGGCACTCCTGCCCGCTTCCGTGCACCGGCAAAAAAGCAGCGGACAAGAGTGTCCGCTCCACACAAGCAGTGGTAGACTTCCTGCCTGGAGGGTCGCATGCCCCAATTCTCCCGCCGTTCTTTCCTTAGCCTGAGCGCCGCCGCGTCCGCGGCCGCCATGTTCCGTCCCATGGGCGAGGCCCAGATGGCCGCTGCAACCCGGCCGCCCGCCCACGGCCCGAATGCCGTCATCATCGATTCCAACGAGAATCCGCTGGGGCCCTGCCAATCGGCCCGCGAGGCTGCCTTCTCCATGATCCCACAAGGCGGACGCTACTCCTTCCACCTCACTCAGGAACTCGGCGCGACCTTCGCCAAATCCGAAGGACTCAGCCCCGAATGGGTCACGGCGACCGTCGGCTCAACGCCGCCGCTAGGCCTCACCGTGCTGGCCTTCACCTCACCGAAGAAGAGCTACGTCACCGCCGATCCGGGATACGAATTCGGCATGCTGACCGCCGAAGGCAGCGGCGCCCGCGTGGTCAAGGTCCCGCTGACCAAGACTTACTCCCATGACGTGAAAGCCATGCTGGCCGCCGCTCCCGACGCTGGACTCTTCTACATCTGCACGCCCAACAATCCCACGGGAACGCTCACGCCGCACTCCGACATCGAATACCTGGTCGCGAACAAGCCCAAGGATTCCGTGGTTCTCGTCGACGAAGCCTACATCCACTTTAGCGAGGCTACGAGCGCGATCGATCTGGTGAAGGCCGGCAAAGACGTGGTCGTCCTGCGCACATTCTCGAAAATCTACGGCATGGCCGGACTGCGTTGCGGATTCATCGTCGCCCGCCCCGAGTTGATGCAGAAAGTAATGGGCCGAGCTGGATGGAATCCCATGCCCGTCACCGCGGTAGTCGCAGCCAAAGCCAGCCTGAACGACTCACAACTCATTCCAGAGCGCCGCCGCATCAACACCAGTGTCCGCCAACAGACCTTTGAATGGCTCGACCGCAACGGCTACTCCTACATCCCGTCAGATTCCAACTGCTTCATGCTCGAGACCAAACACCCCGGCCAGCAGGTCAGAGAAGCGATGGCAAAAGAGAATGTGCTGGTAGGCCGCATCTGGCCAGTGATGCCGACCCACGTCCGCATCACGGTAGGCACACAGGAAGAGATGGAGAAATTCCAGGCAGCATTCCAGAAGGTGATGAAAGCGTAGCGAGTGTGGCGCGGGCGCCCTCGCCCGCGTATGCCTGCGACGTAAGAGCCGTCTCGCGGAAGCCAGATCCGAGCCGACGCTCAGATCCGCATCGGCATCACGATATACCGGTACTTATAATCATCGCCCTCGGCCGGACGCAGCTGCCCCGCCGACTGCGCATCCTTCAATTCCAGCCGCACCTCGGCGGTGCCCGCGGCCTTGAGGAAGTCGACCAGATACACGGCATTGAATCCAATCGTCAGCGGTTCGCCCGTGTAGGGTGCTTCCAGCGAATCTTCCGACTCGCCCGCTTCGGTCGATGAAGCCGAAATCTTGACCTCACCCTTTTCCAGTTTGAGCCGCACGGCCCGCGAGCGCTCGTCGGCAAACTGCGCCACGCGCAAAATCGCCGAATTCAACTCATCCGCGTTCAAGGGAATGATCTTGCTGTTATCCTTCGGCAGCACCGCTTCAAAATTAGGGAACTGCCCGGTCAACTGCCGCGAGGTCAGCAGTCGCGATCCGATGCGGAAGAACAGCGTCGACTCATCCTTGGCAAACTCGATCGTATCCGCGTCGGTGGAGTCGAGTAGCGACTTCAATTCGTCCATCGCCTTCTTCGGCACCAGCGTCTTCATCTCGCCCGAGACGCCTTCGAACTTCTCTCCAGCGCGTTCACAATGCGCCAGCCGATGCCCATCCGTAGCCACCATGGTGATCGATTCCGGTTTGAGCAGCATCAGCGCGCCATCCAACGTGTAGCGCGATTCTTCACTCGAAATCGCAAACCCGGTGCGGGCAATCAAACCGCGCAGCACTTGCGCCGGAATCGTCACCGCCCCCGCCGACGGAAACACCGGCAGGCTGGGGAAGTTCGACTTTGCCATCCCCACCATCTTCGTGTTCGAGCGTCCGCAGCGAATGCTGACCCAATGATTTTCGAGCAGTTTGATGGTGATATCAGCGTCAGGCAGGAGCTTCACATAATCGTGTAGCTTGCGCGCCGGAATCGTGCACGAGCCTTCTTTTTTCACCTTCGCATTGCACGAAGTGCGCAGGCTCAAATCCAGGTCGGTCGCGGTGAGCGCCAAGCGATCGCCCGCGGCTTCAAATAAATAATTCGACAGGATGGGAATCGTGGTCTTGCGCTCGACCACGCCCTGCGTCGCAGTCAACTCCTTCAGCAATTCGAACTTGCTGACTGTGATCTCCATCGTTCCTGCGGCAACGGCGGCTTCCACCGGCATAGAGTGCGTCTCCCCCGAACTCGCGAACTTTGCCGTGCTACTTTGAACTACCCTTATATCAAATAAAAATCAAATATAACCAGCCGTAACAGTAGGCGCTTCGCAGAAGTGGAAAACTCAACCAACTCGCTTATTCTCACCCATTTCAAACCAGACCGTTGATGTGAGAAATTGGTCCCGAACTCTTCTGACGCCCTACTGTAACTTTGACCGAACTTGGATTGCGCCGAAGCCTTCCACAGCTTCCACATCTCATTCACAGCCACGTTGCAGGAAGACTCGGACGTTCCGTGCAAAACTTCGCAAACCTCGCGATTCATCCACCTAATTGTTCGGTCAGTTTATTCACCAGCCTGTTCAAATCCTTATCGTTCTTGCGAAGCTCCTCGATTTTCTCCACCGAGTGCAGCACAGTTGTGTGATGCTTGCCGCCGAATTGACGTCCGATCTCGGGCAGTGACGCCTCGGTCAAGTGCTTCGCCAGATACATGGCAATCTGCCGCGGATACACGATCGCCCGCGAATTATTCTTGGCCTTGATTTCCACCAACCGCAGGCCGAACTGCTCGGCGACCATTTTCTGAATCGATTCGATGGTGACCTTGCGAGCCTGCGAGTCGATGAAGTTCTTCAGCACCTGCTGCGCGTAAGGCAGCGTGATCTCCGCCCCAATCAGCGACGAATGCGCCACCAGGCGAATCAGCGCTCCTTCCAATTCCCGCACGTTCGACCGAATGTTTGACGCAACGTACAGAGCAACGTCGGTCGGCAGGGTGACTTTCTCCTGCTCGGCCTTCTTCTGCAGGATCGCGACCTTGGTCTCCAGATCCGGCGGCTGAATGTCGGCAATCAATCCCCACTCAAACCGGCTGCGCAGCCGGTCCTCGATCTCGGCCAGTTCTTTCGGCGAACGGTCGCTGGCGATCACGATCTGCTTCATCGACTCATGCAGCGCGTTGAAGGTGTGGAAGAATTCCTCCTGCGTGCGTTCCTTGCCGGTCAGGAACTGAATGTCGTCAATCAGCAGCACGTCGACATTGCGGAACTTGTCGCGGAAGCTGGTCATCTTTTCGTAGCGCAGCGAGTTGATCATGTCGTTGGTGAACTTCTCGCTGGATACGTAGCAGATGGCCGCATGCGGCAGCCGCCGCTTGACCTCGTGCCCGATGGCCTGCATCAGGTGCGTCTTGCCCATGCCCACGCCGCCATACAGGAACAGCGGGTTGTAGGCCTTCGACGGACGCTCGGCCACCGCCTGGCATGCCGCATGCGCGAACTGATTTCCGCTGCCGATGACGAAGGCGTCGAAGGTGTAGCGCGGATTGAGCTGCGCTGCTCCATCCCAGTCGAAGCGCGACTGCGAAGGCCCCGCAACCGTTGCCGCGGAAAGCCCGCCATCGTGGCGAACCGGCGTGGCCGCCGGATCGTCCTCGGGCGTCACGAACTTGACGTCGTTGAATCCCAGGCCCAGATTGTCAATCGCTTCCTGGATCAGGTCGGCGTACTTGTCGCCCGCGTGACGGAACTCGACCGTCGGAACGCGAACGAACAGCACGCCTCCGCTCGAATGGCTGTAACGAGTCGGCTTGAGCCATGTGTCGTACGAATGCCGATTAATTTTCTTTTCCAGCGCATCGAGAATGCGCGCCCACGGATTCGGGGAGAGTGTACTGGAAGCTGACATATATGAAATATTTCACCGCGCAGCGCCCCGGCGGCTGGTTTGAGGGCGCTACTTCTAGAATGCCCGTTATGAGTAGCTGGAACCGTTTATTTTACTGCGGAAAGCGCCATCTGCTGAGCTTTTTGCAAAACAAAAAATGAAATCCGAAAGCTGAACCAGTCCGGCATACTAGCACAAAATTTTTTGTAATGTGGAAATCTTCAGATGAAATTTTTCCGTGAGTTCCTATTCAGCGCTTGAATGCATCACGGTGTCAAGTGCCGCGATGGTAACTGCCGCGCTCGCAGTGCAACATGGTCCGCGCGTGATTCCCAAAATACGTTTGGTGTTGTGGGATGGCAGCGATGGACCGTCCGCGCCGCGCACGCTTGTGGGGACAGCCGCCTCGGCGGTCTGGTCGATCGAAGCTCGACGGCCTGTCCATCACGAGCGGCATCTTCGATGAGTTTTGCTGCCGATGCCCCGTGGGAAGAGCGGCCCTTCAAGGGGTCGCCTTAAAGAGGAAGAAGACGAACTGGCCTCAGGACCGTGTTCGGTTACCCACCACCAGGGCTGAAAGCCCTCTTGTTAGGGGGGGCCCTACAACGCGGCGCTCGGGCGCCGCTCTTTCCACGGCCGCCTAGCAACCCTCATTCCGCCATTGGCGCATAAGCACGCCCTGATTTATACTTTCAGTTTGCCCTAACACCGTCGAATCAATCAGGAGCAGCTACTTTTCATGCCCAAGCGTACATTCCAACCCAATCGGCGCAAGCGAAGCAAGAAGCACGGATTTCGCACGCGCATGAAGACCCAGGGCGGCCAGAAGGTTCTGTCACGCCGCCGCGCCAAGGGGCGCAAGCGGGTCTCGGTAAAACCTGGTTTCCGTGAGTAGTTCCTTGTGGCGCGGGCGCGTCCGCCCGCGATACCCGGAGTTACACAAAAGATCTGGAGTTCGAGCCGAGCGCAGGATTTGTGCGCCGGGGAGCAACGATGA